>Ga0163154_10000049_pt1 | contig 158386 bp, 138 predicted proteins | sample OliLakLV19MP9P1_FD_148649 | JGI IMG/M metagenome (GOLD analysis project Ga0163154, IMG submission 148649) | Freshwater microbial mat bacterial communities from Lake Vanda, McMurdo Dry Valleys, Antarctica - Oligotrophic Lake LV.19.MP9.P1 | ecosystem: Environmental > Aquatic > Freshwater > Lake... | reverse complement strand
CCCGCACCTTCACGCCCGCGCCTCCAACCCCCACAGCCGACGCACCGTCCGCGACTGAGTTACCCGATTTTCTGCCGTCGATGCCGCCCGCTCTGGCGACCGTGACTCGCACCCCAGGCGGGTGACATTACCGAAAGAGCGTCGTGACGCCCCCAGCTTTAGCTGACGGACTACCAGACACGTGTTTATTTCGCGTACACTGCCAGCACTACCGGCACCGGATCGAACGACGGCGCCCGCACCGTTTCTCCACCCGGCACCGCGATCGCCAGCAGCGACGACCCGCCGCCGTCCAGGTTGACCGCGTTCACCAGCCCCAGATCGCTCGATGCGAGATAAGCACTCATCGCCGTCAGCGGCATTCCAGTCAGCCCTGGCGTGACCAGCAGCACGATTCGCCCTTGAGCATCTGCGCCGATTACCGTGCGCCGCGACGGGCGATCCGGGCGTGGATCGCTGTATGCAACCGCGCCCTCCGCGATCAGCATCGGGAATGCCTGTACCGCCTGATCGAGGCGTTCACGGTTGTAAGGCTCGGTCACGGTCGAGCGCACCCGCACCTGCCCATCGACGACCTGCAGCATCCCGCCGCGACCCTGATACGCCTGTCCATAGACAGTGCCGTCAGTCACGACCAAGCCAAGCGCGTTGGCATTGGCATCGAAAAAATTAGCGTTGACAATGGCGATCGCGTCGGGCAGCGCCGCGCTCCACTGGTCGAGCGTCCGCGCCGTACCCGGCTGATAGTGCGCACGAAAGCTGTAGAGCGCCGGATCGATGCGCACCGCGACGAAGCTGGTAAAGGGATAGGACGCGCCCGGATTGTAGCGGCGAGTCTCCAGTCCCGACGCCAGCGCGCGCCATGCGTCGGCGGGTGCTGTGATGTTGATCGCGGGGTCGATCGGCGCCGCAGCCGGACTGCCAGCGATACTGCACCCGACCAGCGATGCCGCGATCACCAGCGACCACCGTATCTGGCTCAGGGCACAGCGTGCGAATAGCAGACGTGCGTACAATGATTGTCGAGTCATGATGCGCTTTCATGACAGCTTACCAAAAGTCGGCGCGCGGCGGCGGCTTGCATTATCATAGGACGATGTTGACCGCTCAACGCGCATCACTGTTGATTGTACCATGCGCGCCTGTCCAACCGAGATCAAGGGACGATGATGCTGGATTATATCCGCGCCGTACCGCTGTTCGCGCGGTTTCCACAAGAAGAACTCGACACGCTGCTCACCCAGAGCCACACGATCATGCTGCCAGCGGGCGACTATCTCTTTCACGATGGCGATGCCGCGACCGGCTTTTATGTGATCCTGCAGGGGGAGATCGAAATCAGCAAGACGATCGGCGGTCAGGCGATCGTGCTGGCAAAGCTGCCGCCAGGGTCGTTCATTGGGGAGATCGCCCTGCTCACCGGGCAGCCGCGCAGCGCCAGCGGACGCGCCACCACCGAGTCGCAGCTTTTAGAATTCAACCGCGAACTGGTCGAGAGCGTCACGCGCTCGTCCCCGATCGCCCAACTGCTCATGACCACGATGGCGGAGCGGATGCGCGACACCGAAGCGCAGATTCGCCAGCAGGAAAAGATGTCGGCACTGGGCAACCTGGCGGCAGGTCTGGCGCACGAATTGAACAACCCCGCCGCCGCCAACGTGCGCGCCGCCCGGCAAATCCCGCTGCTGCTCACCGAATTGCAGCGGCACACGCTCGCGCTGACCGCGCTCGGACTCGACGCCGAGCAAATGGACTTGTTGAGTCAGACAGGTGAAAGCCTGATCACCATGCCCGCCCCAACGCCGTTGAGCGCGCTCCGGCAGAACGACCGCGAGACCGCGCTGGCGGACTGGCTCGAAGCGCGCGCGGTTGACGATGCCTGGCAGCATACCCCGCCGCTGGTCACCGAAGGGATAGGGCTGGACATGCTGGAGATGTTCGAGGCACAGATGCCGCCGGGGTCACTGCCGGGGATCGTGCGCTGGCTCGCCAGCACCATGACGCTGGTGGGCATGGCGCGCACGGTCGCGCAGAGCGCGACGCGCATTTCCGAGATGATTCAGGCGGTCAAAGCCTACACGTACATGGATGAGGCGCCGCTGCAAATCGTCGATCTGCACGATGGGCTGGAAAACACCCTGACGATGCTGTCCAATCGTCTGAGCAAGGTGACAGTCGAACGCCACTATGACCGCACCTGCCCGCGCGTGAACGTGTATGCCAGCGAACTCAATCAGGTATGGACAAAGCTGATCGAGAACGCGCTCGACGCTATGAACGATCGCGGAGCGCTGCGCATCCGCACCGAGCGCGACGACAACACGGTCACCATCACCGTCAGCGACACTGGGCGCGGTATCGCTGAAGACATTCAGGGGCGCATCTACGAACCGTTTTTCTCGACCAAACCGATGGGGACGGGCTTAGGCTTGGACATCGCGCGCCGCATCGTGCGTGAAAAACATCGCGGCGACATTCGCTTTAGTTCGCGTCCTGGCGAGACGCACTTTTTCGTCACCCTTCCGCTGTACTGAATCCATTCATGATTGGAGCAACATCCGTGTCGATCTCACTTCCCCCGACTACAGGACTGACCAGCGCTGAAGTGCAGCAGCGTGTCGCGCGCGGCGAGGTCAACGATTATCGTGCCCGCGTCGGGCGATCCTATTGGGACATCTTCCGCGACAATATCCTCAACCTGTTCAATCTGATTTTCTTTGCACTCCTGGTGGCGGTGTTCCTGTTTCGGGACTACGCCACCTTCATTTTCGCCGGGTTCAGCGTCGTCACCAATTCGTTTTTGGGCATGATCCAGGAGGCGCTGGCAAAACGCCAGCTCGATCGGCTGGCGGCGGAGGCACTCAGCGACATCGCAGTCTGGCGCGATGGACAGCTCGTCACTATTTCCGCCATGCAGCTCGTCAAGGACGATGTGATCCCGATCGCGCCGGGCGATCGGATCGCGGTCGATGGCGTGATGCTGCACAGCGATGCGCTGGAGATCGACGAGTCGCAGCTGACAGGTGAGTCCGACGCGGTCGTGAAAGAAAATGGCGATCCAGTCACATCGGGATCGTTCTGCATCGCCGGGAGCGGCACGATGGTCGCTACGCGCGTCGGCAGGCACAGCACGCTCAACCAACTGTCTCAGACCGCCAAACGTTACAAAAAGGTACTGACACCGACGCAGGAACGGATCGCGGTACTGGTACAGATCACGGTCGTGATCATGCTGCTGACGCTGCCGATGATCTTCATCGCGGGCTATCTGACCGACACATCGATCCTCAACCTGCCCACCTTCAGAAGCGCGGTCGTCTTTGTCGCCAGCATCGTCCCACAAGGACTGGTGCTGACCGCAGTCCTGGCGCTGACCATCGGCGCGGTCAATATCAGCCGCAAGCAGACCCTGGTGCAGCGCGTCAACGCGGTCGAGTCGATGGCGAACGTGACCACCCTCTGTTTCGACAAGACCGGCACGCTCACGCAGAACAAGCTGAGCGTGATGGAGATTCTCCCGATCGGGACGCTGCCACACGAGGGCGTGATCATGCGACTGTCGGCATACACGGGTAACCTCTCCAACCAGAATCGCACAGCGGCTGCCGTCGCGGAATATGTCGGCGTCGGCGGACAGCGCGCGCTGCCTGCCGTGACCAAGACGCGCGAGATTCCCTTCACCTCACAGCGCAAATGGGGCGCGGTCTCGCTGCCTGACGAGACGCTGATCTTCGGCGCGCCAGAACGGGTGCTGCACCCCGATCAGACCGATGCGCTCGAACAGGCGCGCGACCTCTCGACGCAGGGGCTGCGCATCCTGGCGCTGGCGCGCTCGACGCTGGCGCTGGTCAAAGATGGCGAGCCGATCCTCGACCCGGCGCGTGAAGGACTGGCGCTGATCGTCATGCACGACGAGGTGCGCCCCGACATTCAGGAGACGCTGCAAGAATTCGCCGACGAAGGCATCGCGCTCAAGGTGATCACCGGGGACAACCTGGAGACGGCGGCGGAGATCGCCCGCGCCGCTGGATTGACCATTCACGGCGCGTTTCGCGGTGACGATCTTGAACGCATGGATGACGCCGAATTCGATGCCGCCGTCATGACTGGCAACCTGTTCGCACGTATCGAGCCAGAGACCAAAAAAAGGATCATCGCCTCGCTCAAAAAGCAGGGCGAATATGTGGCGATGGTCGGCGATGGCGTCAACGATGTCCCGGCGCTCAAAGAGGCGCATCTGGCGATCGCCATGAACGCGGGCGCACAGATCGCCAAGGATGTCGCCGATCTGGTGCTGCTCAACAATGCGCTGACCACGCTGCCGCTGGCATTTCACGAAGGGCGCGCGATCCGTCAGTCGGTGTTCGGCACCATGAAGATTTTCCTGGTCAAGAATTTCTACAGCATCATCTTTTTCATCCTGGTCGGCTTCATGTTCATGCCCTTTCCGATCAACCCGATCCAGATTAGCTGGCTGACCTTCTTCGTCATCAACGTCCCGGCGACGCTGATCGCCTTTCGCGTCATCAAGCCCGCCCACATGAGCGCCTTTCGCGATGACGTGCTGGACTACGCTGTCAGTGCCGGATTTGTCGGCGCGGCGTCGATGTGCGTGGTGTACGCGATCGCCTACCTTTCCAGCGGCGAAAACACCCAGATCGCTCGCAGCACTGTCTCACAGTACATGACCCTGTGGGGGATGCTGGCTTTCTGGAATATTCACAATGTCGAGCTGTTTCAGATCGCCACCATCCGCGCCCGTACCAACGTCTTTTTCATTGGGATCGCGCTGGCACTGCTGACGATGATCGGCTTTTTCCTGGTGCCAGGCTTGACCGAATACACCCGCTTTTCGATCGAGCTGACGGTCGTGGTCGCGCTTGTCTTCGGTGTGTCGTCGGTGCTGCTGCATCTGACAGTCAAGACGCGCTTCGTGCATCAGTTGTGGCGCTTCTTCGCGCCCTAGCCCTTAAATGGTGATGTCCCAGGCGGCGAGATCAGCGAGAAAGCGGTGCGCCGTCAGATCGAGGTGCAGCGGAGTCAGGCTGGTATAACCCTGATGCACCGCCCAGAGATCGGTGCCGATCTCGTCGAACATGCCGGTCGGCTCCGGCCCGATCATCTTGTACAGGTCGCCCGTCGTCTCCAGGGTCTCGTGATAGATACGCACGCCCTGGCGCGTCAGGCGGATGCCTTTGGTGGGCGTCAGATTGGGCACATTGAGATTGAGGATGGTCAGTGCGGGCAGCGGATGCACCAGCATCATGCTGACCACGAGCGCCGCGAGCCGCGCCGCCTCCGCGTAATCCTCGACCGCATTCGCGTCGCGGCGTGCCAGCGACACCGCCAGCGCGGGCACGCCGTTGATGGCGGACTCCAGCGCGGCGGTCACGGTGCCGCTGTAGGTGATGTCCTGTCCCATGTTGGCGCCGCGATTGATGCCCGACACCACCAGACGCGGCGGCCACGGCACCATCCCCAAGGCAGCCAGCGCGATCCCGTCGGCAGGTGACCCGCCGACCGAGTACGCCGGGGTGCCGTCCGCCAGCGTCGTCCGGCTGACCGGAATATCCTGGTGCAGCGTCTTTTTGTGCCCGCTGGAACTCTGATTGATCGACGGCGCGATCACCTCGACCTCCCCGAACGCCCGCATCGCGGTCGCCAGCGCCAGGATGCCCGGCGCATGGACGCCGTCGTCATTGGTTACGATGATCCGATCCATAGTCTTCCCTTAATCTATGTAGTGACGACCCTAACAGAGAACGTGAAAAACTACACAAGAACTTGTGTAGAATGATTGTATGACCGCTGCATTGTATGCCTGCCGGGTCATCTGTAAAGTGCTGTACAATGCAACTGGCAACCATCGACGGCACATGATTCCCTGGAGGGACGCCATGCCGGATGATCAAATCCAAGAAATGAATTACCTCGCTGGAGTGAGCGCCTTCCACAATGCGCGGATGCGCGCCTTTTGGAACGAGGTCTCCAGCCTGGTGCGCGGCAAACCCGCCGAACTGCTCAGTTTCGAGGAAATTCGCGCGCGGCTGCGGCTGCGCGAAGAGAGCTACATGGGCTTGCAGGAAGTGCCGCTCGACCAGATCGTCGGCAGCGTCGGACGCTACCGCGATTTTACACGCGGCTTTCTGCCCCGCACCGCCAAGATGCAGGATCGCTGGAGCCGCATCTATGCTCAGGCGACTGGATTGACGGGCTTGCCGCCGATCGAGCTGTACAAGGTCGGCGATACCTATTTTGTGCGCGACGGCAATCACCGCGTCTCGGTGGCGCGCCAGCTCGGATCCAAGACCATTCAGGCACATGTGACCGAGCTGCCGACCACGATCGCCCTGCACGCGGGCATGTCGCCCGATGAACTCGACGAACTCGCTGCCTACGCCGATTTTCTGGACTTCGCCCGTCTCCCGTCTCTGCGTCCGCATCATCAGTCGATGCAGCTTTCCGAGCCATCGCGCTATGGCGATCTGCTGGGTCACATTCATGTGCATTGCTCGGTGCTGGAACAGCAGCTAGGGCGCTCGGTCAATTTCGACGAGGGCGCGGCGGACTGGTACGACCACCTCTACCGCCCTGCCCTGACGCTGATCCGCAAGTACGACGTGATGAAGCACATGCACGGACGCACCGAGGGCGATCTCTACCTGTGGATGATCGATCATCTGCGCGAGGTGCAGGAGGCGCTCGACGCCCCCGACACCGACGCCATGCCGCGCCGCTTCAGCGACGCCCTGGTCGATTTCCTGGCGTCACGCCATATTCCAGTACCGAAAGACCTGTTGAGCGAGAAAGATGACACCGTGCGTCTGGCGCGTGCCGACATCGAGACCGCGCTCGCAGCGATGCGCACGCGCGAAGCCGTACAGCAAAACGACGCGCTGGCGGAGTAAATTGCCCGCGCTGGACAGCATGGGGTTGGGTGCGCCCGACCCCGCCGATCGATCGTGCATCATCGCGGCATGAACGCATCCAATCGCTGACCCGTTTTGACCCGTCGTTGTATGTGCGCAACCCCATGTGTTATAATCCCTGTCCAGATGAGTGGGAGGGGCACGGATGTCCGCGATCGAGGAGATCAAGTCCCGGCTAGACATCGTACAGTACATTCAGCAGTACGTACCTATCCGCAAGCAGGGACGCTACTACAAAGCGCCGTGTCCGTTTCACAGCGAAAAAACGCCCTCGTTCGTGGTCTATGAAGACCGACAGAGCTGGCGCTGCTTTGGCGCGTGTGCCGAAGGCGGCGATATTTTCCGCTTTGCGATGAAGTTTCACGGCTGGTCGTTCGGGGAGGCGCTGGAAGAGCTGGGCAAGCGCGCCGGAGTCGAGGTGCGCAAGCAGACTCCCGAACAGCGCGACCAGCTCGATCAACTGGAGCGTCTGCGCGCCATCGTCAAACATGCCGCCGACCTGTATCACGAGACGCTGCTCGACGGCAATCGTCCCGATGCGGCGGCAACGCTGGCATACGCGCGTGACAAACGCGGCATGACCGACGCGACCCTCGCCCGCTTTCAGATCGGTTACGCGCCCGATGACTGGCATTTCCTGCATCATCAGTTCACAACACTGGGTTACGCCGAAGACGATCTGATCGCAGCCGGGCTGGTCAGGCGCAACGATAAAGACGCCGTCTATGACTCCTTTCGCAATCGCCTGATGATCCCGATCCGCGACGATCGCGGGCGCGCGGTCGGGTTCGGCGCACGGGCACTGGCAGCGGAAGACAACCCCAAATATCTCAACTCCTCGCAAACCCCGCTGTTCGACAAGAGCCGTCTGCTGTTCGGGCTGGACGCCGCCAAAGATGCCATTCGCGCCGACGGCATCGTCGTGATCGTCGAGGGCTACATGGACGCGATCACCGCGCACCAGGCTGGCTTTACCAACGTGGTCGCACAGATGGGCACGGCACTGACCGAGACGCAGTTACGTCTGCTGGTGCCAAAGCTGGCAAAGCGGGTGATCATGGCGCTCGACTCCGATGCCGCCGGACAAAATGCCACCCGGCGATCGCTGGAGGTGGCGCGCGGCGTGCTGCAAGCCGATTACGCCGCCAGGCTGTCGGTCGATCTGCGCGTGCTGCGCAATGCCAGCGCCAAAGACCCCGACGATCTGATCCGCGAGAATCCGGCGGAATGGGCGGCACTGGTCGAGGGAGCGATCCCAGTCGCCGAATTCGTGATCGATATGGAGCTGGCGAACCTCGATCCCAATCCATCGGTGCAGGATCGGGAAGGCGCCGCCCGTCGGCTGCTGCCGCTGCTGCTGGCAACAGAAGACACGCTGTATCAGGATGCCAACGTGCAGCTTTTAGCGCGCCGCCTCAAGCTGGATGAACGCCGCCTGTTGTCGTGGGCAGCCGATGTGGTGGCGATCGATCGCGCATCCGCCCGACAAGCGCCGCTCAAAGCCGTCCCGAAGGCTGCCGCGCCCAACCCTACAGCGTCATCACCATCCTTTGACCTCGGTGAACCTCCAGACATGCCGCCTTTCGAGGTGGATGAGTCGAGTATGCCGCCCGATGACGGATTCGCGGACGAGCTGCCGACGGCGCCAATCCGTTCGCGTCCGCTGCAGGTCGAGGTGCCCGATGTGCCGACCGAGCGCTTTTGCCTGAAGGTGCTGTTCACGCAGCCGAATCTGCTCTACGACATCAACCGCAAGCTGCGCGAACTGGCTGGCGATGACGGCGCGCTGTCCACCTGGGTGCTGGCAGAGCTGACGCCGGACGATTTCACCCGCGACAGCTACCGCGCGCTGATGAACCTGTTCCTGGAGGCGATGGCACAGAACACACAGTCGCCTATAGACTATTTATCGACCGCGCTGCCGGACGCGCTTTTCTCGGACGCACAGCGTATCATGGTGGACGAGTGGGATAATCTGCGTCCGCTGCTGCGGCATGGTCTGTCCGCCGATCTCACCGACTGGCTGGCGCAGCGGGGCGATGGCGACAGTCCCGACGCGCTGCGCACCGCCTTGCTCGACCACGCGCTGCGGCTGCGCGCGGCACGTCTGCAGCGCGAGCGTGCCGAGATGAGCTACATCAAACCGGAAGATGGATTTGACGAAAACGAAGTTTCGTCTTACATTGCGCTCTCACTGCGTGCCAAGCAGTTGATCGATGCCGAACTCAGCCGCCGTTCGCGGGCAATCCGATCCTAGCGCGTCGAACGTGGAATTGGAAAGTTGAACATGGCAAAAAAAATGACACGGAAGCCGGAGCAGGTCGAAGACGAATTGAAAAATGATGCCGACGAGTCAGCGGACGACGGCGATTTCGATTTGGATGGCGATCTCGATGATGGACTGGACGACGGACTCTACGACGCCATCACGGTGATTGAGGATGACAACCTCGGCTCGCTGCTGATCGATGAAGAGATTGAAGAGATCGACGATGAAACGCTCGAAGAGAACGCGCGTATGGATGCGGTCACGCTGTCCGACGATCCGGTGCGCATGTATCTCAAAGAGATCGGTCAGGTGCCGCTGCTGAGTCCGGTGCGCGAAACCTGGTTGAGTGTGCAGATCGCGGCGGAACGGCTGCTGAAGGCGACCATCACCCGCGCCAATGGCGAGCTGACCACCAGCACCGCTAAACAGGCGGCACACGAAGCCTATCAGCAAACCTTTGCGTCGTGGACGCTGCTGATCAAGCGTCTCGGCGCACGCGCGTCAGCGATCGACTTGCAGCCGATCCTCGATGAAGTCGAGTCGATCGTCGTCGGCGGCGATGGGCGCGGCGGCTCGTATGTGCGCGAGTTTTTGCGCAATGGCGAATGGGGACGCGACGAAGCCTGGAATCTGGTGGCGCAGGCGCTCTTCGACGTGGTACACGGCTTGACGGTGATCCCCCCGCGTGAACGCGCGCTGCTGTCATCGTATTGGGCGCAAGAGCGTGCCCTGCCGTCCGTCGAGCAGTTCGACGCCTGGCTCGACGCCGACTCGATGCTGGAGACCTGGCTCGACGACGTGCGCGGCGATCTCGATATGGGCGCCAAAAACGCGGTCGAGGCGCTCACCCGTGCCAATCTGCGTCTGGTCGTCAGCGTGGCAAAGCGCTACATGGGACGGGGGATCAATTTCCTGGACCTGATTCAGGAAGGCAATATCGGGCTGCTGCGAGCGGTCGCCAAATTCGACCATACCAAAGGCTTCAAGTTCAGCACCTATGCCACCTGGTGGATTCGTCAGGCGATCAGCCGCGCGATTGCGGATCAGGCGCGCACCATTCGCATCCCCGTGCACATGGTCGAGACGATCAATCGGCTGATGCGGGTGCAGCGCAACCTGACACAGGAATTAGGCGCCGAGCCGAGCGCCGAACATATCGCGCTGGAGATGGAATTCCTCACGCCCGACGAGACTCAGGCGATCAAGGCGCTGCGTCAGGACGGCGTGCGTCTCGACGCCGGCTTGCAGCGCAAGCTGCGCCGGGCAGCGCAGAAAGTGCGCAAGATCATGCGCCTCAGCCAGGAGCCGATGAGTCTGGAGATGCCGATCGGTCAGGAAGACAACAGCCTGCTCGGTGACTTCATCGAAGACGACAAGATGCCTGGTCCGGTCGATGTCGCCAGCCGCCAACTGCTGAAAGAGCAGATTCGGTCAGCCCTGGGTGTGTTGAGCGAACGTGAGCGCGAGGTGCTGGAGATGCGCTTCGGCTTGGTCGATGGTCAGGATCACACGCTGGAAGAGGTCGGCAAGTATTTCGGCGTCACCCGTGAACGCATCCGACAGATCGAGGCGAAGGCGCTGCGCAAGCTGCGTCATCCCACCCGCAGCCGCCAGCTGCGCGATTACCTGGAGCTGTGATCGCACGGAGTCGCGGGTCTGGCGTGTCAGACCCGCGTCACACGGACGCATCAACGCACGGTCAATCAACACACGGACGCATTGTTATGCGTCCCTGCTATAATCGACTCAGGTTTAGCGACGAGGGATTGCCAGCATGAACGTGGTGCGCGCCAGAGTGACCATGGATGAATTCGAGCGGCTGATCGACTCATCTCCGAGCTTGAAGATCGCCTGGAGTTGATCGACGGGGAAATAGTAGAAAAAGCGATGGCAACAGAAGAACACGCATACGTCACAGAAAATGTAACACTGCTCATCGCGCCTTATTTACGAGAGAAAAAACTCGGTCGCAGCGGACCCAAAATACGCTATCGCAAGCTCGAAGATCACGCCAATAGTCTGCTGCCTGATTGGTCGTTCCGCCTGAACCTGGCTGAACAGAGTGTCGTCACGCGCGGCGCGGTGCCTGTCATGCCCGATTTTGTATTGGAAGTGCAAAGCCCCGACGACAGCATCCCGGAAATGCGTCGTAAAGCAGCGATCTATCTGCGCCTGGGGACACGCCTGGTGTGGCTGGCGCTGCCGCGCCAGAAAGTGATACTCGCGCTGTGGGCGGATGGTGATGAACAGGTGTGCAGCGTCGAGGACACGTTCGACTTTGGCGATCTGCTGCCCGGTTTCAGCACGGCGATCGGGGCGGTGTTCGCGCTGGAATAAATGGGTGTGGTCATTCGATATTTCCCAGATATCAAAGTGCCGTCCGAGTCCTCGCCTGGCGGCTGCCGACACGGACGACGAGTCATGCTGTTCGCCTGCAATCCAGGCAGGAATATCAGGCTGTAGCAAGCAACAGCGCTTGGCACGACAAACCCCTGCGACGGTTTATTCAATCCACCCAGACGGGCAGATGACCGAGCGCGACAATATTGCTCCACGCCGCCCGATCGCCCTCGGTCAGGATCGCGGCTTCGGCGGCGATCTGGGCGCCGGCTTTGTTCATGATCAGCCGCATCCCCTGGAGGGTGCTGCCCGTCGAGATCACGTCGTCGATCAGGCAGACGCGCTTGCCCTCGACCAGCGCGCGGTCTTTCTCGTCGAGATAGAGCGTCTGCGTCTCCCCGGTGGTGATACTCAGGGTTTCCGAGGTTAGCGCCTCGCCCATGTACGGCTTGTAGGTCTTGCGCAGCACCGCGTAAGGCAGCTTCATCGCCAGCGCCAGCTCGTGCGCGATCGGGATCGCTTTTGCCTCTGGCGTCACCAGCACCTCGACTCCGCGCCCGTGCAGCCGTTCTGCCAGCGCGATGCTGGCAGCCTGTACCAGCTCGGTATCACCGAGGATGTTCAGGATGGCGATGCGCACGCCCGGCTTGATCTCGAACAGGCGCAAGTGACGGGTGACCCCGGCGATCTCGATCGTATGCGTGGCGTGCGTGTCGGACATGGCAACGGCTGCTCCCTGTGTATAGTACCGATCTGTAAAAATGCGTCAGACCCAATTTTATCACGGCGCCACATGAAAACAGGGCGGACACTCTACGATGTCCGCCCTGTTTTTGGTCATGCCCGACGCACGGACGCATTGTTATGTGTTACTACGGTGCGGCTGCACCGACCACGATCCCGACGCGATCGCTCGCCAGTACGGTGCCGTCGCCCGCTACCGACTCGGCGCTCAGGGTGAGCGTAGTGCCGGGCGCGATGCCGCGCAGCTCGATTGCGATCTGCCAGGTGCCGACCGCATTCCCCGCCGCGACCGTGACCGGGCGCGTCTGATCGAGCAGGGTCGCGCCCACATCGTTGCTCAGACGAATGCGCACGCTGCCGCTGCCGACCGGGTCGGCAGTGCCCGCGATCAACAGCGCTTGATTGGGGCGAACCAGCGTCCCCGGCAGCGGTGATTGAATCGCCACAAAATCCGGCTCGGTGTCCGGGCTGCCCAGGAAGACGCTCACGCTGGCAAAGGCGGTAATACCGCCATCCGCCGCTGAATTGGAAAAGGTGATGATCGTGCCGCGCGTGCCCGGCGCGGCGGTCAGCGTCGTGGTGACCTGCCAGTCGCCCTCGCCGCCGATCCCGGCGCTCGGCGAATCGATCGTGGTCGGCTGCTCTGACAGCACATTGCCCTCATCATCGAGGATACGCACCACCAAGCCGCCCTCGAACAGGCGTCCGCCGCGCCCGCTGATCACGATCGGCGCATTGGTGTCGAGTACGCTGTAGGGAATCGGATCGGTGATCGTCAGGAACGGCTGATTCGGATCATCGCCGTAGACGATGCTGGCGGCGTCGGTCAGATCGGGGTCGAGTCCGAATGGCGAGGAAGCATAGGCGAAAATCGTGCCATACGTCCCGGCGAGCGACTCGATCGTCAGCGTCGTTTGCCACACCGAGTCGCCAGTCTGATTGAGCGGACGCAGCTCCGCGACCTGCTCGTCGATCACCGTGCCCAACGGATCGAGGGCGCGCACGCGGATTTCGCCGTCAAATCCCCCCGATACGGTGCCGACTATCAGCGCTTCGCCGTTTTCGGTGAGTTGATCGCCAGCGAGCGGCGTGGTGATCAGCAGTCGCTGCACGCTGCCGCCGATCGGGACGACACCCGTCGGTTGGAAGGTGATGTTGACCGAGGTATTCGCCAGCACGACGCCAGAGCCAGAGCGCACGAACGCATTGAGGGTTGCGCCTGTCGTCTCGGTCACGACGATCCCGCCGAGCGAGACCTGCCAGTTGCCGGCGCTGTCGGCACGAGCATTACCTTGTGCCAGCAGCCGACCGCCGATAGAAATGGCGCGCACGACCAGATCGCGTCCCGCGAGGTTGCTGCCACTCCCGCGCACGACCAGCGCGCTGTCGGTGCTGATCTGGCTGCCCGACGTCGGGCTGTCGATACGCAGGGTGAGCGCCGGGATCGGCGCCGTCGTCGGCACTGCCGGGCGGCGCGTCGGCGTCAGCGTGATGACGGGCTGGCGCGGCACGCGCAGCTGCTGTCCGACGAACAACAGATCGGCATTGGCGATACAGTTGCCATAGGCGAGTTCGGCGAGCGTGCTGCCCGTGCGCGAGGCGATCCGGTTGAGCTGATCACCTGGCTGGATGATGTAAATGAACCAATCCGGGCGGATGATGCAGCCAGCGCCGTAGGTGACATCGACGCGCGTGATCGTGCGGCGATCGGCGCTGAGTGCGACGATGCTACCGCGCGCCGCCGGGATGGTCACGACCTGCAATGTGGTCGCCCAACTGCCGTCGAGGTTCGGCGTGACGAGCTGTTGTGCCAGCACCCCGCCAAAGGCATCGACCGCGCGCACGGTGATCTGTCCGACCAGATTGGCGGAAAAGCCGCTGACCGGGATCGGTGCGCTGCCGATGCCGACGATCGCATTGACCGTTGGCTGATTGATCACCAGGATCGGCGCACCAGTGGCGCTGACCAGCGTGACGATGACGGTGTTCGAGGTGGTGACGATGCTGCTTCCCAGCCGGATGCGTGCCTGAATCGTGGCAGCGGTGCCATTCGGAATACCCGCCACCAATCCAAAGTTCGCCTGCCAGCTGCCATTCGATCCGATCGTGGCGATGCTCTCGATCACAAAAGGCGAGCCGGTATTGATCGTGACGGCGACGCTGATGGTGCCGCCCACTGGCAAATTCAGGTATGTGCCGCCCACGCTGACCAGACCCGTCGAAACAATGTTGGCGCCGTTGGCGGGCATGGTGATCACCACCAGCGGCGCGCCTCCGGTCACGGTCGCCGTGGGCGTCAGGGTGGCGGTGGCGGTCGCGCTGGGGGTATTGGTGGGCGCTGTCGTCGCTGGCTGAGTCCCGGTAGCCGTTGCCGTCGCGGTAGGGGCGGTCGTCGGCAGATCGGTCGATGTCGGCGTGGCGGTCGGCGCGGCGATGACCCAGGCGACGCCGATCTGCGTCGATGCCACGACAGTGCCACCATTCATCAGGTCGGCACGCACCACCCCGATCGGATCGGTCGGCGTCGTGGTCACACTCACAGCGGCGGAAAAGCTGCCCGTCTCACCGACGGCGACCGTTGCCGAGCCGACCACAGTGGCGCCGCTGAACAACGTCACGGTGACCTGTCCGCCTGGAGGCGCATTGCTGGTGGTGCCGGTCACGCCGACCGGGTTGCTGGTGAGTGTCTCCCCGTTGACCGGGCTGGTCAGCGCGATCGACGGGTCTTGCGCGGAGACGGCGCCGACGCCAATCGTCAGCACCATCATCATCACGATAATGAGGCTCAATCGTCTCTTGAACATGACTGAATCCTTTCAAAGCATATTGCAACCTGATTATTATCATCCAGTTTAACCGAAAAACGAACTCCACGTCATGCCGCCTGCTTCCCTACGCTGCGGTTAGAAAAATAAAACGAACCGCCGCAGACGATAGACATCTGCGGCGGCGCGGTCGGTGAAGAGAGGCATGACTATTGTCCTGGGATCACCAGGGTTTGGCACGGGATCGCGTGTGCGCGGGCTTGGACATGCCAAACCCCGCTGTCCGTGCGGGTTATTCGCCCTGACCACCAGAGAAGGCGGATTCGCCGTCGAAGTAATACAGGTTTTCCGTCTTGATAAAGTCGAAGCCCGCCGCCTGCATCCGGTTGAGCAGGCTGATGATCTGAGTCGGCTGGATGGGCGTGCCGCGCTCCTTGGCAAAGAAACGGCAGCGCCAGTGATCGGTGCAGAAAGTCTCAGGCGATCCGTTTGGATACACCTTCAGCCCGCGATTGCTGACCATCGTGAGCTGCATTCCTTCCGAGACGCCCACCTGAGTCACTGCGTCACCGAGCGTATTCGGATTCTTGTCGCGGTTGAACAGGAAGATGTCCACGCCGACGAGTTCACGTTTGGCGGGCGGCGCCTGAACATATTTCGCCAGGGGAATACCGTTGCCAGCGGCATAGGTGACTGCTGGCAGCGTTTCCGGGTTTTGACCCAGACGCGCGATCACGGCGTCGGCAAATTCTCTCGTGCCTACTTCCTGCTTGCTCACACCTGTCTCGACACCGCGACGATACACGTCGTAGGTGTGGATTCCTTCTTCGAGTGTGCGCAGCCAGGCATTGTGGACGCGCTCGGCAACTTCCGGCTGTCCGATATGTACCAGCATCATTACACCGCCCAGCAGCAGCCCCGACGGATTGGCGAGGTTCTGACCTGCGCGACGCGGTGCGGAGCCGTGAATCGCCTCGAACATCGCCGCGCCTTCACCGATATTCGCCGATCCCGCCAGCCCGACCGACCCGGCGATCTGCGCCGCCACGTCCGACAGCACGTCGCCATACAGGTTGGGCAGCACGATCACGTCGAAATCTTCAGGGGTGTCCGCCATCTTCGCGGAGCCAATATCGACGATCCAGTGTTCGTTCACCAGATCGGGATAATCGGCGGCGATCTCGTCGAATATTTTATGGAAGAGACCGTCGGTCATCTTCATGATATTGTCTTTGGTGAACGCGGTCACCTTCTTGCGTCCGTTGGCACGGGCGTACTCGAAGGCGTAGCGAATGATCTTTTCCGAGCCGGGACGCGAGATCAGCTTGAGGCACTGGTACACCTCGTCGGTCTGACGGTGTTCGATCCCGGCGTACAGGTCTTCCTCGTTTTCGCGCACGATCACGAGGTCCATTTTGGGGTGCTTGGTGGCGACGAACGGATGATAGGAGACGCACGGGCGCACATTGGCATACAGACCGAGCGTCTTGCGCGCGGTCACATTCAGGCTCTTGTAGCCGCCGCCCTGGGGGGTGGTGATTGGCGCCTTGAAGAAGACGTGCGTGCGACGCAGTGACGCCCACGCGCTCGGCGCGATGCCGGAATTGTGGCCTGCCAGATAAGCTTTTTCACCGATCTCGATCGTCTCGAATTCGACATCGGCACCAGCGGCGGTGATAATGCGCAGCGAGGCGTCCATAATCTCAGGACCGATGCCGTCACCGTGCGCGACTGTAATGGGGACTTTGTTCGCCATTGTGCGAAAGACTCCTTGAAATGTGGGTTTAAGCTGAGAAACCATAGCGCGGATGTCGGAAATTGACAACCAGCCGTGCGGTTGGATACACCGTCCGCGCGGCTGGTTATTGTGCCACAGTTTTCACGAATGCTTACATTCACGATGCAGGATGTCGGGTTGATTGTGAGAGGCTGCCCGTATCACCAAAACACCGGACGCTTTCGTCGGGCGTTTTTCGTTTGGCACGACCTGCAAGGTTAGGATATAGTTTGTGAGAATCTGTGGGGTTAGGGAGTCGGTCGAATATGCGTATCTTGCGCGGTATCGGCGCTTTCATCTGGCGCTTCATGGTGATTTTCTCTTTCATCATCAACATCGTCCTGGTGGTCGTGGTGATCGGTCTGGCGGTGCTGATCTTCGACATCAAGAACAACATCGTCACGCCCCTCGTCGCCGGACTCCACAGCAGCTTTGTCGGGCTGGACGAAGCGACGATCGATTGGACGATCCCGGTGCGCGACACCATCCCGGTCGCCTTTGATCTGCCGCTCGATCAGAACACCGTCGTCATCCTGACTGAAAATGTCCCGCTGACCGTGTTCGCGTCGATCTCCGCGCCGCCGCTGGAATTGAGCAGCGCGACCGTATCCCTGACGCTGCCCGCCGGGACGCGGCTGCCCGTCGCGCTCGACCTGATGGTGCCTGTCTCCACCGAGATCGATGTCTCCCTCGATGTGCGCGCGATCATCCCGTTGAACCAGACGCAGCTCCACGATCCTTTCGAAAATCTGAGGCTGGTTTTCGAGCCGATCACACGCGGACTGTACAATCTGCCGAACGACTACAACGCGGCGGGTCAGCTCGTGGCGGATATTCTGAACGGCACGCCGGCACCCAATTTTCTGGCGGAAAACGCCTACTCGCGCGATCCCTGGATCGGCTTTTCACGCTCTGCAGGCGTGAACTACGATCTGCAAGGTGTCCCGATCCCGCCGGAAAATGTCCCGCGTATGACGGGCATCATCCCTCAGGGCGGTATCCCGGCACTGGACGAGCAAATTCGCGCCGATGTCTATGCGGCTGGAGGTCCCGACACGGTCAACGCCGCCGCGCAAGCGGTGCTGCCGACCACCATCGCGCCGCTGCCTTTCACATACAATGATGGCATGGTGCCTGGCGACCTCGGTATTCTGCCGACACCAGCCAATCCGTAGCGCAATCGTCCTGTACTGCTGATCCGCTCTCCCCCCGACTCCCCCTTGAGCGCTTTCCGGTGCTTGACATTGCGCGCCGGAAAGCGATACTAGCAGCGTGCGCCGATGCGTCGGCGCCACCCTATCCGTCTGCGATCGAGATCCGACCTATGGCGCCACCCGACTCCCACCCGCCGATCTGCGATTACGAAGGCTCCACCTACCGCACTGATTTTTGGGAAGGACGCGGACGCGATTACGAGGATCGCGCCGAGCGGATCGCGCTGCGCAAGCTGCTGCCGCCGCGTGGTCGCCGTCTGCTTGAACTGGGCGCCGGATTCGGACGGCTGACAGGCGAATATGCCGGGTACGATCAGGTGATCCTGCTCGATTATTCGCGCACGCAGCTCAAACAAGCACAGGAATACCTGGGCAAGAGCGACCGCTATATCTACGTCGCCGCCGACGTGTATCACATGCCCTTTCGGGCGAGTGCCTTCGACGCGGTGACGATGGTGCGCGTGCTGCATCACATCGCCCAGATCGAAGAAGCGATCGCGGAAATTCAGCGCATCATCGCCCCAGGTGGCAGCTTCATCCTGGAGCACGCCAGCAAGCGTCATCTCAAATCGATGGTGCGCTATTGGCTCAGGCAGCAAACCTGGAATCCGTTCGACCCGGCGCCGATCGAATTCGTCGAACTCAATTTCGACTTTCACCCCGACCATGTGCAGCGTGCGCTGCGCGGCGCTGGGTTCTCGGTCAAACGCCGTCTGCCCGTCTCGCTGCTGCGCATCCCAACGCTGAAAGAGCATATCCCGGTCGGTGTGCTGGCGGGCATCGACGGTCTGTTCCAGGAGACCGGACTGCTGGTCACGCCGAGCGTATTCGTCCAGGCGAAAGTGCCGGGCGCACCGTCGCCCGTCGTCCCCGCCGCCGACCTGTTCGCGTGTCCGCGCTGCGGCGGCAATCTGCGCCCTGACGCAGAAGGCAATCTCGTCTGTGAGAACGACGGTTTGCGCTGGCAGGTGCGCGACGGCATTTATGATTTCAAAGCCCCGATCGATGAAGACTGAGCGATAAATCCCGCTATGAACAACCGTATCATTCCTGAACCTATCCCCGACCATCTCGCAGACACCGGGCGTATGCGTCCGATCCGCACGACATCGCCGCTCATGCGGGCATTCGGGCTGCTGGCACTGCTGATCGCGGCAGGTCTGACCGCAGCCACCGCCGCCGTCGTGCTGCTGCCCATACCGCAGCCGCTCGTGAGCGAGACAGTGAACACCCAGATGGTCGCTGACTCCGCCCCGACCGCTGTCATCGCCACGCCAAACGAGATTTTGCCGACTGCACCACCCCTCCCTACGGATAACGCTGCGGCTGCGGCTGTGACCAGCGCCGAACTCGATTCGGCGTCTGCGCTCAGCAGCGAGGGATTGACCGCGCTGCTGAACGCGCCGATCGCGGTGCATCGCACCACTTTTGGCTTCGAGATAGCCCGCAGCGATTACAGCGCCTTCACCATCATCCCCGACCGTCCGCGCAGCGAGGTCATTCAATATGAGGTACAGCAAGGCGATACCATCTTTCGGATCGCGGAACGCTTTGGCATCGAGCCGGAGACGATCGCCTGGGCGAACGATCGCAGTCTGATCGGCAGGCTGCGTCCCGGTCGGCGAGTCAATATCATGCCCATCAACGGCGTGTATCACAGCATCCTGACTGAAACCTCGATCGCCGAGATCGCGGCGCAGTATGCCGTCGATCCCTACGCGATCATCGACTCGGAATACAACAATCTGTTTGGCGCGACGCCCGACACCACCCTCACAACCGGCGCAAAGCTGGTGATCCCCGGCGGTACTGCCGAGCAAATTGTGTGGAATCCGGTGGTCGAGCGCGTCGGCGGTGACGCCAACGGCGCGGGCGGTCAGATTGCGTTCTCCCCCGGCGATCCGGGGAGCTGCGGCTTGGTCGATAATCCCGGCGGCGGCGGCGGGTGGGTACGTCCGTTGGGCGGATACACCTGGACTCAAGGATTCTCGTCTATTCACACAGGTGTCGATCTGTCGGCGTCCGAGGGCGCGCCCGTCATGGCTGCCAACGGCGGGACGGTCATCTTCGCCGGGTGGAACAACTACGGCTATGGCTATCTGGTCGTGCTGGCACACGGACCGTTTACCACCGTTTATGGTCACCTCAGCAGTTACAATGCGCGCTGCGGCAGCTATGTCAGCGCTGGACAGGTGATCGGCGGCGTCGGCTCGACCGGGCAATCGACCGGAAACCATCTGCATTTCGAGATCCGCTACAACGATGTCCCGCAAAACCCAACCAGTGTCATGCCACTGTAGGCACATTACATAAGCTGCGTTACACTCTGGCGCATCCGCGATCATGATCACGAGGCTGTATGCGCCTGCATCGCTCCACTTCCCGATCGCGCTTTCCGCGCAGACGATCTGGCGGTTGTCTGTCTGTGCTGTTCACGCTGTGTCTGTTGGTCGGCGCGGTCGGTCTGATGGGGTTATGGCTGGCGCGGCTGGTCAACCGTCCGCCCGCCCCGATCGGCGGCGGTGACGCCTTTGGCGCCGCGCAAGCCGCCTTCGATCAGGGCGATCTCACGGGCGCGATTGCCCATGCCCGTACCTATCTTGCCGTCCATCGTGACGACATCAATACGTTGTATCTCCTGGCGCGGGCGCTGATCTACCGCAGTTACAGTGAGTACAACCGCGCCGATGATCGCGCGTCGGCATCCGCGATCTTACGTGAAGCGGCACAGCGGAATCCCCGTGACATCGATGTACTGGCGGTTCACGCACTCACTCTGGCTATCGACGGCGACGCCGAGGAAGCGGTCGCAGTCGCGGAGCGGGCGCTGGAGACCGAGGCGCCCTCGGCTGCCATCGCTCATACCGCGCTGGCGCTGGCTTACAACACCGTCGGAGGCTATGACACCGCCGTGCGCGAGAGCGAGTCCGCTGTCTCGACCGCCGCGTCGCGTCCAGCACTGACCGATGCCCTGCGCGCGCTGGCGATCGCCTACCGCGATGTCGGACGTTACGACGAGGCACTGACGGCGGTCGATCGCGCGATCGACCTGGACGACCGTCTGTTGAGTTTGCATTTCGAGCGTGCCCAATACGCCTTACTCCTGGGCGACTCGGACAGTGCGACGGTCTCGTATTTCAATGTTCTCACCAAAGACGCGGGCAACATCAAAGCGCGGCTGCGCCTGTGCGAGCTATCGAGCGTGATGCGCGAACGCGAGCGCGCGGTCGAATACTGCCAGGCAGTGACAGCATATGCTCCGGCATGGGTCGAGGGCTGGTTTCGACTGGGCATGGAGTACTTTCTGCAAGGCAGCTTCGAGGAGTCGCAGCGCGCTTTACATCGCTGTGCCACCCTGCAAACACTGCAGGATGTGCCGACGGACTCACTGCGTTTCGAGTGTTGGTACATCCAGGGTCAAGCCGCCGAAATCCTGGGGGACTGTGTGAATTTGCCGGCAATCTACAACGAATGGCGCGCCATTGCCGCCGACCGCGACGTGCGCCAGCGCTGGACGTACCCGCCGGAGGGTCCACCCGGCTGCCTCATTCCGTAGGGACGCATAACAATAGGTCCGCGCGCACACGATTCCTGAAAACTTTATGGACGACTATGCGTATATCACCTCATATAGCCTTCCATAAGGAGCAGCAGCCATGACCGACGACAAGAATAAACAGTACAAGACCGAATGGTCGTTCTCGTTCGAGAAACTGGGCGACCAGATCGGCGAGTTTGCCCGCTCGATGGGCGTGCAGGGTGAAGAAGCGATCAAGCATGACATCTTCACCGCCCCGTTGAGCGGCGTCTCAGCGACGACCGTGCGCATCGACTTGTCCGTAGGTGAACACACCGTGCGCGCGCTCGCAGCCGACTCGATCAACCTGATCGAAGCCGACCTGACCTATGTGGGTGAGATCGCCTTTTCAGATACAGGCGACGCCGAACGCAAGGTCACCCTCAGCCAAGCCAGCAGCCCCGGAAGCTGGGTGCGCGGCATGATGGGCTGGATGGGCAGCCGCCGCCTGAAATGGGATGTGGCGCTGACCACGAAAATTCCGCTCACGCTCGATGTGCGCGGTGGCGTCGGTGAGACCACGCTCGACCTGGCAGCCCTGCAGACGCGCCAGCTTCATTTGAGCATGGGCACGGGCAAGGTCAACGCGATTCTGCCAGGTGCGCAGACCTACAGCGCTAAAATCGATGCGGGCATTGGTGAATTCACACTGCGCGTGCCCGACAATACCGAGATCACACTTGAAGTCACGGCAGGGACGGGTGAGGTCACGATCGAGCTGGGCGCGGGCTGTCGGGGATCGGTCGCTATCGATGGCGGTGTTGGCGAGTTCAATCTGAAACTGCCACAGGGTGCCGCCATTCGCGTCGAAGGCAGCACCAGCATTGGCGGCATCCATATTCAGGGACACGGTCTGCAAAAGGTGCGCGGCGGCGATGAATTCATCGGCACGCGCGGCGTGTGGGAGACCCCTGGTTATGAAACCGCCGAGAACACGATCGCGGTGCGCTTCGAAGGCGGCGTCGGCAGCCTGACAGTACGTTAAGCCTGTTATTCACTTTCGCCCTCACCCCCCGACCCCCTCTCCCACAAGGGGCGGAGGGGGAGCACTGATCTGCTTTGAAGTCCCTCTACCCTTGTGGGAGAGGGATTTAGGGTGAGGGCGCAGTTGAGAGAAACAAAGTGCATAACAGGCTTTAGAGTGGTGCGGGCGGATGGGCGGTGTCCTGCGAGACATCGCTCACTGCCTCTTCATCGATGTCTTCCCAACTGACGATCCAGATACAAATGCCCGCCACCAGCACACAGGCGACCATCAGCGCCAGCCATTGCCCTGTCAGCAGACCGACATCGCGCGCCTCAATGACGAGCAGCACGATCATGCCGACCGACAGAAATACCCAGGCTGATACACGCGGATGTTTAATCACCCACCGGATCGGTGGGAATTCATTGAGATTGTTCATGGTTACTCCATCGTAGTAACGGGCACGACAAACGCGCGTGCCCGTGACCGATTGACCGTGGTTAGATCGGCTTGGTGACGCGATCGGCGCGCAGCTGCTTGATCAGCACATCGGCACCCCCGATCGACAGCATTTCCTGGGCGGCTTCTCGCCACGATGGAAAGCGAATTTCTTCCAGCTTCAACAGTCGATACCCGCGTCGCAGCAGCGCCGATCCCAGCTCGCTGCCGACGGTGCGCGGCACCACGACAAAGCTCACCTCGCTCTGCAATTCTTTCGAGGCATCCTCAACCGCGCCGATCAGCTCACCGAGAATGTCGGACTTGGCAAGCTCAGGCACGATATAAAACTCGTCCACGCGCGTGATCAGATTCTCGACCTGCCAGCCGACCACACCGACCAGCGCCTCGCTCTTGCCCGTCGCCAACAGGAAACTCTTTTGACCAAAGGCGATCATGATGTCCATGCGCGCCACCTGACGCGGTGACACATTGCTGATGAACGTGGCGATCGCTTCGGCGTTACCGGGCATCCCGCGCTTGATGATGACGGGCTGTTTCGCGTCGATCACCCTGGTCGCCACGCCGACAGGCGCGGTCACGGGCGCCACCGCCGCTGGCGCCACGACTGCTGGCGACGTGCCGAGCGGCTGAATCGGCTGTGGTACAGGCTGCGTCGGGGCTTGACGCGGCGCGACCGGGGCAGTCTGTACAGGGGTGGGCTGAACCTGAGCGACGGGCGTGGGCAGTCCACTGCTGATGCTCAACGGTTTGACCGGGGCAAACGTGGGCGTGGGGGCTGGAGGTGTGAGCAGACGTTGAATATCCTCCCAGCCGTTTTGTACCTGTCTCCACGTCTCTTCGACGTTGCCATCGTTGGTGACGACCACATGCGCCTGTGCCAGCTTTTCTGACTGAGGGCGCTGTGCCGCGATGCGTTTACGGGCTTCATCGAGCGACATCTTGCGCTTCTCGACCAGACGACGAAGCTGCAAATCGGCGGGCGCATCGACTACCCAGACCGCATCGACCGCCTGCGCCAGATCGCCTTCCAGCAGCTTGATCGCCTCGACGACGATCACGGACTGCTTGGCGCGTGTCACCAGAATACCGATCGCCTGGCGCACCGCCGGATGGATCGCCGTCTCCAGCGCAATGAGCGCCTCCGGCACGGCAAAGGCGATCGACCCCAGACGCGCACGGTTGATCTGCCCTTCATCGTTGAGGATGAATCTGCCGAACAACTCGACGACGGGCTTGTACGCAGGCGCGCCGGGCGCCATCGCCTGATGAGTCAGTTGATCGGCGTCGATCGGATAGGCGCCGAGATGTTGGAGCATCTGCCGCACATAGCTCTTGCCCACCGCGATATTCCCGGTGAGACCGATGACGTATTTATTTTCCCAACGGCTCACGCTGTTCCTCCCCGCCGATCTCGTAGATAGGTTCTGGCATCGTGCGGCATATTGTAGCCTATGCTGGCGCAACCGGGTAATGATGACTCTGTTTCTTTATGCTATTCGTTGTACGCCCGCGCTTCATCGATCAGGGCGCGCTCGATCGCCAGACTGCCCGCGACCTCCGTCGTCGCGCGCTCGACATAGGTGGCATAGGCACGACTGCTGGCGTCGATCGCTTCGGCGAACAGCGTGTCATCGCCAGCACATTCCGCCTCCAGCGCATACAATCGTCCGAGCCAGAAAAACTGCCCGTACTCATCGGTATCATAGACAGGCGCGTTGTGCAGAGACTCGATCAACTCGCTCACCAGATCGGGGGCAGCACAGCGATCGCCAGTCAAAAGCAGATGCGTATATTCAGACGCTGCCAGACAGGTCAGCGGTTCGGTATCGAGCGGATAGTCCTCGATCAGGCGACGACACTGTACTTCGGTGACATCGGCGTAGTCAGGATCGCGCGGCACGATGGATAGTAATCCAAGACCGATCTGATTGAGCTGAATGGTCAGCAGGTCTGCCGGGTCGGTGGCTGTCTCCCCTGCCCTTTGCAGCAGGCTTTCCGCAAGGGCGACGGCATCCAGGACGACGGGATCGTTGATCGCGTCGGCGCCATTCTGCACACTCTGATCGATGCGATTGAACAGCAGCGCACCACTGTTCGCCAGCGCTATCGCATTGCCATGCGTCGCCAGCGACTCCGGGGTGACCCTGGCATAATAATCGAGTGCGGCATCATATTCTTCATCAGCCAGCAGCACGGTGTTGCCCAGCAGAATATACAGATTGTCGAGCGTACCAATCTGTTGATTCATGCTGGCACTCAGCGACTCGGAGTCGTCGGGATCGCTGACGCTCGATGCCGCGCGGGTCAGCTGCTCGATCGTGGTAGGGTCGAACCAGCCTGCCATGTAATACGCCAGCCCGCGCACAAACCCGTACAGGCCTGAGTCCCGATTGTCGAGGTCGGACAGGTCAGCCGCGAACTGGATCGAGCGCGGATGCAACAGCCCATTGATCGTGGGCGGATCGAACAATTCCGCCGTCAACGTAAATGTGCCGTCCGTAAAGCACGAACCCCACAACAGCAGTTTCGCGCCATTGGGATCGACCGTCTGATCCACGACCATTTGTATGGCTTCACCTTCTAAGCGGGTGAACTCGATCCCGTCGTTTTCCAGCACGATGAACAACGCCTCTTCCGCTGTAGGCGTGTCGCAGTCGATCAGGCGCGCCGCCGCGATGCCCTGGCGTCCGCCGCCGCCGCCCGTATTGGGCAGCGCCGTCGCGGTCGGCTGATCGACTTGTATCGGCGGCAGCGTGTTGATGCCATTGGTCGGGAAAATCGTTTCAGGCAGTGGAAAGGGGCGCGTCCGCGTTATCGAAAGGGTGGGGCGGGATTCGGTGGCGATGACGTCAGGCTCGGTCGCGGTCGCGGCGTCGGTCGGACTCACTTCCGTCGAGACACCGTTGCTGGTGGCATCCAGCGCGACAAAAGTCTCGGTACTTGCCAGCGCGATCAGATTGGTCGTCGCCGACGGGGATGGCGATGCTCCCTGTCGATTGAGCGCGATGAATGCAAATCCGAATACCACCACCAGCGCGGCGATCGCCGACGCCGCCGCCGGAAAATTGACAGTGCGGCGGCGCGGCGGGCTGCTCGGCACTGCGTCATCCAACGCGACACTTTCGGACGGTCGCTGCTTTGCCGACTCTTTATCGCGCGCCTGTATCGGCGGAAAAGGGGTCACATTGCCAGCGCGCGGCACGACGGGCGCGGGCGACGGCGGACTTTGTGGCGGTGCCGATGGTGCTGCTTCCGCCCCACGCTTGGGCAGCATCCCGTTTGGCGTCACGGACTGATCCAGGTCCTGCGTGCCAAACGCGGCACCGGGTGGCATTGCCGTCGGCGCGGCATATCCACCCGCGCTGGCGCTGGTCGTCCCGACAGGCACGCTCCACAAAGCCCACTGCGCCACATTCGGGACGTTGCGCGTCGCCTGCTCGACCAGTAGGGTCGAGCACGAGATCTGCGCGATCACCTTGTTTTCATAAAACAAATCGATCAGCACGCGCGCCCGTCCGCTGATTCGACCGCCTGGTTTCGGAATCAGCGTAAAAATCACTGTGCGCGAGTCGCTATCAGGGGGCAGCTCGACTATTTCCGCATCGTCCCCACCGGGCGAGCGGATGGCAAAATCGGCGCTGGACGCCTTAAGCGTCACTTGTGCCGGGAGGCGTTCACCTGTCTTGGGATCGACCGGAAATTTGAATGGAAAGCTGGTTGTGCGTGCGTCACCCTTTTGGATGACATCGCCGCTCGGCACGACCGCTGGCAGTTCTTCGCGTAAGCCCGCCGAGTCGGGCAGGCTGATCTTCGCCCACAGCTCGGTATCACCACCGCTGACCGTCTCAGCGGGCATGGCGGACTCCAGGAGGCGGCGCTCGGTGGCGCTCGTCCCCTGGGTCAGCGGCTGCCTGACGGGTTGAGTCGCATCGTTGGCGATCGGCTTGCCCGCAAATACCGCCCGCAGCGCCTCGATGAAACGATCGGGCAGCGTGGCGTCGAGTCCAGCGGTCAGGTCTTCATATTGAATATCCGCCAGCCGCGACCACACTTCTCCGGTCAGCAGCACCGGGAAGATCGGGATGTTGGCATTTTCCGCGACCAGGATTTCGCGCTCGACCCAGCGCGACTCGGTCGAGGACGGCGACATGATCACGATCAGCACCGACGCCGCTTTGATCTGGCGCTCCAGCATCCGCCACCACTGCGAGCTGGGCACCAGCTTCTCGTCGAGCCACACGTCGAAGCCCGCCGTTTGCAGCAGCGTGCGCAGATGCCGCGCAAAAGCGATGTCTTGCTTGGAATAGCTGATGAATATTTGTGCCATAACGCTCGTGCCGTTACGCCAATACAAATGCTATTCTAACACATCATCTCCGTCGAGGGCGATCTTTTGGTAGGCACAGCGCCAGCAGTCCAGTGATGACCGTCACCCCCGCGACCACCTGAAATGCCTGCGAGATGCCGCCCAGCGCATCCGCCAGCGTCCCGATCACCAGTGTGCCGACGGCGCCCATGCCAAAGATGAAGCCGAGTCCGGCGCCGGACGCCAGCCCTGTGCCAGCGGGCATATAACGCTGCGTCTGCGCGACGATCAGCGAATGCGAGCTGCCGCTGAAGGCGCCGACCGCGATCGCCAGCGCGAACGCCGCCGGGCTGCTCACCACGCCCAACAAATACACGGCGGGCGCCGTCGCCAGCAGCGTCACCGCGATCACCAGCCGCACCCCAAAGCGATCTGCCACCTGTCCAGCGACGAGTCCGGCAAAGGCGCCCGCGATCCAATACGAGCTGGCGATCAAGCCATACTGTGCAGGAGTCCAGCCGTATGACTGGAACAATGTCGGCAGGAATGCCACCAGGCCCGGATTGACCAGACCGCGCAGCATCACGACGGCAGCCAGCATCAGCAGCGGTGCCAGCATCAGGCGTTTTTTGGTCGTGTTGTCCTGGCGCGCGGCGCTGGTCGCGCGGTAGGCGCGCGTGCCTGGGACGGTATGCGCCATGAAGACGATCGCCGGGATCGCAGCCAGCGCCAGGATGAACAAAGGCGCCACCGACCCACTCTCGATCAGGCGTCCGGCAAATGGCGCGCCGAATGGCTGTGTGAAGATGCTGAAACGGGTCGCGGCGCTGTCCAGCAGGATTCCGGTCAGCGCGGGTCCGAGTCCGCCGCCGAACTGTCCCATGAAGAAGAACAGCGCCAGATCACTGGTGCGCGTCTTGTCGCTGGCGTGCATCGCGCCGACCGGGTGAAAGGCGCCGCTGCCCAATGCCGACAGCACCAGCGGAATCACCAGCAGCAGATATTCGCGTGTGGCAGCCGCCAGCAGCAGCCCGATCACCTGCCAGCCGACCGTCCACGCCACCCCACCCGATCCGAGCCAGCGTCCGCCCGTGCGATCTGCCAGCCAGCCCGCGAACGGCTGACTGAGCGCCGATGTGAACTGGTAGGCGCTGATCGCCAGCCCGATCTGAGTATTGCTCAACGCCAGCAGGTGCCCGCTGATAAAGGTGAGCAGCACCGGGACGCTGGCGTTGAAGATATCGATGACCAGGTGGTTGATTGAGACCGACCAGAATAAGCGTGTGCGCGGGATGACCATGAGGGTAGACCGAATGTTACGATGGACGAATCGTTCTATTCTAACGCCTGCCGCGAGTCCTTCCATGTCCATTCACGCGATCGAGCAGGGCAATCGCATAAAAAAACCGCCCCCTCCCTAAATCCCTCCCCCGCTGGCGTAGCAGAACGCGCATGTTGGCGCGCGCCTCGGTCACCAACTCGACCCCCTTATCCAGAATTAAGGTGAATTATTGTAGTAAGTACACAGCCCTCACCCTAAATCCCTCTCCCACAAGAGGAGAGGGACTTGCTACTGCGTTTCTCCCCTTCTCCCCTTGTGGGAGAAGGGGTCGGGGGATGAGGGGAGGGATACCTGCGTAGTTAATTAATGTAATGAAGAAACGCAGCGTTGCCATGAGCAGACGATAAAGCCCAGCCTATAACAGGCGTGAGCGCCAGCCGTCGCTCACGACGGCTGGCGCTTAGGGTCATACCGCACTGGCTCAGCGCGTGCCGCTAGAAGTCAAAGATGTCGCCCAGGAAGGATTTGCGCTTTTTGCCTTGCGGCGGCTGGCCGTACTGGGGAGACTGCCGATAGCGATCATCATCGTCGTCGTCCCCGCGATACTGCGGCTGTGCAGCCGGGTACTGCGGCTGTGCAGCCGGGTACTGCGGCTGTGCAGCCGGGTACTCCGACGGCTGGACTGCGCCGCGCTGCTCATATTGGGCTGCCCGCTCAATGATCTTGTCCAGTTCGCCTTTATCGAGCCACACGCCACGGCATTGCGGGCAGTAATCGATCTCGACGCCGCTGCGTTCCGACAAGCTTAGTTCTGTTCCATCATGAGGACACTTCATGCTCGCCTTATCCTTTACAAGTTTTAATGACATTATGTCGATTGAACTTGTCAACAGAATACAGGCAGCGCCAGACACATAAACCCCCATGAAGCGGGGGATTATACCACTATCATAGCAAAAATTCTTAACGCTACACTTAAGAACATCGGCACACCTGTCAATCTATGCGTCTGACATCCATGCTATCCTGAAGCGCAGCGCTGATCGACGTGGGCATCACCAATATGCTGCGCTACGAGATCCCGCAAAATGGGCTGTTCAACGTCCCGGAGTTTGGTTCCGTCACCACAAAGGAGGGTTTCCGGGGGCTGCTGGCGATGGATGCCTATCACAGGATCGCGGCAGGCACATCCTACCCGGCGGTGCTGTTCACACACGGCATCAACGATCCGCGCGTCGAAGTGTGGTTTTCCGGCAAGATGGCGGCACGCCTGAGCGCCGCGACCAGCAGCGGCAAGCCCGTATTGCTGCGCATCGCCTACGACACGGGGCACGGCTTTGGTGCCACCAAAGCGCAGCACAACGCCACTAGAGCCGATCGCTATGCTTTCCTATGGGCACAGTTAGGCGGATCATAGGGACGCCTGTTGATGCGTCCGCCGGGGTTACGCCGCCCCGGTCATGATCGCCCGCAGCATGATCGCCGTCACCAGACCAAACCCCCACAGATAGCTGCCCATTGCCGGGCGTTTGGTGGCGGTCGTCTCGACGAATACGAAGAACGGCAGCGCCAGCAGCGCCCCGACTCCGTAGATCAGATGCACTTCCTGACCGGGACGCCCCCCTTGCGCGTACAGGATCAACCCGATCGCTGCCTCGACGCCGACCAGCCCAACCATGCCGTACACCCCCCGCCGGAACCAGCGCGTCACGTCACCGTGCCGGATCAAGCCGACATAGACGGCGATCGCCAGCATCAGCACGCCCAGGATCAGTCCGATCCGGCTCAACAACCAGTGTGACGCAAAAAGCTCTGCGTACAAGGACATGATCCGACCTACGCCGTCCCTTCAGCGGACGAGGTGTGACGCGGCGCGGCGCGCACCTCGTCGGCTGCACCTGCCGCGATCAGGAAGCCGGCGAAGATCACGATCACGCCGAACATCTCACCCGGATATTTGAGCCACGTCAGGTCGAGGCGAATCAGCGCCCCGCCCAGCGCGGGCAGCAGCCCGCCCAGCGCGATCAGCCAGTTGCCGATCATGCGTCCGCGTAAAATCTGCTTGCGCCGGAACAGCATCGCGGAATAGATCGCCCCGCCGACCAGTGCCACCGTCCCCCAGATATTCATCACCGGCACAAAGCCGCGCACCCCACCGCGCTGCATCACCTGGTTGGTCAAGCCCGCCATATCCGCACCAGGAAACCACGCCGATCCGTCCAGCGGCGTCAAAAACAGCGCCCAGGGCAGCGTCATCACGCAGATCAGGATCAGCGCCATCTGGATGTTGCGCGCGGCGCTGCCCCGGCGCATCAGCAGATAGATCGTCCCCTGTCCGAGCCAGGGCGCGACGGCGATCGCCCCCGACCAGTACCACAGCGCGTAAAAGGTTTCATTCCAGGTCAGTGCCAGTACCGTCTGGCTGAAGGCGCCCAGACAGTAGAGTACCAGACCAATCCCCCACGCCAGCAGATGCGGACGCCCTTTGCCCGTTCGCTTTGCCTCGTACCAGCGTCGCAGCACAAAGACGGCGAACACACCGCTGATCAGCGTCGTGATCGCGGAAAAGATGAACGACAGCGACAGCATCGTCGTGACCCTCGCAAAACTCACAAGACTTGTGAAAATCTACACAAAAGTATACCGTTTCATGCCGACATTGCAAGTAGCGACGCATCACGATGCGACCGCACTATCCGCTACAAATCCACGCCTCAACTGGCAATTTGCGAGGCGGTGCGTGGCGTGGCGGTCGGGCGGTGAGTCGAGGTGGCGGACGCGATCGGCGTGTTGGTAATCAGTGGAATCGGCGTTGGGGTCAATTCCGGCGCATCCGGCGGCGAACTCGGTGTCGGCGGGCGGCGGGTCGTGGTCGGCGCCATCGACGGTGTGAGCGTCGCGCTGGCGATCAGGGTCGGTGTGATCGAGGGTGTGCCTGTGAAAGGGACGGTCGGCGTCAGCGCGATCCAGGTCAGCGCGTCGAGCGTGCCGATGGGAATCTCGACGCCGAACAGATCATCCGCACCGCGCTCGATCGGCGGATTGATCTGTTCGGCGAAGATGATACCGAACAGCAGCCAGCCGATCGCCAGGACACCCCCTGCGGCGATCGACAGCAGCGCCCCCACGAACAGACAACCGCCGCGCTCCCCCGCGCGCCGTCGTCGTGTATAGGTCTCACCGCGCCGCCGCCGCACCAATAAAAGAATCGACGTGAACAGCATCAGTATCCCGACAGCCAGGACACCGCCAAACACGATTGGAAAGCGGGCGAATAATTCAAGTTCAGACATTTCAACAGTATAACGCGCGTCCGCCCTTCTGCGATCCTACGCCTGCACGCCGCGCCGTATCCGTAATAGGGGCATCTGGGATACTGCGCTTGTCGCACATTTTGGCGTGTGGGATAATGCCCGGTAGAAGTTCTGCACAACGAGGTTAGCAGTACATCATGCCCGACCTACAACAACGGCTTGACGATCTCCGCCGGGCGATCCGGGCGCTGCCAGACGATGCCGACGCCGCCGCCATCGCCACCTTAGAGCGCCAGGCGCGGGCGCTGCTCGCCGACGCCAAAAATACCCCCCTCGAAAATGACGCGCAAGCCGCCTTTGGCGAGCTGGCACGCGCGGGCAGCGCCACCTCCCCGACGGCGGCGACCGTGCGCGGCTTGGTGCGGCGCGCCCGCATTCGCGTCGAGATCGCCGGGGACGACGACGACATCGACGAAGCGATCGATATTCTGGCGGAGGCGATCGCCCTCTCCCCGCGGGACACCGACGTGATTGCGCTGCTCAATGACGCCAGCGCGCACAATGCGCAAGCCGCGCAGCGCGTCACCGATCTGTTCACACGCTATGGTGTCGAGCGCAAACCCGCCCCGCGCAGCGCTGTGCAGACCAACGACGAGATGCCTGCCGTTCGCTCTGGCGACTCCGGTCGCTATACCCCACCGTCGTCCAGCCCGACCTATCCCACCTCGGCGGGCTACCCGCCGCCAGAGACCAATCTGCCGCGCGAGAGCGGACGCCGCACCACCGGCTCGACCCTGGCGTACAACGCCGACCTGGACGATCTGCTTTCCGAGATGACTCAGGCGTACTATTCCGGCGAGTATCAGCAGGTGATCGATCTGGCGAACCGTGCGCTCAATCAGCAGCCGGGCAACGCCGCCGCGCTCGATTACCGTCAGAAAGCCGAAGACAATCTGATTCGCGGCGTGGTGCCCGATCACCGCATTCCGTTCGACGCCCGTGTCTCGTACAACCGCGCCAACTCGCTGGTGCGCGCCGGCAATTACGACGAGGCGCAGCGGCTCTACCGCGAGGCGCGCGACATCGCCGAGCGCAACGGAATCCTGACCTGGAAAGATGCCGAGCAAGCGCTGCTCGAAATTCAGGACCTGGCGTTGGCTCGTGAGATGATCAATGAAGGCGATCGGCTGCTCGCCGCCGACAACTGGAGTGAGGCAGTACGCAAATACGATGGCGCGCTGCGCGTCGTCCCCAATGATCCCAACGCCGAAGAACGCATCGAGCGCGTGCGCCGCATCCAGGGTGACGCGGAGGCAGCGGGCGCACAGCTCAGTCTGATCGGCGGCGCATTGGGTGAACAGGCGGATCAACTCCAGACCGTGCTGACCACCATCGCCCGGCTGCGTCAGACTCTCCCCAACAGCGCCCGGCTGACTCAGCTCGCCGAAGGCGCCAACAAGCGTCTCAGCGCGGTCAAGACGCAGTTGAGCGAACAGGCGGGTTCGGCGCTCAACCGCGCGCAGAGTGCGGTCGCGCTCGAAGAAAAGCTCAATCTGACCAACGACGCGATTCAGCTTTTGGAGTTGGGCGTCAAGCTCGACCCTGCCGACGGCACGCTGACCGAGACGCTGCTCGAAGCACGCGCCAACGCGGGCACGATGCAGCGGGCACGCGCGTCGATCGAACGCGCGGCGTCGCATGTCGCGCAGAATTACGACAACGAGCTGCTGCAGGCGCGATCCATGTTGAGCGGCATGATTGCCTTTGCGCAAGACCCGCGTTACCGCGCCGTCGTCAACGATCTGATGTCGCGCTACATCGAGCGCGCTGCCAGCGCCGTCGAGGATGGCGATGTCGAAGAGGCAGCCGCGCTGATCGAGACGATGCAGGATGAGCCGTTCAACATCATCGGACGCCGTCCAGAAGTGCGCCGGATCGAGAGCCAGCTGCGCGCGCTCAAAGGACGTTCACGTTTGCGTTGGGCGGGCATTTTTGGCGGGATGCTGATCGTGATCGCGGCGGTGGCGCTGCTCACGCGACCCTCGTGGGAGGCGATCGTGTTTCCGTCACCGACGCCGACCGCATCGCACACGCCGACGCCGAGCGCCACTTTCACGCCCAGCGACACGCCGACTCCCAGCGATACGCCAACGGCGACCTATACACCGACGCTGACGTTCACGCCCAGTAACACGCCGCTGCCCAGCGGCACGCCGACCGACACCCACACGCCGACGTTCACATTCACGCCCAGTCCGCTGCCAACTGCGACGGCAACCCCGACCTTCCTGTGCAAGGCGATTGCCTTCCAGCAGACCAATATTCGCAGCCAGCCGAGTCTGGAGGGCGCGATCGTGGGCATTTTGCCCGTCTCGACGGTGGTGAATATCGTCGCGCAGCAGCGTGTTGGCAACGGCTTGTGGTTTCAGGTCGAGGTCGCGCTCGATGGGCTGGTCTTCAGCGGTGGCTATGTCTTCGCGGGCAGCGTGCAGCAGCTCTCGACCGATCGCTGCCCGTCGTTTCCGTAACATCAACGAAACGGGGTTTGGCGTGCCAAACCCCTAGGATCGTGTCGATTGAACGTAGGGACGCATAACAATGCGTCCGAACGGGGGCGGGTTTGGCGTGCCAGACCCGGTCATTGTTTATTCGATCTTTCTCGTCACGCCGCGACGCGAACCGCCGCCCGCGACTCCATCAGCCATACATATCCGTCTTCGAGACTCGGTTCCGCCGCCAGCGCGCCGACGTAGCGCGCCGCATCCCCGACGACGCGATAATGCACGCCGTCATGCAGCTGCAGCGACGATACCAGCGTCACATCGTCGCCCGGTCGCGTGCCGCGCAGCATCCACACATGCCCGCGCGCGCCTTCGATCAGATCGGCAGGCGAACCGCGATAAATCACCTGTCCCTTGTGCATCACCCCACCCACCCCGCCGCCGCCTCAGCGATCACCGCCGCGCAGCGTACCACACTGTCAAGCTCGACGTATTCTTCCAACCCGTGCATGCCCGCGCCGCGCGGACCATAGATCACCGTCGGAATCCCGGCGCGCCCCAGGATGGCACTGTCCAGCCACGCGGGCATTCCCCATAGTTCGGGCGTGACGCCCTGCGTCCGCAGCGCATGGTCCAGCGCCAGCACGATCGGGGCATCCGACGGAATCTCATAGCCGGGACGTTCCAGATCGATGGTCACGTCGGCGTCGAAACCAGGGACGATCACGCGCAGCCGATCGATCTCCGCTTGCCACAGATCACGAGCGGACTCGGCGGTCTGGTCGGGCAGCAGTCGGTGTTCGACCTGCATCACACAGCGATCGGGATAGGTACTCAAGCCGACCCCGCCGTCGATCAGGCTGGCGTGAACCGACGACCGCCCCAGCAGCGGATGGATCGTGCCAGGAAACAGCTCGCTCTCGAAGCGGCGCATCGACTCGATCAGCCAGCCCATGTGCGCGATCGCGTCGATGCCGGTCTCGAACAGGCTGCCATGCGCGGCATGTCCGCGCGTCGCCAGCGTCAGCCAGGCAAACCCTTTGTGCGCGATGCACAGACGCTCGTCGGTCGGCTCGGTCAGGATGGCGGCGTCGGCGCGCAGCCGTTCCACCAGCGCCAGCGTACCGATGCTGGCATATTCCTCATCGACGGCGAATGCCAGGATCAGATCGCCGCGCAGCGACCAGCCGCTCAACGCCTCCGCCGCGCCCAGGATCGCCGCCAATCCGCCTTTCATATCCTGAGCGCCACGCCCGTACAGCCGCCCGTCGCGCACCTCGGCACTAAATGGCGCATCCATGCCGACCACATCGACAGTATCGGTGTGCCCGGTCAGCAGCAGCGATCGCCCGCCGCCTGTCCCGCGTCGGCGCGCGATCACGTTCGGGCGTCCCGGCGTCACGTCGTGCATCTCGACTGAAAATCCGAGTTCATTGCACTCCTCCGCCAGCCACAGCGCGACCTCCGCCTCGGCGCCGCCGCCCTCCCCCATCGTCGGGTTGATCGACGGGATGGCGACCAGCGCGGTCAGACATTCCAGCACGTAATCGGCATCGACGGTGATCGGAGTCATGTGTCCAGCAGCTTCTCGTGTAATAATCTGGCGTCAGGATGCAGCGTCAGTGCCCAATCACGCAGCGCGCGTACCGCGATATGCGTCCCGCGTGTAGCGCGTGGCTGTCCGATCGGGGTCATGTGCAGCGTGTAGGTATCCGGCGTGCTGCCGACACCATACGGATAGAGCGCGATCATGACGTGCTGGCGGATGGTCGGATCGCCGATATGCGCCTCGAACAGCACGCCGACGCGCCCGACGAACGCCGCCATGATATGAACGTGTATGTCGTCCACCGCGAGCTGGATCGGCGCAAAAGCATCTGCCATCGCCCCCAGTGTCAACGGCGTATGGATGACCGCGTGCGGCATATCCCACTCTTTTCCTACAGGTAACGGCACGCTCGGCGCGTCACTGCGACGATAGGCAAAATAATAACACGTTCGCCCTTCCCGGCGCGCGGTCGCTTCATATTTGGTGACGACCCGCCCCGGCATCGAGTCCGCCCACGCGGTCGGCAGGATGTTGACCAGCCCCGCCGCCGCCGACAACAGCGCGTGCGTCAGCTCGGCGTACTCGGTGATGTCGGTCGCCAGATAGAGCTCACCCCCATGCGCCAGCCGATCGACCAGCAGCGCGACGGTATCAGGCTGCATCAGGCGGCGGCGGTGGTGATCGCTCTTGAACCAGGGATCGGGAAAGTTGATATGAATTTGTTGAATGCTGCCTGGCTCGAACAGGTGAACCAGCGCGGTTTCAGCGGTCGAGTGGATCACGCGGACGTTGTACAAGCCTTCACGCGCGATCAGCCGTTCGCCGTTCTGCATACATTGATTGGCGATCTCCAACCCGATAATATTGTGATCGGGATACGTCACCGCCAGATGATGCAAAAAGGCGCCGCGCCCAAAGCCGATCTCGACGATCAGCGGACGCGGCGCCCCAAACAATGCCCCCCACTCGACAGGCCAGGGCAGGCTGCGGCTGTTCAGGCTGTGACTGTTCAGGCTGTGACTGTTCAGGCTGTGACTGTTCAGGCTGTGACTGTTCATTTTATCGCGATCGGGACTGGACTCGAACGGCACCGCCATAGGTCAGGCGAGCTCCGCCGCCAGCGCGATCGTGCCGTGCTTGCTGAAGCCGATATGCCCGGCAATGCGCTCGTAGCCACGTTTGGGTTTTTCATAGACCCAGGCGATATTCTGCGCGTGCATCCCGTCGGTTTCCAGGTCGATCCAGTAACACACCCCTTTATAGGGGCAGGTGTAGATGCGCTCAGTCACATTGAGGGTGATCATTTCGACCTGCTCGACCGGGAAGTACCAGCTATCCTCAAGCTCGTATACGTCTTGCCCTAGCAGCCCTTCCGCGATCGTGGTGCCGGTCGTGCGGTCTTTAATGCTGACGATCTGCATGAATACGCTCCGAAAACGCTACCATTATCCTATAGACGCACTTGTCTAACGGATATTACGCCGATCGCTCACGCGGAGTTGCGCGGACGGTACAGGACAGTGTAGCGGTTGACCGCGCCATCGAAACCGTCGGCGCGATAGTCGTCGATCGCCATCAGCCCCGACGCGGCGATCAGGGCGTCATGTTCGGCGTCGTCGATGTGATGACAATAGCGGGGCGTGCTGGCGTCGCGCTGCCAGTCCAGCAGGTGATCGCCGGGTTCGAGCGCCAGCGCAAAGCCCGCATCGATGCTCGTCCAGGGCAGCATATGCGCGCGGAACCGTTCGTAGTCGGCGAAGCGCCATGCCGTGAATACCAGCATCCCGCCCGGCGCGACTCGCCCGCTCAGATCGCGGATCAGCGCCAGCCGCCGTGCCACGCCGGGCACATGATGCAGCACGCCGAACAGCACGATCAGATCGGTTGCTGCGTCAGGCGGCGGGTCAAGTATTAGGTCGCGCGCTTCCAAAGTGACGTCCGGGAGATCGACCAGCGATGCGCGCGCATGGTCGAGCAGCGCCGCGCTGCTGTCGGTGCCGTGATACATGAAGGCACCATTTCCCAGATGATCCGCCAGAAAGCGCGCGAACCGCCCGTTGCCACAGCCCACGTCCAGCACGCGCATTCCTGCTGACAGTGACAGATGGGGCAGCAGGCGCGCCCAGCCCGCCCACGCAGCGGCGCGCGTCGCGTCGAACGAGTCGGCATGGGTGTCGTAGAAGTGCTGATTGAGCGCGTTCAGATAACGCGCGGTCGCGTCGTCCAATTGTTGTACCTTAGGTCTGTCAGGTTATGCGTCCCGACCCGCGTTGCATAGTAGTGACGCATAATAATCCGTCGGCTGTGCTGTCAGAACCGATCGCGGGATCGCGGTTCCATCCCCAGGCGATCACGAGTAGAATCGAAGTCGTTGTCATGAGAGTCGGCATCACACACAATGAGTCACAAACTGCAAATCGATCTGGACGCACACCGCGATCACCTGATCGCGCTGCTCACTCAGATCATCGACGCAGCGCCCGCGCCTGGTGTGGCGCTCAATCATCTGGTGCGCGCCTATGCCCGTCACAGCGGGTCGCAGCTGTACAGCCACGACGAGCTGATCCGTGCCTATCGCCATTTCGCCGCAGCCGGCGATCTGCCCCCTTTCGACGCGACCGTGATCGCGCGGCTGCGTATGAAACCGATGCGCACCATGTCCGGCGTCACCCCGGTGACCATCCTGACCAAGCCATTCCCGTGCCCCGGCGAATGTATTTTCTGCCCCAACGACGTGCGGATGCCGAAGAGCTATCTCAGCGATGAACCGGGCGCGCAGCGCGCCGAACAAAACAGCTTTGATCCCTATCTGCAAACTATGTCGCGCCTGCGCGCGTACTATAACACCGGGCACCCGACCGACAAAATCGAATTGATCATCCTGGGCGGCACCTGGTCATTCTACCCGGAAACCTATCAAATCTGGTTCATCAGGCGCGCCTTTGACGCTCTGCACGACTTTGGCGCCGGGGTCGATCACAGCGCGGAGATATCGGCGCTGCTGCGCGACGGGTCGCAGCTGCATCCCGACCGCAACGCGACACAGGTTGCGGTACACGGTGAAGCGCTCGATCGCAGCTACAACCAGATCGTGCAGACGATCTACAGCGGCGAGATGCGCCGATCGCGCGAGCTGGTGAACGAGGTGATCGACGGCGCGCGCGTCCGCTCCCCGATCAGCGAATACGCCACCTGGGACGAACTCGACGCCGCCCATCGCTTCAACGAGACTGCCCCTGCCCGCTGTGTCGGACTGGTCATCGAGACCCGCCCCGATCACATCGACGCCGCCGAGGTGCTGCGCATCCGTCGGTTGGGCTGCACCAAAGTGCAGATTGGCTTGCAAAGTCTGAACGACGAGGTACTCCGACTCAATCGGCGCGGGCACACCGTCGCGGCGTCCCGTCGCGCGCTGCATCTGCTGCGTTCGGCAGGATTCAAGATTCACGCACACTGGATGCCCAATCTGTACGGCTCGACGCCGACAGACGATGTTGCCGACTACGCCCGCCTGTTCGACGATGCCGACTTTCGCCCCGACGAGCTGAAGATTTACCCGTGTTCGCTGATCGAGAGCGCTGAACTGATGCGCCAGTACCGCGACGGCACATGGCGTCCCTACACCTATGACGAACTACTGGAGACGATCGTCGGCTGTCTGCGCGCCACCCCGGAATACTGCCGCCTCACCCGCATCATCCGTGACATTCCCGGCACCGATATCGTGGATGGCAATCAGATGACCAATTTCCGCCAGATCGCGGAGATCGAGCTCGCAAAACGCGGCGAACGCGGGCGCGACATCCGCGCGCGTGAGATTCGTCAGCACGGCATCGACACCGAATCGCTGATTCTGGACGAGATGCGCTACACGGTCAGCACTGGGCAGGAAGTCTTTTTGCAGTGGATCACGCCCGACCGCATGATCGTCGGTTTTTTGCGGCTGTCGCTGCCCTCGCTCGCCGTCGCTCCGATCACCGACGAATTGCGCGGCGCGGCGATGATCCGCGAGGTGCATGTCTATGGACAGTCGATCGAGATCGGGGAGTCCGGGTCGGGCAAGGCACAGCACAGCGGACTCGGCGCCAGTCTGATCGAGCGCGCCGCTGCCATCGCCGCTGCTGAAGGCTACACCACGCTGGCGGTCATTGCGGCGGTCGGGACGCGCGGCTACTATCGCAGGCGCGAGTTTGTCGATGGCGTATTGTATCAACATCGCGCGCTCGGCACTTCGATGTTATGATCATCATCGCACACCGGGAGCGCACCCTGCCATGAACCAACTCACGGCGATCGACCGCCAGCGCCGCAACATCCGCGCGCTGCTGTTTTTTATCATCATCGGCACACTGCCTTTTTACTGTGTCGGCATCATCCTGTTCGCCACCGCACCTGGCGCCGGGCTGTCCGGTCGCGCGACCCAGACCCCGACGCGCAATCCCAATGCCAACATCAACGCCACCAATACGCCGCTGACCTTCAACACCCTGCAACCCGGAGTCAACCCGACCAATACCGCGCTCGGCTTTGTCACGGCGATCCCGCTGCCGTCGCAGATCATCGTCACGCTGCCAGCGGTCTTCCCGCCGACGGTCGCGCCGACGCAGCCGATCTTCGTCTTTCCGACCAGTACCGTTGCACCATCACTGACCCCCTTCCCGACTGACACGCCCTTCCCGACCACGACGCCCTATCCGACCAACACGACCATCCCTCTGGCTACCGAGACGCCCATCCCCACCTGGACCTGGACGCCCACGCCCACCGAGACGCCATTCGTGTTTGAGACGCCGATCATGCTCGATACGCCGATCCCGCCGGGGTCGTGACAATTTTTACGGTCTGTTTTCATGCCTGTTTCCGTCTGTTTGCGTCTGTTTCCAATGAGAGACGATCATGACCTTCGACGTAAAAGCACATTTGAAGACCCTGACCGAGTCGCACGCCCCATCCGGGCACGAGGGCGCCATTCGTGACGTGCTGCGCGACGCCTGGCAGACTCTGGTGGACGAAATACAGACCGACGGACTAGGCAGCCTGATCGGTATCAGGCGCGGGACGCAAACCGCCGAACCGCGCCGCCGGATCATGCTGGCGGCGCACATGGACGAGATCGGACTGATGGTGCGGCACGTCGAGGGCGCCTTTCTCTACGTCCACGATGTGGGCGGGGTCGATAATCGCATCATGCCCGCGCAGCCCGTGCTGGTGCATGGACGCGAACGGCTGCCCGGAGTGGTCGCGGCGGCGCCCCCGCATCTGCTCACCGCAGCCGAACGCGGCAGGTTTCCGGGCTTCGACGATCTGGTCGTCGATGTCGGACTCGACGCCGAGACGGTCGCGCGCCTGGTGCGCCCTGGTGACCTGATCACCATCGACGCGCCGATGATCGATCTGCTCGGTCATAAAGTCGCTGGAAAAGCGATGGATGATCGTGCCTGTATTGCGGCGATCACGGTCTGTCTGCACGAGCTGCACGGGCTGCAGCACGGATGGGATGTGTATGCCGCCGCGACAGTACAGGAAGAAATAGGCTTGTACGGCGCCGCGACGGCTGCTTACCAGATTCAGCCGGACATCGCCATCGCCCTCGATGTGACCTTCGCGCCGCAGCCAGGCGTGGACAGCGCCACCGCCTGCGAGATGGGCGGCGGACCCGCGCTCGGCATCGGACCCAACTTTCATCCTAAGCTGGTCGAGAAGATCAAAGAGACCGCCAAAAAGTACGAGTTCAGACTCCAGGATGATGTGATCCCCGGCGCCAGCGGGACGGACGCCTGGGCGATCCAGGTGGCGCGCGAGGGCGTGCCGACGCTGCTGCTGGAGGTGCCGATCCGCAACATGCACTCCCCCGTCGAGACGCTCGATCTGCGCGACGTGACCCGCGCCGGACGGCTGATGGCGCGCTTCATCGCCGACCTGGACGCCGACTTCATGACGAGCATCGCCTATGAGATGCCGACGCAGCCTGTCGAACAGCAGTAATCATGGAGAGGATCGCTCGTGACGTACTCCCAAGCCTAAAGGCTTGGGCTTCTCCCATCAGGCAACGCTGCCCCTGCGAGCAGGGGTCTTACGGCGTCTACGGGTTTGTTCGCCGACGCCCCGGCGTGTTCCACACCTTCAACTGCAAAATGCGCTCCCTCACCGGACTTTACGTCGCGCGTAAGTTGCGCAGAGAATATCGCATATGAAAGTGAACAGCAATGATCAAAAATGGCTAAAGCAGCAAGTGAAGGGCTTATATCCCACCGCTAAAGCGGGTGGGTTTTACGCCCTATTGCTATAAACCATATCTTCACGCCTCATTCTGAGGCGATGGAGTGACAAAATCAGGAACGTAATACACGCGATGCAAACGTTCACGCACGGTATTGAACAGCCGCTTGTCAAAAGTCCATAACGCACAATCAAGACGTTCAGCAAGCGCAAGGTATTGTGCATCATACGCTGACGGCAGCCCATGTTCAGTTGCCAATTCATAAGCGCGTGTGATTAATCTGTCATCGATCACCAGATCGATTGCATTACCGAGAATCTGCGTGAGCATTCTTGCGCTATCACCCGGCGTAATTGAGCCGCGATGTGCTAGTTTGCGCAGTGTTGCTGCGACTTCGTAGCGCAGCAGCGTTGGAGCGGCGATGCGCATCGCTTGTTCCTCGATCCATGCCAACAAGGAATCGGCTTTTTCAGTATGTGTTTCTTCGACAACCGACGCGATATAGACGCCGCTGTCAATAACGATCCATGAGTTCATTCAAACGTTCCTCACGCACCTCGTTGACCAGCATCGCCGCCGAGAATGTCAGCTTACCGTACCTGGCGCGCATTTCCGCCCGCAGCGCCCGCGCGCCATCGAGCCAACGGTCAGCACCGCTTGACGGTGTGCGCGCTTCCGTTTGCTGTGCGATCAACACACCCACCCGCTGCTGTGCCTCATCATCCAACTGCTGAAATTTCTCGATCACTTCTCGTTCAAGTGCGGACATCTGACTCATTCCTTTGCCGCATTTTTAGACTTTCAACCATCATACGACTTTTTACAGTCGCAGCCAAAAATCCAGTGTAACCGAAAAATAGAACGCGGCGCGCTGCGATACGTGTAAAAAAGAGGGCGGTGCCGCACATGCGGCACCGCCCTCTTCACGATGTGTTTACGTGTTTACAGCCTTACTCGCCCGATTCTGTCTCTGGGAGGATGCTGTCTGAACCGATACTGCCCTCGCCATCGAGCGCGACTGGCTCGATGAACACGGGCTGGATGACGCCGGCGGGTTCACCACCAGCACCCGGACCGCCGACGTTGAACACCATCGGGCCCGTCCAGAGGCTGTACCCACCCCAGGGATTCCACGCCTGTACCCACCAGCGATGCACGCCGTTGGCGAGCATGACGCCCGTGTTCAGCGTGCAGGTGTTGCCTGTGCAGGCGACCGCAGCCGCGACCCAGCGATCGAGGACGTACCCGGCATTGTTGCTCACCCAGATGGCGTAGAAGGTCGCGCCAGCCGAGCGTTCCCAGGTGTAGGTCGGGTTGGTTTGCAGGATCGAGCCGACGGGCGCGATCTGCACGGGATTGAGCGGTGCCAGCGCGATCGTGAACTGCGTCTCCGCGCTCCACGCACTGTAGCCGCCATAGGGACTGTATGCCTGGATAAACCAGCTATAGAAGCCGCCGACCAGGTTCAGACCCGGCGTGACCTCGCACAGCGTCGGCGTAGTGCAGATGTCCGCCGCGTTGTACCACTGATCCATGATCTTGTTCGGACCGCTGCTCAACCACAGATAGTACCAGGTCGCGCCGTCGATCCGGCTGAAGCTGAAGGTCGGTGAGGTGTCGGTGGTGGCACCGATCGGGGCGATCGGGGTCGGCGCAGCGGACAGCGGCAGCACGACGTTGAAGTCGGTGCGGCTGGTCCACGGGCTGTACCCGCCAAACGGACTGTAAGACTGCACCCACCAGCCGTAGGCACCGCGCACCAGGCTGAGGGCGAGGTTGGCGCGGCACACGCCCGCCGTGCAGATGTCCGCCGCGTTCAGCCACATATCCTTGACGTAGCCCTGATCCGGTCCAGCCACACGGCTGACCCAGACATGATAGTTGGTCGCGCCAGGGACCGCGTTGAACGTGAACAGCGGATTGGTCTCGCTGATATCGCCGATCGGCGCGGTCGGGACGGGCGTCGCGGGCGTGACGATCAGTGTGAAGTTGGTCTCCGCGCTCCACGGTCCGTAGCCGCCGATATTGCTGAAGGTCTGGACGAACCAGGCATAGACACCCGGCTCGGTCAGCAGGAATGGCAGCGGGAAGGTGCAGATGGTGCCGTTGCAGATGTCCGCAGCCACGAGCCACTGGTCGAGGACCTTGTTAGCGCCCTTGCTCAACCAGAAGTGATAGAAATCGACACCCGTCACCTGAGTCCAGGTGAAGACCGGATTGAGCGAGACGATCGTGCCGGTCGGGGCGATTGGCGTGGCGCCGGCTGGCGGAGTCGCCAGATCGAGATCGACGACCGCCGGATCATGGTCGCTGGAGCGGAACGGCGTGCCCAGGTTGAGGGCGTCCTGCGCGTCCGACTTGAATTCCATGTTGTAGTCGAGGATGACCGGTTCGTCGCCGTTGATGTGCCAGTCGGTGGCGCTGACGATCTGCGCCGCCATGACACTGGTCGCCAGGGCGTGATCGAGCGCGCCGTACTGTCCGGCGAACACGTAGCCGTAGGCATTGGCGTCGAAGCGGGTCAGTTGATTGGCAAAGCCGCCGTTGACCAGCGTCGTGATCGGGTCTTCCTTGTGATAGGCGTTGAGGTCGCCGATGATCAGCACGTCTGGCTCGCCGCTGGTCGGGATGACCACCGTCTTGATCCAGCTGTCGAGGCGCTGTGCCTGCAGCAGGCGGTCGGCGTTGTAGCAGCCCTGACCATCGCCCTGATCCTGATTGGCGCCGCTGGCGCTCGTGCAGCTCTTGGACTTGAAATGGTTGACGACCGCGACGAAGCGCGCGCCAGTGGCGATGTGCTGGAAAGTCTGCGCGACCGGCGGACGGTTGTGCACCGCGTCGGTGTCGATCATCGCCGCGCCGACCGCGGTAAAGGCGGCGGGCTTGTAGATGAAGCCGACCTTGATCGCGTCGGTGCCGATCACGCCCGTCTCGACGATGGCGTAGGTGCCCGCGCCCATCGCCGCGTTCAGACGGTTGACGAGCTCCTGCTGCGCGCCGCTGGCGCCGCTGTCATTTTCCAGCTCGATCAACCCGGCGATGTCCGGGTTCAACTGGCGGATCGCCGCGACGATCTTGTCGCTCTGGCGCTGGAACTCGATGAAGGTGTTGGCGCCGCGTGCCGTCGGGAAGCCGCCGCCCGCGCCGTTGCCGTTGAAGTAGTTCAACACGTTGAAGCTGATCACGCGCGCTTCGGCAGTGTTGACGGGCGCCGTCGGGCGCGGATTCGAGCGGGTGAACGTGACCGTCTCGGTCGGGTGGATGCGGTACGCCACCAGATCGCTGGTCGAGAAGGGCGAGGCGTCGCTGTGCGTCAGGATACCGTCGATCATGCTCACGGTGTCGCCGCTGCGCAGTGTGAAGTCGGCGCCGAACAGGTACGGGGTCGGATCGACATTCTGATCGACATCGCCATCATCCAGCTTGAGGGTATTGAGATTGTTCGCCAGTTGCAGCGCCTGCGCCGGGGCGCCCGGATCGACCACGTTGGTCGGGTTGACCAGACGCGATCCCGCCGACAGCGACACTTCGCCATAGCGACCGAGCGTGAAGGTGTCGTTGGCGTAGAGCGTCTGTGGCAGCGTCACGAACATATTCTCGTAACGCTCTGCAAAGGTCAGGTCTGCGAACGGCAGCGTGACCGGAGTCGCCGCGACCGTGCCCGTATCGCCGCACGCCACGATCAGCGTCGCGGTGATGCGCGTCTGCCCGACCGAGCCGGAACCCGACGCGATGAACTCGCTCACGAGACCTGTGACGCGCACACGCTGACCGACGGTCACGTCGAGCAGCAGCGGCTGCGGGTCTGCCACGAACAGCGCGTCCGAGGTGGCGACATTGCCGTCACCCGCCGCGTCCTGCAGGAAAAAGCCGCCGAGCTGTGTATCGAGCTGGAAATCGCCCGTGACGATGCCCTCGACAGTGAACGGCGTGGTGACGCCAAAATTGGCTCCGCCGTCCTGCAGCGTGTAGATGCGTGTGAATGCTGTACTGCACACCGCGCCGCCGACCGTGCCGAAGTCGAAGACGTAATTCGCAGCCATCGCGTTCGGCGTGCCGTCCTGATCGACCACGTTGGCAGCCGTTACCGTGACGGTGCAGGTCTCCGCCGGGAACAAGTCCACATTCGGATTGACCGTATAGGTCGTCGGTCCGCCGCTGATGGTGGTGGCGACGGTGCCGCTGGTGGTGCAGACCATCGTGACCCAGGGGTCAGTGACGGTGACAGGCTCGCTGAAGGTGATGGTGATATTGCCATCGACCGGCACATTCACGGCGTCGTCCGCCGGAGCGGTGCTGGCGACCGTCGGCGCCACATCGGGCGGCGTGGTCGCGTTGACGGCGTTCGGCGTATTGAGCGCCTCGCCCGCGATCAGCGTCCCGGTGAAGCCGGGGATGCCTGCCAAATCAAAGTCGTTGCGCTTCCAGTCGGTGATCGCATTGGTGTCTGCGCCGTTGGGGATGCGCGATGCGCCGCCGGGTGCAAAGGTGCTGAGACCGTCGTAGTTCGGGTTGAGGACGGTGCCGCCAAAAGCGCGATCGGTGGCGCCGCCATCGTAGACCGCGACCGCATCGATGATCGCTGTCCAGGGGGTGACGTCAAAGGTGCCGTCGTCATTGGTGTCGAGGTCGTTCGTGAGCGCGCCGCTGAAGCCCTGTACCAGCAGCAGCGAGACGGTGCCATTCTCGAAGGCGTCGGTACGGAAGCCCGTCCACCAATAGCCGCTGGCGTCAGTGGTGCCAATGGCGACCACTTCATCGACCGTGCCGACGGCAGTGCCGCTGAAGTCGCCCTCGATCTCGATCAGCGTATAGGCGCTGTAGTCGGTATTCGGCGTACCGAAAATCTCGACATATTCGCGGTTGTCGCTGCCGGTGTGGCTGGCGGAGAACTCGTTGATCACCGGAGTCGGCGGCACGACCGCATCGCCCAGGGCGATGGTGTCGGCGCGGAATTTGCGATGATTGACGATATCCAGGTCGCCGACGCCTTCCCCATCGTTGTACATGATGGTGTCGCCGTTGTCGCTGACGAGCTGGATCGGGGACGCCGCCGTGAAGGTCGCCGGAACCTCGACGATGCCCTCAGGGTGCAGCGAACCACCGGTGACGACCGCCGTGCGCGCGACTGGCGCGCTGCCGGGCACCCAGGTGAACAGCTTGAAGTCGCCTGCCGCGCCGGGCGAACCCGCCAGGATCAGGCATTCTGTGGCGTTGCATTCGATGCTGCGCACACCGCGTCCGCCCAGGTCGAGCAGATACGGGGTTTCGAGGACAGCCGGACCGGTCGTCGGGTTGCCGCTCGTCAAGCCGGGCAGATTGTCCACCGGGACGACGATCGCCTTGCCAGCGACCAGCGGGGAACGGAAGCCGACGAAGAAATCGCTCGTGCTGCCGGGGCGGAAGCTCAACCCTTCCTGGTTGTAGCCGCCATTTTCCGGGGGCAGACCGACAACAGCGGCGGCGGTCAAGCCGAGCGCGCTGGCGCCCAAGCCGTGTCCATTGCTGCTGTCCCAGGCGAGCAGATCGACCTTGAGATTGTCGTAGCGTCCGACATAGGTCAGAGTCGTAGCGGCGCCCGTGCCGCTGACCGTCGCGGCGAAAATGCGACTGCGGTTGGGGGTCAGATTGCCGCTGCTGCTGTGACTGTGCGATCCCATCCAGTAGGTGGTCGCGCCATTGCGGGTCGAGCCTTCAATATCCACTTCGCGGATGTTGCCGCTGCCGCTGATGTCGGTCAGACCGAGCGAACTGGTGAGATTGGTGCTGGTGAGCGGCGCGCCTGACACAGTGCGGCTGTAGGTACGGATGAACTGATCTTCATCGTCCGCGACCAGCATGTAATCCGCGTCCAGCGCCAGCGCAGTCGAGGCTTCAGCGGCGCCCGTCAGATACAGGTCGTTGGGGGTGCCGGGATCGTCCTGCGAGGCGGCATAGCCGACGATGAAATTGGTGGTGGTCGTGCCGTCATTGGCGCTGACGGTCACATTGCTGTAGCCGACCGTGCCAGCGGGCGCGCCCAGGTCGAGACGCCAGGTGCCGACACCGGTATCGACGACGGCGGCGCTGCTCAGCACGCCGGGCGTGCCGTTCGCCACCATGACGGTGATAGCGTCGGCGGCGGTGGTGTCGTCCGAGACGCTGAAGTTCAAGCCGAACCCGGCGCCCGTGTAGATGGGCTGCGTCGGATCGCCGTTGGTGGCGCTCACGCCGCCGGGCAGACCGAACACGACCGGCGGATTGTTGGTGATCAGCGGATTGGCGCCGCCGATATGGTTGAGCGCCTGACCCGCATAGGCGACCGGCGTGGTCGTTACCGCGTCGGTGACGAAATTGGGCGCGGTGCCGTCCAGATCGTCACTGGCGAACCAGTCGCCAGCCGTCGATCCGGTCGTGGTGCCGATGCGCGCGATGTACTGCGCGTTGAAGCCGGCGCTGATTTTGAGCGCGCCCGGCTTGACCAGCCCGTTGGCGGCGCCGCCAACGAACACGATGTCTGCATAGCCCGCATCGGTCGTGCCGCTGTCCAGGATGCTCACGCTGTCATGGATCGTCCACGCGCTGTAGACCGCCCCATCGGGGGTGCCGTCGTTGTTCGAGTCGATGTCACTAGCGATCGCTGGCGCGGTGGCGGCATTGATCAGCAGGAAAGTGACCGAGGGATTTTCGATGTCGGTGCCGCTCTCGGCAGTGAAGCCGACGCCGCCGCTCCAGCCCGCCGCCGTGCTGGTCAGCACATTGGCGCCCGCGACGGTGGTATGCGCGCTGTTGAACTGGCGCAGCACCAGATAGCCGTTGCTGCCGAACGAGACGCCAGACAGATTGAAGATCGTCTGCACGATGCCGACGCCGCTGCCGCTGGAGTCGCCCTCGATGCCGACCAGATACGTCCCAGTGGGCAGCGTGGCGCTGGCAGTGCCGCGCAGCTCGATATATTCGTGTGGCGCATCGGTGCCGGGGGGGTTCATCAGAATTTCGCTGATGTAATACGGACCCGCAGCGGTTGCCGGGACGATGAACGACATTGCCAGAGTAACCAGGAGGATCGCGGTCGAAAGCACGAGAATCTGCTTCCGCGCGAACCGAAGAACGGATGATCGAACCATGTATCGCTCCTGCGCTGCCTATCACACTGAAGTTGAGGCATGAAATGAGGACGACGTAAAGTTGTCGCGGATGAACTATAAAGGCTGGTAGGATGATCGGCAATCGTAGCAGACGAACCTTAAACAGATGATCATCGGGCAATAAAAAAGAGGCGCGGCGGGTGCCGTGCCTCTTTCGATCGGGCAGCATGGATCACGCCCGACAGTGTTTACAAGCGGTGGGGCACAGCGAACATGCCCCAGCGTTTACAGAAGGTGACTAGCTGCCTTCGGCGGGTGCCTCCGGCAGGATATTCTGCGCGCCTAATTCTTCCGGCGCGACTTCCACTGGCATGATCGGGGCAACTTCACCACTGCCCGTGCCGCCAGCGCCGCCGACGTTGAAGACCAGCGGACCCGTCCAGGCACTGTACCCACCCCAGGGGTTCCATGCCTGTACCCACCAGCGATGGACACCGCTGGACAGGACGACGTTCGGGAATGCCGAGCAGGTATCGCCCGTGCAGGCATCCGCCGCCGCGTACCAGCGATCCAGCACGTAACCACTGGCGCTGCTGACCCAGATTGCATAGTGAGTCGCGCCAGCCGAACGCTGCCAGGTGTAAGTCGGGTTGGTCTGGATGATCGCGCCGACCGGGGCGACCTGGACAGGAGGCAGCGGGGCGATAGCGACCACAAAGTCGGTGCCCGCGCTCCACATGCTGTAGCCGCCGTAATTACTGAACGACTGGATGAACCACTCGTAGTCGCCCGCTTCCAGGACGAGTCCTGGCGTAACCTCGCAGGTGGTGCCGTCGCAGATGGCCGCGCCGTCATACCACTGATTGAGGATGTTGTTGGGACCCTTGCTGATCCACAGATAGTACCACTGTGCCGACGCGACCTGGCTCCACTCGAATGTAGGCGTGGTGTCGGTGATCGAGCCGATCGGTGCGATCGGGGTGGGGGTCGCGGGGCTGACATTGACATCGTAGACGGTGCCGGCGCTCCAGGCGCTCAGACCGCTGACATCGCTGGCAGAGCGAATCCACCAGGTGTAACGCCCGGCAGTGTGCGTGACCGGGAGGTTGAAGGTGCAGGTCGCGCCCGTGCAGAGGCCATCGGCGCTCATGTACTGCTCGAATACCAGACCGGAGGAAGGACCCTCGGTGCGGCTGACCCACAGATGATAGTCGTCGGCACCATTGACATTCGACCACACAAAGTCAGGGTCGGTGTTGGTGATGTCGCCGATGGGGGCGATCGGGGTGGGCACATCCGGTGACAACATCACGCGGAAGTTCATGTATGCCGACCACGGACCCGCCAGCGATACTTCGTTCCACGCGTAGACCGCCCACTGATAGACACCCGGTCCCAGGTCGAGCGCCGGGTTGGCACGGCAGACACCCGCCGAGCAGGCGACGACCTTCTCGAACCAGCCAGCGAAGACTTCCGTCCCGCCTTCGGTGAGCGCCAGGTAATACCAGCCAGCGCCGTTGATGTCGTTCCACGAGAATTCGGGCGAGTCATCCAGGATATCGCCCGACGGCGCGATCAGGATCGGCGCTGGCGGAAGCACCAGGATGGTGCTGGTGGCGGTATTGTCGGTCGCGTCGGTCTCCAGAATGTCGCTGGTCGCCGTCGCGGTGTTGACGATGCTGCCGACGAAAGTCGGATCGACGCGCACGTCGATGTAGTAGCTGGCGATCTCGCCCGCGCCCAACGTCTCGGTGCAGGTGACGGTGCCGCCGAGCGGCTGTCCGGTGTGCGTGCATTCGGGCGAGGCGCCGACAAAGGTCAGGCTGCCAGGCAGCACGTCGGTCACTGTGACGCCTGCTTGCACGCCGCCGCTGGTGTTGGTCACCGTGATCGAGTAGGTGAATTCTTCGCCGGGGAGGACTTTACCATCGGCGTCCGAATTGGTCTTGGTGACGAGGAGATCGGTCTGATCCACGTCGAAGTATACGACTTCGGCGCGGCGGAAATTCTGACCGTTGGTCGCCGTGACGTTGGGCTGATTGTGATGATGCAGCAGCAGTGCCGCTGGCAGCGAGCCGACCGCGGTCAGATTGACGGTGCGACCGGAGAAGTCCGCGATGTACAGGACGCTGTTGCCTGCTACGTCGTCCCAGATACCACTGCCGAACTGAACGGTGGCGTCGAACATCGGGTTCGCCAGGTCGAAGCTCATGACCGGCGATACGTCCACCACTTCACCGATGCTGCGGCTGATCGTCTCGACGTAGAAATTGATCTTGGTATCGCCGCCGACGGGCATCAGAGTCGTGGCTGGCGTCGCGGCGTTGTTGTCGTAGTTCAGCGCCAGGTATGGATAGGCTGCGAAGGTGACCACATTGTTGTTCAACACATAGGTGTTGAATGACGCCGAAGTCTGGTTGAGAAACTCGTGGAAGAAGCACGCCGCGCCAGGAGCCGACGGACACGCTGCCGTCAGGAACACGTCGGCGCGCGAGGTGGTGCCAGAGACGTTGACGCCCGAATTGAAGATTTCGAAGTCGTCGGGGGCGCCGGTGAAACCGTCCTGGTTGCCGTCCACGTAGACGATGAAGAACGCCTCGTTGGGAGTCGCCCACTCGCTCGCGGTCGCCAGACCGAAGATGAGCGCGGTGTCGGCGTTCACTGGCGTGATGGTGTTGTAGTTGGAGGCGGCACCAGCGTACTGAATGTCGAGCGACGGGATCGGGAAGGCAATATCGCCCACATCGTCCGAGCCGCTGTATTCCAGCGCCGTCACGACCGAGATGATCGCCTGGGGGAAGCCGCTGGCGGCGTCGGAGATTCCCGTGCCGCCGAGAGGCAGCAGATTGACGAAGCCCGGCTCAGTCGCTGCTTCGCCCGAATACGGCACCGGATTGACGACCGCATACATATAAGACGCGGCGCGCGGCGCAGCATAGAGCGGCACACGCAGCGCAATCGTCGCGCCGCTGGTGGGCGTGGCGACCAGATTGGCGGTCTCTTCAGTCAGATAGTGACGAGTCTGATTGCCAATAGTGGTGGCGATCACTGCTGCCATCGACGGATCGCTGCGGTTGGCGGTCTGCGTGCCGGAAACGGGCACCGTGACCGTCAGGGTGACATCGACCTTGACCGTGCCGAATGCCGGGACGGTGATGGTGGACGGGCTGACGCTGAACGTCGCAATGTTTGCATTGCTATAGGTATCGATCGTCAGATTGTAGGTCGCAGCCGTCGCGCCCTTGTTGGTGTAGCGCACCTGTTTAACGACTGTCGTGGCTGCCGCGCCCGGAGTCACCTGTGGCATCCCGAAATGGACGCTGGCAACCTCAGGACGGTTGTCGTTGAAGGCGATCACCTTGCTGGTGAGCGCATCGACGACATCGACACGACCCGAACCCGCACGCTGCACACCGACACGCGGTCCGCTGGTGCTGATCGAGAAGACATCGTTGTTGGCAGTATTGATCAGCAGCGCCTTGATCTGGTGCGCGCTCCAGGACGGATTAGCCTGCATCGCCAGCGCCGCGATACCCGCGACGGTAGGCGCCGACATCGACGTACCGCCGAGGGTGGCGCTACCGCTGCCCAGTCCCGATCCGGTGCTGGTGATCGCATCGCCAGGTCCGGTGATTTCCGGCTTGAGACCGCTGGTGGCATAGCGCGACGGACCGCGCGATGAGAAGACCGAGATCACATCTGCCAGATCACCAGCGACGGCGATCAGTGCCGGGTCGAAGGTGATGGTCGCGGTCGGGTTGGCGGCGAGGAACACGCCGAGCGACTGCTGCACCGACACGCATGGGACATAGGTCCGCGTGGCGATCGGCTGGGTGCCGCGATAACCGCACGTCAGGTTCTGGAACGCCGACGGGACGTTGTTGACGACCAGGATGCCGAGTGGCACCGCGCCGCCAGCGAGGTTGGCATCGGTCGCGGCGGTCATCAGACCGGTAGAACCGCACGCGCCCGTCCAGTTGACGACCGCGAAATGTCCCGCCGGGAAGGTCGCGTACTGCGCTCTGGCGCAGCCGTTGCCGGGCAGATACACGAACGGCGCCGGACCGACGACAGCGTTGGGCGGATTCTCGATACCGAAGCGCGCCGGGGTCAGCGTGCTGTTGACCAGGATACCGCCCTCGCCGCCATCAGCGGCCGAGGCGACGTTCAGCGCCGACGGATGCACGCCCGGCGCTCCAGTCGTAAAGAAGGTGTCGTAGTTGTTGCCCGCCGACGCCACGACCAGCGTTCCGGCCAGAGTCGCGTTCGCCATCGCGCCGCCATAGAATGACAGCTGGCTGTTGTCGTCGCCGCCGTAGCCGAATGGCGAACCGAGCGACATGTTGATCACGTCGGCGACGGCGCCGTACTTACCGGACACCGAGTCGTCGATCGCTTCAGCGATGGTGTCGGAGGATGCCAAACCCCAGCAGCCGAACACGCGCATCGCCAGCACATCCGCCATCGGCGCGGCGCCGGGACCGATGCGCATCGTTGCGAACGGCACCGATGCATAGCCGCCTGCAAAGTTGAAGGTCGAGCCGTCGCCGTTGACGCCGAAGCCCGCCGCGATACCCGCGACGTGCGAGCCGTGACCGCTGGGCGCCTGACCCGGCGTGATGCCGAAAGTGGGCACCAGGTCAGCGGGACGGGTCGAGCAGTCGATCGGATCGGGATCGGGAGCGGGAACTTCGTTTGCTGGCGTACCGGATGCTTCCGGATTGCCACCGTTGTAGGCGTCACCGACATAATCGTAGCCGCCGATGACCTTGTTGCCAGCCGGGAAGACGCCGCCGGTGTCCGCCAGGGTTTGGCGATCTGCCGGGACGAGCGGCCAGGTGCCGGAGCCGTTGTTGTTGCGATGGCTGTAGTCCACACCGGAGTCGATGATCGACACGACGATGCCGTCGCCCGTGTATATCCCGCCGAGCGAACCGTTCCATGCTGCCGGCGCGCCGACCTGCTGGATGCTCGATGAGGTATCGCGGAACACACGGAAGACCGGGTAGATCGCCAGCACCTGCGGTAACGCGCGCAGCGCGGCGAGCTGTTCCGAGGTCACCGCGACCGATACGCCGTTGCCGACAGTGTCATAGGTAGCGAACACCTGAGCGTCGATGCCAGCAGCAGCAGCGGCGCTCAGGAAGGCAGCCTGCTCGCCAGCGACGATACCGCGCTGTGCGGCAGCAGCAGCCGACGCCGCCGCGCCGCCGCCTTGTCCGCCCGCACGGGCGAACGTCACCGCGGCGGGTTCAGCGCGCAGCTCGACGATCACACGGAGGCGACCATCCGCCATCCGAATAGTCGAGTTATCAACGTCGGTCGAGTCTGCCACCACATCGGTGGGGATACTCTCCGCGCCAACAAAGCCCGAACCAGTGGAATCAGTACGCGGGGAATCCTGCGCACCGACCATGCCCGCTCCCAGTAGAATCACCAGGAATATGGGTAAGAACATTACGAACCAATGTCTGCTACGGTGCGACATGATTCAGAACTGCCTCCCGACAAAATGAATATAGACCGAAAAATGTGTGGACTGGCTGTGAAACGACAGAAACGAGGTTTCTGCGCATTCCCAAAGGGGGGGGTTAGGAAGGGCATAGCGATGTGTGCGAAACATTCGGCAATGTGGGGCGTTTGGATTAAACATCGACAGCCTGTGCCTTCATCTGATTTTAATTTTACAGCGGTTGGACGCTCATACCATTAAAATTACTGCAATGGTGTGATAATTTTACAAAATTCATGAATTGACTGCAACTATTGCGACTCGAAGCTGTCCTTGATGCGGATCAGTGAGACGACGAAGCTCATGAAAATCTGCTGGATGCCCCCCACCAATACCAGCAACCCGATCAATAATCCGCTCAGATCGCCGCCGCCAAGCGCCAAACCGATCGCGCCCAATCCACCCATTGCCAGCACGCCGCCGATGATCAGCCCATTATCGACACTGAGGGCGTCTTCCAGCCAATGCCAAAAAGCGCTCGTGGGGAGCAGCTTCATTTTAGCAGCATACAGGCGCGACAGCACACCAAAAAATACCATCTGGATGGCGATCAGCGTCACAATACTGAAACTGATCTGCCCAGCCAGCCGACTGGAAAAGGCACCTATGTCACCCATGCTACCGCTGACAGGCGTTCCGGTCGCCAACTGCCAGCCCAAGCCAGACAGCCCGATCGCCAGCAGGATTATGCCCGGCTGGATGAATACCCAGGTCGGACTGAGCAGCAGCATGAATTTCAGATGACGCCAGCCATCGCGCCAGGTGCGCAGATGCGGTCGGCGCGAGCGCCCGTCGGGATAGTAGGTGATCGGCACCTCGCTGATACGCTTGCCATAGAGCGCCATCTTTGCCACCAGCTCGGTCGCAAACTCCATGCCGGTGGTGCGCAAACCGAGATCGCGCGCGGTCGCGGTACTGAAGCCGCGCAAGCCGCAGTGATAATCGCTGATGCGTGTCCTGAACAGGATATTGCCGATCGCGGTCAGGACAGGATTGCCGAGCCAACGATGCAGCGGCGGCATGGCGTCGGGCAGGATCGTCCCGCGCATCCGTGTGCCCATCACCAGATCGTCGCCCGCACGCAGCCGCTCCATGAATGGTGCGATCGCGCTGAAGTCGTAGCTGTCGTCGGCGTCGCCCATGATCACATACGCCCCTTCAGCGGCACGGATGCCGCCGATTAAGGCTGCCCCATAACCACGCACCGGGACAGACACCACGCGCGCCCCCGCCGCCTGCGCCAGCCGCTGCGAGCCGTCGCTGCTGCCGTTGTCCGCGACGATCACCTCCCCAGCGATCTGCAAAGCGCTCAGCGTGGCGTGCGCTTTGCGCACTACCGTCTCGATGGTCTCAGCTTCATTCAGACAGGGGATGACGATCGATAATTCGATCAGGCTGACGGACGACGCAGCGATCACGGGCACATCGCTCGCCAACGATGCGATCGTTGAATTAGAAAGAGGGTAAGCAATTGGAATGATCGTTTGCACGAGGTCGGTAATCCTGACAAAAATTCTTCAAGTCGATTTATTGACAACACCACGCGCGTACATTACGATCTGATCCTGAGAAGGTGAATTATTCACAAGACTCGCAATTAGTCAACATTTCCAGCATGGTCGCTGGGTAATTCTTTGGATTTTTATCGCATTTATCCCGTTCTCCTCTGTAAGGATTGCAGATCAAAATGATTCATCCGCGCATCGTCATCATGATCGTCACCGTGGTCGCACTGGGTCTGTTCATCGGATCAGCTGCGCCCGCCGCTGCCCAGTATCCGCCAGCGTCCTCGTGTCAGACCACCATCGAGGAACGGGTCAGCAGTGAGCTGCGCCAAAGGCTCACACAGCGTATCTCGGTATTCGTCAACCAAAAAGTGCTCAACGTCCTCAATATCGATAACAGCCCCTCCGAACGCTACGACTCCGCTACCGGACTGCCGATCGCCGAGATCGGTCTCAATCAGCCCTATCTGCCGCTGGTCGGCGCGGCGCCTGGAGCCTGGAGCGGGACGATCCAAATGGGGCTGGAAGGCACCGACTTCACCTGGAATGTCCGTATTTTTCAAAGCAGTGTCTTCATCACCCGCTTTCCGATCCACATGTTCCCCGAAGGCTCCTACTACCTGACCGTGTGCGGCGCCCGCCTGCTGCGCGTCGAAATCCCTGAAGATTACGATCCATTTTCGGAGGCGACTGGCACCTGATGACCGCCTGGCGTGAGCGCGCCATCGGTGTCGGCGCGGCGCTGGCGCTGTGCGCGGTCGTCGCGGTCGTCAGCAGCGCGTCAGGTGCCTGGATGGGCGCTCGCGCGGTCGTCTCTCGTCCGGCGGTCGTGGTCGAGCGTGCCGAACAGCGCGATCGTCAGATTGTGATTACGGTGCGCAGCGCTGCCTCGTATCCGCTGCGCGCCGAATACGGATTCGCGCTCTTCGACGCCGACGGTGCCAGACTATTCGAGTCGACGCCGATCGAGATCGAGCGTCTGCTGCCTGGTGAGACGCGCGCGATCGCCCTCGCGTATCCGCCTGGTGTCGCAGACGGCGACTGGACAATGACGACGTGGGCGCGCGAAGTGATCCCCTATCTGGAACGCGCCGACTCCGCGCCATCCTCAGGGCTGGTCGAGTCCAGCGCGATCGTTCGCCGCGCGCCGATGTCGATCGCCCGCATCGCCGTCACACCGCCGACCGACCCCGCCGACTCCACGCGGATCGCGGTCGATCTGCGTCTGACGGGCAGCACACAAGAGCCGGTCGTGCTGCGTTATGCGCTCGGCGTGGCGCGCGTCGTGATGCAGGACAACGGAGCCATTGCGCCGGTCGAGCGGATCACGCTGACCGATTTTACAACGCTGACGCTGACGCCGGGGGATGCACGCGCGTTCACCGAGTCGATCGCCGTCTTCCTGGCGCCCGGCAGCTATGCCGTCACGCTGTGGGTGCAGCGCGAAACTGCCGAAGCAGGCATATTCGAGCATTTCGCCCAGTTCACCTCCCCGGAAATCATCACGATACCGTAGTCCATCAGGATCAAAAACAATCGAATGCGCGTTTTTCCTCTGAATCTCTCAATCTCTGGTTGAATTTTCTTTTCCTCTGATTAGAAGCCATGATACAAGCGCATGTACGCCGCGACGGTCGCGTCCCACCCTCCGTGCGCTCCCGACCGTGCCGCCTCGCGCATGGCGTGCAGACGCGCCTCATCGTGCAGCAGCAGTCCGGCTGCATGGGCGATCGCATCCGCATCGCGCGGCACAAAGACCGCGACGCGCTCGTCCAGGTACGCCCGATTGGTGGCGTCATCCGTGACGATCACAGGGGTGCCGCACGCCAGTGCCTCCTGCACCACCAGTGGGAATCCCTCCCCCTCGGAAGGCAGGATCAGCGCGTCCGCCGCGCCCTGCCAGCGCGCCAGAGTCGGCTGATCGACTTTGCCGATCACACGCACATTGTCCGCCAGCGCTGTCCCGATCAGGCGCTCGGTATCCTGTCCGCAGATCACCACATCGCAGTCAGACAGATGACGCGCTGCCTCCAGTACCAGCGGTACGCCTTTCTTTTCAGCCAGCCGCCCGGCGAACAGCAGCGTCGGACGAGTCAATCCGAGCTGTGCGCGCAGCGCGGCACGGTCGGTCGGCGGATAAAACAAAGCGCGATCGACACCATTAGGAATAGTCACCAGCGCCGCGTCACGACGCATGAGCGGGCGCATCTCCGCCGCCACCCGCTCGTTCAGCACGACCACCGCGTCACAGGCGCGGACGCACAGCCGCCCCAGCGACGCGATCGCCGCGCGCTGTGCGATGCGCAAAAATGCAGTGCTGTAAGGCACCATGCCGACATGTTCGGTCAGGATCACACCCACACCATGCCGCCGCCCACGCAGCGCCGTCAGCACGCAGTCGAGGTACAACATGCCGTGTACATGCACCACATCGACGGTCGGCAGCAGCCCATCCAGCGTCCGCCACAGCGCGATCGGGTCGAACAAGGGCAGCGGCACGCTGCGCCGTTCCAGCACGTTCGACGCGGGCAGACCGATCCGATCCGCGCCCTCCCAGGTTGAACGTCCGCGCGGGATGCCGGTATCGGCGGCGAGCAGCGTCACGCGGTGTCCGTGCGCGACCAGGACGCGCGTCATATTGGCGATCACGAATTGGATGCCGCCCCCATAAGGGGGGGCGTAATTGGATACGGTGAGGATGTGCATGAGTCGGCTTTCGTTGAACGCAGAGACGCATCACGAGGTGTGTGCTTAAGACATTGTAATCATGCGAACGGCGATCACGACATGGGGATTGTGCTGCGTTGCGTGTACAATCTCGCAAAATGTTCAGGTCAGCCGGGTGAGTCAGGAGTAGATTTCGCAATGCCGCGTTTGAGACTGTTTACGCGCTTCAGCGCCGGATTGGGTATCGTCATCGCCGCTGCGCTGATGACCGCGCCGATCGCGTTAGCGCAAGACCCGTTGGTCACCAACACGCCACAGCCGACCCGCACTGCTGCCGCCATCCCGACCGGGACGATCTTCGTCGATGTCCCGATCACCGAGGCGCAGGAGAGCGATGGAGACGGCTTCGAGATCGTCGCTCTGACGATTGAGCGCACGCTCAATGCCATCGAGCGAGTCTCGCTGACCGTCGAGAACACCAGTGATACGGCGTTGAGCGGAGTCGGCTGGTATGTGCTGGCACCCGCCTATATCGAGGATGAACCCTGGCGTTTCGCGTCGTATATTGCCCCGGTCGAGCTGGTCACCCGTTTACCCGTCGGTGAGACGGTCACGCTGACCTTCGACGGGCCCGACGCAGAGGCAGCGCTGCTTGGTGAATACAGCCTATCGGGCTGGATTCACCGCGCTGACGCCGACGGCAGTACCCGCCATGCCGATGGCGTCGGCTTCGCGCTGCCGATCGTGGTCGGTCCGCCGCTGTTCCTGACCGTCGATCATGTCGATCTGGTGCCGATACCCGGCGGCGCAGACGATGCGCGCATCGTCTACGTCACGCTGACGCTGCGCAACTACAGCCCGCAGTATGCCGAGATCGCCTACAGCTATGCGCTGACAGAACCCGGCACCGAAAAACCCTGGGAAGATGGCGTATTCTCGTATCCGTATCAATCTCTGATCCTGCTGCCCGGCACCGAACTGACCGTGACGACGCGCGACATCCTGACGCTGCCACGCGATGCGTCGTTGCAGGCGATCGGCTATCTGCAACAGAATCTCGACGGCGACTATGAATTTCGCAGCAGCTACACCTTCCCCGATCGTGTCGGTGCGGTCGGCTGATGCGTGGACGCCGCCTGATCCCGATAATCGGCGTCGTGGTGATCATCGGCAGCACGGCGGCGCTGCTGACGACGGTCGATCGCGCGGCGCTGACCGACGCGCTCCAGCGTGCCGACTATCGCACTATCCCGTTGATGCTGCTGTTCGGAGTGCTGGCGCTGGCGGCACGCGCAGCACGCTGGCGTCTGTTTCTCGACGGACGGCTCGATTTCGCGGCGTGCTTTCACATCTCCAACATCGGCTACATGTTCAACAATCTGCTGCCGCTGCGTGCGGGAGAAGCAGCGAGAGTGCTGTTGGTGGCGGGCAAGGTGCCGCCGATCCCCGTGATGACCGCGATCAGCACAATCCTGCTGGAGCGCATCGTCGATATGCTGTTCGTCTTTGCACTGCTGGGCGCGGCGCTGACCGCCCTGCCCGTCGGCGATGTGGTGAGCGCCGGCGGAGTGACGCTGGCGCTCCTGGCGGCGCTGGCGCTGCTGATTCTGTTCGTCGGCGTGCATCGGCGCGGCTGGCTGATGCGCCTCGTCGGGTGGGCGGGACGACTCTTCCCACCCCTGAGTCGGCTGCCAGTCGAGCCTCAAATCACGCGCTTTCTGGATGGTTTATCGTCGCTGACCACCCCGCGCGCGCTGTTGTGGACCGTAATCTGGACTGCCCTCGCCTGGACGCTCTCGATCGCATCGAGCGCCGCACTGTTGGTCGGTTTTTTTGGGACGGCTGACCTGGCGGTCGTGCTGCTGTTCTCGTCGCTGTCCTCGCTGACCGTCTCGGCGGCGGCGGCGATCGCCTACACCCCGGCTGGGGTCGGACCGTATCATGCCAGCGTGATCGTGGCGCTGGCAGTCGCGGGCTTGACCCAGCCCGACGGCGCGCCGCTGGCATTTGCGATCGTGCTGCACGCGATCAATCTGGCGATGTACATCGCGGTCGGGGTAATCGGATTGGCACGCGAGGGCGTGGTGTTGAGCGACCTGCTGGCGCGGCTGCGTGCATCGGTGAGCGGCGCGGCAGAAAAGGTAAACGGATAACATGGCACGCTATGTCGAGCGGCTCAATCAACTGGCATCGGCGGCAGGGGTCGTGGCTGATCTCACCCGCGCCACCCTGGTCAACCGTTTTACCGTCACGCCTGGCGCGCATTTATATCTGCACACCGCCCATGCCGACCTGCGCATTACCCGCCATGATTCCGTCGAGATCGTGATCACCGCCCATATTCAGCCACCGTTCGCGTGGCAGATCGTCGGGGAACAGGATGAATCGGGCGCCTATTATGTCGCGCTGCGCAAACCGCTGCTTGGCGTGGTCGGGTCGGGTCGATTCGAGGTACTGGCGCCGTACAGCACACCGATCATCCTCAGGCTGGAGCGCGTGCGCGTGACTCAGGATGATCTCACGGGCACGCTCGACCTGCCCGCCCCGGTGCGAAACGTGATACCATAAGCGCGGTTTGTACACACGCATGGATTGAATTTTCATGACCGGACTTCCCGAAAAACTTTCCGAAATAGTCGAGGATATTGGCTCGATCACCGACCGCCGCGAACGCGCGGAAATGCTGATCGAGCTGGCTGACCGCTTCGACGCGGTGCGCGTGCCAGCGCAGATCGCCGTCAAGCCCTACGACGAGTCGCACCGCGTCCCGGCGTGCGAATCCGAGGCGTTCGTCTGGGCGGAGGATCAGGCAGATGGTACGCTGCGCTTCTACTTCGACGTGCTGAATCCGCAAGGTTTGTCCGCGATGGCGATGAGTGTGATCCTCAACGAGACGCTGGCGGGCGAGCCGCTCCAGACGATCGCCGCCGTCCCTGATGACGTGGTGCTGCAAATATTTGGCAACGGACTATCGATGGGCAAAGGTGCCGGGCTGATGGGGATCGTCGGCATGGTGCGTGCCGAAGCCAGGCGTCGTTTGAGCGCGGGCTAAAGGACGGAATCATGCGCTTTCTGGTCTCACTGGCGATCGCCCTGGCGATCGGAATCGGCGTCGGACTGTACCTCGGACTGGTGCAGTTTCCGGTCGAATACACCGATGCCGCCATGCCACGACTGTCAGCGCGCCATCAGGATGATTACACCGTCATGATCGCCTACGGCTTTCAGGCGGATGGCGATCCGGGTGCCGCGCTCGAACGTCTGCGTCCATTGGAATTCGACAATGTGCCGCAGCACATCCAGGAAACCGCCGAACGCTATATCAGCAGTTCGCGCGGAGTCGGGGATGTGCGCGCATTGGTGACATTGGCAGAGGGAGTCGGACGACTGACGCCGATCATGGAACCCTATCGTCAGGTCGAGGCGGGCGGGTGAGCCAGCGAGAGTCTGCCCCCACACCGCCAAAGGCGCGCAGCCGCTATGATCGTCCGCGTCGCCCGTTCTCGATTCTGGGCGCGATCGTCGGCTTGATCCTGGGCATGGGCGTCGGGCTGCTCTATGCCTGGGTGATCACCCCGGCATCTCAGGAGACCGTCGAACCCTGGCAGCTCGACGCCGACTCGCGCGCCTCCTACACTGCCGCGATCGCGCTCGCCTATTCCGAAGATGACGATCTCGGTCGCGCCGTCGAGCGTCTGATCGCGCTGCGTTTTCCGGGTGACCCGATCCAGGGGGTGGCGGATGTCGCCTGTCAGCTGGCATCGACGGGCGCGGCGGGCAGCACCGGTGGCTTGACCGCGCTGCGCGCGATGATCGATCTGTACCGTTTGCAAGGACGCGCGGGCTGCGCCGACAGCCTGATCACGCTGGCGGGCGATCCGGGGACAGGTATCGTCGAGATCGACCTGCCCACCCCCACCGTCACCCTGACCGCGCCACCGTCCAAGACGCCGACTCCTGCCACCATCATCACAACCCCGACGCGCATCGCGGTCATCCCGACGCTGGCGCCCCAAAACGACTTCGACCTCGTCGGCGTCACGACCGCGTGCAGCGTTGAAGCATCGGGCGTGATTATCGTCGAGGTGTATGAATTGAATGGCAGTACCGGCGTACCAGCCGTCGAGGTGCGCGCGCGCTGGAACGATGGCGAAAGCCGGTTCTTCACCGGGCTGCATCCCAATCGCGGGAGTAGCTATGCCGATTTTCAGATGGAACCGGGAATCGATTATCTGATCGACCTGCCCGGACGCGCCGACCCGATCGGACAGCCGCTGTCCGCCGTGCCCTGCACCACGCCGGGCGGTGATCGCGCGGTGATTACTTACCGGGTGCTGTTCCGCCGTTCGGAGTGATGGGTAAGTATGGTGTCTATCGTCCCGTCGAATGAATCATAACCGGGTTTGGCGTGCCAAACCCCTGCGTCGTGTCGATTTAAGCCATGCCAAACAGCGAAAGGATCGCCCCATGAATATCAGGATCAACCGTGACGCCGTAGACTACGCGCGTGAGATGGTCGAAGGCGGCAGCTACCGCATCAACTCGATCTGGAAAAACAACAAACCGACCGCCGAGAAGATCGCCGCTTTTGCTGCCGCACATGGTGCCGATGCCGCCGCCCGCTGGCATCTGGCGATCGACCTGGACGTCCCGGCGGACTCGCCGTCCCGTCTGCTCTACCCGATCGGCGATCTGACAAACGTGCATGACAGCGCGCTGCGCGCCGTCAAGTCGCGCGCCGAGGTCGATCAGCAGACCGAGCTGGCAGACGCCGCCGAAGAAGCGCTCGACGTGTTCTATCGCATGAATGCCTGCTAACGCACGCGCTGCACGTTGAGCGCGGCGGCATCGCCGTTCGGCTGTGCCCATCCCAGCCACAATGTGCCAGGCGCCGCTGTCAGCGACGGCGGACGCAGCACCGCGACAGGGGCGGACGCGATCGTCGTGGTTTCGATCTGTCCAGCGCGCATGTGCGCGATCACCATTTGATCGCCAACCAGCGCCGCGATCGGCAGCGGGGAAGATGCACTGTCCAGCGGCGAGGCAGCCCTGACCGATTCACCCTCGATCATGAAACGACGCGGCTGAGCCCAAAACGGGTCGTTGAAGCTGCCGACCGTCAGCCAGGTCTCGACCGCGCCATCCGCGCGCTCGATATTCCAGAACGCGCAGCCGTACACGCCGTCGCTGCCGACTGAAAGATGAGTCAGACGGTCGCCCGCATCGAGATAGATCGACGAGGTGATCGCCTCGATCCCCTGCACCGATGCGCTGTCCGTCAGGCGCCCACGCCACACCTGTCCATGCGCCAGCCAGAACAACCAGCGTGATCCCGCCGCGTCGTAGGTCAGTGCGGGCACCTGTCCGCTCAGGCGCACCGCCTGATCGCCCAATCCATCGGTCAGCATCAGCCTTTCGAGTGGACGCCCTTCCGCGTCGATCCGCCGAGCGAACAACGTCGGTTCGGCGGCGGCGCCACCGCTCCATGCTGCCCATGCGCCGCCATCCGCTGCGGGTGCCACCGCGTAATCGTAGACCGCTGCATCGGACAGCAGCACGGGTCCGCGCGTGACAGTCAGCTCGCCGTCGATCTGCGCCGCGTACAGACCAGCCTGATCAGGCGCATCGGGCGACTGGTCGAGCCAGAACAGCAGCGCGCCACCATCCGAGGCGACCGCGCGCTGATGAAATGGATTCACAGGTGGCAGCGGCAGCGTGACAATCGGCGTCATGCCTGCGTCCGTGATCCGGCGCGCGTCGTGATGTACGCCGCGATCATCGACGCCGATCCAGAATGCCAGCACATCGTTGCCGCGCGCCGCCAACGCGGGCGGATCGGTCTGCGGCGCGTCTGCGATGCGCAGCAGCACGCCGCGCGTCACTGGTGTCGGATCAGGCGGCTCCGATGCGCACGCCGACAGCAGCACCAGCGCGATCGCAAAACAAAAAATGCCTTCGCGTCTGCCCGCCTTCCTGTTCAATTTTTTTATTTTCTTTTATTCTTCGGTCAGCATGGCGATGTCGGTCTCGCCTTTGTAGCGCACGCCTGAAGGCGCGTAATGCCCGATCGTCGCCATGATATAGCGTGTTACTTCCTGTGTGATATTGGTCAGCACGATCTCCTGCTTTCCAAAATACACGCCGATGTGATAACGATCGCCGCCGAACATCAGATTCCTGACTACCAGCCCAGCCAGGTTGCCCTGACGCGCGGCTTTAACGACCTCGATCTCCTCGATCAGACTCCAATCGACGGGCTGTCCATCAAAATTGAGTTCGTAGGCGTTAGCGTCAAAACGCTTGTCGAGCAGCTTGCGATCGGCAGCATCGAGGTGATCGGCTGAGGGTAATTCGTGTACACGCGCCAGATACGGCATGGTGATCCCCGCTGAATGATCTGATCTTTCAACGGGGATGATTGTACACGCGGACTGCTATTTGAGGGTGAACTCGATCCGCAGCCGCGTCGTGCCCGCCGCATCGACGCTGGCGCTGATGCTGCTGTGCGCGACCGCCGCGATCAGCTTATCCAGCGGCGCCAGTACCTTATCCACATCCGGCACCGGAGACGGTGTGGGAGTCGGCGTCGGACTCGGTGTCAGGCTCGGATCACGGTGATAATCATCCAGTACATTGCGGAATATCGTGCCAATGACCGGACGAGTTATGAACAAATCAACCAAGCCGAACGGACTCGCGGTCAGCCCGACGACGAGTCCTTCATCGTCTGTATACAGCATGACAGACGGATCGCTCAGGATGACACTTTGCGCGGCGATATAGGCGTCCGAATCCGCGATCGACTCGCCACCGTCGAGCGCATCTGCGACCGCGCCCGGCGTACCAAAATAGAACAGATCGTTGGCGGCGCCCATCACCAGTGTGAGCGGCAGTTCGTCGCCCTCCACAAATGAATTGAAGTCGAGCGGCGTCGTGAAGGTGACGAATTCCACCGCTGCGATCATCTCGCGTCCGACCGTGACATCGGCAAAACGTCCCGACTCGATCCCCTGCTGCATGAACCGTTCCGCTTTTTCGATGAAGCGCGCCGCGCTGTCGGCATCGGTCACCTGTGCCAGCGCCGCAAAGTCGAACCGCCCTTCCAGCACGCGATTTGCGGGTTCTCCACGCACCAGCGCCTCCGCGATCGGGCGCGTCTCCGAGCGGGCGAAGAGCGCATAGTCGCCGCTCGTCCACGACAGCACATCGGCGTCGAAGTCGATCCCCGCTTCACGGCGCAGTCCGTCCACGATTCCATCCCGAATCCCTACAGGTGGCACGGCGGTACTCAGCGGCATCGGCGCGCTGAACAGGCTCATTTGCGCCTGCATCGAATCGATACTCTGCTGCTGAAACTGAATTCCGACCTCGATCAGATTGCTCAGGTCGTGCGCCTGCATGAAAGCATTGGCGCTCGCCGGGATCAGGCGCGTGAAATCCGCGCTGAGCGAGTCGGCGGCGGGGCTTATGCCGTCCGGCGCCAGCGCGACCGCATCGATGGCGTAGGTCTTGCCGTCCAGGATAGTCAGACCGAGGGCGAGCGGCGGCACGGTCGAGATCATCTCTGCAGCCGTCGCCGCTGGAGACACGAGGCGCGCCAGATCGGGCGCGTCGAGATAGATCAGCGCATTGTAATTATCGGCAGGCAGCGCGTCGGTCGTCTCCTGAAAGTGGGTCGATTCTTCCCACATGCCGTTGTCTTCAGGCAGGGCGATGGGAGACTCTGCATTGGAGACGATCAGCACATCATCGATGAATTGCAGCGTCGTCGATCCACTGGTCAGCGTCGATTCGTCGCCCTGGAAATCCAACGACGAGAACAGGCTGTACACCGACGCCGCATCCTGCAAATGAATGACCGCGTAAATGCTGGCACCGGTCACCTGCGCCGGATCGAGCGTGATCACGCCGATCGCCGCCGCGTCACCAAGCCAGGTCAGCCATTCGGGAGCGACTCCGACCATGCCGATCAGATCGCGCACCGACAGCGGCGGCACATCGAGCGTGCTGAGAATATCGGTCACGGTGGCGGCGAAGGCGTCGAGCTGATCGAGGAACCCGATGTCGGTGCGGATACTCACATAAATCTGGGTGTCGGCTGGAAAGTATTGCGCCAGCTCCCAGGGCTGCATGGGCTGCCCACCACCCGCGCCGACGTGGATCGCAAGTGCAAAAAACAGGATCAGGCTGACGAGCATTCCGAGGAGCGAACGGTTGCGGGTCAGTTTCAAGGTGCTATCTCCTGGACTATACAAGGCACAACCAGATTGTAATACAGGTTTGTCGCACCTGATGTGATCATTCGGATAAGGGCAATTCAGGCAGTTCGGCGCTGTATAGCCAGGCGTCGAAAAAGTCGCTCAGGTCTTGCGCGCTGACTTCTTCCGCTACCGCGATGAAGTCGGCGGTCGCGGCGACTCCGAATTTGTAGCGTTCATAGTAGGTACGCAGCGTCTCGAAAAAGGCGTCATCCCCGATCGTCAGTCGCAGCGCGTGCAGGGTGAGCGCACCGCGTGTGTACACGACATTGCCATTGAACAGATCGTCCGCGCCCGGATCGCCCGTCACCACGTCGGTATCGCGTCGCGATCTGCCCATGCCGAGCAGCCCAACATAGCTCGATCGCATGATGCGATCGAATTCAGCTTCGCGGTCGCTGATCTCGTACCATAACCAACTGGCATACGTGGCAAAGCCTTCGTTGAGCCAGATATCCTGCCACGACGCCGGACTCACCGAATTGCCGAACCACTGATGCGCCAGCTCGTGCGCGATCAGGTATTCGCTGCTGTCGGGTGGCGAGAGCAGCATGGTGAAGTCGTAGACGGGCATCGACTGGGTTTCCAGCGCGAACCCCAAAAATGCAGGCACGACCACGCCGCCTACCGCCTCGAAGGGATAGTCTCCGAACAGCTCGCTGAAACCGTCGATGATGTCCGCCGTCGGCGCGAAGGATGCGCGCGCCCTATCGATCACGTCGGTCGGCGCGTAATTGCGCACCGGGATACCGTCCGCCGTCGGATCTTCGGTGAGCGCGGCATAGTCCCCGACCGCCAGCAATGTCAGATAGCTCGCCATCGGCTGGCGCATCTGCCAGACATAGGTATTGTTCTCGTCGCCTGCTATGGTCTCTTCAAGAACGCCGTTGGCGATCGCGGTGTAGGGCACGGGTGCCGTCAGGCGGAAGGTATAGGTCGCCTTGTCGGACGGATGCTCGTTGACCGGATACCAGGTCGATGAACCCGCTGGTTCGCCCAACGCCGCCACCGCTTCATCCAGATCGTACCAACCGAGATCGGCGATCGTCTGCTTGAACGGATAGCCGCCCGGTTCACCGCTGTAGACGACCCGCGCGCTGAAGGTCTGTCCGAGCGTGAACGGCTGTGGCGGCGTGATCGTCAGTTCGCCGTCGGCGTGGGTGTAATCGGCGTCGGCGCCGTCTATCTGCACGCTGGCGATGTCGAGCGCTTGAAAGTCGAGGTTGAACGCGCTCAACGCTTGCAGCGCCACTGCCTCGATGCGCGTCTCGCCCGTGATCATGTTCCCGTCCACGTCGATCGTCAGCTCGATGTCGTAATGCAGCGTGTCGTAGCCACCGTTGCCCAGGCGCGGAAAATAAGGATCGCCCACGCCGGGATCGCCCACAACGGGATCAGCAGGCGCCTGCGCCAGCACCAGGGCAGCGCCGATCGCCACCTGGATCAGCGTGATGGCGATAAGGATTGCCCTGATGTCGAGCTTGATTTTACGAGCCATCTTGAACGGGGATCGCGTACCGATATTTTTGGCTTGCACCGCATCCTACCCTTCGTTTACACTCTCAGGCGAACAGTTGTCTATTCAGAGTTCACTCCATCACAGTATATGCGAAAATCAACTCGTGCTCTCTCTAACACATCTGTAGCGCGTCAGGTGCAGGTTGGCGCGTATTCCATCGAGTACATCCTGATCACCTCACGCCGCCGCTCGCTGGCGATCCAGGTCAAGCCAGACGCTGCCGTGATCGTGCGCGCGCCACACGGCACGACGCCCGCCCGTGCCGACGCGCTGATCGCGGAACGCATCGCCTGGATCGTCAGGCATCGGGCGCGTTTCCTGGCAGCCTCGCCCGTCGCGGACGCGACATCGCCTCACGCCGACGGCGCCCCGCTTCTGTTCCTGGGTGTCCCCTGCACGCTGACGCTGACGCGCGGAGCGAAAACGTCGGTGATGCTGACGGAGGATCGATTGACCGTCACCCTGCCCGACCCAGGCGACTCGTCGGCGGTGGCGGCGGCGATCGAGCGCTGGCTGCACCGCCAGGCGATTGTTTATTTTGGGGAACGTCTGATCGTGTGGAGCGCGCGTACAGCCGCGCTTGGCATCCCTGCCTACGACAAACTGACGGTGCGCGCGATGCGCACCCGGTGGGGGACGTGCAGCAGCGCGCGGCGCGTGACGCTCAACAGCCGCCTGATTCACCTCGATCCGGCGTTGATCGACTACGTGATCGCCCACGAGCTGTGTCACCTGCAGATCATGAACCACAGCCGCACTTTTTGGGCACTGTTGTCCCGGCTGCTGCCCGACTGGAAAGCCCGTCGGACAGCCCTGCACCGGGTGCGTCTGATGTGATAATCCATCAATAGCGAGCGCCGTTGTGCCAGTTTCAGTGAATCACGCATTTCGGACGCATTGTTATGTGTCCCGACGCCCCGCATTCGCAGGGAAGTGTAACAACACGTCCGCTCAAAGACATTCAACCACTGGCTTAGTTGGCGGGCGGTGGGATGATCAATTCCTGACCGATGCTCAACGAATCCGGATTCGCCAGATTGTTCGCCGCGACGATGGCGCGCACACTCACGCCAAAACGCGACGCGATCGCGCCCAGCACATCGCCAGACTGCACGATGTAAATTTCGCCCTCGACGGCAACATCGTCGGTCGCTTCGGGGTCGATGTCGGCTTCTTCGGTAGCTTCGTCCTGCAAGCCGGGAACGCAGGCAGGCAGGTTCAATTCCTGACCGATCTGCAGGATCGGCGGATCGCCCTCAAGCTCAGGATTGGCGGCGCTCATGGCGGTGACGGTCGTATCCTGGTCGACCGCGATTGAATACAGACTATCGCCCGCTTCGACGGTGTAGAGACAGCCGTCGGCGCTGACCGGATCGATCGATGCCGATGCAGCATCTGAGGTAGGCACGGCAGTTTCGCCGGGGCGCGGCGTGGGCGGCACCAGAGCGGAGGCAGTGCGAGTCGGCAGCGCGGTCGCGTCGGGCGTGAGCAGACCGAGCGAGACGCCCGGCGTGATGATCTGAAGCGAGATCGTCGGCAGCGCTGCCTGGGTCGATTCATCCTGCGGCTGCGGCGTGCTGGTGACCGGATCGAGCATGACCAGCGTCAGCGCGGGTTGTGCCAGCAGCGGATCGCTGGGCGCGTCGGTCGCCGGGGCGATCAGGGTGATCGGCGGCAGCGACTCACCCGGCGTGGCGGCTGGATCGTTGACAGCCAATACGCTGGCGTTGTCGAGGGGGGCGCTGACGCTCGGTTCGATTGACGTGCTCGACTCGTCCATCGAGCGGAAACAGCCCGCACATAACAGCACGAGTAACACGCTGAGGCGCTGCATCCAGCGCAGAGTTGCCTGAGTCAATCTACCCACTCCTTGCCTGAAAAGGTGTTTTCAGCATACACCCCGTCATCAGGATGCGCAATCCAAAGCTCAACACTATTCATTCTCAAAGAATTGAAGGTGCGTTACAATCACAGATAAGAACCCGCGAAACCCCCACTCTGACGCCCATTTGCAGCGTTTCGAGAGAGAGCTGACAATTTCGATGGATAAAAAACGTGTACTCGTCGTCGATGATGATCCTGAGCTGCTGCAGCTGGTTCGTATTTTGCTGGGACGGGCAGGCGTCGATGTGGTGACTGCGGGCGATGCGGACGCGGCGCGCGTGGCGTTGAGCGGCATCAGCGCGCCCGATCTGATGATTCTGGATGTGATGCTGCCCGATGTGAGCGGCGTCGAGTTTTTGCGCCAGATGCGTGACGAAGCCGTATTCGACGAGGTGCCGGTGCTGATGCTGTCGGCGCTGATCGATCCGGATCAAATTCGTGTCGCGCTGGACGCGGGCGCCGATCGCTACCTGACCAAGCCTTACGTCGCCAACAGCCTGGTCTCGATCGTGCAGGAATTGCTGCGCAACGGGCGCCGCCGTGTCACGACCTGATTCTAATCGTCCTTAAAGCGGTGGTTCGAGTCGGTAAATGATGAACTGAGCGATGCGCGCGGCGGGCGTCACACGGAACCCGCGCGCGCGCAGTGCCGCTATCCAGGGTGTGATCACCCCCGTGCGTGGGGCGAGCAGATAACGCGGCGCGCGTTCATCCAATGCCGCTGCCCCATCTGCCAGAGCAAGGGGGGTCGGGTAATGCACACGCCGCTTGTCCGACCACGCAGACAGATAAAAACGCAGATGCCACCCGAACCAGGGATCGTAAATCACGGTTGCCGTCGGCTGTCCGTCGATCCAGGCGGCGGCGGCGTCGATGCCGTCGTACACGCCATGACGCCCGTCACCGCCATCTCCCCCCACCGCAATCGCCCCCATGTGCGCCGCCCATGCGTTCGCCAGCAGCAGCCCCCCGATCGTCGCTGCCGCCATGCGCCGCCACACGACCAGACGATCGCGTCGTATCAACACGCTTATCCCGCGCGTCAGCAGCAGCGCCAATGGGATCGCCAGCGGCAGCGCGTAACGGTCGTAGACGTTGACGGCGATCAGCCAGTGTGCCGCCAAACAGATACCCGTGTACAGGACGAGTAAGGCGTCGATCCGATCGCTGCGGCGCGACTCACCCCCTCTGAAAAGGGCAACCGGTGCCAGCGCGATCCCGCCCACACCCACGAGAGCGCCAAGATACGTCAGCCATTGTGCCAGTCGTGGCAGTACCTCGTCGAGGTGGACTAAGCGCGATACGGAATTATGGGCGGCGGCGAGCGCATAGAACGGCGTCGCACCGGTCCGCAGCCCATCCCACGACAGCAGCAGCAGCGCCCAGACGCCGATCGGCAGCACCAGTCGCAGCAGCGACCGCGCGTCGAGCCGACCGAGTGCCCACGCGATCGACACGATCAACGGGATAAACAACATGCCCTGCGGTTTCGCTGCCAGCGCAGCGCCGAGCCACATACCCGCCCAGGTCGGTCGCTGCCCGGCGATCGCGCGCAGCGCCAGCGCGCCCATCAGTATCATGATCCCATCGGTGAAAGCAGTGGCGCTGAAGGCGATCAGCGCGGGCGATGTCGTCAGCAGGACAGCGGTGCCAATCGCGCGCACCCGATCGCCGTAGAGACGCCACGCGGCGCTGGTCAGCACGGCGATCGTGATCAACGAAGCGAACAGCGACGGCAGCCGGGCGGCGAATTCTCCGGTGATTACATCGATGTCGAGGACACCGCTCGACTGCGATTGCGCGGCGAAAGCCGTCAGCGAGAGCGCCGTCGCGTAGATCGCCAGCGGCGGCTTGTCGAGGTCACCCGGCAGCAGCCAGCGTCCGTGTATCACGGCATCGCGTGCGAACGCGGCGAAATAGGCTTCGTCGGCGTGCAGGCGTCCATTCACCAACCCGCCGACACGCAGCCCGAACGCGATCGTCAGGCTCACAGCCAGCAGCAGCATGAATGAGGGCGCTTTGTGCGTGTTCATCGATAGGATTGTAGCCCGTGCGCGGCTATAATGCCGACGCTCGCACACACTAAGGACACCGAATGGCTATTCGCTGGTCTGAAATCGATGCCGTCATCAGCGACATGGACGGCGTGTTGTGGCTCGATGACACCCCCCTGCCCGGCTTGCGCGAGCTGTTCGCCCGGCTGGACGCCACCCGCACGCCCTATATGCTGGCGACCAACAACAGCAGCAAGACACCCGCCGATTACGTCGCCAAATTGCTGAAAATGGGGATCATCGCGGTGCCTGAAGCGGCGATCATCACGTCGGGCACCGCGACCGCCGCGATCATGCGCGACCGTTATCCGGCGGGGACAACCGTGTACGTAGTCGGCGGGGCGGGGCTGCGGCAGCTTTTGGTCAGCGCGGGATTCCTCCTGGTCGAGCGCGATGCCCGTGTCGTGGTCGTCGGCTTGGATGTGACGCTCACCTACGACAAGCTGAAAGCCGCCGCTTTTTGCCTGCGCGCAGGCGCCGATTTCATCGCCACCAACGATGATCCCGCCCTGCCGACACCGGAGGGATTGGCACCAGGAGCAGGCAGCATCGCCGCCGCTATCAGCACCGCCGCCGGTCGCACTCCGATGGTGATCGGCAAGCCGCATCATCCGATGTTCAACATTGCCCTCGCTCGGCTGGAAACCCGACCTGAACGCACGCTGATGGTCGGCGATCGTCTCGACACCGACATCGCGGGAGGCGCGGCGGTCGGTCTGCAAACCGCGCTCGTCATGAGTGGGGTGACCGATGATGCGCTGTTGGCGGACTCCCCCACACAGCCAGACGCGCTGTACCGCGATCTCGCTGATCTGGTGCAGGATTGGCAGGCGAGTCGTTAGAGCGCATCGGTGCGTCCTGCCTCGCGGTGAGCTGCGCGGATCGGTTCAGGCAGACGGTAACGGGTCACGCAGCGCAGCGTCAGTGCGATCGCGGATTGTAATTCGGCGCGATGTCCGACCGAAATGTAGACCGGGCTGACATTCGTGCGTGTGCGCAGCACCACCCCGATCGTTTCGCCGCGATCGACGAGCGCGCTGGCGCTGCCTGCTTCGACCCCGACGGGATCATAAACGCCGATCAAATGCGTCTTGCCACAGCCGATCGTCGGTCGGTCGAGCCATAGACCCAGATGGGCGGCGATCCCCATCCGGCGCGGATGCGCTCGACCCATGCCGTCAAAAATGAAGACATCCGGCTCGATCGTCAATGCCGCGAACGCCTCCAGCAGCACAGGCGCCTCGCGGAAGGTCAGCAGTCCGGGGATATACGGAAATGGGGTCGGCTGGGCGGAGCGCGCGACCTCCAGCACGGTCAGATCGGGAAAGCGCATCACCACCACCGCCGCCCGCGACATGGGCTCACTCGTGAGCGGGTCGGGCCTGACACTGACATCGACTCCAGCGACGGTTCGCACAGCGTCAAGGTCGATCGGCGCGTCCGCGATCAGCGTCGGGGCGAGGTCTTTTTGAATCCGGATCGCCTCCGCCGGGCTGACCGCCCACTCGTGCAGCCTGTTTACGTGCATGACGCCTCCACTCTTCAACAGTTTTGGTTCACAGGTTTTGATTCACAAAAATGGGATCAAAAAAGCGGCACGGGCAAGGACGAATGATCTTGTCCTTGCCCGTGCCGCCTGAATGGGATTACAGCTCGTTGGAGCCGATGCCCAACAGCCCGGTATCGATCTTGGGCTGGCGGGTCTTTTCGTCTTCCTTGCCGAACTTGATCTGTTCGTTGGTATCGGTGATCGCCTCGACCGCCAAGCCCAGGCTTTGCAGTTCTTTCACCAGCACGCGGAACGAGGTCGGGATGCCCGGCTCTTCGATCGGCTCGCCCTTGATGATCGCCTCGTAGGTCTTGACGCGCCCCTGCACATCGTCCGACTTGACCGTGAGCATTTCCTGCAGGGTGTACGCCGCGCCATATGCCTCCAGCGCCCACACTTCCATTTCACCAAAGCGCTGACCGCCGAACTGCGCCTTGCCACCGAGCGGCTGCTGCGTCACCAGGCTGTAAGGACCCGTCGAGCGGGCATGAACCTTGTCCTCGACCAGATGCGCCAGCTTGAGCATGTGGATGATGCCGACCGTGACCGACTGGTCGAAGCGCTCCCCGGTGCGCCCATCGAACAGGACATGCTTGCCGTACACCGGCACCGCCTGCCCCGTCTTGAACATGGCGCGATCTGCCAGGACGAGCAGCTCGCGTCCATTTGCCTCTGCCGGGATTTCCATCTCCGGGTCTGCCCACTGTGACCACAGCCGCAGCGAGACATCGTAGGCGTTCTGATCGATGCGGACGCGCTCATCGGCGCTCAAGCCAGTCGCCTCGAACATCAGAATGTCGTTGGGCTGGAAACCCTTTTCGACAAGCCATTGACGCAATACCGCCCGCCGCGCCGGACCCTGGTCTTCATGCTGAAGGATTTCTTCCAGATCGTAGCCCGGAACGTCCTTGAGCCAGTCGTTGATGTACAGACGGCGCACTTCGTCGTCGTCTTCCAGTTGATCGCGGTCGATCTCCTCGAACTGGATGATCCATTCCCAGGCACGATCGGTGATCTCTGTCCAGGCACGATCCATCATCCAGGCGCGACCGAGTTCCGCCTGAATTTCCCATTCTTTGGCGCCGTCGAACACGGGGGTAATGGCGCGGAAGCCGAGCCGCGATGCCGCCCATCCAAGATGGACTTCCAGCACCTGTCCGAGGTTCATACGACCGGGAACACCGGTCGGGTTGAGGATGATCTCGACCGGACGACCGTCGCCCAGATAAGGCATATCCTCGATAGCGACGATACGCGAGATCACGCCTTTGTTGCCGTGCCGACCCGCCATCTTGTCCCCGACCGTCAGCTTGCGCTTTTGCGCCACGCCCACGCGCACCATCTTTTCGACGCCAGCAGGCAGGTCGGGATGTTCGTCACGGGTGAAGGTCTTGACATCGACGACCTTGCCCTTTTCACCGTGCGGCAGACGCAGCGACGAGTCTTTCACCTCGCGCGCCTTTTCACCGAAGATCGCGCGCAGCAGTTTTTCTTCCGGGCTAAGCTCTTTCTCGCCCTTCGGTGTGATCTTGCCGACCAGGATGTCGTTGGGTCCGACCTCGGCGCCGATGCGGATGATACCGAGTTCGTCCAGGTCTTTCAGCGCATCTTCACCGACATTGGGAATGTCGTAGGTGATCTCTTCAGGACCGAGCTTGGTGTCGCGCGCCTCGATCTCGTGCTTCTCGATGTGGATCGAGGTGAATTTATCGTTGCGCAGCAGGTCTTCGCTGATCAGCAGCGCGTCCTCGTAGTTGCCGCCGTCCCAGCACAGGAAGGTCGCCAGCACGTCATGACCCAGCGCGATGCTGCCGTTATAAGTCGAGGAGCTGTCCGCCAGCACATCCCCACGTCGCACCATCTGCCCTTTGTTGACGATCGGGCGCTGATCGACGCAGGTCGATTGGTTGGAACGGTTGTACTTGCGGAGTCGGAAGACACGCTCGTCACCCGTCTCCATGTGCACGATGATGCGATCGCCCTGGACGCTGGTCACTTCGCCATCTACGTCCGAGACCAGCACCTGACCGCTGTCCTTTGCCGCCTGGCTTTCCATCCCGGTCGAGACGATCGGCACGTCGGGTTTCAGCAGCGGCACCGCCTGGCGCTGCATGTTCGACCCCATCAGGGCGCGGTTGGCGTCGTCGTGTTCCAAAAACGGGATCAGCGCGGCACTGATGCCGACGATCTGACGCGGCGCCACATCCACATAATCCAGACGCGATGCAGGCGCCACCAGAAATTTCTGGCTGAAGCGCGATGAGACACGCTCACTCAGAAATTCGCGGCGGCTGCCAAATTTGGCATTCGCCTGGGCGATGACGAAATTATCCTCGGTATCGGCGGACATGTAGACCATATCCGGCGAGACGAATGGCTGTACGGGGATCTGCTCGATCCCGGCATCACGCAGCTTCTTCGCCAGCTTTTCATCGACGGTCGCGCCTGACTGTGCGATCGTCTTACCGTCGGCATTTTCCACATCCTCGCGCACATGCCGCCCGATCAGATCGGGGTCGGTCGGCGGGAGGAACTTGATCACCGGATGATAAGGGGTCTCGATGAAGCCGTATTCGTTGACGCGGGCATAGCTGGCGAGACGACCGATCAGACCGATATTGGGACCTTCCGGCGTCTCGATCGGGCAGATACGTCCATAGTGGCTGTGATGCACGTCGCGCACGTCGAATCCGGCACGGTCGCGGCGCAGACCGCCAGGACCCAATGCCGACAAGGTACGTTTGTGAGTCAGCTCAGCCAGTGGGTTGGTCTGCTCCATGAACTGCGACAACTGCGACGACCCGAAGAATTCACGCATGGCGGCGACGATCGGGCGGATGTTGACCAGCGTGATCGGCGTGACGTTATCCGACTCGCGCATCGACATGCGCTCTTTGACGACGCGCTCGGTGCGGCGCAAGCCGACGCGCAGCTTGTTTTGCAGCAGTTCACCGACCGTCTTGACACGGCGGTTGCCGAGGTGGTCGATGTCGTCCTTGTTGATCTTGTCGTTATTGATGTTGATCATGCGCTCGATCAGGCGCACCACGTCATGACGGGTGATGGTACGATGCGTGCGCGGGATGATACCGTCGAGACCCAGACGAATATTGAGCTTGTAACGCCCGACGCGCTCCAGATCGTAGCGGCGCTTGTCGAACAACTGACTTTGCAGATATTCGCGTGCGTTGTCGAGCGTGGGCGGATCGCCAGGACGCATCTTGCGGTAGAACTCGATCAGCGCCTGCTCCGCGATCGGCTTCTTTTCATCCCAGACCGGCTCCATCTTCATACTGTTCTGGATGTAAGAGCGGTCGGGATGATTGTCCACGTCGGCGTAGAGCGCCAGGATTTCCTCGGTCGATCCGGTCTTGATCGGCGCCACCTCGTCGGGGATGCCGTCGTCGATCGCCGCCATTGCGCGCAGCAGCACGGTGATCGGGATGGTGCGCTTGCGGTTGAATTTGATCGTCAGGTAATCGTTTTTGCGCGTCTCGAATTCCATCCACGCGCCGCGATCCGGGATCAGCTTGGAATTCGCCAGCTTGCGCCCGGTCGTGCGATCTTCGTCGGCGTCGAAATACACGCCCGGCGAGCGGATGAGCTGGCTGACGACCACGCGCTCGGTGCCGTTGATGATGAACGTCCCTTTTTCGGTCATCAGCGGAAAGTCGCCCAGGAAGATGTCCGAGGTGACCACTTCGTCCCCCGCCTCCCGGTTGACCAGCGCGACGCGAATGTAGAGCGGCGCGCCAAAGGACATATCACGCTCCAGGCACACTTCCTCGCTGTATTTCGGCTCCTCGAACCAGTAACGCAGACCGAAGGATTCAGTTTCGGGACCAGTGCCAGGGAAGTACAGCTTCAGATTGCCGTTGAAGCTCTCGATCGGGTTGATCTCGTCGAAGAGTTCAGCGAGACCGACATCCAAAAACCACCGGAACGAATCGACCTGCACCTCGATCAACGAGGGCAGTGCCTGCACATCGGGAGTGCGGGCATAGTTCTTCACTTGGGTCAGACGCTGCAAAGCGCACGCTCCTCACACTAAAATTCGACGGCAAAAGCGGGTCACATGAAACTGCCATGTGCCGCTGGGATGGGGAGAAATTGGGGACGAGTTCATCCGTATGTAGAACGAGGTCGGAAAGTGCCATTCTGCAAAGAGTCAGTATAACAAAAATAGTCACATCCTGTCAACCATCTGATCGGGTGACAGCGAAGTGACTTGATGAGGACAGCGATGTCTTTCAATTACAGTACAGACTATACCATCACCATTCAGCGGATTGCAAATTGTCCATCAGGACGCGACTTTGATCTCCGGCGCGGCGTCATCGGGCAGCCGCAGTCGGCGGCGCGACAGCAGCATAAAGCCCGCCAGCAGCGCGACGCCAGCGGCGATCTGTACGCGCGGCGGCAAAAAGCGCACGCGCTGCAACATACCTTGCTGCGGCAGGTCGAGTAATTCCACCTTGAGCTGCTGTGCAAAGCGGCGCGCTGGACGCACACTGACGAAAGCGATGTGCAGCCGTTCGATCACCTTGAGCAGCGCCTCGATCTCCCCTTTCGGCACCTTGTAGCGCGCGATAATCCGATCGAGGTCGTGCGAATCGCTCAGAATAGCGTCTGTGACGGCGGACAGCAGATTGTGCAGATGGGAGTCGGGTTGCGTCGATGAAGATGCCATGCGTCGTTCAGCCTTCCTTTAGGTGAGATGGGATAGACGAGTCAATGTCATGTGCAATCGGCGAGGCTGCGGCTGACCCCTCGACATCACGCGGTTCTAAGTCTTCACGCAGTGACAACAGCGTGCGGTGATAGAGTGACTTCACGGCGCCCTCGGTACGATCCATGATGATACCGATCTCGGCATTCGAGAGGCGCTCAACGAATTTCAGGACGAGCAGCTGCTGACGATCTTCCGGGATACGTCGGATGGCAGCACGCAGCGCGGACAGTTCTTCTTCTTCTTCGGCTTTCTTGTCGGGCGCGTCGGTGCGCAGGCTGGCTGAAATGTATTCGTCCAGTGGGATCACCTTGCGCCGTCCGCGATCGCGGTGCCAGTTGGCGACCAGGTTGTGCGCGATGCGATAGAGCCACGCCTGAAAGGGCACGCCGCGATCGGTGTAGCTCTCGATGTGCGACATGGCACGGAAAAACACGCGCGCGGTCAGGTCTTCGGCGTCGGCGTGGCTGCCCATGCGGTAGTAGACGTAGTTATAGATTTTGTCGAGGTAGCGCTCGTACAGGACGCCAAAGGCATCCTTGTCACCCGTGCGCGCCAGATCGACCAGTTCAGGGTCGGTCAGGCGTTTGAGAGTCTTGGCATGGCGGAAACGCTGGCGTAGGTTCATCATGACTATAGTAACCCTACAGGCTGGCGGCGGTTGCGCTGTCCGCGCATTTTTATGTCCGCCGGACACACACGACGGATTGTTTGTTACACTACAGCCCAGACTCTTCAAAAAAGTGCAATGGAGCCTTTCATGACGAAAAAAGGTCGCATCCTGACAGGTGACCGTCCTACAGGGCGGATGCACCTGGGACATTACGTTGGATCGCTGCAAAATCGCATCCGACTGCAGGACGAATACGACTGCTTTTTCATCGTCGCGGACGTACACACCCTGACCACCCGTCCCGAACGCGAGTCGATCCTGCAGGTGGGCAGCAATATCCGCGAGATGGTGCTGGATTATCTGAGCGTCGGCATCGACCCGGATAAAAGCACCATCTTCGTGCAGTCGGCAGTGACCGAGACCTACGAACTCAATCTTATTTTCGAGATGCTGGTCAGCGTCGCCCGCCTGGAGCGCATCCCCAGCCTCAAGGACATGGCGAACGCCGCCAATATGGAGTCGATGCCATTTGGGTTGCTCGGCTATCCGGTCTTACAAGCAGCCGACATTCTGCTGCCGCGCGCCAATCTCGTCCCGGTCGGCAAGGACAACGAATCGCATATCGAGGTGACGCGCGAGATCGCCCGCCGTTTCAACGGCTTGTATGGCGAGGTGTTCCCGATCCCCGATGTCCTGGTGGGTGATGTGCCGTCGCTGATCGGCACCGACGGTCAGGCGAAGATGAGCAAGTCGCTCAACAATGGCATTTTCCTGAGCGACGATGCCAAGAGTGTCACCGATAAAGTGCGGGGCATGTACACCGATCCGGCGCGGGTGCGCGCCGACATTCCTGGCACGGTCGAGGGCAATCCGGTCTTCATTTATCACGATGCCTTCAACCCGAATATCGATGAAGTCAACGATCTGAAGGCGCGTTACCAGACCGGCACCGTCGGGGATGTCGAGGTCAAGAAAAAGTTATCGGCGGCGATCAACAATTTCCTGGAGCCGATGCGCGAACGCCGTGCCCGTTACGAGGCGCAGCCGGCGCTGGTAGAAGATGTGCTGATCGCCGGGACGGAGCGCGCCCAGGCGGTCGCGCGTGAGACGATGGGCATGGTGCGCGAGGCGATGGGGCTGTATCGGCTGCCGATCCGCGCGTAGAAAAGCCAGCTAAAAAGGAATCTGATACGCTCGGATGGAGGGGTTTGGCGTGCCAAGCTCTACGTGAAAAAAGCGAATATTCAGATAGCCTCTCACGATCTGCGCCTTGCAGGGACGCATCACAATGCGTCCGGCGGGATCAACGTCGGCGCACGGGCTGACTGAGGGTGAAGTCGTCGCTGATACTCATAGAGACGATCAGCGCGGCAAAGCGGCTTTCAACGTGCGCGATCGTCTCTGGCGTCAGTGCCAGACGCATCGCGTAGGCATCTTCACCATCTGCCTGATAGTAACGTTTCTTGACGGTGACGATCTCGAAGTCGTATTTCCGATACAGATTTTGCGCGACGGTATTGCTGACGCGCACCTCCAGGATGACGAAGCCCGCGCGCAGCCGGATCCCGCGCACGCACATCGCCGCCAGCAGCAGCTCGCCATAGCCCTTGCCGCGCTGTGCCTCATCGACCGCGACCGTGCTGATATGCGCCTCGTCGCTCATGTGCCACAGTCCGCCATAACCCATGATCGTGCCGCGCGGAGGCGCCGTGCCGATCGATGATAAAAGTCGCGCAATCCACGAGGGGCGCGCGGGTGCCGTCGCGCCTTCCTCCAGCACCAGCATATGGCTGTAATTGGACTCGCCCACCTCGAATTGATACGCCTGTTCCGACCAGGGCGAGCTGAACGCCAGCGCGTCGATCGCCGCAACGGTGTGAACATCCGCCAGCCGCATGTAGCGCAGGGTCAGGCTCACAGCGGGCTGTCTTTGCTCGTGATGTAGACAGGCGCCAACCGCGACGACTCGAACGCGGCGCGCCGCTCCTGTCCTGCTGCATCGGCTGGATCGGTGTCGCTGGTCTCATCATCGCTCTCGCGCGATGCGATCAGCCGCGCCCAGGCGATCTCTGCCAGCGCGCCCGCCCGACGCAGCCGCACCGAGGCAGGCAGCACGGTCAGCGCCAGCCCATCGGCACGGGCGGCGGCGATCTGTTCGTGTCCCATGCTGTCGATCTCCCCCGTCAGCGTCGCGGCGCCGTCGATGCTGGCGAGCAGTGCCTCCCAGGACATATTTTCGGGTTCGGCGCGCGGTTTCCAACTATTTTTTCGCCATTGATAACGGGCTACGCTCACCCGCGCTCGTCCCGCCAACAGGGTGACGATCAGCGCGCCAATGCCGCTGCCCCCCGCGACCGTGCTGGCAGCGATGTCGAAGGTCGAAACGCCGATCAGCGGCAGCCTGTGTCCGTCGGCAATCCCTTTCGCTAACGCGATCCCCATCCGTAAGGACGTGTAAGCCCCCGGACCGGAGGCGACCGTGACTCCGGTCAGCGCCGCCGCCGTCAGACCCGCCTCGGTGAGCATCTGTCGGATCAGCGGCGGAATCTGGCGCGTGTGCTGGTTCGGACAGAGCCAGGTGTGTTCTGCGATCACCTGTTCTCCGTCATGGAGCGCCAGACTGACGCGCTGTGTCGCGGTATCGATTGCCAGTAGAGTCATGGTTTCGTTCTTAAAATCGCTAAACACACAGAAAAAATGTTACCCGCGCCTGGCACCGGTCGTCTCGCCGCGAAATGATTCGATCAGCGCTTCGTAACGCGCCCCGGTCGGGACGAACAGCAGATTGCGGCGCAGCTCCTCGATCAACCGCAGCTCGACCCACAGCCGTTCGCGCGGCAGCACCGACGCGATCCGTTCGGGCCATTCGATCAGCACCGCCGACCGTCCGTCGAAAATTTCGTCGAGCGCCAGCGTTTCCGCTTCGGCACCGTCTGCCAGACGATAGCAATCCAGATGAAACAGGCGTGCGCCATCGTCGCGTCGGTGTTCATGCACCAGATTGTAGGTCGGGCTGTTCAGGACGGATGCCGACCCCCAGCCTGCGCCCACTCCAGCGGCAAACGCGGTCTTGCCTGCGCCCATATCGCCCGACAGACAGATCACGTCGCCCGCGCCGATCAGCGTCCCCAGGCGCACACCCAGGCGGCGCGTCTGTTCGGCGCTGTGGCTGATCAGATCGAGTTCATCCTGACGGAGTATCGGCACGCTCGTACTTCCTTATTGACTGCCATAGACGAAAGTGCGGGCATTATAGAACCAGGGCATAAAACTCACCCGCTTCAGCGGTGGGATATAAGCCCTTCACTTGTTTTAGCCCCATGACCAATGCTACCATAAACTGACCGTTCAAAGCTGAGACAACGCAAACGTCCGATGGAAGTGCGGCGCAGTTACAAGTATCGCCTTTACCGCTGTGACAGGCGGGATAAGCTTCTGCGCCGGCAGATCGTCGTTGCCGGGACAGTCTGGAATCACGCCCTGGCGCTGCAAAAGCGGTACTACCGCCTGACGGGAGCATACGTCCCGATCGAACGGATGAAAGCGCACATCGCCCGGCTGCGGATGCGGACGCAGCGCTATGCCTTCTGGAAAGCGGTCGGGTCGCAGGCGGTGCAGGATGTGCTGGAGCGGCTGGATGGCAGCAAAGTCCGCATCGGAAAGCACATCTACCGCTGCGTGAAACATCGCCCCCTGCGCGGGACGGTGAAGACGCTGACCGTCAAACGGGATGCTGCCGACAGGCTGTGGCTGATTTTCAGTGTGGTGCAGACCGTCCCTGACCCGAAAGAACCCACGATCAGTCAAGTGGCGGGGTTCGATTTCGGGCTGAAGACGTTTCTCACCGACCACACCGGAACGCAGTACATGTCCGGGTTGCATCATCTGCACGCGCTGAAGCGACTGAGAAAGATGCAGTCGCGCAAGGATAGGAAACCGCACGGCACGAACAACCGCATCGCCGACAGGCGGCGGGACGAGCATTACAGGCTCGCTCATGCGCTCTGCGAACGCTACGACCTGCTCTGCTTTGAAGACCTGAACCTGAACGCCATGAAACGGCTGTGGGGGCGCAAGGTCAGCGACCTGGCATTTGGGCAGTTCATGACGATCCTGAAGCAGGTGGCAGACAAGCGCAACAAGGTCGTGAAGCAGATCGGGCGCTTCGAGCGCACGACGGGCAGGTGTTCCAGGTGCGGACACAGACAAGACCTGACTTTGCGCGAGCGTGTGTTTCAGTGCCAAAGCTGTGGCTTGACGCTGGACCGCGACCACAACGCGGCGATCAACATTCTCAACGCCGGGGCGTCGGCGACCAGACCCATAGACGCGGTAAGACCCCTGCTCGCAGGGGCAGCGTTGCCTGATGGGAGAAGCCCAAGCCTTTAGGCTTGAGAGTACGTCACATGTCTGTGCTAAAACCAACTTACGACAGGTTCGCGTTTTCAATCATCAAGGATGACCGCCTATGACTCAAGCCACGCAGCAGTACGCATTCAAAGCAGAAATTCAGCAGTTGCTGCACATCCTCATCCACTCGCTCTACACCGACCGGGAGATTTTCCTGCGTGAGCTGGTGTCCAATGCCTCGGACGCGCTGCACCGGGTGCAGTTCGAGACACTGACCAACCCCGACCTGAGCGACTCCGGGATCGATCTGGCGATCGACATCAGCGTCGATGAAGCAGCCGGGACACTCACCATTTCCGACAGCGGGATCGGCATGAGCCGCGAAGACCTGATCGAGAACCTCGGCGTGATCGCGCACAGCGGCGCCCGCGATGCCATCGAGCGCATCAAATCGGCGCAGTCGGCGGGCGGCGCCGAGGCGGCACAGGCGTTGATCGGTCAGTTCGGCGTCGGCTTTTACAGCGTCTTCATGGTGGCGGACAAGGTGCGGGTGATCACCCGCTCGGCATATGCCGATGCGCGCGGCTGGGCGTGGGAGTCGACCGGAGACGAGTCATTCACGCTCGAAGAAGCAGAACGAGAGACGCGCGGCACCGACATCATCCTGCACCTGAAAGAGGATGCCAAAGACTTTCTGCAGGACTGGACGCTGCGCGAGATCGTGCGTCGTCATTCCAATTACATCGCCTTCCCGATTTTCATCGGGGACGATGAGACGCCGACCAACAAACAGACGGCGATCTGGCGTCAGGAAGCGCGTGAAGTCACTGAGGAACAATACAACGACTTCTACAGGATGCACACGATGGATTTCGAGAATCCGCTGCATCGCATTCATATGCGTGCCGATTCGCCATTTCAGTTTTACGCGCTGATGTTCATCCCCGCCAACGGCGAACGCCCGATGCTCAGTCGGCGCACCGAGCCGGGCTTGTCGCTGTATGCGCGCAAGGTGCTGATCGACGAGTATCAGACCGATCTGCTGCCCGATTATCTGAATTTTGTGCAGGGGGTGGTGGACAGCGAAGACCTGCCGCTCAACGTCAGCCGCGAGAGCGTGCAGGCGAACCGCGTCATGGCAGCGCTCAAACGCAGCCTGACCAACAAGGTGCTGAGCGAGCTCAAGAAACTCGCTGATAAAGATACTGACGCCTTCAGGAAAGTCTTCACATCGTTTGGTCGGATGATCAAGCAGGGCGTGGTGGTCGCACCCGAAGACCGCGACCAGATCACCCCGCTGCTGCGCTTCGCCTCGACGCGATCCGCCGATGCTGACGAGTGGGTCTCGCTGGCGGAATACGTCGCGCGCAAGGCAGAAGGACAGACGCAGATTTATTATGTCCTGGGCGATGACTATGCCAGCGCCGCCCGCAGTCCGCATCTCGATGCCTTTCGCAAACGCGGGATCGAGGTGCTGTACCTGACCGATCCGGTCGATACCTACATGCTGGTCGGCTTGAACGAATTTGACGGGCAGCCCCTGCGCGCCGCCGACGATGCCGATCTCGACCTGAGCGCGGTCGGAGCAGCGCCGGACGAGTCCAGCGAGTCGCCTCAGGCGGAGCCTGTCACCGCAGCCGACTTCACCACCTTAAGTGAGCGCGTCGCACAGGTGTTAGGCGGACGCATCACCGAGGTACGCGAAAGCAAGGTGCTGGTCGAAAGTCCAGCCCGCCTTGTCAGCCCCGGCAGCGCGCCGCAGCGCAACCTCTATCGGATCAACCGGATGCTCGATCGCGCCGTCGAGCTGCCAGTCAAAATACTGGAGCTCAATCCGCGTCACCGGCTGATCCGCAACCTGACCGGATTACTCAATCAGAACAGCGCCGATCCGCTGATCGACACGGTGATCGAGCAGTTGTTCGAGACTGCCCTGTTACAGGAGGGTCTGCACCCCGATCCGGCGTCGATGGCGGCGCGTATGGTCGAGCTGATGCAGGCAGCCACACGCAGCGGCTCGACCGAGTAACGCCAGTCTTACCCGCACACGACGGACGCGCTCGTTCAGGTGTCCGTCTTCCTCACACGTTCTGACCTTTCGCACCCGACAACACGCGCAGCACCATCTCGTCCAGCGTCATCTCTTGTGCCAGCGCGTGAGCGTCGTAGATGACGCGCGGGCATAGTTCACATTCGAGCATGGCGAACAGCATCGCCGCGCGTTCCATCGTCACCGGGCGCACCGGGTATTCCATGACCAGTGCCACGATTTCGGCGGCACTGGTCTTATCGTCGTTTTGCGCATTCAGCTCGGCGATGTCCACCAGCAGATCGAGGACTTTGACGACGAGTTCACTTTCCATTGCGCTTTCAAGTTCGCTGTAAAGCGATTGCATGAGCATGAGAATCACCTGATAATGCGATGATGTCTCATTTTAATCTAATTTCGATATTTTGATAACGATTTCAGGAAAAATTGGGAAATCTCTTATCTGATCGTGATAACTGGCACTAATTATGCGGTTTCATGGCAGGTCATGGGGTCATGATGAGACAGGCATGGCAGCAGCAGGCGAGCGGCATGAATGGGGCATAAAAACGAACAGCCCGGCTTTCGCCGGGCTGTTCATCGTCTCAACGCCTGGATTAGAGGGTGTTGACGATGTTCGAGAAGATGTTACCGATCGCCGGTCCGAGCAGAGCCAGGATGACGATGACGACAACGGCGACCAGAACCAGGATCAGGGCGTACTCGACCAGGCCTTGGCCTTCTTCACGGGGCATATAGATCATGAGAACTTCTCCTCTGATGAGCGAATAATCGCATCAAACGATGTACGTATAGTACCACGACTTTAGTGCAGCACAACAGGAATAAACGAAAAATTTGTGAAGAAGTTCGTACAGTTTTCGCTACAACCTTAAGGGTGGCATCGAATCGAGCGAGGTGGACAGCGCAGTGAGGGGAACCTGTAACAAAACGGGACTCTTTTCGCGCAGACGGGTAAGTAAAAAGCGATCATTAAGGTTTGAGGCTTGCAGCGCCAGCGCCGCATGGCGGTCGCCTCCTCGGACGATGAACGGGTACTCTTCGGCGGCGTGGAACCGTATGCCCTTGACGATCAGCGCCATCGTGTGATCGCGTCCCTCGGCGCGGACGATTGTCGCATCAGGATCGACCTGGGCAGCGGTCGCGGCGGCGAGCAGCGCATCGCAGGCGGATACCACCGAGGCGCACCATTCGGCAAGCTCAGGCTGTGTCGATCGCAGCGCCGCGATTCCTGGCGCCTCCCGACGCACCGCCCCCCGCCACGCCTGGACAAAAGCACGCAGATAGCGAGCGATCATGAACGCCGCCCGTTCTGACGTCCGCGCCGCCCCGATCGACGCAGGAACTCGACGCCCGCGCCAACCACGATCAATGCCTGCACCCCCAATGCGACGATCAGCCAGGTGGCGGGCGCGGCATTGGCTGCGACGGCGGTGTTTGCGGGAGGCACACTGGGTGACGCGATGGCGGTCGGCTGTGCCTGAGGCAGACTCGGCGTGAATATCACGGTCTGTTCAAGCAGCGCTGCCGACAGCCCTTCGGTAGCAGCAGGCACGACAGCGACGGCGATCACCGCACCCAGGGTCACCATCGGCGGCGTGCTGGTCGGCACGACGAATGGTGTGATCGTCGCGGGAATTCCGGTCGGCGTGTGCGACGGAGTCGGGGTGCGGTCGTCTGGTGTCGGCGTGAACGTGCCCGCACTCGATGGCACCAGGAAAATCGACCCTGGCACGAGATCGCGCACATTGTCCATGCCATTGAGCGACATCATAAAAGGCAGATCATCCCAGGTGTAGCCATAGAGCAGGGCGATGTCACCGAGCGTATCGCCTGGCTGCACCATGTGCTGAATATTACCCGCCGCGTCGATGCCGATCACATACGACGGTGGTGCGGCGGCTGCACCACTGCCCGACCGGGCAGCATTGCCAGACCCGGACGCCGCTGGTGCCGCCGCCAGGGATGCACCTCCGGAATTGCCGAACACCAGCACATAGGTCGCGCCCCAGCCGCCACGCGCGGCGCCGACGCCGATCTCGTTGTAATTGGTGCTGATCAGCCCGGCATAATGAATACCGGAGTTGACCCAGAATGTCCAGGCGTCGCTGGCAGTGGCGTTGGTGCCGCCGTAGATGTTTTCGCTGACCTGTGCCGAGGGATAGCCAGCGGCGGCGGCGCGCGTGCGCGGACCAGACCCGTCCGGGCGGGTGTGGCTGATCGACGCGCTCTCGACCATCCACTGCGCCTGACTCTGCGCGGCGGCGGCGAGTGCGCCGTTATAACTGTAGCCGGCGATACCGCGCGACGCGCGCAGCGCGTTCACCCGTCCGAGCAGGTCACTGGTCTCTTGCGCATAGGCTGGCGCAGGGATAAAGAATGAAGAAGACAGGAGGAATAAAAATGTGAACGTGAAAAATAAAACGCGCGGTGTCAAGCGCCCGGTCGGACGTTGACGAACGCGCGGCGCCCGCCTAAACTGTACCGTGTATTCTGTGCCGATGGTGGGAGTCGAACCCACATGCCCTCTCGAGCAATCACTTTTGAGGCGATCGTGTCTGCCATTCCACCACATCGGCAAATTATGTACCCTGGTGTCAACTGCATCGACATCTATGGTAAAAGCCGTGTACAAGGTTGTCAATGGTAAGCCCGCCCGACGATGAGCTGATGACCCTGCGCGCGGCGATCGACGGCGATCTCGATGCCTTCAATCTGCTGCTCACGCGCTGCCAGGATGCCGCCTTCAGCATCGCCTATCGCATGACTGGCGATCGTGCCCTCGCAGCCGATATGGTACAGGAGGCGGTCATCACGGCATATCGTGGCATACGGACGCTGCGCGGGGAGCGTTTCCGCCCCTGGCTGCTGCGAATCGTGGTCAATCGCTGTACCGATGAACTGCGCCGCCGCCGCCGTCGCCCCACCGTCTCGCTCACACCCGATCAGCCCGACTCGTCCGACGACGAACTGCCCATTCCCGACTCGGCGCCGCTGCCCGAAGAGGTGGCACAGACCCGCGAACTGCACGCCGCCATTCAAGCCTGCATCGATCGGCTCTCGCTCGATCAGCGCGCGGTACTGGTGTTGTGCGATATCGAGGAGATGGATTATCAGGCGATCGCGGACACGGTGGGTACACAGGTGGGCACGGTCAAATCACGGCTGAGTCGGGCGCGCGCGGCGGTGCGCGATTGTCTGCAAAGTTCACGGGAACTTTTACCCGCTGTCTATCGTCTGTATCGTCAAGACGACGATCGAAACTCATGATCACTCAGACCGACCTTGAACTGCTCAATGCCTACATCGACGATCAGCTCGACGCGGATCAACGCGCCGCGCTGGACGCGCGTCTCGCCACCGACTCGGAATTGCGCGCGCAGTTGACCAGCCTGCGCGCGACCGTCGCTGCGATCACCGCGCTGCCGATGCTGACCGCGCCGCGCCCTTTCACCCTGACACGCGAACAGGCGCGCCGCGCGCGGGCGCTGCCCTTTCGCCAGCTCGCAGCACTCGCCAGCGCTGCGGCGGCGGTGCTGGTCGTGGTCGGCGTGCTGACCGCGCGCGGCGGGGCGCCCGTCTCAGTCAACACCAATGTGTTCAGCGGCGGCACACGCGCCATCGCCGCCCTGCCTACCGGGACGGTGCTGTTGGAAGTATTGGAAGCCGTCGATACCGAGGTCAGTGCTGACAGCGCGGTCGCTGCCGCACCCGTCGAGGCGCCCACATTGGCGAAGAGCGCCGCGCCGCCGTTCACCCAGCTGCCAGCGCCGACGCTGGCGCAGGACACCGCGTCGATGTTCGCCGCGCCCTCAGACGACGACGCCAATACCGAGGCGATGGCGGACAGCATCATGCCCGCGCAAAACTCGGCGGGATTAGGCGAAGCCCAGTCCGAGTCAAGCGCTGTCATGCGTCAGGCTTCACCCAGCGTGATCATGGGGACGGGGCTGCCCAGCCCATCATCGCTTCCATCGGCGCCCAGAGTACGCCGCGACGCTGTCGATATGCTGTTGCTGCGTATCGTCACGATAGTGATCGGTGCGCTGATCGCGCTGCTCTCGCTGCGTGCAGCATGAGCGGCGCCATCAGTCGCGCTGGTGTCGCGCCTGCTGTACCACAATCGGATTGGTATCGCGCTGCACGTCATAGACCTCGAAATTGAGCGTCGCCAGGTTCAGCACGCCGTAGGTGTGCGAGGTGACGCGCGCATTGTTGAACGTATACAACGATCCGGGATTGACCACACAGCCGCCGCCCACGCGCGCATAGAGTGGGATGTGCGTATGCCCGGTGATCAGGACGCCCACGTTCAGCGATTTGAGCATCATGCTCAGGAGCGTGTCGGAGATATGATCGCGGTACAACCCCCACAGATTGTTGCCCGGCTTGCCATGACACATGAATAACTCGCGCCCTTCCCAGGATGCACGCCAGTCCAAAGGAAGATCGCGTAAGAAAGCTCGATTTTCTGGCGACAGCGCATAACTCAGCTCATCGTGGTTGCCGCGCACGGTCGGGATGCGACGCTCACGAATGACGGTCACCACCTCGTCGGGCTGCGGACCACGCCCGATGAGATCGCCCGCACATATGATGGTATCGACCTTGTGGTACTGGTCGAGTCGGTCCAGAGCTGTGACTAGCGCTTGGAAGTCGCCGTGAATGTCTGAGATGACGCCAACATTCATCTGCGTTCCTAACGAGTGGTCGAAAGTGCCATCATTATAGCAAATCCGGGTGGCAAAACGGGGCATTGAAAACGTGGAGAAACCAGAAAAGCAGTGCGGCGGACATGCTGCTGCACATCCGCCGCACCGCTGTCGAGGAGAAACCCTCGCTGTCGTAATCGACTGATTTCAGTACAACGGCACCGACGGATCGACCTGGCGCGACCATGCCAGGATACCCCCCTGAATGTTGATCAGCCGTGCCGGGTCGTAGCCCACCTCGCGCAGCGCGTTGATCACATCGGTGCTGCGCACCCCCGAACGGCACAGGAACAGCACATCCCGATCGCGCGGAATCTGCCCGATCACCGTCTGATCGGCGGTCTTGCGCCCGGAGACGATCTCGTCCACCGCGATCAACACCTGCGGCTTGGGGATCAGCACCGAGTCGACACCTGCTTCAGCGATGACCGCGACTTCCAGCTCTGGTTCATTGCGTACATCGACGATGAACGGGTGTTCACCGCGATCGAACAACGCTTTCAGCTCGATCGGGGTCATCTGCGGCACGGGCGCATCGAGATCGTAATTCACGTCATGTCCTCCATTGGAGCTCACTCCAGAACCTGCAGATGCGCCAACAGCCCGCGCGGACACCCCCGCGTGCGCAGCGGCATGGGTCGGCGCGTGATCGTGGGACGGGACACCACAAAATTCCTCGTAATCGATCAACTCGACCTGTTCCGCCGGGATGCTGCATACCGGGCAGTGCGGGTCTTTGCGCACCTTGATGGTGCTGAAGGTCATGTCGAGCGCATCGTAGAGCAGCATCCGCCCGATCATCGGGTCGCCGATGCCGGTGATCAACTTGATGCCCTCGGTCGCCTGCATGGTGCCGATGGTGCCAGGCAGCACACCCAACACACCGCCCTCGGCACAGCTCGGCACCAGACCGGGGGGCGGCGGCTCCGGGAACATGCAGCGATAGCACGGGCCTTCTTTGGCGTAGAAGACGCTCAACTGTCCTTCAAAGCGCAAAATGCTGCCGTAGACGTTCGGCTTGCCCAGCTTCACGCAGGCATCGTTGACCAGATAGCGCGTCGGGAAATTGTCGGTGCCGTCGATGATCACATCGTAAGGCGCCAGGATTTCCAGCGCGTTGTCGGAGGTGAGCGGCACGTCGTAGCGGTCGATCTGGATGAAGGGATTCAAATCTTTCATACGGCGTTCGGCGCTCTCGGTCTTCAGCACGCCGACCGTGCTTTCGCCGTGAATGATCTGGCGCTGCAAATTGGTGTGTTCGACCACATCATAATCGACCAGTCCGATCCGCCCCACCCCTGCCGCCGTCAGATACAGCGCCAGCGGGCTGCCCAGTCCGCCCGTGCCGATCAGCAGCACGCTCGATGCCTTGAGTCGGCGCTGTCCCTCGATGCCGAATTCCGGCATGATCACATGCCGCCCATAGCGATGAATCTCGTCGTTGCTCAATGTCCCCAACTGCGAGACGACCGGTTGTCTGGTCATATATCGTTTGTCCTTCCTTATATGCGACGATGCGCGCTGCGCGGACAATATCCGCATTTGTCCCTACAAGACAGGTGAAACCTACAGACCACCCGCGATGCTCGGAATGATGCGTAAACTGGTGTCGGCGTCGATGGCAGTCGCCAGCCCGTCGAGGAAACGCACATCGTCCTCGCCCAGATAGACGTTGACGAAATTGCGCAGCGCCTCGCCATCGTAGAGGTGCTGACGCAGCTCCGGGTAACGGACGGTCAGGTTCGCCAGCGCCGCGCCGACGGTATCGCCCTCGACGGCGACCTGTGACTCGCTGCCCGTGAACACGCGCAGCGGAGTGGGAATACGAATATTTGCCATAGGTTGAATTCCTCTCTACACGGACAAGACAGCGCCTTGTCCTACCCTTTTCACGATTGTGCCGCAATGTGCGCCTTCGCCCACATCTCATTGAGATAGCCGCCGACCACATGCGTCATGGTATCGACCTCGACCAGAAACGAGTCGTGTCCAAGGTCGGCGTGAATCAGGTGATAACGCACCTCGCGTCCAGTGTGCTCTAACGCCGTCACCACATCGAGCGCCTGTTCGGGCGTGTAAAGCCAGTCACTCGAAAAGCTCACCACCAGAAAGCGTGAACGAGTCGCCGCCAGCGCGTCCGCCAACCGAGGAAAGCCCTCCCCGATGTTGAAATAGTCACACGCTTTGGTGACGTACAGGTAGCTGTTGGCGTCGAAGCGGCGAACGAATTTCTCCCCCTGATAGGCGAGATAGCTCTCGACTGCATATTCCGGTTCCGTGAGCGTATAGGGCAAGCTCTGATGCCCTTGCAGTCGCCGATTGAACTTATTTTCCAGCGAGTGTTCGCTCATATAGGTGATATGTCCGATCATGCGCGCCACCGCCAGACCGGATTCGGGCGCCTCACGTCCGTAATAGTCACCGCCATTCCAACGCAGATCGGCATAGATTGCCTGGCGCCCGATCTCGTTGAAGGCGATATTCTGCGCCGACGAACGCGGCGTGCTGGCGAGAAACAGACAGTGCGCCACCCGATCCGGGTGATCGACCGCCCATTGCAGCGCCTGCATTCCGCCCAGGCTGCCCCCCGCGACCGCGAACAGCGTCTCAACGCCCAGATGATCGAGCAGATGTGTTTGCGCTGCCACCATGTCCGCCACTGTCACCGCCGGAAAACGCAGCCCGTAGGGTCGTCCATCGGGCGCGGACGATGCAGGCCCGGTGCTGCCCTGACAGCCGCCGATTACATTGGAACACACAATATAGAAGCGGTCGGTGTCGAACATCTTTCCTGGACCGACCGCTTCATCCCACCAGCCTGGTTTTTCGTGCGGATTATCGGTGTGATAGCCCGCGACGTGCGCATCTCCGGTCAAGGCATGACAGATCAGGATCGCGTTGGCACGGTCGGCGTCGAGCGTGCCATAGGTTTCGTAGGCGATCGTGAAGCCGTCCAGACTCTTGCCGCAGCGTAAAGGCAGCGACATGTCGAAGTGCGCGAGCTGACGCTGCACCACGCCGACCGATCCGGGTTGTTCACGACGAGGACTCGCGCCGTTGACCGACATGCCTGGACACGCCTTTCACATTCTGGTGACGCTGGACGCTGAAGCGCCTATTTTAGCCGATCCTGAACAACGGGGCATGACTGTCGATCATGCCCCGCCCTGCACCGCTGACGTTACGAGACGGCGTGAACGCTCACACCCTGAGAGACCGCCAGCGCCTGATCGAGGTCGCGCAAAATGTCGTCGATATGCTCGATGCCGACCGCCAGACGCACATAGTCGTCGGTCACGCCCACCGAGAATTGTTCTTCCGGGGACAGCTGGCTGTGGGTGGTGCTGGCAGGATGGATCGCCAGTGAGCGCACATCCCCGACATTCGCCACATGCGAGAACAGTCTGAGGCTGTCGATGAATTCGCGTCCTGCCGCTCTGCCCCCCTTGATGCCGAAACCCAGCACCGCGCCAGCGCCTTTGGGCAGATACTTCTTGGCGCGCTCGTAGCTGGGATGGCTCGGCAGACCGGGATAGTTGACCCATTCGACGGCGCTGTGGGTGTTCAGCCATTCCGCGACGCGCTGCGTGTTGGCGATGTGCCGCTCCATGCGCAGCGCCAGCGTCTCCAGACCGATGATGTTCAGGAAGCTGTTGAAAGGCGACTGTGATCCGCCAAAGTCGCGCAAACCGATGATGCGTGCCCGCGCGATGAAGGCAGCCGCGCCCGCCACATCCGCGATCACCGCACCATGATAGGCGCCCTCAGGCTCCACGATCCCACGATGGCGTCCGCTCGCCTTCCAGTCGAAATTACCCCCATCGACGATGACGCCGCCGATGCTCAGTCCGTGCCCGCCGATCCATTTGGTGGTCGAGTGCAGGCTGATGTTGATACCCCACCTGAACGGCTCGAACAGGTAAGGCGTGCCAAAGGTATTGTCGATCACTACTGGCACTTTGTGGTGACGCGCGACCGCGACGATCGCCTCGAAATCAGGAATTTCCAGCTTCGGATTGCCGATCGTCTCCAGATAGATCAGGCGCGTCCTGTCGTTGATCAGCGACTCGATCCGGTCGGGGTCGGCATTCTCGACAAAATGCGTCTTGATACCGAGGTGGCGCAGGCTCTGCGAAAACAGCGTGTAGGTGCCGCCGTACAGCGCCGACGTGCTGATGATCTCGTCGCCCGCGTCTGCCAGTGTCAGGACGGTCAGCGTCTCCGCGAACTGCCCCGATGCCGTCGCCAGACCGCCGATGCCCCCTTCGAGCGCCGCCACGCGCTGCTCGAATACGTCGTTGGTCGGGTTCATGATACGGGTGTAAATATTGCCCGGTTCCGCCAGGGCGAACAGTGCCGCCGCGTGGTCGGTGTCGCGGAATTGATACGCGGTAGTCTGATAGATCGGGACAGCACGGGCGTTGGTGGCGGAGTCCGGCTTGTAACCCGCGTGCAGCGCCAGTGTCTCGAATGCCTGTTTGTGATCGCCATTTTGCGTCATGGGTGGGTCTCCTGGTTTACGTGACGGGGTTGCGTAATCGGGTTGCGTAAAATGAGACGATAAATGTCGATCTAGACGATCGACAGCGTATCAGAAGTGAAAGCAGCACGATCGTCGTCCAGATGCCATGCCAGCATCTCCCCGGCACCCTGCGCGTAAATCGGCGTGATCAGGTAGACGAAGTGCGGCAGCGCGTGATCGCGGTCGTAGACCGACGGAATCGCGGGGGAATCCGGGTGGCTGTGATAGTAGCCCACCAGCGACAAACCGCGTGCGTCCGCCTGATCTTCCAGGCGCATCCAGTCCTGCGGCGTCATGGCATAGCGATGGTAGCGTTCTTCGGGCGTGAAGATATTCTCGATCGGCACGACATCGACGATCGATACCGCGTCGCCTGCCGCAGTGCCGAGCAGGAAACCGCCTGCTTCGTCGGGATGTGCCGCCTCAAGCTGTGCGAGGATGCGCTGGTGCAGCGGTTTTTGAAGCGCGATCTGCATAGGGCTTAACCTCTTTCGTCTGGCTGTGAAAATAAAAAGAGCCAGTTCCACGCCGGAACTGGCTCTCGATCTGCGACCTGATGAAGTGACTAGGTACGCGGCGACTCAAGCGCGGGTTCCGGGTGAACATCGCTGGGCATCATACAACACATCGTCATCCCAGAGCACAGGGAGCTGTGCGAGACGATGATCAGCGAGCGGCAGAACGTCGTGTAAGTCATGTGCATAAACCTAACATGGTTTGCGATCGGGCGCAACAGTCAAGTTAGCGGCTTCGATTTATAATTCAGTGATCTCTGGAACATGCTCATCTTCATAGCGCTCGATCAAAACGCCAGTGATCTCCATCAGCGACGCCAATGGATGTCCCTCATCTTCCCCAACTTGATCGATGAGTTGATCGAGAATGAGGACGAGTTGATCGTATTCTGTTTCATCGTGCGGCATGTACAGAATTTTATGGACGGCATCCCAAGCGGCGGCAGCGTGATTCAGTTCTATTACCATCGCCATAAAGCTATTCCTTCCACTTTCCCTCATCATACTCCGCGTGCGTCAGCACCGCGCGGATAGTTGACTGTTCAGCCGAATTATCGCTGCCTGCACACGACCAAACAGCGTGCCTATCTATATGCGTTTATACAGCCTAATCAGGCGGGGTCAAGGGCACAACTGGTCAACAGACCGCAGCAGCGCGTGATACTACCCCTTTACACCCTTAAAGCTTGTAGAGTCTCCGTGCCCGCCGTTGAGAACCACCCGCCGCGATGTTATACTTTTTGAATATTTGTGAATTTCAGCACGACTCAACCCGGCTCATGACGCGGCGTGCGTCGCTGCGCGACCCTACGAGGAGTTTTTAAGATGACACAGGCAAAAAAAGGACTTGACGGCGTATCGATCGGTGACAGCCGCCTGAGCATGGTCAACGGCACCGAGGGCAAGCTGGTCTACGCGGGCTATAAGATCGAAGACCTGGCGGCGCATGCGCTCTACGAAGAGATCGTCTATCTGCTGTGGAATGGGCATCTGCCCGCCGCCACCGAGCTGGAGCTGCTGCGTGCCGCGATCGCTAAAGAAGCGAGCGTGCCTGATGCAGTGCTGCATGCAATGGCGGACTATCCCAAAGACGCCAACCCGATGGCGGTGCTGCGGACTACCGTGTCGATGCTGGCATTCTACGACGCCGACAGCGAAGACACCAGCATCGAAGCGCAAAAGCGCAAGGCACTGCGCATGACCGGACAGGTGACCACCCTGTGCGCGGCATGGGCGCGTATCCGCAAGGGACAGGCAGCGATCGCGCCGCGTCTCGACCTGAATCTGTCGCAGAATTACATGTACATGCTGACGGGTGCCGAGCCGGAGCCGACCGCTGTCGATGGCATGAACGCCTACATGGTGCTGCTGACTGAACACAGCATGAACGCCAGCACCTTTGCCGCCCGCGTGACGACCAGCACGGGTGCCGATATGCACAGCGCGATCGTCGCCGCTATCGGCACGCTCAAGGGACCCGCGCACGGCGGCGCCAATGAAGAAGCGATGCGCATGTTCCTGGAAATTGGTGAGGTCGCCAACGTCGAGACCTGGTTCAACGAGAATATCAAGTCGGGCAAGCGCCGGATCATGGGAATCGGTCATCGCGTCTACAAGGCGCTCGACCCCCGTGCCGCCGTGCTGCGCGAGCGCGCCAAAGCGCTGGCGGAAGCGACGGGTAACAGCAAGTGGTTCCAGATCGCCGACGATCTGGCGAACATGGCGCGCCAGGATCAGTATTTCATCGAGCGCAACCTGTACGCCAATGTCGATTATTTCAGCGCGATCATGCTGTACACGCTCGATCTGGAAGTCGATCTGTTCACGCCCCTGTTCGCCATGAGCCGTATGGCGGGCTGGACGGCACACATCATCGAGCAGCAGACCGATAACCGCCTGATCCGTCCGGGCGCCGATTATGTCGGTCCGATGGATTTGCAGTGGGTGCCGATCGACCAGCGCGGGTAAACACCGACAACAGCGCGTCGTGTCCCTACAAACGCATCTGGGTTTGTAGGGACACGACGGGTCGGCTTTTATTTCTCCCAATTGCCATTCTGGGCATTGAAACGCCATCCGGCCGGGCTTTCCGGGCTGCACGACGCCGGAACCACTGCCTCCGCCGCTGGACGGAACACCACCTCGACTTCCTCGCCCGTCACGATGCCGATGAAATTTTCCAGCACCAGCCGCGCTTCCTGTTCGGCGCGATCCAGCACGCCACCCTCGACGGCATCGTCTCGAAACTCGGTCATAGCGATGTAATTCGCCAGCAGCCGCGCCTCGTCCCAATCGACCGAGCAGGAGGTGGTGGTGCGATCGTACTGGCGAATATAATCGATGCGGCAGCTCGTGAGCTGAGGCGCGGGCACGATCAGCACGTAGCGCTCGCTTTCCGGGTCGAATGCCAGATCGCCTTCACCGAGCTGGGTCAGATCGATCCCTGCCTCCACCGATCCCTGTGCGACGTGATTGGCGCCAAACCCGCAGGCATTCAGCACGCCCTGTCCGATGCCGACAAAAATATCCGCCTTTGCCAGCTGCGTGCTGACGCTGACCAACTGACCGAGCGGCTGGATGCCCTGCACGATCGTGTCGGTCGTGGTGATCGAGGCGACGGCAGGCATGGACGCGCCGACCCCGATGACCGAGCCGATGCCGTTGAGCAAGCCGCCAAAGGTGCTGACGCCGAAGATCACCAGCACCAGCGGGATCAGCAGCACGATCGCCGCGCAGCCCAGCCCACCCGCGATCACCCACAGGCAGCCAGCACGCGACGCGCGCGCTGTCGGCGTGGTCTCGACGCCATCGTTGGTCTTGATGATGCCGCCGCCGTCGCTGTCGGCGCTCAACATGAGCGGAAAGTCGTTCAAAAGAGTTGTATTCCTGTCTTGTACAGATGAGTCTATGCTGAATTATACGTACAAACCCATCGATCGGGTGCATTTCAGGGGTAAGATAAGTCCAATGAAGCGAAGGTAAGCCGCAATGACCTATGCTGTGACCGCCGTCTTCGACGGACGTTGTGTGATCTGCCAGGCGACTCGCCGTGTCGTGTCGGCGCTGGATTGGCGCGATCGGGTCACCTTTCTCGATCTGCACGACCGCGCCGACGTGACCGCGCGCTTCCCCGCGCTTGACCACGACGTGGCGATGGGTGAAATTCACGTCTACGAACGGGGCGGACGCGAATACGTCGGCTTTTTGGGCACACGCCGGATGCTCAAAGAACTGCCGCTGACCTTTCCGATCTGGATGCTGCTTCAGCTTCCGGGCATGACCTGGATCGGCGCGCGCCTGTATCGTTGGATCGCCAGGCGGCGCTATGCCATCAATCGGTTGTTCGGAATCGATTTAGCGCCCTGCGACGATGTGTGCAAGGTGTGATACAATCTGCGCATTCCCGCCCGTAGCTCAGCAGATAGAGCAAGCGCGTCCTAAGCGTTTGGTCACAGGTGCAAGTCCTGTCGGGCGGACTCTCACAGCAGAACCATCGTTATGCGTCCCTGCGAATGACCCGTTCGTGATACGAGGGTGAGCCATGCCTTTCGGACAATTTACCCCACTGCTGGCACACGGGGCGCTGGGCGCTTTCGACGAGCTGCTGCTGATCGGCGTCGTGGTGGCGTTCATCGTGATCATGGGCATCAGTTATATGCGTTCACGCAGTCTGGAACCGACCGACGCCGCTGATTTAGAGGCGCCTTTCGATCCGTCCAGGGAATTCGATCAGACTGTTCCTGTGGAGGATCGTGACTCATCCGACCGCTACAAGCTCGATTAGCCGCGCCCTGCGACTGACCGCGATCGTCGTCGCTTGTCTGCTGTTCACGGGCAGCGTGCGCGCGCATGGCTACATCATCCGCGCCATCCCCGAAGATCGCGCCGCGCTCGACCGCGCCCCCGCGCGCGCGCAGTACTGGTTCAGCGAAGATCTCGAACCTGCATTCAGCCAATTGATCGTCCGCGACCAGACCGGAACGATCGTCGCGGAGGGGGGTGTCAGTAGGGACGACCTAACCTTGCTGGCGGTACGTCTGCCCCACAGCCTTCCTGATGGTGCCTACCGCAGCGAGCTGCGCATTGCCTTTGCTGGCGATGGGCACGTCATCGTCGCCACGCAGTCATTTTTCGTCGGACAAGCCGCCGATGAGTCTTTCGGCGTGTCCGACGATTCCGGTGCGGTGCCGTTCGAGATCGTCTGGCGGGCGCTGCTGCTGACGGGGACGATGGCGCTGTTCGGCGCCTTCATCCTGTACAACGGCGTGCTGCTGCCTGCCTGGGGCAGCCGTGCTCACCCGGCGGGTGGGCTGCCGCCGCGCTTGATGGCGCGCCTGGATGTGCTGATCATCGCTGCATTGGGGGTGGCGGCGCTGGCAAATGTGCTGGCGCTGCTGCAACAGACCAGCGTCTTTTTCGGCGCGCCGCTGGATCGGGTGATCGCGGAAAATCTGTGGAATACCGTCCGAGTCAGCACCCGTTTTGGCGACACCTGGAACTGGCGGATGCTGCTGTTGGGCACAATCACCGTAATCCACGCCGCTGGACTGTACTACCGCCGGGCGCAGCCAGACCTGATCCGCGCGGGCTGGGCGGCGAACGTGTGGGCGTGCGCGCTGCTGTTAGGCACCTGGAGTGTGGCGAGCCACGCGCCGGGATCGCAGGTGCTGCCCTATCTGGCGCTGATCAGCGATTGGCTGCACGGCTTGGCGGTCGGGGCATGGGCGGGCGGCGCACTCGTGCTGACCTGGGTTCTCCCGTCAGCGCTGGCGCCGCTGTCAGGCGAAGCGCGGCGCCTGGCGCTGCTGGCGGTATTACAGCGTTTTTCACGCCTGGCGATCGTCGGTGTGGCGGTGGTGATCACGACCGGGGTCTACAACGCTGCTAATTGGTTCACCACCACGACGGACGCGGCGACTCCCTATGGCGTCGCTCTGCTGGTCAAGCTGGGCTTGGTCGCCGTGCTGCTCGCGGTCGGCGCGGCACATCAGATCGCGCTCAATCCGGGGCGCTACGCTCGCTGGGGCATGTGGGTCGATCGGGTGCGCGGTCGGGTCGGATCGTTTGCCGGGACGCTGCGCATCGAGTCGGCGCTGACGCTGATCGTGCTGGTCGCGGCAGCATGGTTGAGCGCGACGCCACCGCCGACGCCTGAGATCGTCTCTCCGCCCCCCTTGACCGGGACAATTCAAATCGCCGGACGCGACGTGACGCTGACGATCGCGCCCGGCGGCGTTGGCGTCAACACCTATGATGTCCAGGTGAATGCCGATGGCGTCCCGGTCTCGAACGCTGCCGTGCGTGTGCGCCTGTCCGACCCGGCGCGCGATCGGCGCGGCGCCTGGCTGACCGCCGACGCGATCGACGACGGCTTGTACAGCGCGGCGGATGGCGAGATCGATCGCATCGGCGGGTGGTGGGCGCTGCTCGACGTGGACGGCATGAGCGGCGCGCTGGCGTTGGACGTGCGTGCCGACGCCGCGCTGCTGCGATCGCGTCCGCCGTCACCGGTCAACGCGATCGCGCTGCTCGGCGTCGTCGGGGCGATCGGCATGGCGCTGACCCCGCGCGCGCGGCGGGTGGTGCGCGCGCTCGACCTGAGTCCGGCGGCGCTGACGGTAGCGGTCGGCGCGACGATCGCGGCGCTGGCAGTCGTGGTGGTCGGCTTGGCGCTCACATCCAGGGGCGCCGACGAGTACACGCTGGCGTCGGCTCCCCTGCCTGAGATCGTCAATCCGGTGCTGCCGGATGGCAACTCGATCGCGCGCGGCGCGGCGGTCTTCACCACGACCTGTGCCGGGTGGCGTGAAGCGCGCGATTTTCGAGAGCTGGTCGAGCGGCTGCCGCGCCTGGGCGATCAGGATGTCTATTGGGCGCTGGTGCGCGACGGCTGGCGCGGTCTGTCCGTCTGTGCCGACGGACTGGACGACTCGGCACGCTGGGACGCGGTGAACTTCGTGCGCACGTTCGAGCGTCCGGTGCTGTTAACGCTGCCTATCGCTGCACCATCCGGCGCAGGATAATCTCGTCGTCCTCCATCTCACCCGTCGCCACGAACCCCAGGCTTTCGTACAGGCGCACCGCGATTGTATTTTCGGGCACACAGCTAATCGAGAAATGGGTACAGTCCGATCGGGCTTCGAGTTCAGCGAGCATCGCTTCCATCGCGGCACGTCCGTAGCCCTGGCGCTGAAAACGATAATCGATCATCAGCCGCCAGATGTAATAGCCCGATTTGCCCTCGTGAGTATCGGGCGCGACCATGATGAATCCGACGATCTGATCGTCGGCATAGATGGCGCGCGGCTCCGCTCCTGCATTGACGGCTGCCTCCGCCATCGAGACGAGGTTGGAGGAGACAAAATACGGCTTGACCAGTTCGTTGAAGCGCTGATACGCCTCCCACTGTTCGGCGCTGGTCATCATGTGTACGGTGTCGAACAGGTTGTCGTCGGTCACGGCTTGCAGGCGGATCGGCATCATCTATCCTTAAAAATTGCTGGTCACCTCTTGTGACCCCTCGATAATTCTACAGTATCCCGGTCGCATGGCGCAATGGGTTGTGCATCATCCGATGTCGGACTCTGAAAGACATTCACCCACTGGCTCACTTCAGCGGACAGTGGAAGCACCGTCCCTGCACAAGCAGTCCGTTTTGGTGCGTCAGCCCTTTTACCCGATCCGCCGTCCTGTCGCCGGGTCGAAGTACAGCAGCGACTCAGGTTGGAGCGCGCAGGCGATCACCTCACCCGCCATCAGGTGCAGCTCTAACGGCACCTGGATCGTCCAGCGGTCGTATTCGCTGACCACTTCCGCGATCTGCATCCGCTCGGCATAGTGATCGATCACGCTGTCCACCCGCCCGGCGGCTGTGCCCGGCGTCGGCGCGCGCGTCACCACGAACCCTTCAGAACGCACGCCCGCCACCACCCCGGCGCCGTCGGGCAGGTCGGCACGCACCGGAAACGCCCCAAAGGTCTTGTTGACCCAACGGTGACTGGCTACCTTGCCGGGCAGCAGCGTGATCGTCGGCGTGCCGATGAAGGTCGCCACGAACAGATTGATCGGGTTGTGGTAAAGGGTGGTGTAATCGCCCACCTGCTCGATGTGTCCGGCGCGCATCACCGCCACCCGATCGGCGATCGTGATCGCCTCGATCTGGTCGTGCGTGACGTAGAACGACGTGACCGGAAACTCGCGCAGCAGCCGCTTCAGCTCGATGCGCGCCTGATGACGCAGGGCGGCGTCGATGCTGCTGAACGGCTCATCGAACAGAAAGACGCGCGGATCGCGTGCCAGCGCGCGCGCCACCGCCACCCGCTGGCGTTCGCCGCCGGAAAGCTGCCTGGGATGACGCACCAGCAGCCGCTCGATACCCAGCCCGGTAATCTCCGCGATCCGCGCCATCCGCGCCGGAATCTCGGCTTCGCGCCGACGCAGACGCAGGAAAAAGCCGACCGATTTCCCCGCGACCCAATGAGGCATCAGCGCGCCATCCTGAAATACGAAGCCGATCCCGCGATCGCGCCGCTCGATCAGGTTCAGGTCGATATTGTCGTAGAGAATCTGACCTGAGTCAGCGGGAAGCAGCCCGGCGATCATCCTGAGGAGAGTCGATTTGCCGCACCCGGACGGTCCGAGCAGCGCCACCACCTCGCCCGATCCCGCCTTGAGCGAGACATCATCGACCGCAGCCAGCGTCGTGCCGTCGGCGCTGGTGAAAGATTTGTGGACATGCGCGATCGTCACCGTCGTCATGCTGTTATTGTACTCTGCTTTGCGCTAGGATTATCCCCCGTTCGATGCTGTGTCCGATCCGAGCTGAGGAGCGTCCGCGCCATGCAGTTTATCGATTTGAGAAGCGATACCGTCACCCAACCGACTCCCGAAATGCGCCAGGCAATGGCGTATGCCCTGGTCGGAGACGATGTGTACGGCGAAGACCCGACCGTCAACGCGCTGCAGGATCGCGCCGCCGCGCTGTTCGGCAAAGAAGCGGGCTTGTTCGTCGCCAGCGGCACGATGGGTAACCTGGTGTCGGTGCTGGCGCACTGTGGACGGAGCGACGAGATGATCCTCGGCAAGCAGTCGCACATCTTCCGCTACGAGGTCGGCAGCGCCGCCGCCTATGGTGGGGTGCATCCCAACACGCTGGAAGTCCGACGCGATGGCACGCTCGACCTCGACGCCATCCGCGCCGCCATTCGCCCGGTGGACGAACACGTCCCGGTCACACGACTGATCTGTCTGGAAAATACGCACGGCGGCGTCAGCGGCGCGCCGGTGTCGGCGGGCTACATCGCCCAGGTGGGCGCGATCGCCCGCGAGCACAATCTGGCACTGCACATCGACGGCGCGCGTATCTTCAACGCCGCCGCCTACTTTGACATCCCGGTCGCGGAGCTGTGCCGCGACGCCGACAGCCTGACCTTCTGCCTCTCCAAAGGCTTGTGCGCGCCTGTCGGGTCGGTGATCGTCGGATCGCACGACTTCATCAGGCGGGCGCACAAAATCCGCAAAAGCTTTGGCGGCGGGATGCGCCAGGCGGGGATTCTGGCAGCCGCCGGGCTGGTCGCGCTCGACACCATGCCACAGCGTCTGCACGAGGATCACACCAACGCCCGCACGCTGGCGGAGGGTTTGTCGCGTCTGCCGGGGATCGAGATCGATCTCGACACCGTGCAGACCAACATGTTCTTCTTCCGCCTTGCCGACGACGCCCCGATCGACGCCGAGACCCTGACGACGCGGCTCAGGGAGGAATACGACATTCTGAGCTTCGCCTATCATCGCAGCGGACGCAGCTTCCGCTTTGTCACGCATTACTGGATCACCGCCGATCATATCGCGCGCGTGCTGGACGCCATGCGGACACTGCTGGTCGGCACGTCTGTCGGCATCGCGGCGGACTAGCCGTGCAGGACACACCGCTGCAGGACGCACCCGCGCCGATCGACCCGATCGACCCGATCGATCTGTCCGACCCGACTCCTGCCACGACCGAGGCACCGTCGCGCGGCAGTGATCCATTTTTCGGCTACCTGATCGCGCTGGCACTCTCGATCGGTCTGACCCCGCTGATCCCGCTCAACGCCGACCTGCGTTATGCGCTGGTATGGGCGCTGTTGGCACTGTTCGGCGTTGCGGGCTGGCTGCTGGGATCGGCGCCGCGCATCGAGGGTGAGACGATCGAAAATCTGGCGTGGGGGCTCGTGTTTGGGCTGCTGGTGGGTGCGCCGATCCTGCTGGTCGGCGGCTCGACGCTGACCACCACCGCCCGGCTGATGTTCACGGTCGGCGCACCAGACGGAATGCTGCTGCCGCCGGGCGCGCTGTTGAGCTTTGTGGTATTCACACAGCCGCTGGCTGAGACCCTGTTCTTTCGCGGTGTCATGCAGCACCGCCGCTCGTTCTGGCTGGTCGGCGTCATGAGCAGCCTGTGGACGCTGGTGCTGTTCCTGCCGATGCTGGAGATCGGGCGCTTTCCGGTGGTGGCGGTGATCATCGGGATCGCGCTGGTGCTGGTCAACATGATCTACAGCTATGTGCGCCAGCGTAATGGACTGGCGGCGGCGTGGTTGTGTCAGATCGTGGTCAATGTCATCATGATCGTACTGCCCTATTTTGGGAGTTGAGCGCTTATGGCGGACTTGTTTCTGATCGTCGGGTTGGGCAACCCCGGCGCGCGTTATGACAACACGCGCCACAATATCGGCTGGATGGCGCTCGATCGTCTGGCGAAGCGGCACGGGCTGGCGCTGTCCAAGATCGAACACAAGGCACAGACCGCCAGCGGGACGATCGGCGGCGTCAAAGCAATCCTCGCCAAGCCGATGACCTTCATGAATCTGAGCGGCGACTCGGTGGTGCCGCTGGCAAATTTCTACAAAATCACCCCTGACCGGATCGTAATCCTGCACGACGATCTCGACATCCCCTTCGGGACGCTGCGCATTCGCAAGACCGGCAGCTCCGGCGGACAGCGCGGCGTGCGCCACATCATCGAGCGGCTCGGCACGCAGGAGATTCCGCGTATGCGCATGGGGATCGGGCGTCCGCCAGGCAGGATCGACCCGTCCGACTTCGTGATGATGCCCTTCAAAGGCGATGACGCCATTACCGCGCTCGAAGTGATGGATCGCACCTGCGATGCCGTCGAATTGTGGCTGAAAGCAGGCATGGACGCCGCCATGAATCGCTACAACCCCGCGCCCGACGCCAAAGACGCCAAAGAGAAACCCAGTCCGAAAAAACAGCCAGAAGAGTCTTAAACCCATGCTCAATCTGTCCGGTCTGGTCGAGTCGCTGCGCGCCGTCCCCGCCTTTCGAGAGGGACTCCATGCCGCCCGCCGCCGCGAGACACCCGCTTACGGTGTGTTACGCGCCGCGCGTCCCTTTGTGGTGGCGGCGCTGGCACGCGAATGGACGGCGCCGATCGTGATCATCACGGCGCGCATCGACCGTGCTTACAACCTGTCGGAACAGCTTCCAGTGTGGATGGGGACGACCGAGGGCATTTACCGCTTTGGTGAACCCGCGCCGCTCTTTTACGAGCGCGCCCCCTGGAGTGACACCGCCATTCGCGCGCGTCTGGAGACGCTGGCGGCGTTGATGCCACCCGAAGACGCCGATCTGACGCCGATGCCCCCGATCATCGTCGCGTCGGCGCGCGCGCTGATGCAGCGCACCCTCCCTGTCAATCACTTTCGCCAGCGCGCGATGGTGCTGCGGCGCGGCGAACGCTACGCCCTCGACAAGCTGATCGCCGGCTGGGTGGCGCTCGGTTACGAACCCGCCTCGATGGTGATCGAACCCGGCACCTTCAGCCGACGTGGGGGTATCCTCGATATTTTCCCGATCGCGCATGATCTCCCAGTGCGGATCGACTTTTTCGATGACGAGATCGAGTCGCTGCGCGCTTTTTCGCCGGACTCGCAGCGCTCGACACGGGCGATCGAGCGGCTGGTGGTCACGCCCGCCCGTGAGGCGCTGCCCACCGATGCGCCACCCCTGGCGGCGGCGCTGGCGACCTGGTTCGCCGGGCTGCCCGACCAGAGCGCTGATGTCGTCAGTCCCAAAGGGGATGCCGCACTGCTGGCGTCTGGCGCTTCCTTTCCGTATCTGGAACATTACCTGCCGTACCTGTATCGCAATCCGGTCAGCCTGCTCGACTATGCCCCCGACGACGCGCTGATCCTGATCGAGGACGGCGCTGAGCTGAACGAGACCATCGACGAAATCGAAGGCGCGGCGCAAAAATCGCGCCAGGAGAAGATCGACGCGGGCATTCTGGCGCCCGATCATCCGATCCCCTATCTGACGCACGCCCAGATCATCGACTCGCTGCGTGGGCGCCCGGTCGCGTACCTGCACAACAGCGCCAGCGACGGCGACAATACCGACTCCGGCGTCATGCGCGGACTGCTGTCACCAGAGCTGCGTTTCGGCGGACAATTGAAGACCTTTCTGCCGCACGCGCGCAAGCTGCGTGATACGGGCGACAGTGTGATCGTGCTGACCAACCAGGCGGCGCGGATGAGCGAAATCTGGCACGAACAGGAGACCGAGTTTCTCGCCAGGAGCGACTCGATCACCGAGCCGCCCCCGCGCAAGACGCTGGCGTTCGTCGAGGGCATGATCGGAGAAGGCTGGCGTCTGCGCACAGGCAACAGCGACATTCACCTGTTCACCGACACCGAAATATTCGGATGGAGCCGCCCCGAACCACGCCGCCGCCGCCCTGCCAAGCGCAACCGCACGCCGGAGCTCGCCTACGCCGATCTGCGTGAGGGCGATTATGTCGTGCATATCGATTACGGCGTCGGTCGCTTTGCCGGGATGCGCAAACGGATCATCGAAAATGTGCAGCGCGAATATCTGGTGATTGAATACGGCGGCACCGATACGCTGTTCGTCCCGATCCATCAGGCTGATCGTCTGACTCGCTACGTCGGCAGCGACGACCGCCCGCCGCCTCTGAACAAGCTCGGACAAGCCGACTGGATTCGCATCAAGAGCAAGGCGAAACAGGCGGTCGAAGACGAGGCACGCGAGCTGCTGGCGCTCTACGCACAGCGCGCCGCCGCGCCGGGTTACGCTTTTGCGCCCGATACCGCCTGGCAGCACGAGCTCGAAGCCTCGTTCCCGTTCGTCGAGACCGAAGACCAGTTGAAGGCAGTCCGCGCCGTCAAGCGCGACATGGAACAGCCGCACCCGATGGATCGACTGATCTGCGGCGATGTCGGCTACGGCAAGACCGAGGTGGCATTACGCGCGGCGTTTAAGGCGGTCACCGATGGCAAACAGGTGGCAGTGCTGGTGCCGACCACCATCCTGGCACAGCAGCATTATCAGACCTTCAGCCGCCGACTCGCGGCGTTTCCGATCACCGTCGATGTACTGTCGCGTTTCCGCACCAAAGAACAGCAAAACAGCGTGATCGCGCGCCTCAACGCGGGCGATGTCGATATCATCATCGGTACGCATCGCATCCTGAGCGCCGACATCACCATCGCCAACCTGGGCTTGATGATCATCGACGAAGAACAGCGTTTCGGCGTCAAACACAAAGACCACTTCAAGAAGCTGCGGGCGCAGGTGGATGTCCTCACCCTGACCGCGACGCCGATCCCGCGCACGCTTTATATGGGTCTGACCGGCGTGCGGGACATCAGCATGATCCAGACCGCCCCCGAAGACCGCCTTCCGGTGATTACCCATGTCGGCGCCTTCGACGATCGACTGGTGCGTCAGGCGGTGCTGCGTGAGATGGAGCGCGGCGGTCAGGTATTCGTGGTACACAACCGGGTCGGTACGATCGATCACATCCGCGACCGCCTGGAGGAGATCGTCCCGGAAGCGCGCATCATCGTCGGGCATGGACAAATGGACGAGCGGATTCTGGAAAATGTCATGGCGTCGTTCAGCACCGGCGAATACGACATTCTGTTGGCAACCTCGATCATCGAGAGCGGTCTGGACATCCCCAACGCCAATACGCTGATCGTCGATCGCGCCGATTGGTTCGGTCTGGCACAGATGTACCAACTGCGCGGGCGGGTCGGACGGGGGGCACAGCAGGCTTACGCCTATTTCTTTCACCCCGCCAACAACAAACTGACCGACGAGGCGCGCGCGCGGCTGGAAACGCTGAGTGAATACCATGCCCTCGGTTCCGGTTATCAGATCGCCATGCGCGACCTGGAATTACGCGGTGCGGGCGATATTCTCAGCACGCGCCAGAGCGGACATGTCGCGGCGATCGGGCTGCATCTGTATACCCAAATGCTGGCGGATGCCGTCCGCCGTCTGAAAGATTCAGCCGGGATAGATGGATCGGGCAGCGATCTGGCACCGCGCTCGGTCAGCGAGAGCAGTCTGGTGATCGACCTGCCTCTGACCGCCTACCTGCCGGGCGAATTCATCCCTGATATGGCGCAGCGTTTGCAGTTCTACCGACGTATCGGCGGCTTGACCGAGGTGAAACAGGTGGACGCCATCCGCGACGAACTGACCGATCGCTTTGGCGCGCTGCCACCCGCCGTCGAGGGCTTGCTCTATCAGATTTATGTCAAGCTGCTGGCGGAAGAAGCCGGCGCGACCGCGATCCTGTATCGCAATACCACCATCGAGATCAAGCTGCCGTATCTGGCGGAGATCAACCGCGACCGCCTCACCCATGCCATCGGCGGTGATACGCGCGTGACGCGCACGGCAGTCGAGGTGCGAGTCACCGACGGCTGGCGCGAACGGCTGGCGGACGTGCTGCAATTCCTGGCGCGGCGGGTGCCGGTCGGGACAGGCATGTAATCGTGGAGGGGAAAAGTTCATGAATCTGGATTCCTTGATCCAGCAGGCAGCGGCACACATCGTCGGCAGCACAAGTATCGCTGCCCTGACCGGGGCGGGCGTGAGCAAAGAGTCGGGCGTGCCGACCTTCCGCGATGCGCTCGAAGGCTTGTGGGCGCAGTACGACCCGACCGCGCTGGCGACCCCGGACGCCTTCAAAGCCGACCCTAAGCTCGTCTGGGACTTCTATGAATTTCGCCGCACGCTCATGCGTCCCGCGCGTCCGAACCCCGGTCATTATGCGCTGGCTGACCTGGAACGGCGCCTGCCGCGTTTCACCCTGATTACGCAGAATGTCGATGATCTGCATGAAGCAGCGGGCAGCCGCAATGTCATCCGTCTGCACGGTCGCATCGACGCCAATCGCTGTTCTGCCAACTGCCAGGGCGATCCCACCCCGGTCGATGTGACTGGGTTAGCCGGGACGCCGCCGCCCTGCCCGCACTGTGGGGCGTTGGTGCGCCCGGATGTGGTCTGGTTCAACGAATATCTGCCGCTTGCCGCGCTGGATGCGGCTAAAATCGCGGCGGTCGAGGCGGATGTGTTTCTGATCGTCGGCACGTCGGGTGTAGTCTCACCCGCCGCCGATCTGCCGCTCTATGCCAGACAAAGCGGCGCCACGCTGATCGAGGTCAACCCGGAACCGAGCGCGCTCACGCCCTACGCCGATCTGTGGCTGCAAGGGTCGTCCGGCGAGGTGCTGCCGCGATTAGTCTCGATGCTGGTAGCTCACCAGGAAAGTAAATGAAGGAAAGATTGAACATGAAGACGCCAAAGGGGAAGGAAAAATGAAGATACTCTTCGTCCCTTCGCGCCTTTCTGTTCAATCTTTTGTCTCTGGTGCAAAGTACGGGGTTCGCCATGTGGATAGGTGAACCCCGTACCGCAGCCCGTCATGAACCGCCGGTCAACTCCCGATCGAAACCGCTGTCACACTGACAGGAGCCGGTGTCCCAGGCTCGGCGGGCAGCACCGTCAGATAATTCAGGCACATTTCATCGTCCGTTCCCTCACCCCACACCACATAGCGCGGTTCCGGGTTGTCGTCGTCGAGGCTGTTATCCCAGGTGCAGGTGATACGGATGACATCGCCCCGATCGATCCACACTGGCTCGACGAAGAAATAGTTCCCCTGCCAGTCAAAATCCCATTCAGGGATGTCGATCAGCACCTGGGCGTCGGGCGCATCGGGATTCAGGACGGTGCGCGTGGTCGCACCTAAGGTGTGCTGATGACTCAGGATCGCCACCCCCCAGCCGCTGAAGGGCGCGCTGTAGTCACACGTCCCAATGGCATTCTCCGCCTGTTGATCGGCATAATCTGCCAGCGTTTGTCCGCACAGGCGCAGCAGCCCATCCGAACGCGGGTTGGCGACATTGCGCATCGCCATGTCACGCGAACATCCTTCCCCTGCCGCCCCCTCTGGACATGGAATTTCCACAGGGGCGACGATAGCGACCGTGCGCAGCGCTTGAAATGCTGCATCGGTCTCTAACTGCATCACCAACTGCGTGCGATCGGATTCAACTTCGGCACCGGGATGGTAGTGCATTTGCAGCACGATGAATCCGCCCGCCGGGATCAGCTTCCCGGTTCCGATCGGGAAGTGAGTCGGTGTCGTGCCCGGCACCCAGCCACCGATAATGCCTCCTCCACCTGCCCCCTGCGGCGCGACCAGTCCTGCTTCCCCGATATACGGGCGCAGCATGTCGATGAAGGCGTCGATACCGCCCGCTGCCTCGACCAGAGCATTCAGCTCTCCGGATGAATCCACGACAGCCAGGGCTGCTGTGAGCTGTTGCGCTGCATCATCGGCTTGCAGCAGACGATAGAAGCCCTCGAAGCCGCCCACCTCGACCAACAGGGGACGAAAGCTGCGGAGCTGCTCGGCACCGAGCTGGGCGCTGGCATCCAGACCCGTCCCGCCATAGCATTCCCATCCCGGTGCCTCGTCGAGCGCATCGCGGCTTGCCGCCTGCGCGCGCTGTGCGGGCATCCCTGGGAACAGGATCGCGTGATGGACGAGCGTGGTGCTGCCTGGAATGACATCGTAGCTGGTGATGGTGGTGTCCTGCGTAAACTGCGGATCAAGAATGAAGCAGCGATAATCATCCTCTATCTCTGTATTGGCGAGATAAGGTTCCGCCATTTGCAGCGTCAAATCCGGGCGTACATCCGGCGCGACCACGATCGGCACGATCGGGACGACGACGCCAGGATCACCAGCCGGGGCGCCCGCCTCGGCCCAGGCGGCAATGACTGCGATCTGTTCGGCGGTCAGGGATCGGTCATACAGGTAATGCGGCGAGTCTCCCCCCGGAGGATAGGGCGGCATATACCCGATCGACGTGTAATAGGCTATGTCTTCTGCGCCGTCAATGACCAGAGAGTCGTCTTCCATCGAAAACCGATCGAAACCGATTTCCCCGTTCATATGACAGGCTGCACACGCAGCCTGCAGGATAGGACGGACATGTTCGTAATAGGTAGGTGTGTAGTCCACGCCCGGTACGGTCACCGGGTCGCCTGGGGACTGTGGGGCGTCGTCGTATGCATAGGCGAACCATACACCCATGACAGCGACAAGACATGCGAAAACAGACATCAAACCTGTCTTTACAGCGCCAGATATGCTGCGAATCATCATTTTTCCTCGTATCCTGCCAGCCTTCATTCCCCACGATACAGGCGAACTTATTCACACCTGTTTGCGGCAGGTTACGCTTGTGTAAATTCATGCGGAACACCTGGGGATGGCAATGATCATCTGGTGCAGACGCATCGTTATGCGTCCCTACGTCCGCCGCCCCGTCTGCATTATAATCATCCCCGTTTCGTACAGCACAAAAAGGCGCACAGCGGCGGCATGGGCAAACCACTCGATTTTCAGCAGATCATCATCAAACTCAACGAATTCTGGGCGGCGCAGGGCTGCGTGATCTGGCAGCCGTACAATATTCAGGTCGGCGCGGGCACGGGCAACCCTGCCACACTGCTCCACGTCCTGGGCAGCGAACCCTGGCGCGTCGCCTACGTCGAGCCGAGCGTGCGCCCGGACGATGGGCGCTACGGCGAAAACCCCAACCGGATGCAGCGTTTCTATCAGTATCAGGTCATCCTCAAGCCCGATCCGGGCAACCCGCAGGAGCTCTACCTCCAGTCCTTAGAAGCGATCGGCATCAGCCAGCGCGAACACGACATTCGGTTTGTCGAGGACAACTGGGAGAGTCCCGCCCTGGGCGCGTGGGGTCTGGGATGGGAAGTCTGGCTCGACGGGCAGGAGATCACGCAGTTTACCTACTTTCAACAGGCAGGCGGACTCGAACTCGATCCGGTCTCGGTCGAGATCACCTATGGACTGGAACGGATCGCCCTGCCGCTGCAAAACAAGGACAGCGTGTGGAAGATCAATTGGGTCGATGATCTGCTCTACGGCGATGTGCTGCTGCGCTCGGAGATCGAACACTGCACCTATTATTTCGAGGTCGCGGACGTGGACGGCTTGCGTCGCACCTTCGACATTTACGCGGACGAGAGCAAACGCGCGCTCGATGCCGGGCTGGTGATCCCGTCCTACGACTATGTGCTGAAGTGCAGCCATCTGTTCAACGTGCTGGATACACGCGGCGCCATCGGCGTCACCGAGCGCGCTGTCTATTTCCGCCGGATGCGCGACATGACGCGGCGCGTAGCCAAAGCCTACGCCGAGCAACGCCAAAGCATGGACTACCCGATCAGCAACCGCAAAATGCGCTGGTCTGTCCCCGCCGCCCCGGAACCGCTGCTGTCCAATGGCGCAGCGCCGACCGACGCCGCGCCGTTCCTGTTCGAGATTGGTGTCGAGGAGCTGCCCCCGCATGACGTGGTGAGCGCGGTCGATCAGCTGCGCAGCGCCATTCCGGTACTGCTGAACAGCTTGCGCCTGAGTCACACGGGCGTCACGGTCTGGGGGACGCCGCGCCGCCTGGTCGTGCATGTAAAGGGTCTGGCAGCGCGCCAGACCGACTCCGAGCAAATAATGAAGGGTCCCTCGGCGGATCGCGCCTTCGACACAGCGGGCGTCCCGACCAAAGCGGCTGAAGGATTTGCCAAAAAGAGCGGTATCAGCGCGTCCGACCTGGTGATCGCCGACATCGACGGCGGGCGCTATGTGACCGCGCTGGTCAAAGAGACCGGACGATCGTCCAGCGCGGTGCTGGCAGAGGCATTACCCGGCGCGATCGCCGCGCTCAAATTTCCGAAGTCGATGCGCTGGAACGACACTGGCATCGCCTTTTCGCGTCCGATCCGCTGGCTGCTGGCGCTGCACGGCGAATCGGCGCTGCGCTTCAGCTACGCAGGCGTGGAAAGCGGCGGCTTCACACGCGGACTGCGCCCATTCGGGTCACCGATGCACCCGATCGCGGGGGCGAACGCCTACGCCACGACATTGGAAAACGAAGGAATCATCCTCGATATCGACGCGCGCCGCAGCACGATCGCCGCACAGGTGAACAAACTGGCGGCAGGTGTCGGCGGACGCATCCTGATCGATGCCGGACTGCTGGACGAGATCACGCAGTTGGTCGAGGCGCCGGTCGCCCTGATCGGACAGTTCGAGGAAAAATATCTGCAACTGCCACGCGAGGTGCTGGTCACCGTGATGCGCGACAAGCAGCGCTATTTTGCCGTCGAAGATCAGAGCGGCAAGCTGCTGCCTTACTTCATCGCGGTGCGCAACGGCGACGATAGCCACCTGGAAAAGGTCACGCACGGCAATGAACAGGTCTTGCGTGCGCGCTTTGCCGACGCCGACTATTTTTACGCTCAGGATACCAAAAAGAGTCTGGCGGACTTCCTGCCGCGGCTGGACACGCTGACCTTTCAGGAAAAGCTCGGATCGATGCTGGACAAAAACAAGCGCATCGAGGCGCTGGTCGATCCGCTGGCGGCGCTGCTGACACTCGCCCCGGCGGACGCCGCGTCCGCCCATGCCGCGTCCGCGCTGCTCAAAGCGGACCTGGCGACCCAGGTCGTGGTCGAGATGACCTCGCTGCAAGGGACGATTGGGCGCGCCTATGCCCGTCTCGCCGGGGCACCCGCAGGGGTCGCTCAGGCGATCTACGAGCATTGGCTGCCGCGCGGCGCCGACGACGATCTGCCCGCCACGCCCGCCGGGATGCTGCTGGCGATCGCGGATCGCCTTGACAGCCTCGTCGGGCTGTTCGCCGCTGGTCTGGAACCGCGCGCTACCACCGATCCCTATGGCTTGCGCCGCGCGGCGTTGGGACTGATTCAGATCACGGTCGGTCGCGGACTCGACCTCGATTTGCGCGCCGCCATCGATGCCGCGTCCGCTGTACAGCCGATCGCGGTGCCAGAGGAGATACGCGCGGCGGTGCTGAATTTCATTGGCGGGCGGCTGCGTGTGTGGGTCGAGGATCAGGGCTGGCGTAACGATGTGGTGACGGCAGTGCTGGCGGAAACATCATCGCGTCCGAATCGCGCCATGCAGATGGTGCGCGAGCTGAGCGCCTGGGTCGAGCGCCCTGACTGGGAACCGATCCTCGACGGCTTTGCGCGCTGTGTGCGCATCACCCGCGCCGAAAGCGAGACCTATCCGGTTTCGGTTGACCTGTTCCAGGCGCCGGAAGAGGGGGCGCTCTACGCCGCCTACCAGACAGCCAAAGGCACGATCACGGCGGAGTCCGGGGTCGATGTGTTCCTGACCGCGTTCATGGGGATGCTGCCCGCGATCACTGCTTATTTTGGGACGGGTAAGGGGGACGGCGTGCTGGTCAACGCCGGTGACCCGGAGGTGCGGCGCAATCGGTTGGGTCTGCTGCAGGCGATCAGCGCCATGCAGCGCGGGCGCGCCGATTTGAGCTATCTGAGCGGTTTTTAACAGGTTACACATCCCTGCTCAGGCGGACACAGGGATGTGTAACGATGCGTCCGACTGTCGCATGTCTTTGCGGACGCATAACAATGCGTCCGCAAAGAAAACCATGCTTCACTGAAGGTTACTTCAGGCGAAATCCGTCGCGCGACAGGTGTGCCAGGAATTCGGCGCGCGTGGCGCTGTCCTCGCGGAATGTACCGAGCATGGCGCTGGTCGTCATGCTGGAGTCCTGCTTCTTGACGCCGCGCATCATCGAACACATATGCACGCCCTCGGCGACAACTGCCACGCCCTGCGGTTCCAGCACTTCGTTGATAAAATCAGCGATCTGCCGCGTCATGCGTTCCTGCACCTGCAAGCGGCGCGCGAACATATCGACGATGCGCGGGATTTTTGACAGCCCGATCACCTTTTTCGCCGGGATGTAGGCGACATGCACGCGCCCTACAAAGGGCAGCATGTGATGTTCGCACAGCGATGAAAACTCGATATCGCGCACGATCACCATATCGTCGTACTCGACCTCGAACAGCGCGCCATTGATCAGCTTGGTCGGGTCGGTACGGTAGCCGCTTAGGAGTTCGTCGTACATGCGTGCGACGCGGTTGGGGGTCTTTTGCAGCCCTTCGCGGCTGGGGTCTTCCCCGACTGCCTCCAAAATCCCGACGGTCGCCTTTTCAATGGCATCATGATCGACGGGAGGCAGGTCGAGCTGAAAGGCATGGAGGAATTCATCGGATACAAATTTCATCTGCATACTCTCCAGAAGATCGCCGTCTTCCTCGTCGTGGTAAGCGGCATTGGTGCCAAACAGCGTATTCATCTGATTTTCCCATCTTACGCTACAGAGCGACTTTGCAACAACTCCCAAAGCATAGATTACAAAAGTAAATATGGCGTTAGTCGAGTATGACGCTTGTCTAAACTCAGAGCGAAATTCGGACAGGCATTCTGTTTATGAGACGCGCCGAATGGTTTGACCCTTTCGAGACTGGCAGGTGTGGTTACAATAAGTGAGACTGGTCATCCCAAAAGGGGGACACGCTTCGATGAGCCTGATCGACTACGGACGCATCATATTGCGACGCGGCTGGATCATCCTGCTGCTGGTGGCATTGGCAGCGGGCAGCGCGCTGCTGCTGAGTCGGCTGCAAACACCGCAGTATCGCGCCACCCAGGTTGTCCTGATTCAGCCCGCGCGTGCCGATCTGGGTTTGGCGGAAGGACTGCTGCGCGAGATCAACTCTTATCAGGTCTTTCTGTTGAGCAGCGAGCGTGGGCAAGAGGTGATCGACGCACTCCAGCTCGATCTGCTGGCGGACGACCTGCTCGGCAAAACGCAGGTCACGGTCAACCGTGAAAATCTGACCGTACAGATCGATGTCACGCTGGAAAACGGCGATGAAGCCGCACGAATAGCGCGTCAGTGGGGTGAGGTCTTTGTCTCGTACCGCGAACGCGACAATCAGATTCGCCAGCAGCAAGACCGCGTGCGCGCTATCCTGCCCGACAAAGCCACCTATAGCCAGACCAGCCCACGCACGACGCTGAACGTGATCGCCGGGGGATTGCTCGGTTTCCTGGTCGGCGGTGTGCTGGTGTTCGTGCTGGAATATCTGGAGAGCAGCATCGTCCATCGCCGCGACGAGATCGAGCGGCTGATCGAGGCGCCGCTGCTGGCGATCATCCCTGAAGGAGACGGTACTCGATGATGACACCCAATCTGGTCACGCTGTCCGATCCGCGTTCGAGTGCAGCGGAAGCCTACCGCACCCTGCGTACCAATCTGATGTTTTCCGGGGTCGAGCGCGCGGTCAACACGCTGCTGATCACATCGGCGGCACACAGTGAGGACAAGAGTCTGCTATTGGCGAATCTCGCGGTGACCTTTGCCCAGGCGGGCAACAGAACGATCGTCGTGGACTCCGACCTGCGCCGTCCGTCGCAGCATACCTTGTGGAACATCGCCAACGAGCGCGGCTTGACCACCATGATCCTCGATCCGGCAGCATTCGCCGCGCCACCACTCGTCGAGACTGCCGTGCCGAATTTGTCGATCCTGCCGAGCGGTGTGCTGCCGCCGATCCCGGCGGACGTGTTGAGCAGTCAGCGTTTGCTCGACGTGATCGCCGCGCTCAGGACGCGCGCGACCTACATCCTGTTCGACAGCCCGCCCGTGCTGGCTGCCAGCGACGCCTCGCTGCTGAGTACCCGGCTGGACGGGGTGGTGCTGGTCGTGCGCGCGGGGGCGACCCGGCGCGATCATGTCGCGCGCGCGCGCCAGTCGTTGGAGCGTGTCGGCGCTCGTCTGCTTGGCGCCGTGCTGACCAATGCGCCGCGTGAAGACGTGGGCAGCTACACGTCATGATGCACGCCCCGATGAAAGCCTTGATACTGAGCGGTGGCAAGGGGACACGCCTGCGCCCTTTCACCTATACACGCGCCAAACAATTGATCCCGGTCGCCAATAAGCCAGTCCTGATCCGCGCGATCGAGACGATCCGCGAGGCGGGCATCACCGAGATTGGCATCGTGATCGGCACGGCAACGGGTGCAGAGATTCGCGCCGCCGTCGGCGATGGATCGGCATATAGTGTCAGTATCACTTACATCGAGCAGGCGAGTCCCGATGGGCTGGCGCACGCGGTCAGGATCGCGCAGCAATTCATCGGGGATTCGCGCTTTGTGATGTATCTCGGTGACAACGTGTTACAAGGGGGGATCGCCTCGCTGGTGCATGAATACAGCCAGCACACCTGGAACAGCCAGATTTTGCTCAAGCAGATGCCCGATCCCCGTTCGTTTGGCGTCGCGGTGCTGCGCGCCGATGGATCGATCGAGCGTCTGGTCGAAAAGCCACCCGTACCGCCGAGCGATCTGGCGCTGATTGGCGTGTACATGTTCGACAATATCATCTTCGAGGCAGTCAACGCCATTCAGCCGTCGCCGCGCGGCGAGTACGAGATCACCGATGCGATTCAGTGGCTCGTCGATCAAGGGTGCAGCGTCCACGCGCATATTCATCGCGGCTGGTTTTTCGATACGGGCAAGCCGATCGACATGATCGACGCCAATTGCAATGTACTCGATACGCTCGTCCCGATGATCGACCCACATGCCGTCGTGATCGACTCGCAGATCGACAGCCGGGTCACCATCGAGCGCGGCGCGCGGGTGGTCAACAGCACCATTCACGGACCCACCATCATCGGTGAAGACACGCTGATCGAAAACAGCTATGTCGGACCGTATACCAGCATCTATCATCATGTCACGGTTGTGAACAGCGAGATCGAACGCAGCATCATTCTGGAAGAAAGTGTCGTGGAGAATGTCCCGACTCGGCTGCACGGCTGCATGATCGGGCGCCATGTCACGCTGAGCGCCAAGACTGAAAAACCGCATAATCTGACGATGAATCTCGGAGACCACAGCACGGTATGGTTAGCATGACTGAAAAAAATAAAGCCGCACCCAAGACGCCCGTAAATAAGACCGAGACTATGACACCGCCTACCACTGAAACACAATCACCAGTGTCCGAATCGCCCAGACAGCCCATCCCGGCTGCATCGACGATACCTGCCAGCGCAACGCCTGCCAGCACCCACAGGATCGATCTGGTCGCCATCGACATCGACGGCACCCTGCTCGACAGCAAGTCGGAAATGACCCCAGGCGTCGAAGCTGCCGTCAAAGCGGCATCCGCCCAGGGCGTGCGCTTCGTCGCGGCGACCGGCAAGACGCGCGGATCGGTGCTGCCCTTCTTCAAAAGACTCGGTATCGATATGCCCGGCATTTTCGTCCAGGGTACGGTCACGCACAACGCTGACGGCGGTGTGCGCTCCCAGGTGACCCTGCCCGACACGATCGTGCGCCAGGTGATCACCTTTATCGAGGATCGCGGCTTCGCCGCCGCCGTCTACAGCGGCGAGCGCATCCTGCTGCGCGCCCCGCATCAACGCATCCTTGACAGTATGCGCTACTATCACGAGATCGAGCCGGAGGTCGTCGGCGCGCTGCAAAACCTGATCGGCGTCGAGTCGATCAACAAGGTGATTGCGATGGGCGATCCGCGCGCCATCACCGCCTTGCGCTGGCAGTTGAACCTGCAAATCGGCACGGCAGCGCGCGTGATTCAGGCGCGCGTGCCGGATATGCTGGAGATCATCCCCAACGGCGTGAGCAAAGCATCGGCGCTGAAGCGGCTGGCGTTTGAACTCAATATCCCGCCGGAACGGATCATGGCGATCGGCGATGCCGAAAACGACATCGAAATGCTCCAGTTTGCCGGACTGGGTGTGGCAATGGGACACGCTGACGAGCGCGTCAAGGCGGCTGCGAATCACGTCGTCGCCAGCAACAATGAAGATGGAGTCGCCGAGGCGCTGCACCGTTTCGTCATCGTCAAGCCACCGACCCCACCGACCCCGCCGACGCCGGAACCCGCAGCGCCGATCGCTGCCCCAGTGACGGCGGCGGTCGCGGAGACCAAAACCAGTGACACCGCGCCGCCGCCCTCTGTTCAATCGCCGTCCACCGTCACGCCAGACGTGTCGAAGGGCGAGTCGGCGTCATGAAGCACATCCTCGTCACCGGCGGCGCCGGATTTATCGGCAGCGCGTTCGTGCGTATGATGACCGAGCGCTATCCCGACTACAGGATCGTCGTGTACGATAAGCTGACCTACGCGGGCAACGTCGATAATCTGCTGTCCGTCCACGACGAACCTAATTATCACTTCGAGCGCGGTGACATCGCGGCGCGCGAGGCAGTGGCGCGCGTGCTGCGCGACTACCAGATCGACACGATCGTCAACTTTGCGGCTGAGAGTCATGTCGATCGCAGCATCCTCGACGCCGACGCCTTTTTGCACACCAACGCCATCGGCGTCTATATCCTGCTCGACGAAGGGCGCAAGCACGGCATTGGGCGCTTTTTGCAGGTCTCGACCGATGAAGTCTACGGCTCGGTGCCGTCCGGGTTTTCGGTCGAGTCCGACCCGCTCGAACCGCGCAATCCCTATTCGGCGGCAAAGGCGGGCGGCGAGCTGATGGTGCGCGCCTACCGCGAAACCTATGGCTTGGACGTGGTGATCACGCGCGGCAGCAACACCTATGGACCCTATCAGTATCCCGAAAAACTGATGCCGCTGTTCATCACCGAGGCGCTGGACGATCGCGCCCTGCCCGTGTACGGCGACGGCAAGCAGATCCGCGACTGGCTGTACGTCGATGATCACGTCAGCGGGATCGACACCGTGCTGCATCATGGCGCGCCCGGCGAAGCCTACAACATTGCGGGCGAGGATTTACGCCACAACATCGAGGTGGTGCGGGCGCTGCTGCACGAGCTGGGCAAGCCAGAGTCGCTGATCCAGCATGTGCCCGACCGCGAAGGGCACGATCTGCGCTACGCGATGAACAGCGATAAAGCTCGCGCGCTGGGCTGGGAACGCCGTTACACGCTGGATAAAGGTCTCGCGGAGACGGTACGTTGGTATGTCGCCAACGCCTGGTGGTGGCGCAAGATCAAGACCGGGGAGTATCTTGAATACTACCAACGCCAATATGCCGCGCGGCTCGCAGCCTCAGACGATGCCGCAGTTTGACATTGCCTCGCTGCTGCGCTTCACGCCGCCCTGCTATGTCTGTGAACGCTGCTGCGCACTGCTCACACGCATGGATGGCATGTGCGCGGTGTGCGGTGTGGAATACATCATCACCGACGAATTTCCGACGTTCGACGATTATTTTCGTCAGCGCGGCTTGACGATCGGTTATCACGACGTGATCGCCCACAGCCAGCGGCTGGCGCACATCGCCGGACAGTTTCGCGCGGCGGGGTCGGTGCGCGGCGGCAGTGGTGCCTATCCTCCCATGCGGGCGCTGCTGCAGGCGCTGCACAGCGCCGAGCATTTCGTGCATTTCACCACCTACGGCATCAGCGCGCTGCTGGTCGGCGCACTGCGCATGACAGCACAGCGAGTCGCGGTGCGTGGGATCGTGTCCGGCGTCAAGACCGAGGTGATGATGCGCGAATTGACCGATTACCGCGATGAAGCACCGTCGCTGTCACTGCGGCTGTTGTCAGGCGAAGATCGCTATTTTCCACATCAGAAGATCATCGTCATCGATGGGCTGCTGGCGTTCAAGGGCAGCGCCAATATGACCGATTACGGCTGGCGCAAAGCCGCGACCGGCTACGAGGTGATCGACGTGGTGACCGAAAACAGCGAGGTGGTCGAGCTGAACAACCGCTATTTCAGCCCGATCTGGGCGGGCGATCACGCGGGCGAACGTATTTTGATGACGGTCTATTGATAGCTCCACCACACGAAAGGCGCGTATGCGTATCCTGATCACAGGCGCAGCGGGACGGTTGGGCGCCAGCCTCAATGAGCGACTGAGCCAGCCTGCTGAAAATCATACGCTCATTCTGGCGGACATCGACGAATTCGACGCCGCCGACTATGGCGCCGCCCGTGCCTTCATCGTCGATGCCGCACCCGATCTGGTCATCCACAGCGCAGCATGGACAGATGTGGACGGATGCGCCCGCGAACCCGACCGCGCCTTGCGAGTCAACGGATTGGGCGCGGGCAATGTCGCGCTGGCGGCGGCACAGGTGAATGCCGCGATCGTCTACGTCAGCACCAACGAAGTCTTCAATGGTGAAAGTGACCGTGCCTATCACGAGTACGACACGCCCGCCCCGATCAACGCTTACGGAGTCAGTAAATGGGCGGGCGAGCAAGCGGTGATGCGCGCCAGCGCGCGCCATATGATCGCTCGCACCTCGTGGTTGTTCGCGCACGGCGGACGCAATTTTGTCCACGTCGTACTGAGCGCCGCCCATGACGGACGTGCGCTGCGCGTGGTCGATGACGAGATCGCCTGTCCGACCTACGCCGACGATCTGGCGGACGCGATCGCACGGCTGATGGCGGTCGGCAGATGGGGCACCTATCATCTGGTCAACGACGGTGCCTGTTCGCGCTACGAGCTGGCGCGTTACATCGTCGAGCGCGCGGGCTTGTCCGCCGACATCACCCCGATCGCCAGTCACGAATGGCAGCGCGCCTCGATCCCGCCGCGCTACTCGCCGCTGCACAACCTCGCCGCTGCATCGGTCGGCGTGACGCTGCGATCCTGGCAGAGCGCGATCGACGCCTTCCTGACGCGCGAAGGTGTGGCGCTCGTCGCGCCATGATCAGTCCGCGCGCGGCGGCGTCGTCCGCCGAGTGGGTGGTCATGCCGGGCACACCGGGTCTGCTTTCGATCGTCATCCCCAATTGGAACGGGCTGCGCTTTCTCGACACCTGCTTCAATGCGCTGGCACTCCAGACCTACGCGGCGATCGAGGTGATCCTGGTCGATAATGCCTCATCGGACGGATCACAGGCGCACATCGCGGCGCATTTCCCCTGGGTGACGTTGATCGCGCTCGACCGCAATCGCGGCTTCACAGGCGCCTGCAATGCGGGCATGATCGCGGCGCGCGGGGAATATATCAGCCTGCTCAATAACGATACCGAGGTCGATCCAGAGTGGGCAGCGGCAGTCGTGGCGGCGTTCGGACGCGATCCGCACGTCGGCAGTGTCGCCAGCAAAATGCTGCTGTTCGATCAGCGCGATCACATCCACACGGCAGGCGATCTCTTCACCCGCGACGGACGCGCGATCAATCGCGGCGTGTGGGAGCTGGACAGCGGGCAGTACGACCACGAAGCCTACGTCTTCAGCGCGTGCGGTGGGTCGTCGGTCTATCGGCGGACGCTGCTGGATGCGATCGGGCTGCTGGATGACGACTTCTTTTTTTCGCTGGAGGATGTAGATATTGGCTGGCGGGCACAGCTCGCAGGGTGGCGCTGTCTTTACACACCTGACGCGGTGGTGTACCATCACCTCTCGGCAACAGGCGGGGGCGTCACCGCGAGTTATTATGTCGGACGCAACACGCTCTACCTGCTCGTGAAAGATTATCCATTGTGGCACACCTATTCGGGGCGCATCATCCAAACGCAGATGCGAATTGCCTGGGAAGCCCTGCGCGCCTGGCGCGGGGCAGCGGCACGGGCGCGTCTGCGCGGCATGGCAGCGGGACTGATCGGGATTCCCGCGATGCTGCGCAAGCGGCGTCGGATTATGGCACAGCGCCATGTCAGCGACGCCGACATCGACGCGCTGCTCACGCCATGATCGCCTCACGCGGAAAGAGCGTATCGTGAACCAGCCGCCATTTTTGTCGATCATCATCCCGGCGCACAATGAAGAATATCGCCTGCCGCCCAGCCTGGCGAAGATCGATGCCTTCCTCAGGATGCAGCCGTACAGCGCCGAGGTGATCGTCGTCGAAAATGGCAGCCACGATCGCACCGCCGAGGTCGCCCGCATCTACGCCGCCGATCATCCCTATGTCAGGCTGCTGATCGTACAGACGCGCGGCAAGGGACTCGCCGTCAAAGCGGGGATGCTGGCGGCGCGCGGCGCCTATCGTTTCATCTGCGACACCGACCTGTCGATGCCGATCGACGAGATCGTCAAATTCCTCCCCCCTCACGCCAACGGCTTCGACATCAGCATCGCCACCCGCGAGGGCAAAGAGTCGCATCGCATCGGCGAACCGGAATACCGTCACATCATGGGACGGGTGAACAACATCATCATCAAGTTGTTCGCGGTGCGCGACTTTGAGGATACCCAGTGCGGCTTCAAGATGTTCAGCGGCGCAGCGGCGGACGATCTGTTCAGCGTGCAGCGCATGTCCGGGATCGGCTTTGACGTAGAGATCCTGTTCATCGCGGTGCGGCGCGGCTATCGCATCCGCGAGGTGCCGATCACCTGGTATTTCGACGCCGACAGCCGGATGCGCCTGATCAAAGACTCGCTCAATATGCTGCGTGAGATCCGCGACATCCGCCGTAACTGGGGGCGAGGCTACTATGCCAAGCGACCGCACAGCGGGACTTGAGTTCGAGATCGCACGCTGGAATGACGGCTTTCGCGCGGTCGTCGGCGTCGATGAAGCCGGACGCGGCGCGTGGGCGGGACCAGTCATGGCGGGGGCGGTCTGCCTGCCGCCGGGCGATCCGAAGGCGCTGCGTTCGACGCTGATGGGTGTGCGTGACAGCAAACAGCACACCGCGCGCGGACGCGATCGCCTGGTCGAGCGCATCCAGACGACGGCGCTGGCTTACGGAGTCGGCAGCGCCAGCGCGCACGAGATCGACGCGATTGGGATTGTCCCGGCGACCTGTCTGGCGATGCAGCGCGCCATCGCCGCATTGTGCGACTACGGTCGCGCAGCGGGTATCGCGCCGGATTGTCTGCTGCTGGACTCGATCCGCTGCAACGCGATCGACCTCTACCAGCTCGCTGGCAATGGCGCAGTCCCGACTCAGCCGATCGTGCGCGGCGATCAACTGAGCCTCAGCATCGCCGCCGCCAGCATCCTGGCAAAGGTCGCGCGCGATCGCATCATGACTGAAGACACCGCCGATTACCCCGATTATCATTTTTCCCGGCATAAGGGCTACGGCACGGCAGCGCATCGACGCGCCCTGACCGATTTTGGTGTGACCGATCTGCACCGCAAGAGCTTTGCCCCGATGAAACACCTGCCCCCGCGATGAAGCTGGCGATCGTCCACGACTGGCTGAATCAGCGCGGCGGCGCCGAAGATGTGCTGGAGGCATTGGTCGCACTGTATCCCGACGCCCCGATCTACACCAGCCTGTACGCGCCGGATATCATGCCCGAACGCTATCGATCGTGGGATATTCGTCCGCTGTGGATGGACAAATTACCCTCGATCCACACGCGCCATCAGCCTTATTTGCCGCTGTATCCTGTCGCCTGGGGTGGACTCGATCTGTCGGCATACGACGTAATCCTGAGCAACAAGAGCGGCTTTTGTCACGGCGTCCGCTTTGGAGCGCGAACGATGCACCTGTGCTACTGCCTGGCACCGACGCGCTACGTGTGGGGACTCGATGCCTACGTCGCGCGCGAAGGCATGAGCCGCGCCGCACAGATGGCGTTACGTCCGCTGGTGTCGGTCATGAAACGGTGGGATTACGCCGCCGCGCAGCGCGTGACGCATTTTCTGGCGATCTCGACCGAGATTCAGGATCGCATCGAGACCTACTATGATCGCACTTCCGAGATTGTCTATCCTCCGGTCGAGACGGCGCGCTTTCAGCCGTCGGCACAGGTCGAGGATTATTATCTGATCGTCTCGCGGCTGATCCCCTACAAGCGTATCGACCTGGCGGTACAGGCGGCGACCCGGCTCGGCGTCCCGCTCAAAATCGCCGGACGAGGGCGCGACCTGGATCGGCTGCGCGCTCTGGCGGGCAAGACGGTCGAATTTCTGGGGTTCGTCCCCGACGCCGACCTGCCCGACCTGATGGCGCGCTGCAAAGCTTTTCTGTTTCCGGGTCTGGAAGATTTTGGGATCACCCCGGTACAGGCGCAAGCCGCCGGGCGTCCCGTGATCGCCTACAGCGGCGGCGGCGCGCTCGACACCGTGATTCCCGACGAGACGGGGGCGCTGTTCGACACCATGACCGTTGACAGCCTGATCGAGGCGATGCGCGCCTTCGACGCGGGCGCCTATGACCCCGCCGTGCTGCGTCGTCACGCACAGCGCTTTGATACCGAGGTGTTCAATGGCGCAATCACAGCGGCGGTCGAGTCGCACTGGCGTGCGTTCAGCGTACAGTGAAGCCGGGACGTTCAGTTGAACGCCCCGACCACCAGTAGGGACGCGCCATGTAGGGACGCATTATGGATGCGTCCGCGCGGGCGCAGGGACTCCTACCCGCCGGTAGTGGCGCTGTCGTTGATGACATCGCGGGCATTTTGCGGTTGAATTGGGCGAGCGTTCAATTCAAAGATGCTGCCGAACGCTTCGATCTGCGCTGTTGACAGTGTGAGCGGGGTATCCAGCAGCAGCCAACGCACGCCTTCGGAGCAAGGCGGGGTCGTCAACGAACCCGTGTAGGTATAATAGGTTTTTTCGGCGGGCAGCATGTCTGATGCGTTGATGGTCGCCCCGTCAATGGTGACGATTTCGCTTGCTTCGGTGGGCGCATTGGCGAATATTGAGGCGTAGGCATCGGCATTCGCATCACCTTCATTCAACATCACGCCGACGACTGCAAGGGCACCTTCGGCACTGCGATGGACAAAGTGAATCTCCAACGGCGACGTGACGCCATTGATGCTGTGTTCACTATGATGGTGGAAGTGGAATTGCAGCAGAGCATACTGCACGTCGTTGTAGACGATGAAACTGCCCGGATCATAGGCGGCTTGGATGGTGTGACCATTGTTGAAAATGTTCAGGGCAGAAGGGGCATAATTAAAGGCGATGTCCCCAATGTCGGTGGAAACGGTGGTCGTAATATCGATCGGGGATTGCGTGGTGCCAGTACCGCACAGGGTGTATTCGTCTTTGATGTCCCCCCAATGTTCTGGTCCTTCTTCCCCTTCATATGTCCAGTGTACTTCGGTTTCCTGGGCAAAGCCGACCAATGGGAGAATGGTCAGTGAGGCAGCGACGAAGATACTTAAAATGAGGGTGCGAAGTTTGATCGGCATGAGATATCCTGTTTGAAGTGAGCTTGTAAGATTGCAACAATAATACTGTACCGTCAAATTTAGATGAGGCGAATTAAGATTTATCCACCGGTCTCACCTGGTGACCAGAAATCAAGTGGATACGAAATTGTACAGTCATTATTGGTACAATCTTTTGTCGCCAGCAGCGTACAGTGAAGACAGGGGCGCTGCATTAAATCTTGGCGCGACCTTCAGGAAGTGCAGCTAATCCCGAAATTGTGCGGGCAGCACTTTTGCGTTATCGTAACAGCCATCATCGGCACATGAGGATTCTCACTTGGACTTGATGATCATCGGACGCATCATCCGGCGCTGGGGGTGGATCGCCCTGATCCCAATCGCCATCACTACCGCGCTGACGCTGCCCGCCCTGCTCAACCGTGCCGCGATACCGGGCGGCTTCAGCAAGAGCGTCACCTACAGCGCGGCACAGCAGCTCGAGGCGATCCCGCGCACGGAGGGCGATTATCAGGACATCTGGCTGTCGTCGGAGCTGACCGTCAACGCCTTCACCGAGTGGATTCGTGGCAGCCGCTTCAAGGACGACGTGACCGCCGCCGCCGCCGCTCAGGGCGTCACCCTCGATCCGACGCTGTTCGGGGTGGCAGCGGACAACGCGCGCAGCGTCGGGCGCATCGATATGAGCTATCCCACCTCCGAGGGCATGACGGCAATCGGCGCGGCGGCGATCACCGTGCTGTCCACACGCAGCGCCGACTATTTTGCCCAGTTGGGCGGGCAGCCCGCCGAGGTGACCATTTTGAGCGAGTCGCCCGTCACGGCGGCGCCCGCGCCGATCGCGGATCGCTTCACGCCGATTTTGCGCATTGGCATCGGCGCGCTCGCCGGGATTGGACTGATGGTGATGGCGTATTTCCTCGACCCGACTTTGCGCGGACGTTCCGAGCTGAACGAGGCGGGTGTGCGCGTCCTCGGCACGATTCCGCGCCGTTGATATGACAACCACCCGCGCTGTGCTGATCATAATCACCAGTGTACTTCTGTACGGCATCGCCGTCGCGCAAAACGTGACCGAGCCGGTGGTGACTACGGTCACGGTCATCGATCGTCCAGAGCGCGCACCTGACGAACGCCCTTTCGAGGCGATCCGCTGGTCATCGACGCGCGCGGACGCCGAACTGCGCCTCCCGCTCGATACCGCCCTGGCAAATGGCGGCTGGCTGGCAACGGGTTACAGCCTGGAGACCTTGTTCGGTCGAGCGGCGCTGGCGGCAGACTCGGTGAGCGCTGATCGCACCGAGCGAACGATCGCGTTTGCCGGACTGTTGCCCGATGATCGCATCGTCGTGGTCACGACCACCGCCCCGACAGCCGCGTTTGGCAGCGATGCTATCGACGTTCAGCGCGTCATCGATGATTTCACAGTGAGCAGCGCGCTGGTCCCGACGCTGCGCCGCTATCAGCGCCTATGGAGCGTACCGCTGCCTGATGAATATGAATGGCGTCATATCACGCTGGATGCACGCTACGTCTATGTCGAGCTGCCATCCGCCGTCGATGTGTTCGACGGGACGAATGGCAGTTTGATGCTGACGATCCCGTTCGATGCGCCAGCGCAGGTGAGCGGGTTCACAGCGCTGGACGGGATCGTCTATGTCGGGGATCGGGCGTGCCGCTGCATCCGGCGCACGCGCGTCAGTGACGGGCGCTGGCTCGACCCGATCGGCACATTCGCCGGGGGTGCGCCGATCGGCATCGGACTGATGGACTCGGCGATCATTGCCATCGACGGCAGAGAGGGGATGGGCTACCAGCGGCGAGTCTTCCCGGTACAAGCCGACGGCACAGTCGGACGTGAGCGACCGTCCACACCCTATGACAGCACAGAGGGAGTGATCGCAGTTATGAAGACGCTTGCATACCCCCTGCTGATCGATTCGATCCCGAACGCCCCCGACACGATCAGGGGATGGGACACGGCTGGCGATCGGCTGGCGCTGATCACCAGCGACGGCGTGATGCACCTCCTCAGCGACGCACTCACGCCGATCCGATACGGTTCTGAGCGCCTGAGCGCCCTGACACCCGTCATCGGCACCGTCAGTGCCGATCGCCCATCTCAGGGTTGGGCATGGTCGGGCACAGCCGGGGACATGTGCCTGTACGCCACCGATCTGGCGCGTCCGTTCCAGGACGCGCTCGGCTTGGATATGGCGATCACGGTGCGCGCGTCCGATGGCAGCGTGATCGCGGAAAATGACGATCACGCTTCAGACGGGCTTTACGGTAGTTACGACGCGGCTATCTGTCCGATCGCGCTCGAATCAGGTGAAAATTATGTCGTCGATGTCACCTGGATCGCCGGGGAGGGCGGCTACGCACTGGCGGCGGTGCCGACGCGCACACTCGACTCGTCGGCGCGTGTGCTGCAAACGGACGGTACGATCCTGGAGATGATCCCGACTGAGCGTCATCGCTATGACGCGCGTGCAGGCGACACCCTCACCCTCACCCTGACGGCGCGCGATGGCGATCTCGATCCGGCGCTGGCACTGATCGCGCCCGACGGATCGCTGATCGCCAGCAACGACGACGCGGCTGACCTGACGCTCGGCGTCAACGCGCAGATCGTACAGGCGCGGCTGCCCGTCGATGGCACCTATATCATTGCAGCCGGACGCTGGTCGGGGACAGGGCGCTATGACCTGATCGTCACCAATACCGCGCCTTAGGCATTACCTCGCCCCTCGGCGCGCAGGAAGTACAGCGCGATCGCCAGCACCGCCGCGCTGAACAGTCCGCCGATCAGAAAGCCTGCCGAGACCGCCTGATAGGCGTTGTTGCCTTCCGAGATACCGACCAGCGTCATCAGGATGATGTTCGCCAGCACGCCGATCGCCGCGATGATGGTCGGCGAGAGCCAGCGCCGCCGCACCCCAAGATACATCGTCACCAGGACGACTGCGAATATCAGGAAGAAAAGCCAGCTTGCTGCGTTTTGCATGGTCGTCCTTAAGGTTGCACAGCGAACGAGGGAAATGGGCGCAGAATGGCGCGCACCGGCGAGGCACACGCCGCGTCCAGCTTGAGCGGCAGCGCGATCAACTCGCAGACACCATCGGGCACGCCGCGCAGCATCAGATTTTCCAGATTGGCGATCCCATGCCGCGCCAGCGCCGCATGACCGGGCAGGTCGGCGCTGTCCGCCGCGTCGAACGACGGCGTATCGATCCCGATCAGCACGACGCCGCGATCCGCCAGCCAGTCGATCAGCGTCACGTCGGGATAAGGGAAGCTATCGTCCCAGACCGAGTCGCCCAGATCGCTGATGCGGGTGTGCAGCAGCAGACGCGGGGTGTGAGTCAGATCGAGATCGTCAGGGAGTGCCAATGGGGTGATCGCCCCGGTCTGCACAGCGACTGTGACCACCCGCGCCACGCCAATATAGGGATCGAGCGCCAGCGCCGCCGGATGCACGCCCGCACCGACGTAATGATAAGGTGCGTCGGCGTGCGTGCCGACATGCGGCGTCGTCGTCAGCGTCACCAGATTGACCGAGGCGCCCTCCTCCAGCCGCAGCAGCGGGCGCACGCTGTAAGGCGTATCGCCGGGAAAGACAGCCGTATGCGCCGATACTGTCCGGCTGATGTCGTAGATCATGCCGATCCTCTTGTTTTATGAGCGATGAACGGTCAGCATCGATTATAATAGGATCATGCGAGGATTGCCCCGCGCATTCATTTATAGCCTGCCAATATGTCCCGCCCATCGATGAGAGAAAGTATCACAACCGGATCATGTCATGCGTGTAGAAATGTATACCGAAAAAACAATTGCGCAGTGTCTCGCCGCTATCAACGAGCGAATGCAGGTCAAAGGCACCAACAGCCGTCCCGGTCTTGAAGGCTGGGTCGAGAAAAGCGGTGCCTTTTCGCTGAATATCACCACGCCCGTCGTCGGCAAATTCGAGCGGCGCACCACGCTGCACGGCAAGCTGGAAAAAGGCGATGGTCACACCGTCGTTCAGCTCAATGTCCCGGAAGGTGCCGACCGGCGCGGCATGATCCTGATATTCGGCGCTGTAGGGCTGATCGGTCTGGCGTTGATCGGCAGTGGTAACGTGCTGCTGGCGCTGCTGCTGATCCCGCTGGCTGCCTATCTGTACATCCCGATGCGCGGCGACCGTGAAAACAGCGAGTCGCTGGTGAGCGACGTGCAGCGCACGCTGAAAGCGCGCAGTACCCCGCCCAAGCGTGTCACGGCGGAAAGAGAAAAGGCGCAGCCTAAAACCGCACTCAAGCCCGCTGCGTCGAAGCTGGCACCCGCCAAGCCGATTGCCAAGACCCCAAGCAGTACCCGTGAGAAAGGCTGACCGTCGTGAGCGATTCGGCTGCTGCAAAAATCTTGATCGAGCGCCGCGACGCGGTGACCGTCATCACGATCAATCGTCCCGAAGTGCGCAACGCGGTCGATCGCGCGGTCATGGATGGGCTGCGCGACGCGCTGACAACCTGTGCCGACGACGGGACGCGCTGCGTCGTGCTGACGGGCGCGGGTGGGGCGTTCTCGTCGGGCGCCGATCTCAAGCAGTTGGCACGCGACGGCTTCAGCGCCGATACGACCTTTGCGCTGCTGACCGACTCTTTCGGACCGACCCTGAAGGCATTACGCGGGTTTCCCTATCCGGTGATCGCGGCGGTGGACGGCTATGCCGCCGGGATCGGCTGTGATCTGGCGCTGGCGTGCGATCTGCGCCTGGTGAGCGCACGGGGACGGTTCGCGGAATTGTTCGTGCGCATCGGCTTGATCCCCGACGGCGGCGGCACCTATCTGCTGCCGCGTCTGGTCGGCATCGGCAGAGCGCTGGAGATGATCCTGACCGGCGAAGATGTGGACGCCGAGGAAGCCCTCCGAATCGGCTTGGCGAACAAAATCTACCCGGTCGAGTCGTTCATGCCTGATACCCTGGCATACGCCGACCGCCTCAGCAGGCAGGCACCGGGGTCGCTGCGCCGGAGCAAAGCCGCGCTGCTGGCGGCGCTGGACAGCACTTACGATGAGTCGCTGGCGCGCGAAGCTGCCTGGCAGCACGAAATTTTGTCGTCCGACGACGGGCGCGAAGGCTTTCAGGCGTTTCTGGAAAAACGTGCGCCGCGCTGGACAGGACAATAATCGACCACCTCTGGCGGACGCATAACCAACCATGCGTCCGCCTGGTCACAACGTATTGCAGGGAGGCATCACGCTGGGTGCGATTACAACTTGTGTTCAGCGCGCACATAGTCGAGAAATGCCTGACTGCCCACTGTGATCAGGGCGAAGTTGCGATCATGCGTGTTGTCGTAATAGGGATCAGGCACTTCGTCGATGGTGATCTTTCCGGCGAATTTGGCGTAGCTGAGAAACAGATTGATCTCCGCCAGGCTGCCACCCGATGCGCGCCGGACGTAGGACAGATTCTCCCGATCCATCGCCAGCACGTAATCGAAACTGTCCAGGTCGGCACGCTCAATCTGGCGCGCACGACCACTGTAGGCGATCCCGGCGCGGCTGAGGGCTTGCAGCGTGCCGGGATGGGCGGGTTCGGAGACATGATGGCGGCTCGTGCCCGCCGAATCGACCTCGATGTGATCGCTCAAACCAGCACGCGCCACCTGATCGCGCAGGATCGCTTCCGCCATCGGCGAGCGGCAAATGTTGCCCATGCACACAAACAAAATGCGATAAACCTTTTCCGTCACTTTCGTTTCCCTTTATTACGTCGGTGCACCGTCAACCTGATAATTTTACGCTCAAACGCATCAAGTTGATATTCTCCCAAAATCCGACACAGCAGGGCGTTGACCTCCGCAACACGCCGCGCCGCTGATATGCTATGCTTGATCTGTCACTGCGTACATCGATCGGATGGGAACATGCCGAAGGTTTACGAGGAAAGCGGCTATAAATTCATCATCTTCACCAACGATCATGCGCCCGCTCATGTTCACGTACTGTCGCCAGACGGCATGGTTAAAATCGCCCTCGACGACGACGCCACCGTTATCAAGAATACAGGTGTCAAAGCGGGCGATCTCAAGAAAATGCGTAAAATAGTTAGAATCCGGATCGCCAGGTTGCGCGACGGGTGGAATGCTCTCCACCCCGACAAGAAGGTGTAAAGGAGCCTGTATGTTGCCTACATATATCACCGAGCTGCACGCTGACCGCAATGACGCTGTGTCGCTCCAGTTCTATGGCGACGCCCTCTGCATCGCCACCAAAGACGGACGTGAGATTAAGGTGCCTATCGACTGGTTTACGTTCCTCGACCGCGCCACCACGGAACAGCGCAGCAACTTCCAGCTTTACGGACATTCTATTTACTGGCCCGACCTGGAAGATGGTATCGACATGGATGTCATCCTCCTCGGACGCGCCGGGACATAACTGGGAATCAAAACGCCCCGATTTGAAGGCGAACGAACGAAATTGTTCCCGACCATTGAAACGCGGATACCCTGGTGTTTCACCCGCTTTGCAGCGGCAAAAGAAAGCCTGATACGCTTTATCTATAGCATCAGGACTCTAATTTTGCGCATCGGCTTTCATCCAGGGGTGTAGGGATCATCTTCGTTGAGACCCGCAGCGTCGGCGGCTTCGCGTTCATCATCTGCGACTTTTGCCGCTGCTTCGACTTCAGCCGAGGTGGGTGGGACATCGTGTGATGGGGTCGGCTTTTCCTCGGCACCGCCAGCGGGAGTCGGCGCGGCTTTGTCATCGGGCGTCGGCGGCGCGACCTCTGCATCCGTCGGTACGGCTGGCTCGGCAGAGGCTTCAGGGGTACGTGTGACAGCCGCGCCAAAGGGCGCCGCGTCGTCGATCATATCGGGACGAGTCATGGTAATTTTCCCATCGATAAAGGCGCCTTCTTCGGTCGTGAGCGCTTCGGCGTGAATATCACCCCACACCCGCCCGGTGCGCAAAATCTGCACTTTTTTGCCGCTGACATTGCCGCGTACTGCGCCCGCGATCGAGATGTTGCGCGCGTTGACATCGGCGTTGATGCGTGCCGTCTCTCCGACGAGGACGTTGCCGCTGATCTCCAGCGTGCCGGAAAAATTTCCATCCAGGCGGACATTGGCGCTGCTGCGTAAATGCCCTTCCAAAATGCTGTTGGCGCCCAGTACGGTCTCGAAACCGACGGGCTGCTGTGCCGAGACCGCGATCGTCGGTTTGCGCTCACCGGTCGGTGCCGGGACGGGCGGAATATCACCGCTCTTGCGACTGCTGAAAAAGGACATAGGACGCCCCACCTCGTACATGGAGGACAGTCTCATAATTATGCGCCAATCGTCGGGACGTGTAAATGTACAGGTGGCTCATGTTGGGCTAAACGACTGACCGAACATCATCCAAAATCGGAAGCATTGTTATAGGTCCCTACGCCCCGCATTCGCGGGGACGTGTAACAATGCGTCCGTTCAAAGAGTTTCGACCACTGCGCCAGACAGCGTAGGGAATTCGGCAGGATTGGTGTCTAGACAGCCGATCGGATTGTGTTATGCTTCACTAAGCGAAACGTTTCACATTCTTCAGCCAGCACACTCACACCCTCAAAGGATTCACCAAGCCATGAATGCTGTGGTCGGCGGACACGCTCAGACAGAGCGGCGTAATTACGCGCATTTGGTCTATGACATTGCCTGGTTTGGGCTGGCACTCGCCGCGACCTCACGCTTTCTATCGGTTTACGCGATTCGGCTGGGCGCGACTCCGATCGACCTCGGCTGGATCGCCGCACTGCCCGCGCTGATGCTGCTGATCTTTTCCAGCTTTGCGGTCTGGTGGCTGCATCATTTCAAAAGCACACGCGCCGCGCTGATGCTGCCGGGTTTTGCTTTCCGGCTGCTGTTCCTGCTGCCGATGTTCGCGCCGCTGCTGCCCCCGCGCTGGCGTCCGCTGTGGTTGATCATTGGCGCCAGTCTGCCGGCGATCGGACAGGGAATCGCGGGCGTCATCTTCATCATCCAGCTGCGTCAGGTGATCCCGGACACGCGTATGGCATCGTTGATGGGACGGCGTTCGCTGGCGTTGAATATCTCGGTGGCGATCGGCGCGCTCGGCTTTGGTCTGCTGCTGGAACAAGTGGCGTTTCCGCTCAATTATCAACTGATGTTCGGCATCGCTTTCCTGTTTGCGATGGTGAGCTGGTGGCATGTCTGGAGGCTGCGCGTACTGTCTCCGACCGCGACCGACGTTGTGCCTGTCGCGCCCCTTCAGCCGCGCACCAACCCCTGGCGCAATGCCAATTTCCGCTCGGTGGCGTTGATCACAGGCATCCTGCATCTGGCATTCTTCGCCATTGCCCCGATCATTCCGCTGTTTTTAGTCAGACGGCTGGATGCGACGGAAGGCTTCATGGCGGTCTTTGGCATGATGGAGCTCGTCGGCGGCGCGCTGTTCTCGATCCTGGCGCCACGCCTGATCCAGCGCTTTGGCACGCGCTCGGTGATGGCGCTGGCGATGGTGGCGACCGGGTTCTCGGCGTTGATCATCGCCTGGGCGCCGAGCCTGACGGTCACGCTGATCGCGGCGGCGCTGTCCGGCGCGGCATGGACGGCGGCGGCATCGGTCGGCTTGATGTCCTATTTCATGGAGCGCACGCCGAACGGCGAGACCGAGAGCTACTCGGTCGCCTTTCATCAGGCGATCGGGCTGACCATGTTCATCGGTCCAATGATCGGAAGCGCGCTGGCAAACAATGGCGCCGATCTGGTGTCGATCCTGGTGTTAGGCGCCGGGGTGCGTTTTGTCGCCGGGCTGCTTCTGAGTCCACATATCCGATTGAGACGGGCTGCGGACAATGCCAGCATTATCCCTGGAAATGGCGGAATTTAGTCCACTTCCTCACATTAAAACCGTATTTTGCCAGGCGTAGGGGTTGGCGTGCCAAACCCTACGCACGCCAACTGTACACCCCAATGCCAGCCAGTATCCCTGCCCCCGCCCACAGTGGCGCGCGCGTGAGCATCTCGACGATCATCCCCAACGGATAATCCGGCACCGGGTGCCCGTGCCAGCCGGTCTTGACCAGCATCAGCAGCGCGGCGATCAGCGCCGCCGCCACCCCGACGGCAGCACCGCGCACCATCGGCAGCATCCGCCATGCCCGACGATCCTTCTCAGCGCCTGGGCGAATCGGACTCAGCACGATCAGCAGCGCGCCGATCCAGCCCAGCAGCGCGGGTGCCAGCGAGTTGGCATCTTCCAGACTCAGCCACACCAGCAGCGCGACCGCGTAGGCACCGATGGCAGCCGCGCGCGGACGGAGGAGCGACATGTTACAGCGGTGACCCTGGCTCGCGCGTGTGCGGCTCGTCGGCAGCCCCATTCGCGCCATTGACGGACGGGCTGTCCGTCGAGGGTGTCCGCGCCTTGCTGCTATCGCGCACCTGCTCGAACCGGAAGACGTGCGCCTCGAACGGATCGAGGATGATCGTCAGCCCTTCGCTGGTCATGCTGCCGCCGTGACGCTGATATTCCGAGCTGTCGATCACGTCGTACAGGCGCCAGATGCGCCCATCGAGCCATGTCCAATACGAGAGATCGACCCGTCCGTGCGAGCCGTGCTGAGTCATGTTGACCACGATCAGCCGATAATCGCCGCTCTGGGGATCGCGCCAGCCATACGCCAGCAGATTCCAGTGGGTGATGTCGCCGGGATCGAGCGGTACCACGTTGAACAGCGTCCACACCCCGCGCTGATAGATCGGAGACCGAATCTCTTTGAGCAAGCGGTTGTACAGCCCTTCGAGATCGCGCCGTTCTACCTCGTCTGGCTGGCGCTTGATCTGCACGGGCAGCTTGACCCGCCGCCCGGTGAACTGCCCATCGTGCAGCAGCACCGCCCCTGGCAGTGTGCAGATCAGGGTCGCGGCGGGTACGCTGCGCCGCGCGCCCAGGGTATCGTAGGCACGCTTCTCGTCGTGATTCTCGATGAAGCGGATCATGTGCTTCTGGTAACGGACTTCCGCTTCGAGATGCTGGCGTAATTTCTGCACGTCGCCCTCGATGATGCGATCGTACAGCACCTTGTCGTAGGCATAGTCGAACCCCTGGGTGATCAGCTCGTACTCTTTGCCCCAGTACGCCTCGGCGACGAAAATAAAATCGGGGTAGTATTTCTTGACGCCCCCGATCATCTCTTTCCAGTATTCTTTGGTCGGGATATCGCCGACGTGCCCGTGCCAGGTGGTGGCGAAAACCTCGTTGATCATCAGCATCGCCATGTCGCAGCGCACCGCGTCGCACTGCTTGGCGATGTCGATCAGCGTGCGCAGGATCGCCTTGCGCAGCGTCGGGCTGAAGACGTTCAACTGCGCAGTGTCCGACCAGCCGGGCCAGAGCGGATCGCGCCCGTGCGCATAGACGCGCTGCCCCCCTTTTTTGCTGGTGTGAAAGTAAAAGTCGCTCGGTCGGCGTGCTACATCGTCGGGTGTGCCAGGGATAAAATAATCAGGATGGGTGTCGAGCCAGGGGTGATCGAACGAAACATGATTGGGCACAAAGTCCAGCATCAGCGTCAGACCGCGCCGCCGTAACCGTTTACGCAGCGCAGCGAGTCCATCCCTGCCGCCGATGCGTTCATCGACCTCGTAGTCGTAGAGCGCATATGCCGACCCGACCACATCGTCATCGATGACATCGGGCAGCGCGCCGCGATACTCGTGCTTGTACTTGAGGGCATTTTGCCGCCCCGCCGGGCTGCGCTGCCAGACCCCCATCATCCAGACCATATCGACGCCGGGACGGGCTATTGTGTCCAGCTCGACATCGGGGATATTGTGCAGGGTGATCGTCTCGCCATAACGTCGGCTCATGGTATTGAGCCATACCCAGGTGTTGATCTGGTACACGAATAAACGGTCGATATCTGTCGGCATGGCGCGACGATCGTCCTCTACAGCACTGGCAGTGGCATTCAGGGTCATGTGCAGGGATGCCCATATTCTAGACAATGAAGTCAAAAAAGCGCCAAAAAATGTGCGCAGTTCAGTTTGTGACACAGTGTCAGCCTCGTCCGTAGACATTTATCGCAGACGACGCCATAATACGTCAAAATTGCCGCTTCTGGGAGAACTAAAAAGCCTATGTCCAATAACCCATATTTCGTGACTCCCGCCCAGGCGGGACAGAATCCGCTGTCGTTCGGCGGATTTCGCCGCACTATGGGCACCACCGACCACATGATGCTGCTGGAAATCTATCTGCCGCGCGAGACGGTCGTGCCTCTACATCAGCACATTCACGATCAGGTCGGCTACATCGTGCATGGGCGCTTCGAGCTGACGGTCGATGGCAGCACACAGATTTTGAACCCTGGCGACAGCTACGCCGTGCCCGGCAACATGCCCCATAGTGGGCGCGCAGTGGTCGATACGGTGCTGGTGGAGATTTTCAGCCCGCCGCGCGAGGAATTCCGCGATCCGGTAGCGGAATAGCGACTCACGGCGCGGTCGGTCGCGCCGTGAAAAACCAGGTAATGCGCGTGATGAATCTCAGTGAATCACGAATTCAGCACGACCATACGGACGCATAACAATGCGTCCGTAGAGAAAATCGTGATTTACTGAATCTGGCGATTTACATTCCGTTGTAGATTATCGACCTATTTCACGTCGTGCCAGGCGGTATGCACTTCGGTGCGCCCCGCCTTCATCGCGCGTAACAGCGCATCCTGATCGACCGGGATCGAGAACACGCGCACGCCGACCGCGTTGTAGATGCCGTTGACGATCGCCGGGGTGGTATTGATCGATGGAATCTCACCGACCCCCTTCGCCCCATACGGTCCCTCGCTGGCGCGATCCTCGACCAGCCGCGAGATAATTTCCGGCGCGTGCGTGATCCCTGGCATCTTGTAGCGCGACAGCAGCCGCGACCAGGGCACGCCGTCCTCGATGATGAACGACTCGGTCAGACAGTTGCCCAATGCCATGACGATACCGCCCTCGATCTGACCCTGAAGCATCAGCGGATTGATCGCCCGTCCGATGTCGGTGCTGCTCAGTATTTTAGGGACACGCACCTCGCCTGTGTCGAGATCGACCTCGACCAGCGCCGCCTGAGTCGCGTAGCTGAAAGCGAAGTGCATATCGCCGCCCTCACCGAGCGGCTGCGTCTTCGGCGCCCAGTACTCGTGACGGGTGCGCGGCTGCAACCCGGTCTGCTTCATGAAGCGGACGACCTCCCCCACCTCGACACTGTGCCCGTTGAAGCGCATCAGCCCTTCTTCGTAGCGGATCATGTCTGGCGCCATGTCCACCAGCTCGGCGGCGGACTGTGCCAGCGCGTCGCGCAGCGCGGACGCGGCGAGCCGGGCGGCGTTGCCGGTCATGAAGGTCTGGCGCGATGCGGTCGTCGGTCCGCCGTTGGGGGTGAGATCGGTGTCGCACAGCAGCACGCGCACACGGTCATACGGGATGTGCAGTTCTTCGGCGGCGCACTGTGCGACGACGTGCGCGATCCCCTGTCCCATGTCGGCGGAGGCGGTGCGCACCTCGACCGTGCCGTCCTCGAACGCCTCGATCTCCACTTCCGACTTGTCCGGGGCGCCGCCGCCGAGTCCGGTATTCTTGTAGGCACAGGCGATCCCCCAGGCATAGGCTTTGTTACCCTCACGCCATGCCCACTTGAAGCCTGATCCGTTGTGGTGCGCCTCCATGTCGCGGGTGACATCCTCGATCGTCTGGAGCAGACCGACCGACTCGCGCAAGACCTGTCCGGTCGCGGTGGTCACGCCGACCTTTTGCGCGTTGATGCGGCGCAGCTCGATCGCGTCCATACCGATCGCCTCGGCGATCATGTCCATATTCTGCTCGACCGCGAACGCCGACTGGGTGACGCCAAAGCCGCGAAAGGCGCCCGACGGGACGTTATTGGTGTACATGGCATAGCAATCGATACGCGCATTGGGCACGCTGTACGGACCGGTCGCGTGGGTGGTGGCGCGCGTCATCACCTTGTCGGACAGCGAGGCATAGGCGCCGCCGTCGCCGTACAATTCGGCTTGCACAGCGGTCAGCTTGCCGTCGCGGGTGGCGCCCGTCTTGATGCGAATGATGGTGGCATGGCGCTTGGGGTGGAAGATCAGCGATTCCTGGCGCGTGTACAGCATCTTGACCGGGCGCCCGGTGACGTTCGCCAGCATCGAGACGTGAATTTGCCCGGCAATGTCCTCTTTGCCGCCAAAGCCTCCGCCGATCAGCGTACCGATCACGCGCACATCGGTCTCAACCAGGTTCATCGCGCGGGCGATCTGATTGCGATCCTGATAGGGAATCTGCGATCCGACGTAGACCGTCAGCTTGTCGTGTTCGCCATAGCCCGCCGGGATACCGATGGCGCATTCCGGCTCCAGGAAGGCGTGTTCGGTCGTCGGCGTGCGGTACTCGTGTTCGACGATCACGTCCGCCGCCGCGAACCCGGCGTCGATGTCGCCGTGCCGGACTTTGATGTGCTTGAGCAGATTGCCCGTCGGGTGATTCTCGTGCAGGATCGGCGCATCGGGTGTGTGCGCATATTCCGGGTCAGCGACGACGGGCAGCGGCTCGTACTCGACCTCGATCAGCGTCAGAGCGAGCGCGGCGATGCTATCGGTGTCGGCGGCGACGATGGCGACCGCATCGCCCGTGTAGCGCACCTTGTCGGCGCACAGCACGGGCCAGTCACGGTGCACCAGCCCATGCAGGTTTTCGCCAGGCACATCGGCGGCGGTCAGCACAGCATGGACGCCGGGCAGCGCCTTTGCCGCGTCCGTCCTGATTCCCAGGATGCGCGCGTGCGGATAGGGCGATCGCAGCGTGAGCGCGGTCAACATGCCCTCGAAGACAAAATCGTCGGTGAACATGGCGGCGCCCGTCACCTTGTCGTAGACCTGCTGCGGCTCGACCGATCGGCTGATCACCTCCATCGGCTCGGACACCACCGGATCGTTGACGGGCAGCGGCGCCAGTCCGCGCTTTTCGCGTGCCGCCGACTCGATCGCCGCCAGCACGCTGGTGTAACCTGTGCAGCGGCAGAAAGTATCCTTGAGCGCGTGCCTGATCTCGTCCTGCGACGGATCGGCGTTTTCCTCCAGCAGCGCCGCCGAGGTCATGATCAAACCGGGCGTGCAGTAGCCGCACTGCACCGCGCCATGCCTGACGAAATTGCTTTGCAGCGGATGCAGCGTCTCGCCGTCCGCCAGACCTTCGATGGTGGTGACCGCGCGCCCCTGTGCTTTGTACGCCGGGTAGATGCACGAATCGACCGGGATACCATCGACCAATACGGTGCAAATGCCGCATTCCGCCTCTTCACAGCCGATCTTGGTGCCCGTCAATCCCAGGTCGAGGCGCAGAAAATGCGCCAGCGTGCGCGAGGGATCGACCGCGCGCTCGATCGGCTGTCCGTTTACAGTGATGTGCAGTGTCGTCGTCATCAGTTTTTTCCTTCGGACGCATCGTTATGCGTCCCTACGACCGTCGTTTGTAGGGACGTATAACAATACGTCCGTATAGTGTCTGCGATGCACCGGCAAAAAATCACCGGGCGCGGGCGATGGCTGAGGTGAGCGTGCGTCTGAGCAGCACGGCGATCATCTCCTGACGGTATTCGGAGGTGGCACGGTACTTGCTGGTGCGCGGGTGCAAGGTCGTCTGCGCGTAGGACGCGACTCGATCGATCGTGGTCTCGTCCGCCGCCTGACCGAGCAGCGCCGCCTCGACCTCGGTCGCGCGTACCGGAGTCGGTGCGACCGGGGCGATCACCACCCGCGCGTCCGCGATCGTGGTGCGCGAGTCGTCGAGCCGCAGCCAGACCGCACAGCCCATGATTGGCAGCGCCACCCCTTGCGGACGCATGATCCGCGAAAACGCGGTCGCTTCGCCGGGGACACACGGCGTGAAACGCAGCCGCAGCAGCAGGTCGCGCGTCGGGTCGAGCAGCGAGTCGCCCGCGCCGCGATAGACCGCCGCGATCGGCAGCCAGCGCCGTTCGCCGTCGTGAACGGCTTCGACCTCGGCGTCGAGCGCCACCAGCGAAATGGTGCCGTCGCCCGCTGGGAGCGCGTGCGCGACATTGCCGCCGAGCGTTGCTACGTTGCGCACCTGCGGCCCGCCGACGACACCGCAGCTCTCGACCAGACACGCCGCCGCTTCTTTCAGCCGCGCCGACGCGACGATCTGCGCATGTGTCACCCCGGCGCCGATGACGATCCGCCCGTCGGACTCGCTGATTTGGCACAGGTCGGGGATATGGGTGATGTCGATCAGCGCCTCGGCAGCCGGGACGCCGTCCGCGCGCGCATCGACCAGCAGGTCGGTGCCGCCCGCGACGATGCGTCCCTGTCCGCTGTAGCGACCGAGCAGGTCGATCGCCTCGTCGATGGTGGTGGGCGTGTGGTAGTGATTCCAGTATTTCATCGTATGCTTTCTGTATTTTCTGCTGTATTTTCTAGTATGTGCGCCGTCAGGGTCGTGCCTGCCATGAGCGCGCCAATCTGTCCGACCGTCGAGTCGGCGCGATCGACCATGCCGACGATCTGCCCCTCGTACATCACGGCGATGCGGTCGGACAGCGCCATGATCTCGTCCAGGTCTTCCGAGATCAACAGGATCGCTGTCCCGCGCGCCCGTTCTTCGAGCAGACGGCGGTGGATCGCCTCGGTCGCACCAATATCGACACCGCGCGTCGGCTGCGCGGCGACGAGCAGGCGCGGCGATCGCGCCAGTTCACGCGCCAGGATCAACTTTTGAATATTACCACCCGACAGCGCCTTGATTGGGGTATCGGTGCCGGGCGTTTTGATGGCGTAGATGCGGATGGCGTCGGCACATGCCGCCCGGATCGCCGTGAAATTCAAGAGCAAGCGTCCACGCGCAAGCGGTTGGCGGTCGTGGTTCTGCAAAATGTAATTTTCCGCACAGGTCATCTGCGCGATCGCGCCGTCGATCATGCGCTCTTCGGGAATGTACGCCGCCCCCAACGCTTTGATGTGCGCAGGCGACCTGCCGGTGACATTGACCCCGCCGATGGCGACCGTCCCGCGCTGCGTCGAACGCAAGCCGACGATCGCCTCCGCCAGTTCGCGCTGCCCGTTGCCCGACACCCCCGCCACGCCGACGATCTCACCCGCGCACACGTCCAGCGCGACCCCGCGCAAGCCGGGTTCGCCGCGCTCATTGAGGGCGTGCAGATCGGTCACCATCAGACGGCGTTCGCCCGCCGTGCCGGGTTGACGCACATAGTCGAACAGGATCGGACGCCCCACCATCATCTGTGCCAGTCCCGCCCGCGTCGCGCCCCTCGTCGGCACGGTGTCGATGCGGCGTCCGTCGCGCAGCACGGTGATGCGGTCGGTAATCGCCAGCACTTCGCCCAGTTTGTGCGAGATGAAGACGATACCGATCCCGTCGGATGTCATCTGACGCAGCACGACGAACAGGTCATCGGCTTCACCAGGCGTCAGCACCGCCGTCGGCTCGTCCAGGATTAACAGTGCCGCGCCTTTATAGAGCGCACGCAGCAGTTCGACGCGCTGCTGTTCTCCGACCGCCAGCGTCCCGGCGACGGCGTGCGGATCGACCTTCAGATGATAGCGCTCGGACAGCGCGCGCAGCCGCCGCGCGATCACATCGGTGTCCAGCAGCCAGCCACGCGACGACCTGAGACCGAGCGCGACATTTTCCGCGACGGTCAGCGACGGCACCAGCATGAAATGCTGATGCACCATGCCGATGCCGCGCCCGATCGCCTCGTGCGGCGTGCGCAGCCTGATCGGTTCGCCGTCGAGGGCGATCGTCCCGGCGTCCGGCTGGTGCAAGCCGTAGAGGATTTTCATCAGCGTACTCTTGCCCGCGCCATTTTCACCGAGCAGCGCGTGAACCTCACCCGCGCGCACCTCGAAATCGACGCCATCGACCGCCAGCACGCCGGGAAAGCGCTTGACGATGCCGCGCATGTGCAGGCTGGCGATAGGGGGTAAGGGTGCTGTGTCGTGCCGAGTCGCCATGCGTGCGTCAGTCCTGAACCTTTGATCGCCAAGTATAGCGAAAAATGCGCACAGCGGCGCAGTCATGATCCACAAGTTGCAAGGTGGAAAAGATGGGGGATTGAACATAGTAGAGTGATGCGCCGCAAAAACCGACAACTTCTGAGCGAATCAGGCAAGCTTAAGCTGCTTGCGGTCTGCTGCAACGTTTGGCAACCAACCACGACGAGTGGACTAGAACGGATTAGGTCAGCGTTATCATGCGTTTCGCAGACGTTTCCATAGACTGTAAGTAAACGCTCTGACAATCTATCTTCAGGAGTTCCATATGTATTTTCATGTGCAGCGCTTGATCAATGACATCGTACCCGACGAACCCGATCCCCAGGCAGCGAATCTGCTGCAAGAGGGACTCGGTGGTCAGTTTGGCGAGATGCGCACGATGATGCAGTATTTCTTCCAGACCTTCAATGCACGGGGGAACGCCAAGCCTTTTAAGGACCTCATTCACGGGATCGGCATTGAAGAGATCAGTCATGTCGAGCTGATCGCCACCACCATTACTCACTTGCTCGATGGATCGCCCCGGTATAAAGGCGGAAAATTTGATGCGCCCGCTGCCGGCGGCAGCACCCCTTTAGAGGTCGCGCGTGAAGCGCAGAACCCGCATCACTTCATCGCATCCAATCAGGGCGCGATGCCCGTCGATGCCGTCGGAAATCCCTGGTCGGGATCATATGTCTACGCCAGCGGAAACCTGGTACTCGATCTGCTATATAACGTCATGCTGGAATCGACCGGTCGGCTGCAAAAATGCCGCATTTACGAGATGACCGAGAATAAGACCGCCCGTGCAACCATCTCTTATCTGATTGTGCGTGATCACGCCCACGAGCTGGCATTCGCCAAAGCCCTTGAAGTCCTGGGTGTCAACTGGGGCAAGGTGCTGCCGATCCCCAACTTTGATGCGAGCCAATATCCTGAGGTGAAGAAGCTGATGGATGACGGATTGCACCTGCGCCAGCACCATTGGCGTTTGGACAGCTCGGAAATGGGCAAGATTTTCCAGGGTGAGGCGCCGACTCACAACGGCGATCAACTCAAGATGGACGACGCGCCGCCGGAAGGCGTCCCGTTCACCGATCTGCCCGAACGACCTGAGTCCTACAGTCCGGGACTCACGCCTGAACTCATGGCACTGGTTGAAGAAGCCGGCAAAATGTCTGGCGCATTCAAGAGCGCTCAAACCACGAATAAGCGTTAGCCTGCCCGATGTGCAATCAGCACGCCCTCCCCTGCACAGTTGCAGGGGAGGGCAAACAGAGCCTTTAATCGCCAGCTTCCGGCGTCGCTTCCATCATTTCAGGTAGTGTCATAATCTCGCCCGCGATGATCCCTATAGCCATTGATGTAGCCGCCCTGATCGGACGCAGCGGTGTAGGCGAACACGTTGTCCAGCCCAAAAGTATTCATGTCAGTGCCCCAGGCGAATAACACTTCCAGGAATTCCGTCGCTAATTCCTCGACGATCGAGCCGTACTGCGATCCGTGCGCGATCACCAGATCGTACTCGCCCGTTGAGCGGACAGCGGGGCGATCACCAGCAGCAGAGCGATCACGACGACGAAAAATCGGAATTTCATGAGACTAGCCTACATTGTAGAAAGCGGTCATGTCGGTTGGCGCTGCCATCGGATCAGTCTCATGTGTTCGATCGATAGGGTGCGGCAGGGCTTCAGGGCAGAGTCAGCGGGGGACCCAACAGCGCCATGCCATGCCTGTGCCACAGCTCGGCATCCTGCGGGGGCATGGCATTCGCTTTCGTCACCTCGCGGAAGAACGCCTCCATCATGCCGGCTGGCGTGAAACTGATCAGGATCTTTCCGGCGGTTTCGCCTGTCGAAGCCCACACATGGGGCACCTGGCGCCGTGCCAGCAGACAGTCCCCCGGTTTCAGGTGCGTAGTCTCGTGCCCGACCTCGAACGTGAACTCACCGTCAATACAATAGAAGAATTCATCCTGTTCATAATGCAGATGACGTGCGGGACCGCCGGGCTTGTGAAAGGTATTCTCAATAACCAGCAGTCCGCTGCTATCCTGCGGGACGACTTTGAAGGCGATCGCGCTAATTCCTAATCCCCGATGTTCGTCAAACCGATCCTCACCCGCGCTCACTCGAATCATGGCTGGGAACGAAGGAAGCGACGCTGTATGGTCATTCACCACAAGGCACCTCAACAATTGATTTCTATAGTATAGCGCAGTCGGGATGCGGCGTTCCAGCGGTGTGCTTTCATGGGGGGCATCACCATCCGGGGCACGGCGTGCGCCATGCCCCGCTGCGATGATGACTCGTGATTTACCCCGTCGCTGTCGCTTCCGGCGTCGCTTCCATCATTTCAGGCAGCGTCATGATCTCGCCCGCGATGATCCCTGCCGTCAGGGTCTCGATCGTCTCCAGCACCATCACCATATCCTCGTCGGACATCAGCTCGCTGACCACCATCTCCAGCCCGCCATTTTCCAGCGTGATGGTGTAAGACTCGCCGCCGAGCGTGCCTTCGCCGATCTTGGCGATCATATCTTTCAGGATCACGTCGAAGCGGTAGACCTGGAACGCCACGCCCGCCCCCTCGGACAAGTCCGCCTGGCTCGACTGTGTGCCGAACCACGCCAGTTCGTTTTCCAGCGCCACGCCGATCGGTCCCACCACCATCTGCGCGGTGCCCGTCAGCACGTCGGCGCCGTTGGCGACGAAGGCGTTGGCGGCTTCGGTCGCCAGCGGCACATCGCTGAACGACTGAATGTAGGTGACGTTGACCTCGACATCGGGGTTGGCAGCCAGCGCGCCGACCTGGAAGCCGTCCACGTACAGCTTGGCGTCACCGACCTCGATGGGTCCGACCACGCCGATGCTGCCGCTCTCGCTGATCATCGCCGCCAGATAGCCATTGATGTAGCCGCCCTGATCGGACGCAGCGGTGTAGGCGAACACGTTGTCCAGCCCAAAAGTATTCACGTCGGTGCCCCAGGCGAACGACACTTCCGGGAATTCCGCCGCTAATTCTTCGACGATCGAGCCGTACTGCGATCCGTGCGCGATCACCAGATCGTACTCGCCCGACGACGCCCACTCGCGCAGCGCCACCGCCGCGTCATCGACGATGAACGTCCCTTCCTGGAATGTGAACTCGAACGCTTCGCCCATTTCCTCATCCAGCAGCGTCAGCGCGTCGAACATGCTCTGGCTGAAGGCGAGATCGGTGGTGGCGCTGGGCGCGACGGCTGCCACGCTGAACACGTCATCCTGTGCGGACAACGGGACGATCGCCAGCGCGATCGCGGCGAACACGAACAGCACGACGAGAGCAAAACGGGATTTCATGGGTACAGCCTCCAGTGATAGGCGGTTCTCGATAAAGATGTCTCACCCGCCTCGATCGAACGGCTTGGTCAGCGCGGTCGGCTTGTCCGTCCCTTTCGAGGCGAAGATCAACGCAAGGAGTGTGATGACATAGGGTGCCATGACGGCGAACTCGGCTGGGATGTCGATGCCGATCGCGCTCATCTGCAGTTGCAGCGCGTTGACAAAGCTGAACAGCAGCGCGCCGATCAGCACCCCGATCGGACGCCAGCGCCCAAAGTAGACCAACGCCACCGCGATGAAACCGAGTCCGCTGGTCAGATTTTGCTGGAACACCTTGAGCAGCGCCACCGATAGCGATGCCCCCGCCAGTCCTGCCAGCATCCCGCCCACCGTCACCGTGATGATGCGCACGCGCGCCACCTTGATGCCCATCGCATCGGCGGCGGCGGGATTCTGCCCGACCGCCCGGATCATCAAACCGAAGGGCGTGCGATTGAGGACGAACAGCGCCAGCGGCACCAGCGCGAAGGCGACGTAGACCAGCAGGTTGTGATTGAAGAAAATCTCCCCAATACCGAGGAATTGAATCTCGGACAGGATCGGGATAGGCAGCCTGGGGAAACCGTCGATCGCGCGCGGCGTGCCGACGAGCTGTTGAAACAGCAGCTCACTCATGCCCAATCCGAACAGATACATCCCGATCCCGGCAATTCCCTGTTCTGCTTTCAGGATCACGCACACCAGCGCCATCACCAGTCCCATCGCCGCGCCGACGCCCAATGCCGCCAGCACTGCCAGCGCCAGATTCCCAGTCGTCAGGGCGGCATAATACCCGCAGAAAGCGCCCATCAGCATGATGCCGTCGAGTCCCAGATTGAGGACGCCGCTGCGCTGTCCGAACATCTCGCCGATCCCCGCGAACATATAGGGAGTCGCCAGCCGGATCGCGGAGGCAAACACGCTCGCCGTCAGAATATTTTCGATCATGATCCTGCCTCTGGCAGAGGTGCTGACGCGATCGGCGCTGCGGGGGGCGGGTTCGCACGCGCTCGCTGGCGCGCCTGAACAAAAATCCGACTGCTGACCACGAACACCACGATCACGCCGTTGATGGTCGTCACCAGCGCCGCCGGGATGCCGACCGCCCGCTGCATCGTCTGCGCGCCGACTAAAAGTCCGCCAAAGAAGATCGACGCCGGGATCGCGCCGATGGGATTGAGTCCGCCGAACAGCGCCGCCACGATGCCGTTGAAGCCGGCGCCGCCTGTGAATCCGCCCGGCGAACCGTCGGTTTGCAGCCTGTATTGCAAGCCCAGCACCTGCACCGCCCCTGCCAAGCCCGCGCAACCGCCGGACAGGAACATAGCCAGGATCATCTGCCGTCCGACCGCGATCCCGGCATAGCGCGCCGCTCGTTCGTTGTAGCCGACCGCGCGTATGCGGTAGCCGATGGTCGTGCGCCACAGCACAAAGGTCATTACCAGCGCCAGCGCGACCGCGATCAGCAAGCCGATATGCAGGCGGGTGCGGTCGAACAGCGGCGGATCGATCAGTCCGGGGATGCCGATCGCCAGGCGGGGCAGTTCTGCCAGCTCGACGATGCGCGCGGTCTTGGGGATGTTGTTCATGCCCGCTTCAGTGGGATCGAGCAGGATGCCGTTGAGCAGAAAATTCATGATCTGCACAGCGATCTGATTGAGCATGATCGTGCTGAGAATTTCGTTGACGCTGAAACGCGCTTTTAGAAAGCCCGCCAATCCGCCATAGATGCCGCCCGCGACGAATCCCGCCGCCAGCGCCAGCGGGATCGTCCATCCACCGAGTGTCGCGCCGAATGCCAGCGCCGTCGATACCCCGCCGAGCGCACCGATAATCATCTGTCCTTCGCCGCCGATATTGACCACGCTGGCGCGAAAAGCGATGCACACCCCGATCGCCACGAACAGGATCGGAATTGCCTTGACCAGCGTCTCGGCTGCCGCGTTGGGGCTGCCAAACGCACCTTGAAAGAGGGCGCTGTAGGCAGCGCCGACATCGGCGTCCAGCGCCAGCAGCAGCAGCGACGCGGCTGCCAGCGCTGCGATCAGGGCGAGCACCAGCGGGGCGGATTGGGCGAGTCGGTCGGTCAGGCTGCGCAGCGCGATCGGCATCGTGGGCAATTTCCAGACGGCTAATCAACCCTGATCATAGCGCGTCATGGCGTGTTGTAACTTGACGAACTCACCAATGTTGCGCCGCCCTGTTGGGACGATCGGCACAAGCTGACAGGGCTTGGCACGCCAAACCCGTCCTGGCTGTCGCTACACGCCGACATCGCGCCGATTGAACGCCAGCACCCCGCCGCCGAGCAGGGCGGCGCTCACGACGAGCAGCAGCACGACATTGCCCAGATTCAACCCATCGCGGATGACGAACACGCCATCATAGTAGCGGAACAGCGAGAATGTCCGCAGCGTGCCGAACAACGTGCCTGGCGCGGCGACCGCCAGAATATCGATGACGTAGCTGACGATGACCACCACTGCCGCGATCGTCAGCACGCGGCTGCGATTGCCGATCAGTCCGCCCAGAAACACGGTCAGAGTCAGGATCAGCAGCGAACCCGGCAAAATATTGAGCGTGCCAACCGCGATCCTGCCCATGTCGATCGGCAGTGCCGGCGTCGCGGCGATACCGCCCGCGATGCACAGCAGCGTCAGCACGACCACGCCACATGTGAGCAGCGCAAAGGCGGCAGTCTTTTCCAATATCAGGCGCGTCCGCGTCACGGGCAGGCTCAACAATACGTCCATTTGTCCGCGATCTTCCTCGTTGGCGGTCACCTGCAAGCCGACGCCGATGGTGTACGCGGCGAAGACCACCAGCGCAAAGCTGAAAAACTGCGATGCCAGATAGCCTTCCGCCGTCGCCATATACTGCGCATCACCGCCCGCGAACGCCTGCACGAAAAAGGGCGGCAGCGTCTCCATCAGATCGGCGATCTGTTGCAGCGAGTCGACATCCTGCAACACCAGCGCCTGCGTGGCGCCGAGCAGCCCGATCCCGATGCCCCAGAACAGCATCCCGCGCCAGTGCCGACGCAGTGTCTCTGCGAATACAGCCAGTGTCGCGCCGTTCATGATTCGTCCCCTTCCTTGTGATCGTAGAATTTCAGGAAAATCTCCTCTAACGACGGTTTGTCGATGTCCATTGTCACGACGCTCTGTCCGGCGAGTACGGCGAGCAGCGGGTCAAATGCACCAGCATACTGAAATGCCGTCAATGCGCCGTCGCGCCTAAAACTGCTGACTCCAGGCAGGGTACTCAAGGCAGCGCCGCCATCGGCATGTGCGAATCGGACAGTGACATGGCGAAAATCGGCGTGCATCAGTTCATCGACGCGCTGCACCGCCTGCAACACCCCACTGCGCAGAATGGCGACACGATCGCAGATCGCCTGTACTTCACTGAGGATATGAGAGGACAAAAAGACAGTCCGCCCTTCGGCGCGTGCCTCGCGCACCAATTCGTAGAAAATCTGCTGCATCAGTGGATCGAGTCCGCTGGTCGGCTCGTCCAGGATCAGCAGATCGGGCTTGTTCATCATCGCCAGGATCAAGCCGAGCTTGCGCTTGTTGCCCGTTGAATAGGCTTTGACGCGCTTGGTGAGATCGAATTGCAGACGTTCCGCCAGCGCGCGCACGGTCGGCATATCGACACCGCCGCGCACCGAGCCGACATAGCGAATGATCTGGAGGGCGGTCTGGCGCTCCCATAAATTCAATTCGGCGGGCAGATAGCCGATGCGCCCCCGGATCGCGAGGCTTTCTCGGCGCGCGTCCAGTCCGAACAGACGTGCCGTCCCGCTGCTTGGACGGATTAGATCCAACAACAGCCGGATCGTCGTGGTCTTGCCAGCACCGTTTGGTCCGAGATAGCCGAATACTTCCCCTTGTCTCACCGTAAGCGAGAGCGAATCGAGTGCCCGCACATTTTTGGCGTACACTTTGCTGAGACTTTCGGTCTGAAGGATATTTGTACCGCTCATGACCCGTTACGCTTTCTTGTGGACTGCACACAGTGCGCATGTCACCTTCAGGAGTTTACGCCTGATCTGCCCGCAGCTTCAGCCCATACACTGAAATTTACGTTGGAATTTACCTTCTTCACAATCCAGATGCAGCGGTCGATTTAGCCCTTGTCGCGTACCGAGGGGCATGTTCTAATTCGCTCATCTTCAATGGTCAGCTATCTGACACCATTACAGCGTGCATGTGAGCCAACCATGCGGTAACGGTCTATCAGAATAAGAATAAACAATGAGGTGGGTGCCATGCGCGCAATAGTCATCTTGTCACTGTGTCTCATGCTGGGAGCGCTGCGTGCCGACGCACAAACCGACCTCCCCCCCGCGCCGATCGTCAACGATGAGGGCGGGGTGGTCAGTATCACTGGGACGCTCACCTATACCAACGCCCGCTTCACACTGGGCGTGGCGCAGCCTGTGGTCATCCTGGAAGATCAGGCGGGATTCGTCGATCGCAACCGCTATTTTCTGATGCCGTCGGAGTCTCAGGTGTTAGGTCAGTACACCAGCGACTTTTATACGTCGCCAGTCGATTACAGCCTGGCGCTGCCGCAGGTGCCGCGTGGCAGCCCGCGTGATGTCGATTTCGACGGGACAGACGAGCCAGGGGTGCAGGTGTTCGCGGTCGCCTACTGGGAGAATGTCTTTGGCGATCCGTACCTCGAAGAACGCGATCTGTTCGGCGGCGGGTGGTCGAGCGCCTATGCCTCCACCCGCATCAGCGAAGACCCGGCGCTGCAATGGGAGGTGATCGGCGGCATTTTTGTCGTGTATGCGCCGGACGATCAGCAGGGTTTCCCGTCCGACTTTGGCGACGACGTAAAATTGTTCACGGACGATGATCCGCTGGTACGCCTGCCTGCTGGCTATACCGTCGTCGATATGGACACGTCGCCGTTCACCTTTGACCGCTCGCGCGAGGTCGTGATCGACCTGATCGAGCCGGAAGGGGCGGCGCTGGTCGATTACACCGATTACGGTCTGGTCGAGGGGTTCGACGCCTTTGTCGAGAAGCTGCGCAACGAATACGCCTTCACCGAATACAAGCAGATCGACTGGGACGCGCTGATCGCGGAGTTTCGTCCGCGTTTTGCGGAGGCAGAACGCGAACTCAGCGTCGATAAATATCTGCTGGCGCTGCGCGACTTCAACTGGTCGATTCCGGATGGGCATGTCGCGTTTGGTGCAGAATTTTACCTGTCTGAAATGCGCGAACGCGAGACCGACGGCGGTTTAGGCTTGGCAGTCCGCGAGCTGGACGACGGACGAGTGTTGGTCACCTATCTGACGCCCAGCGCCCCCGCCGACAATGCTGGCATCGCGCTGCGCGCCGAGATCATCGCGCTCGACGGCGTGCCGATCGGCGATGCGGCGGGTGCGGTCGTGCCCTGGACATCGCCATTCAGCACCGAGCATGTGCGTCGTCTGGAACAATTCCGTTTTCTGATGCGCTCCCCGATCGGGACAGCGGTCGAGATCACCTATCGTAATCCCGCAGACTCCGAAGCGACGACCGTCACCCTGACCAGCGAACGCGAGTCCACCAGCCTCGACGAAGCGGAAACGGTCGTGCGTGGGGTGCGCAGCGGCTACGAGCTGCCAGTAGAATATTATCTGCTGCCGGAAGGCTACGTGTACGCGCGCATCAATGACTTCAGCGACAACAATCTGCTCTCGATCCAGCTGTGGGAACGGCTGATGGTGTCGATGAACCAGAATGGCGCGCCCGGTCTGATCATCGACATGCGCGAAAATCTGGGTGGGAGCGGCTTTCTCGCCGATCAGATGGCAGCCTATCTGTTCGATGAGCCGCTGATCCTGGGACAAAATGCGGGCTACGATCGCTTCAGCGGGGCGTTTTTCAGCGACTCGCGCGGTGTCGATCGCTTTTATCTGCCCGAACCGAGCAAGCGCTACCTGGGCGCAGTCGCCGTGCTGGTCGGACCAAACTGTAACAGCGCGTGCGAATTTTTCTCTTATAATCTCACGCTGGAGAATCGTGCTGCGATCGTCGGACAGTACCCGACGGCAGGACTGGGAGGAGGCATCGACAACGTGATCATGCCGCTCGGTATCTACTTTCAATACACTGCGGGACGCGCACTCGACGCCGACGGGAATATTCACATCGAGGGCAAGGGCATCGTGCCGACGGTGCAGGTGGCTGTCGATGAAAGCACCGTCTTCAGCGATGGTGACCCGGTGCTGGAGGCGGCGATCCGCCATCTCGACGGCGGCTGATCGCCCTCTTGCACGGGCGTGCTGCTTGCGCATCCGTGTCGATCGGTCTGCATGTGCAATACCTTTCGCGGACTCTTGCTCAAGGACGAACCGTCTTATGAAAGCTGTCATTCTCGCCGCTGGACAGGGAACGCGCTTACGCCCGGTGACCCTCACCATGCCCAAACCGCTGGTGCCCGTCGCCAATCAACCCCTGATCGTGTACGCGATCCACGTCCTGAAAAATGCGGGACTGACCGAGATCGGCATCGTCGTCAACGATCTCGACTCGCCGATCCGGATCGCGTTGGGAGATGGCGCCGCGCATGGCGTCCACCTCGATTATATCGTCCAGGATGAACAGCTCGGTCTGGCGCACGCAGTCAATCTGACGCGCGAATTCGTCGGCAACGATCCGTTTTGTGTGCTGCTCGGCGACAATATTTTTCAGGATAAGATGGAACAGCTCATACGCGATTTTCCAGGGTCGTCGGACGAGGCGGCGGTGGCGCTGATCGAGGTCAGCGATCCGCAGCGTTTCGGTATCGCCCTGATCGAGCAGGGCAAGATCAAGCGCGTGATCGAAAAGCCCAAAGACCCGCCGTCCAACCTGGCGATCGCCGGGGCATATCTGTTCAAGCAGTCGATCTTCGATGCGATCGCACGGATCGAGCCGTCAGCGCGTAAAGAATACGAGATCACCGACGCCATTCAAAAACTGATCGACGCGGGGCACCCGGTCAATGCCTACACGCTGCAAGGCTGGTGGATCGATGCCGGCAAGCCCGACTCGATCATTCAGGCGAACCAACTGGTGCTGGGCGATCTGCCCTTTACGCCCGCGCCCGTCGATCCGGCTCAGGTGATGGGCAGCTGCGATATTTCGTCGCGTGTGCTGCTCGGTGAGGGCAGCCAGGTGATCGACAGTGTGATCCGGGGTCCCGCGATCATTGGCAAAAACGCCATCATACGCGGCAGCTACATCGGACCCTATACCGCCATCGGGGATAATGTGATCGTCGAGAACAGCGAGATCGACGCCAGCATCGTCATGCAGAACTGCAAAATCCTGAATATTCCCCGGCGCATCGACTCCAGCCTGATCGCGGACAATTCACAGGTCGAGGCATCGACGCGCGTCCCGGCTGCCCATCGTCTGATACTGGCGGAAAACAGCTACGTCCGTTTGTAGCTCGCGCGGTGTTCTAAGCCAGGGGTTCAGATATTCATTCCGATCGCTATAGCGTTGTGAAAGTGCGGACATGGTCAGCGAAAAAGTGGCGAAATTGCAGGCGCGCCTGAATGAATCGCGCGCGTTTTTGGACAGCATCCTCGATCAGGTGGGCGATCGCTGGGATGTGCAGATTTACAGCGACGGCGCGGGCTGGACGACCCGGCAGCTGCTGATCCATCTGATGATATCCGACAAAGGGCAGACCGCGACGGTGCAGCAGATTGCGGCGGGCGGAGATCCGCTCCCGGCGGATTTCGACCTGGAACGATTCAACCGCCGCTCGGTCGAGAAAGGCGCCGCCACCACACCCGACGAGGCGCGCGCCGTCATGCGCGAGTCGCGCGGGGCGCTGCTCGCCTGGACGGAGACCGTCACCGATGAGGCGCTCGAACATACCGGACGCCATGCCAGCGGCAATATCTTTTCGGCGACACAGTATTTGAAGATCATGGCGATCCACGAACGCGATCATGCCAGGGACATGGCAAAGGCGCTCGACATCACACCCGTGAACCAGGTCTAGGCGCGCGGATGCACGTCTGTGTCTACTGTGCCGCCAGCACCACGCTGGCACCTGTCTATCACACAGCGGCGGCGGAATTCGGTCGGGCACTGGGCGCGCGCGGTGATACGCTGGTGTACGGCGGGTCGAGTCACGGCTTGATGGGAGAAGTAGCGCGCGGCGTCCATGCCGGAGGCGGCAAGGTGATCGGCTTCATTCCCAGGATGCTGCTGAATGTCGAATTCGCCTACGACAACGCCGACGAACTGGTGATCACCGAGGATATGCGCACGCGCAAAGCGGGCATGGCGAGCCGCGCCGACGCTTTTGTCGCGCTGCCCGGCGGAATCGGCACGCTCGAAGAATTGTTCGAGATCATGACGCTGCGCGCACTGGGTCAGCTCGACAAGCCGCTGGTGCTGTTGAATACCAATAATTTCTACGATCCGCTGTGCGCGCTGATCTCGAAAATGGGCGACGAAGGCTTTTTGCGGCGCACGATCGATGAGCTGTTCATGCTGGCAGCCGATGTGCCGTCGGCGCTGGCGCATCTGGACGTGGGCGGGTAGGGAGGCTGCTGGTTGAAGAGCAGGAGAACTGGATCGCCAGGTCTTAACTTGCGCTGAAGCGCATGGTGCGATAGTGTTATAGATAACATTGAGCAGTCAGCTATTTTACGCACCGTGTGGGGGAAACAATCATGCGTCGTTCGCCGCTGTTTTATGTCGTGCTGCTCGCCCTGTCCGCCGCCATCCTCGTCGTGGGCGCGACCGCGCAGGACAGCGCCGACCCCACGCCAACGCTTAGTCTGACGCTTACCCCCCCCCTTAATTGAGACGCCGTATTCTTCAGTCACGCCCGCCGCGCTCGAAGACGTGCGTATTTCGACCGAGGCGCCAGTCCTGCTGCCAAGCTTCACCGCCACAGTCTCACAAACACCTGTCAGCACACAAACACCGTCATTTACTGAAACCGTCACCCTGGCACTGACTTCGACTTCAATTATTCTGCCAAGCGTTCTTTGGAATACTGTTTTTACCGATAATTTTGCTGTGCCCGATGCCGCAAACTGGTTCTTTACGGCGGCGGGCTGGGCTTATGAACCGCAGTCAGACGGCACGGGCAGGCTGCTGGTCTTCAACAGCACTGCGCCGGCGTTCTATCAGGGCGTCGTCACCGCCGATGTCGCGGTCGAAATAACGGTTGACGTGACTGCTGGAAGCGCTCATGTGTATGCGCGTCACAGCGGCGCGTTCGGTTATGAAGCACGCCTGACTTCAACGGGAGAGGTCGTCCTGCTGCGGGCAGGCGCGGTCATGACCGCTGTGCAGTTGCCCAACTTCAGTGCGGCGACGCCGCACACGCTGCGTCTCAACCTTGTGGGTGGCACGCTTTGGGTGGATGTAGATGGCGTCACAACGCTCGTGGCTGTGGATTCAGCACCGCTGCCGCCGGGGCAGGTTGGTCTTGCCGCGTCGTTCACGCCCCTGCCTGACCTGGTGACACCGATGCCACCACAAAACCAGGTGGCATTCGCTGCTTTCACTGTGAATCAGCCTGCCGATCAGATGACGGTCACGCCACCGTTTCCAACTGCCACAGATTCTATATCCTTTCTGCCGACACCATCGCCAGGGTTTCCTGATTATCGCGCCTACATCCAGTCTGCCGAAGTCGAGCGACAGGCAGTGGCTCAGTCAAATGATTTCGGCTCTCCGAGCAGTACGTGCAATACCTATCTCACAAGCGCATATGCCATTGTTGCTCCGCCCGCTGCAGGCAACCCTCGTGCAGTCGATCTCTATGCTGCCGCCGGTTATGCTCACCAGCCCGACAGCATTTCGCCGTATCCGATTTATTTGTGTCCCGGCGTTTTTCCGATGAACGAGACGCTCGTGCTGTTCGCCAACATCACCATCTATGGGCGCGGCATCGATGTCAGCACCTTTCAATACACAGGCGATCCCAACGTGGTGGGCGGGTTGTTCACGGTCAATGGGGGCACGACGCTGACTTTTCAAAATGTCACCGTCTCTGGTGGATGGGCCCGCGTCACTGCGGCGGGTGCCGTCACAGGCGGAGCCGTGAATGTCCGTGATGGCAGCTTGCGCGTCTTCGACAGCAAGTTCGTCGATAATGATGCCTCCTTTTTGGGTGGAGCCTTCATCGGCGGTCAGAATGTGGAACTCGCGCGCAGCATCCTGACGGGAAACGAGGGTGACGACAGCGGTGGAGTGGTCTATGGCAGCACGGTCAGCGCGATATGCGTGCGTTTCGAGACCAACCGCGCGCTCCTGTTTCGGGGTGGGGCGCTGGCGCTGAATGGCAGCGGTGCCGTCATTTACAACAGCGCATTTATCGGGAATACCGCACCGCAGCAATCGAATCATATTCACAATTACACAGGCAGCGTCATCGATGCGCGCAATAATTACTGGGCGACAGCGCCACAAGTGCCGCAAGACATCACCGCCTTCGTAAATGTAAGCAACCCGTTGAGCAGCGACCCAACAATCGCCTACGCAACCGGTGATTACTACAACTCTGCCTCACCCTGTCGCATGAATATGCCCGTCCCTCTGCCTGTCCTGCCCACCCCTACGGCGAGCAATACCCGCCGTCCAACGCGCACACCCACCGTTACGGGAACGCTGTCGGCAACGCCGACGCGCACACCCACCCCCACCCGAACGCCCTCGCTGACGCGCACGCCGTCGCCTACCCGAACACCCTCGCTGACGCGCACGCCGAGCAACACGCCGCGTCCGACGCGCACGCCGAGCAACACGCCGCGTCCGACGCGCACGCCCAGCCCGACAAACACACCTGCGTTCACGCCGACGTTTACACTTACGCCGACTGCGACACCGACCCTACCTATATGTCCGCTTCCACCCATTGATAATGCTGCTGTACGGTCATTGAGTCCACTGTGTTCCGAAGAAGGTTATGGACTTAGGGCGGATTACTACAGCGGCACCAACTTCGACAGCTATATAGGGA
>Ga0163154_10000048_pt1 | contig 161445 bp, 151 predicted proteins | sample OliLakLV19MP9P1_FD_148649 | JGI IMG/M metagenome (GOLD analysis project Ga0163154, IMG submission 148649) | Freshwater microbial mat bacterial communities from Lake Vanda, McMurdo Dry Valleys, Antarctica - Oligotrophic Lake LV.19.MP9.P1 | ecosystem: Environmental > Aquatic > Freshwater > Lake... | reverse complement strand
GGCGGGGGCGCGGGCGGCTGAGCCGGTCCGCTCGGCTGCCCGAGTCCTGTCGTCGATCCGATCGAGACCGTGTCCTGAACGGCGTTGGGCGGATGACTCATCGGATCGCCTTTCTCTCGTGGGCGGCTATGGGCCGGAGATCTTCGAGCGTACTCAGAGGCTTGCGATCCGAGCGGCTTGCGCAGTCCGCTCGCTTGTGAAAAATGGTGCAACTGTTGCCGGCAATAGTTGCACCATTTTTCACAAGCGGCCTGCGCGGCTCTCGGGCGAGTCCGCGAGGCAACTCGACGCGGCATGTCACCGAGTCGACAAGCGGCGATGGAAACCGACTCGTCGCAGTACCGCACTCGTCGCAGTACCGGTCAACTGTTTACTCACCAGCATGTTAGCTGGCTCAGACTACTTTGTGAAATTTGGTGCACCTCGTCTCGAGACGAGTTGTGCTGTATTTCACAAACTTCGGAGCCGCCTTCGCTCAGCTGGGCTGGGCTCGGCTCGGCCGGGCTACCACTCTCATGACGCTCCGGTGCGTCCGAGGACGCAGAGTTTCTCGCACGGCGGGCAAAAAAGGGGCCCGACCGTCGTGCGCCACGCCCGTCCGTCAGAAACTCTCACGTCAACTCAGTCGCAGCACTCGATCGGGCACGGGCCACAACCGCCGGACGATGCGAGCGAGGCCGTCGCGGCTGTCTCCATAGTCGCCGTCGACGCTGCCGCCGCCGCCACTGCCGCCAGCGAGACCACAGGCGGGACAGACTCGGCCGACGTCGCGACGCAGACCTCGCCGTCCGGGCAGCAGATGGTCGCGTCGTCGCAGCAGTCCGGCGTGTAGCAGGGACTCGAAGCCGCACCGCTCAGGGCGACTCCCATGAGGGGCAGAGCGAAGAAAGCAAATCGCACGATCGATTTCATGATCCCGATCCTCCGTTCAGCCAAGTAGTGGGGCGTTCCCCTGGGCGTTCCCCCGGAGTTCCCGGGAACGTTCCCCGGGCTTTCCCCCGGGCCTTCCCCAGTGCCTGCTCCTTCGACGGGCGAGCACGACCGGGGACGCAAAAATTCGACACGGCCCCGTGCCGACCGCGCCATCGCCCCGCTCCCGCATCGCGACGCCATTGCGCGCGCCCGACCCGCACCTCTAGGCTCCCGGTCCCGAATCCAAGCGCCCGAACCTCATCCCAACCTCATCCCAACCTCATCCCCATCCCTAACCAGGAGAACCCGATGTCCGATCTCGTCGACGTGCTCCGGTCACTTCGGCCAGCTCTTCGGGCGCTGATCGCATGACTTCTCCGGTCCGCGTCCGCTTCGCCCCCAGTCCTACGGGATACCTGCACGTCGGCGGCCTGCGCACGGCGCTCTACAACTACCTGTTCGCGCGCCGCCATGGCGGGGCGTTCCTCCTGCGGATCGAGGACACCGACCAGGCCCGTTCCGTCCCGGGCGCGGTCGAAGGACTGATCCAGGCGCTGAAGTGGGCGGACCTCGAGTACGACGAGGGGCCGGGGGTCGGAGGCCTGCACGGTCCGTACGTGCAGTCGGAGCGACTGGCGCTCTATCGAAGCGAAGTCGACCGGCTGGTGGCGAGTGGGCATGCGTATGCTTGTTTCTGCACGGCGGAACGGTTGGACGAAGTGCGAAAGAGGCAGGAGAAAGAGAAGCGGCCGTCCAAGTATGACCGCACTTGTGTCGTGCTGCCGACTTGGGAAGTGGCTCGCCGACGGGACGTCGGCGAACTACATGTGATTCGCATGCGCGTCCCGGACGCCGAGACGATCGTCGTCCAGGACATCGTCCGCGGCGAGGTCTCGTTCGAGAGCGACACGATCGACGACTCGGTGCTGCTCAAGTCCGACGGCTTCCCCACCTATCACTTGGCCAATGTCGTCGACGATCACGACATGCGGATCTCGCACGTCATCCGCGGCGAGGAGTGGCTGCCGAGCACGCCGAAGCACCTTCTCTTGTATCGCGCGTTCGGCTACGACGCGCCGCAGTTCGCGCACCTCCCGCTCTTGCTGAATCCCGATCGTTCGAAGCTGAGCAAGCGGCAGGGACATGTCGCCGTCGAGGAGTACCGCGACGCCGGCTACTACCCCGAAGCGCTCGTCAACTTCGTCGCATTCCTCGGATGGAATCCCGGAGGAGAGCGCGAGATCTTCTCGCTCGAGGAACTCGTGCCCGAGTTCTCGCTGGAGCGCGTCAACAAAGCCGGCGCGATCTTCAACGTGGAGAAGTTGGATTGGTTCAACTCCACCTACCTGAGGGCTCGGCCGGCCGAACAGATCCTGGCGGAGCTCCGTCCGGCGTTGACCGAGCGCGGGTGGGATCGATTCGGCGATGCCTACCTGCTGCGAGTCATCGAGCTGATGCGCGAGCGTGTCCGATTTCCTCGCGAGTACCTGACCGAGGCGACCTATCTCTTCGAGGATCCGACCGCGTACGAAGCGGCCACGCGGGAGAAGCGGTGGACTGCGGACAGCCCCCGGATCGCCACGGCGCTGCTCGAGCGGATCGTCTCGCTCGAGCCTTTCTCCCACGACCCGATCGAGGGGGCGTTCAAGAGCGTCGCCGAAGCCGAAGGCGTGAAGACGGGCGACCTGGTCCATCCGGTGCGTCTGGCGCTGAGCGGGATCGGTCGCGGGCCCAGTCTCTACGACATGATGGATCTCCTCGGCCGCGACGTCTGCCTGCGGCGGATCCGAGCGGCGTTGGAGCGCCTCGCCCCGCCGCGCTAGTTCCCCCGCTAATTCCCTCTCTAGATGGCTCCGTCCGCGCCCGATAGGTCTGCACGGGGCGAAGCTCTCCACCGATTCCGGTTCGAACCGGTCGGGGGCGCGCGTCCCGCTGCACTTCGATCGCTGTGACGGGAGGATGCGCCGGGGATGGCCGTCAAGAAGCATCAACTCGGGGCCGGCGGCCTGCGGCTCGACACGCAGGCGAGGCTGTTGTTGCTCCTCCTCTTCTCGGTCTGCGTGCACGGCGCGGGGTTGCTCATCCTCTGGAATCATCAGAGCGAGCAATTGCGAGAATTGTTGCGCGACCGCGAAGCGGAGAGCGCGCTTTCGGGACAGGCGCTGCTCGAGGTGCACGGCACGCCGCTGCGAACGCTCATCACCGGTTCGACGCAGTGGGAAGAGCTGGCCGCGTTCGTTTCGCAACAAGATCGAGACGCCGCGCAAGCGACCCTGACCACGATGCTCGACCTGCACGAGGCGGAGCGCCTCTGGATCTTCGATCGGGAGTTCCGGTTGCTGACGACCCGCGCATCGTTCGCGCGCGCGACGACCGGCGCCGAGTTCCCTGTCTCGGATGAAGCACTAGCGACTAGTCTGCTTGGGGACTCACATCCTCATTTCTGGGTCCGCTCGTCCGGGAGCCTGCTCGAACTCCGCGGCGCGCCGATCTATGCGAGAAACGCACGCGATCCCGCCAACGTGCGCGGCTATGTTTTCGCTGCTCGCGCCTGGCCGCCCGCGTTGATCGACGAGTTCACCCGCCTCGCGCGCAGCGCGGTCTCGATCGTCCCGGCCGATCCGATGGAATCCGACGTCACCGCCGTCTCACGCCTCGAATCATGCAGCATCACTCTGCGACTCCCTTTGTCGGGAATCGACGGCGCCACCGTCGCCGCGCTGCAATTCGACAGCACCTACCCGATGCTCGGCCGCATGCTCGAATCGACGAAGGACCTGGTCGCCTCGCAGATCGCCATCGTCTGCATCGCGCTGCTCGTCGTCCTGCTGCTCGTCGAGCATTGGGTGGCGGGCCCACTGCGACGCGTTTCCCAGGCGATGTCAACCGAGGACTCGAAGCCGATCGAGCGGCTGACCTCACGCCGCGACGAGTTCGGACTGACCTCGGCGCTGTTGCAGCGCTTCCTCGATCAGAAGGCGCAGCTCCAGAAGAAAGTCGACGAGTTGCTCGCGACCGAGGCGGCGCTGCGTGAAGCCAAGGATCAGGCCGACGGGGCCAGTCGCGCCAAGAGCGAGTTCCTCGCGAACATGAGCCACGAGATCCGCACGCCGCTCAACGGCATCATCGGCCTCTCGCAGCTTCTCTTGGAAACGCAGCTCGATCGCGAGCAACGGCAGGAGCTGACGATGCTGGAGCAGTCGGCGGAGCGGTTGCTCGAGTTGTTGAACGACATCCTGGATCTGTCGCGGATCGAAGCGAATCGGATGGAGCTGGAGTCGATCCCGTTCGAGCTGGACGATGTCTTGCGCTCGTTGGAGGGACTGCTTCGCGCAACGGCGCAGCGCAAGGGGGTCGAGTTCCGATTGGCGATCGATCCAAACACGCCGCTCGACCTGGTGGGCGACCCTGGACGGCTGCGTCAGGTGCTGCTCAATCTGGGCGGCAATGCGGTCAAGTTCACCGAGAAGGGCATGGTCGAGATCCGAGTCGCGCCCGATCCGAAAGCCGTCGAAGACGATGGGTTGTCGCTCCTCTTCATGGTCCGGGATACTGGCATCGGCATCCCGGAGGAGAAGCGCGACGTGATCTTCGATGCGTTCACACAGGCCGACGGTTCGACCACGCGTCGATTCGGCGGCACCGGTTTGGGTCTCGCGATCTGCAGCCGTCTCGTCGCCATGATGGGCGGGCGGATCTGGGTCGAGAGCCGCCCGGGTGAAGGCAGCACCTTCCATGTCACCGCGCGTTTCCGCCAGGCCCGTGAGCGATCTCTCCCGCTCCGCCAGGCGGCGTGAGCGGACCCTCTCCGTCACGGTTGCTCTGGGGCGCCTGCGCCCTGCTGCTGGTCTTCGTGGCCATGGCGGCGGTCATCGATCCGCGCTTCGGTGGACAGGACTTCGATCCCGTCGATCCCACGCAGCTCCCACTCTTCGGATCGACGCCGCGCATCGTCTGGGTCGACCCGGTCACGACGGACGACGGGCTGTTGCTGCGATGGAGCGCGGTGCCCGGCGCCGACGACTACGACCTCGTGTTCTCTGCCGCTCGCAACCAGGCCGCGCGCGACCAGTCCGAAGAGCTCTTCCGCGAGCCGGCGGTGCGTCGGGCCCAGTTCACTCTGACCCGAGCGGCCCTGCCGGAAGGTGTTCGGTCGGGCGCGAAGCTCGAAGTGAGAGTCGAGGCGAGACGGGGTGGAGTCCGCGTCGCGGCGTCCGGACCCCAGCGAGTGACGGCGCCGTGAGCCGACGACCTGACGTCGACACTTCGGGCTCGGGTCCGATGGAGCTTCTCCGATGGGAATAGGCAGTCTCGACCACAAGCTGCGGCTGCGAGACTTTCTCCGCCCGGACGTGGACTACCGGCGGCCCAAAGGGGGCGGCGAGGAGATCTTCGAGCTGGCCGGTGATCTCGCCGGCCGGCGCGTGCTCGATCTGGGTTGTGGCCTCGGCGTCTACCAGCCGCACATCGAGAGCCGCGGCGGAGTCTGGATCGGCGTCGATCTCGCCGCCAACGGCTGCAAGGTCGTCGCCGACGGCAATCGCCTCCCGTTTCGCGACGGCGCCTTCGACGCCGTTCTCTCCGCCGCCGTGCTCGAACACCTTCCTGACCAAGACGTCCATCTGCGCGAGATCCACCGCGTGCTCGCCCACGGCGGCGTGCTCTTCGGGTATGCGTCGTTCCTCGAGCCGCTCCATGGCTTTTCGTATTTCCATCTCACCCATCTCGGGCTCGAGGTGCTGCTGTTGCGCAATGGATTCCAACCGCGCCGCATCTTCGCGCCGCAGCCCGCGCTGCCGTTTCTGATCGAGCAGCTCCTCTTTCCGAAGCGCGTGCCTGTCGTGCAGCCGATCGTTCGAGCGATGCTGCGCGCGACCTTCGCGATCGTGATGAAATCGAACGAACTCGCGCGCGATCTGCTGACCGCGCTGCGCCGGCTTCCGGCGGAGGAACGTCGGGCGGAGCGAGAGGCGTACGCACTGATTCTTCCGCTTCGTTTCGCGGTCGGATTGAACTTCGTGGCCCACCGCACCGAGGTCGAAGGCGCCGCCACCCTCGGCTACAGGAAGCTGGTCAAGGAAGGCTGAGCCCGTGCGGCCGCGCCCCCGCCAGGCCCAGCGGCGCTACGCGACCGGTACGATCCCGGCGACCCCACGGTCATGTTGATCGCCTACATGGTCGGTCGCCTCATCGCGTGGCGACGGTACCGCTAGCACCAGCCCGCGGCGGCGAACGATGAAGCAAGCATGCGCGCGCGCCTCTGAGCCTGTCACCGCGGCGCGCCGTCTCGGATCTGCATCTCGCGCAAGAGTTGACGCTCCAGCCAGGGGAACTGATGCACCGACTGCCAGGAGGAGTCGCTCTCGCGATAGACGTACCTCGGCGGTTCTGCGGCCTCGGCGCGCGCGGCGAGCATGCGTAGCTCTTCGCGCGCGGCGCCGTTCGGTTCGATCTCCGCGCGGACTCCGGCCAGCAAGATGGAGGCGAGATCACACCAGGGCGCCCACTGCAGCGCTTGCTCCAGATGGAGACTCGCGGCGTCGGGATTCCCTTCCTTCCACGCCAACCAACCGCGCAGCGACTCGGCGATCGGATTCTCGGGCTCGAGGATCCGCGCTTCGTCGAGTTGCGCGCGGGCCTCCTCGAGACGTCCCGCCCGGAGCAGGTCGCGTGCGTAGTCGGCGCGAAGGCCGGCCAGACCGGTCCGCTCCTTGATCGCCGCTTGGTACTCGTCGAAGGCCTCATCCCATCGCTCCGCCAGCGCGAACGCCGAAGCGCGTCCCCACCGCGCCTCCGGCAGATCGGCCTGTACCGCACGCGCGGAATCGTAGGCGGCGAGCGCCGCGGCCCAGTCCCCTTCGATCCAGGCGAAGCGCCCGCGCGCCAGATCGACGTTGGGCCGGTCCTCGAGGCGGATCACGTTCCGTCGCTCTTCCAGAAACCCGCGGGCGGCGCGGATTCCGCGGCCCGCGTGCCAGTAGCTGTCGGCCGCGCTCGTGGCGACGTTTCCGCTCGTGGGGTGATACTCGAGCGCCCGCTCCGTCGCGGCGAGCGACTTCTCGTGCTCGCCCGCCACGGTATAGGCGAAGACGAGCGAACGAAGCGCCGTCTCTTCCTTCGGCGCGCGCGCCAGCGCCTGCTCCAACCGACTCACGCCGCCTTCCACATCTCCGCGCCAGATCCGATCGTCGCCCGCATTGACCAGCGCAACGGCGTACGAGGGCCCGACTTCCTCCTGTTCGAAGAGCCGTTGGACCATCGTCGCGAGTTCAGGATCCATCTCGAAGAGCCGCTCGCGGACGATCTCGCGCGGGTCGTACAGGTCGCGGCGCGGCGACTCGTACGCGTTGGCGCCTTCGGCGAAGTACTCCCAAACGCTGCCGCCGGCGTAGCGCGAGAGGAAGCCGCGTTGGGTCAGCGCGTCTCGCTCCTTCGCACGTCGATACAGCTCTTCGATCTCGCGCGACTGGTCGGCGGTCAGGACCGAATGCACCTGATGCGTCAGCTCGTGCAGGACGGTGTTGTACTTGTCGAAGACGTTTCGCTCGACGTCTTCCAGGCCGGTCACCGTGTTGTACCCGCCGCAGCCGCGCACGTCGTCCCAGAGGCGCGAGTCGTAACTGATCCGCTGATCGCGCAGCGTTTCCTGGTTCGGCGTCTCGCTCAGCAGCATGGAGAGCGGCTTGATGTAGTAGGTGGACCTTCCCTCCAGCAGGACGGGGATGAACTGCTGCCACGGCTCGACCGAGACGGCGACGCGCTTCTGGTGCCGCGGACTCAACGCGCTCCAGTTCAGGATGAAGCTCTCGATCCCCGGCACGGCCGGCATCGCCTGCGCGGCGAAGCGAGCTTCGTACTCCGGGCGTCGGACATCGATCTCGAACCGCAGTCCCTCCAGCGCCTTCGCCATCACCGCGTGAGCGCGTCCGTACTCGGGGCAAAGCGCCAGCGCTTCCCGACAGAGGTCGATCGCCGCGCGGAACCGAGCATCCTCGAAGTCCAGCGAAGCGAGTCGCACTCTGAGGTCGGCCGCCTTCGGCGCCAGTCGCAACGCCGACTCGTATCGCTCTCGCGCCAGCACGCGTCCGCCTGCCGCGAGGGCCGAATCGGCCGATGCGCAGAGCGCGTGGGCGGGCGTCCCGGGCGCCGCCAACGGAAACAGATCGGGGTAGGCCGCGAAGAGCTCGGAGTAGTTCTTTCGCGCATAGCCGTTGCCCAGCAAGTAGTGCGCATCGCCGTGATACGGATCGAACCTGACGGCCCATTCGGCGCAGGTGATGGCGTCGTCGGTGCGGCCGAGCCGGATCAGCGTGAGGGCGAGCGACTCGAGCAGGTCGGCGTCGATCGTTACCGCCATGGCCGCGAGCAGGTGCTCGTGCGCCGCATCGAACTGCTGCCGGCGAGAGGCGACGATCGCCCGTCCTCGCAAGGCGGCGGCGAGGTCGGAGACGCGAGGCGCATCCTGGAGCGCGCCGTCGACGATCCGGACGTAACAGGAATCCGCGCGGTCGAACTTCATCTGCTCGAGCGCCAGACGCCCGGCCGCCAAGAGCCGAGCCGCGGAAGCATCGACAGTCCCGAGCGCGTCGCGCGTGCGCAGGTCGACTTCCATCGAGTGGTCTCGAGCGAAGAGCCACTCGAAGAGCAGCGCGTCCCCCTCGGTGTCGCCCGCGCTCCCTGGGGTCGACTCGCGCTCGAACTTCTCGAACAACGGCCGCGCCGTTCCGAAATCATGTCGCTGGAGAGCGATTCTCGCGATCCGTCTCTCGCGCGCCGGATCCTGCAGGGTCAGCGCTTCGCGGGCCGCTTCGTCGACCTCACCGATCGAGAGCAGTGCGTCGACGTGGTCCGCGGTTCCGACGGGATGGAGCCCGACCGATGCGCGGCGCTGGTTCCATTCGGTCTCGAAGCGGGCGGAGAGCGATGGGGGACCCGTCACGGGAACGAACTCCTCTGCCCCCGCTCGCGCACCGAGACAGGCGGCCAGAGCGATCGAAACCAGAAGAGGGCCGCGGCGGAACTGCTTCAAAGGGTTGAGTTCTCGGGTCAGAGCGCGTCGGCTTTCTTCATTCCCGACACCATCGCCTTCGCCACTTCCACGCTGGCCTGACTCGATGAGGTCGGATCGATGGTCTCGGTTCGCGCGCTCCACGACATCTGGTGTTTACCGTCCCGGTCGGTCTGCCAGAGCATCGCGTTGTAGGAAACGACGGTCTCACTCTCCGTGTACCCCTCGGTCGTCACCTCTCGGTAGGTCTGGCGCAGCGTGCCCCAGAACGGGTCGCGCACGAGCGCGGACGGCTGAACCGTGGTCGAGCCTGGAACACGGTAGGTGTTCGTCTCGACCGCGCCCCGCCGCACGAGGATGAAGCTGTCGAAGGCGCCGTCTTCCATCAGCGCGGCCACTTTCGCGGAGTCGATCTCCGCACCGCCGAGCAGCGAGTAGGCCGGCACGGCCTGGACTCCGTTGGTCCGGAGCTGCTCGACGAAGGCGTCTTCCCAAAGGCGCTGCCTCAACGGATCCTGCCTCGGGGACGCGACGAGAGCCTTTCGCGTCGGCTGCCCGGCCCACTGCGGATCTCGCCAGGCGTCGATCAATTGCGTCGATGCGCCGCAGCCCGCTCCGGCGGCCGCAGCGGCGACGGCGAGAATGGCGGCTGCGGCGATCCGCCCGCGCGTCGAGCGAAAGCGAGCAAGGGTGCGCTGTAACATGGCGGTGACCTCCTGAAGAGCGGAACGATCGAAAGAGGGAGTCATCGGCGTTCGAAGATCTCCAGCGGATTGCCGTCGGGGTCGCGGACGATCGCCTCCAGCACATCCCCATTCTGGATCGCCTCCCCTTCCACATTTCCGCCGACCGCACGGGCGCGAGCGAGCGTCGCTTCGACGGAGGAGACTCGGAAGCGGAGCTGATGGCGCGCCGATTCGGCCACCACACCGGCGATCTCGTTGGGGCAGACCAGCCACTCGACTCCGCCGAGCCAGCCGCGGTAGAGCGTCGTCCCGAAAGCGGCCACCGGCTCGATGTCGGCCTCGAAGCAGGCCTTGTAGAACGCGGCGGTCAACGCCGCGTCGTTCGCGGCGATCGTGATCCGCGCCAGTGAGGGCGAACCGGGCTGGTCCGAGGCAGCTTCCATCTCTCGAGAGTAGGCATGCAACGCGCAACGTCAAGCGCCACGAAAGGGACAGACCCGAAGTCGCCCGAAAGACTATGCTCGTCGACGGGCGGGCCAAACCATCTGCCCTTCCGCCGAGACTCTCATTCCGTGCCACATCCACCGGTCCATCGGGCTACGAGCGGAGGTTTGCGTGTTCCTCGCCGCGCTGCTGTTGGTTCTCGCGAGCGCTTCGTTCTCCTCGGCAGCCCAGGCGGCGCCCGCGCCGGAGCGGTTGGCGCGGCGAGCCGAGGCGCGGGACCGCTTCTTGGACCATGCTTCCGAGCGGGCGCGGATCCTCGGGGCCGAGCGCCGGTTGGGGTCAGTCTCGATCGCCCGCACGAAGCTCGAACCGCTCGAGGAGACGGCGCCCCTCCGTGCGACTGAAGGTGCGACTGAAGGTGCGGACGAGGCGCGGACGATGAGTTGGTCGCCGTACGTCGGTCCCTTCGCGCTCCCGCAGGCGGGACATCTGATGCGCCGCGCCGTGCTCGGCCCTCAGCTCATCGAGATGCGGACCGCCGCTACGCGTGGTCTGGGCGCCACGGTCGACGGCCTCCTGAATCCGCGACCGCTGCCGGGGCCGCCCGCTCCCTGGGCGCTGGAGCCGCTGCCCGATCTGAGCGGCTACACGCAGGAGATGTTCGACTCGCTCTTCACTGTCTATTTCACGCGGATGGATATCCTGAGGCTCTGGTGGGGATCCGAGATGGCCTCTTCGGAGGCGTGTCTCCAAGAGTCGATGACGCTCTTCTGGCACGACCACTTCGCCACGGGGGCCGAGAAGGCGTTCATCCCGGCCTCGATGTACAAGCAGAACCAGCTCTTCCGTGAGTACGCCGTGGGCAATTTCCGCAATCTCGTCCAGGAGATCTGCGTCGACCCGGCCATGATCATCTGGCTGGACGGCAACTCGAACTACGCCGGGAACGAAAACGAGAACTTCGCGCGGGAGCTGCTCGAGCTCTTCGCGCTGGGCGTCGGCCACTACTCGCAGGCGGATGTCGTCGCCGCTTCCCGCGCATTCACCGGCTACTTCACCTACGACGGCGTGACCACCGACTTCGAGCCTTGGGCCCATGACTACGGGCAGAAGACGTTCCTGGGCCAGACCGGACCGTGGTTCGGACCCGACATCGTGGAGATCATCTTCGAGCAGCCCGAGACGGCGCGGTTCCTCTGTCGCAAGTTGTACAAGTACTTCATCGACGAGAATCCGAACGAGGCCCTGATCGAGGACCTCGCCCAGACGCTACGCGCCAACGACTATGAAGTCGGCCCGGTCCTGGAGCGGATGTTCTCGAGCCAACTCTTCTTCGACCCATCGATCACCGGCGCCCTCTATACCGATGGAATGGACAAATCGTTCGGTCTGGTGCGCGCCTTCGACATCGACCCGGCCCCGTTCGCCGATGTCTCGGCCCCGGCCGCGCAGTGGGCCTTCTTCTGTATGTACTCCAGCGGGCAATACCTGCTCGACCCGCCCAATGTCGGAGGCTGGCCGGGCTATCGAAGCTGGGTCAACTCCTACACGCTTCCCTGGCGTCGCATCCTCGACGTCGCCTTGGTCGACGGCGAGGTCTTCGGAACGCCGATCTTCCTGGAAGCGTCGGCGCACGATCTCGCGCTGCAGTCGAGCAATCCGAACAGCGCGAGCAAGCTGGTCGACGAGTTCTCGGTCGCCTATCTCGGGATGGCCCCGACTCCGCTCGTACGTACGCGGATGATCGACGAACTCCTGCAGGGGATGAACCCGAACGAATGGAACATCAACCTGCCGGGCGCCGACGATCGGGTGCGGGATCTTCTCCGCCTCATCATCCGCCTGCCGAACTCGCAGCTCGAGTAGCCGCGCCGTCCCCAAGGAGTGACTCGCATGCTGGATCGAAGAGACTTTCTCCGCCGCGCTCTCCAGTTTTCCGCGGCCGGACTTCTCGTGCCGACCTTCCTACGCGGGGAGAATCTGCTCTGGCCGTCGGTCGCGCGCGGCGCAGGGGGTCGGCTGAGCGTGGATTCCCCGTTCGCGGGGAAGATCCTCGTCTGGATCAATCTGAACGGCGGCAACGATGGCCTGAACGCGGCCGTTCCGTACACGAGCGCCGCGTACTACGGCCTCCGCCCGAATCTGGCGATTCCGCCGGGGCAGGTCTCGCCGCTCTCGGGCACGCTCGGGTTGCACCCCTCGCTCTCTGGGTTGGCCTCGCTCTACGGAGCGGGACAGCTCGCGGTGATCCAAGGAGTCGGCTATCCCAACATGAACCTCTCCCACTTCCGTGGAACCGACATCTGGTTCAGCGGATCCGATGAAGATGTCATCCTGGAAACCGGTTGGCTCGCTCGTTTCATCGAGTCGGTGTATACCGACTTCCCGTACCTCGTGCCCGACTCGCCGTACGGCGTGCAGCAGGGGGCGCATCGTCTACCGCTGACGGGCGCGCGCGGTTTGACGGGAGTCGTGGTCGATGATCCTTCATCTTTCCTCTATATCGTGTCGGAGGGATACACAGGAGAGTGGGTCGACCCGCTTCCGGCTACCCACGGCGGGGACGAACTTGCGTATGTCCGTCGCCTCGACGCCGACACTTTCGCTTACGCCGGTGCGATCCAAGAGGCGTCGGACGCCGGCAGCAATACGGTCGCGTATCCGCAGACATCCCTCGGTTCGCAGCTCTCCATCATCGCCCGCCTGATCAGCGGCGGCCTGGCGACTCCCTGCTTTCTCGCGTCCGAGTACGGCTTCGACACGCATGCCTATCAAGCCGACCCGCACGCATCGCTGCTCTCGAGCGTCGGCGGCTCCACCGCGGCTTTTTGGCAAGACCTCGCGAACCTCGGGTTGCAGGACCGCGTGTTGGTCATGACCACGTCGGAGTTCGGTCGACGTCCCGAGGAGAACGGCAGCATCGGGACCGACCACGGAACGTCGGCGCCGCATTTCGTGCTGGGAACTCGGGTGAACGGCGGGATCTACGGGGTCAATCCGAACGTGCAAGACCTCGACGGCGCCGGCAATCTCCTCGTGCAGCACGACTTTCGATCGGTCTACTCCACGGTCCTGCGCAATCACTTCGGACAGGGGAGTTCGCTCGTGGACGGGGTGCTGCTCGGAAGCTTCGGCGATCTCGGATTCCTCGACACGGTCACCGACGTTCCGCCTCCCGCCACGCAGCCGCAGTTCGGTGATCGCCTCCACCTCCCGCAGCCGAACCCCGTCTCGTTGCGCTCCGGCGGCGCCGTTCAGCTCCGCTTCGAGCTTCGGGCGTCCGCGCCGGTGACGCTCGACCTCTTCGATCTGCAAGGACGCCGCATCGCACGCCTGGCCCAGGGTACGCACTCCGCCGGTCCGCACGAGCTGACCTGGGCCCCGCGAGGTCTTGCCGCCGGCAGCTACCTCGCGCGGCTGACGACGCCGTCGGCGCGACGAACCGCGAAGATCATCGTGCTGCCCTAGTGGTCCGTGAGAAGTATTGGGGCGCGCCCAGCTCCCGCCTCACGATCGCGCGCGACGTGAGTTCCCCCGCCGGCATCCGCATCTCGTGCTCGTCGTTCAGGACCCACGCAGCCTACCATCGTGGCCATGAGTTGGACTCGCGTCACCGAAGCCCTCAGAACCGCACTCGAGCTCTCGGACGACAGTGTCGGGTTGGTCGAAACCCTCCTGCCGATCGGTTGGGGAGTCGACGCCGATTTCGATATGGCGTCCAGTCTTGCGCAGATCGACGGTTGGTCCGCGGCGGTGGCGGGCGCCATCGCCGCGTCCTCCACAGAGACCGAAGCCCGCGAGGAGATCGCAGCGCTCGAGCGGATCCTCTTCACCCGCGAGAAATTCGTCGGAGACCGCGCTCAGTACTACGACCCGCGGAATAGCCTCATGCACCGGGTACTCGAACGCCGCCGCGGCATGCCGATCTTGCTGGCCGCGATCTACATCGATGTCGCGCGTCGAGCGGGTCTCGCCGTGGAGGGCGTCGGATTTCCCGGGCACTTCCTCGTCAAACACACGCAGTCGAGCCCGGCCACGATCGTCGATCCGTTCTCGAACGGTCGCATCCTCGACCAGCCGGCCTGCCGGAAACTGCTCCGCGAGATGCACGGCGACGGCGTTCCGTTCCGACCCTCGATGCTCGACTCCGTGAGTCGTCGCGAGATCGTGCTTCGCGTCCTCCGCAATCTGAAAGGGTGCTACGCGCGAATCGGCGATCTTCCCAACGCGGTCGGCGTCGTCACCTGCCTGCTCGATCTCGACCCCGGCGCCCTGATGGACCGTCGCGATCGCGCGGCGTACCAGCTCGCGCTCGGCGATCTTTCCGCGGCGTACCGAGATCTCGAGGAAGCGTGGGACCGCGCGCCCGCCGGGCCGATGCGCGAGTCTCTCCGCGAGCTGCGCGAGCGGGTGCGCGCCGACATGGCGCGCCTCAACTAACGGGCTTCAACGCGACGATCGCACGATCTCCCGCGCGACCGGTTCGATCCGCTCGGTCCATCGCGTGTACTGCTCGCCCGAAGGATGCAGGCCGTCGGTCGCGCCGAGTTGCGGGCGTTGCGTCGCCTCGCGAGAAATCGAAGTTACGTCGACGTAGCGAGCGCCGACCCGCGTCGCCTCTTCACGATTCACCTCGTTGAAGGCGTCGATCTCGGCCGCGATCTGCGCGCGGTCGCGCCCTTCGGCGAACGGCATGACCCCCCAATCGGGGATCGAGACCACTACCGCATGACCCGGCCGGTTCCCGGCCAGGTGGATCGCACGATCGAGAAGCACGCGAAACTTCTCCCGATACTCCTCCACCGACCGCCCGCAGTACTGATTGTTTACTCCGATAAGTAGTGTCACGAGGTCGAAGACCTCGTGACGCAATCCCCCTCCCCCCCTTCTCCCCGCAGCTGGAGCCCACATCCCCTTCTCCTCCATCCCCCCCATCAACTCATCCGTCGTCCATCCGGTTTGCGCGATCACGACCGGATCGGCCATCGCGAGGCCCTCCGCCCGGAGTCGCGCCGTCAGTTGCTCGGGCCAGCGCTCGGAGGAGACGACGGACTCGCCGATGGTGTAGGAGTCGCCTAGGGCGAGGAAACGGCGCGATCGAACAGTGGGAGGAGAGGGCATGACGTTTTCGCTTTGGTGGGGTGAGGGAACGGCCCGCGCTTCGCGGGCCGTTAATACCTAAACGCACTCCCGCCAATGAACTCTCTCAAGATCGAGTTCTGGGGGACTTCTTCGGGGAAGAGCGGAACGAGAAGGTGGAGGAATCGCATCAGTCGATACGCCTCGCTCATGTTCGGATCGTCCAGCGGTACCTCGAGCAAGAAGCGCTCTGCGTAGGTTCGGATCACCGCCTGCTCATAGACGAGGGCCGAGTTGAACATCGCGTCGGCCTCTTCCTGGAACGGAAAGATGTAGCGATTCTCGCCGGCGCGCACGCTCGACCATTGCTTCAGCGTCTGCGCGGCCGAGTAGTTGCGATAGAGGCGATCTCGCACCAGCCGTCGCAGCAAGCGCACATCCGAAGTAAAGATGCGGTTGTGATCGTCGATCGAGAGTTGCGTCAGCGCCGAGACGTAGATCTTGTGCTTCTGTTCCCGCGCCACTCCGACCGTCAACCGCTCGTTCAAGCAGTGGATTCCCTCGGTGATGAGCACGTCGCCGGGCCGAAGTCGCCGCGAAATCGTCTTCTCGATCCTCCGGCCGAGCGGGAACGAATAGATCGGCGTCTCGACCTCTTCGCCGCGGATCAGGCGCAGCACCTGGTCGTTGAATAGATCGAGGTCCAACGCCTCGATGCACTCGAAGTCGTAGGTTCCGTCCGCGTGCTTCGGCGTGTCCTCTCGATTGACGTAGTAGTTGTCCATACTGAGCGCGACGGGACGGAGCCCGACCACGCGCAACTGCACCTCGAGCCGCTTCGTGAACGTCGTCTTGCCCGAAGAAGACGGACCGGCCACGAGGACCAAGCGCACCTCTTGGGCGCGCGCCTTGATCTCGTCGGCCAGCGCGCAGATCTTGCGCTCGTGGAACCCCTCGGCGATGCGGATGACCTCGGAGACCTGCCCGCGGATCACCGCTTCGTTCAGCGTGCCGATGTTCGTGATGCCGAGCTCTTCGTTCCACGCGCGCGTTTCGCGGTAGGCGTCGTAGAGCCGGCTCTCGCTCTGGAACCGAGGCCGGATCTGGAAGTCGGGCGTCGGAAATCGTAGGACGAGTCCCGAAGCCCAAGGCGCGAGATCGAACTTCTGCAGCAATCCCGTCGAAGGCGCCAGCGGTCCGAGGATGAGATCGCGATAGGCGCCGATGCTCGCCCACTGCACCTCGGCGCGCCTCGTGGTCTCGAGCAGCTTGACCTTGTCCCACGCGCCGATGCCATGGAAGTGCTGCAGCGCTGCTTCCACGGCGACTCGACGCACGCGCACCGGCCGATCCTCATCGACGATCTCGTGCATCCGCCGCTTCAGCCGGCGCAAAAGTCCCGGGCCCGCCTTCGGCAGCCAGACCCCCGCGCGCTTGAACGAGAAAAAGTACCCGCCGAGGATCGACTGCCCCACCACCGGATTCAGATCGGGATCGATCTCCCGCGCGGTCTCGCAGAGCAGGAGCGTGCAGGTGCGCCGATAGACCATGGCGCCTTCCTTCGAGGCGTAGTCGACGGTCTTCACCCGACAGTTCGAGACGAGCGTGTGATCGAGCGGGCGTAGCCGCCCGTTGACGATCGCGGCCAAGGGCGGAAACTTCCCCGGATGAGGATGAGTTTCGAGCAGCCCCTGCACCGTCGACCCGGCCAACGCGTCGACGCGCTGTTCGTTGAGCACGACGGTGATCGTCTCGGGTTCTTGCGGCGCGGCCCAACGGCCGTTCTGGATCGGGGTCTTGGCGGGTTCCTTCGGTGCTTCGGACATCGTGCTCACTGAGTTGGGTCGTCCTTCCTGGACGGCTAGTAGAGGAACATCGGCTTGCCCCGTACGTCTCTGATCTTCGGCAGATACTCTTGCGAGTTGTAGAGTTCGCTCACGTCGACTTGGCGCCGACCGGTCGTCGCAATCTCGACCGGAACCGCCGTGTAGCGCCCCTGTTGGATCGCCACCATCCGACCATGTTCACCCGTCGCGATCAGATCGAAGGCGAGACTCCCGAAACTGTAGGCGACGAGGCGATCCAGCGAATCGGGCGCTCCGGCGCGCATGAGATAGGCGAGCCGCTGCACCATGACGTTGTCGCCGGTTCGCCGCTTCAGCTCGAAGCCCAAGACATCGCCGATACCGCCGAGCTTGCGGTGGCCGTAGGCGTCGGTCTCCCCGCTGAGCGCCATGTCGCCGCCTTCCAGGCGCGCCCCTTCGCTCACGACCAGCACCGCATAGTGACTCGGGCTGTTCGCCTTGTCGCTCGCCAGTAGTTCGGTCAGTCGAGCGACATCGCACGGCACTTCCGAGATGACGACCCGATCGGCGCCCGCCAAGTAGCCGGTGAGCAGAGCGGTTTCGCCCGAGTACCGACCGAAGAGCTCCACCACCATGAATCGCTCGTGCGATCCCGCGGGAGTGCGCAGGTCGGTGATGAAGTTGACGCTGCGAGTCACGGCGGTGGAGAAGCCGATGCAGTAGTCGGTGCCCATCACGTCGTTGTCCATCGTCTTGGGCACGGCGACGGTCGGGAATCCTTCGCGGTGGAGGCGACCCGCATAGGAGAGCGTGTCATCGCCGCCGATCACCATGAGCGCATCGATCTCGAGCGCCGCCAGATTCGAGAGGATCGTCGGTGTCACGTCGACGCGCGCATCGTCCGAGCCGGCGGCGCCCGGCGCGCCGGAAGGCCGCAGGTGGTCGGGCAAGTCCTTCGACTTCATCTTCGCCGGGTTCGTTCGCGACGTATGCAGGAACGTCCCGCCGTACCGGTCGACGGTTCGCACGCGCGCGCGCGTCAGCGGCAACGTCCAGGTTTCGCGCGACGCGGGATCGGACGGCTGCACGTGAGAGAGCCCGCGCCACCCGCGCCGGAAGCCGACGACCTCGTGACCGGCCTCGATCGCCTTCGTCGTGAACGCTTTGATGCACTGATTCAGCCCGGGCACATCGCCGCCGCCTGTGAGCACCCCGATTCGGAGCTTCGTTGGCATCCGTGAGCATCCTTTCTCTGTGAGCCGGTCGTCATTCTAGGCGCCGAGAGCGCGGTGGGCGCGAGCTATCCCTTGGCCCCGGTCGATTCGCTCTCTATTCTCCCGACCCGTGCCCCCTGGACGCCGACCCACGCTCGCCGATCCTTACGAAGACTTCGCGCGCATCTACGACGCGTGGCAGTCGCTCTATCCTCGTCCATTCGGCCTGGCGATCGCCCCATACATCGAAGCCGCGGTGCGTAAACATGGCGTGCCAGCCCGCACCTTGGCCGATCTGGCCTGCGGCACGGGGACCTTCGCGGTGGCTTGGGCGAAGCGCCATCCCGATTGGTCGGTCATCGGACAGGATCTCTCCGCTGCGATGATCGCCGTCGCCCAGGAAGCGGCGCGCAAGCGACCGGCGACCAAGACAAACGTCTCGAAGAAGGCCGAGATGAAGGGGCGCCGCCCGCAGTTCCTCGTGCAGGATCTGCGCGAGTTGGCGCTCCCCGAGCCGGTAGGGCTCCTCACCTGCCTCTTCGACAGCGTGAACCACATTCGCAGCGCCTCCGGTTTGGCCGCTGTCTTCCGCCGCATGCACAGCGTGGCGCTACCGAAAGCTCTGCTCGTCTTCGATCTCATCGATCCCGCGCAGTTCGGCGAGACGTTCAGCGGCTATTCGATCTCCGAAGGCCCCGATCTCTACGTCGGCATGCAGATGGATCACTACGAGGGACGCGACGGCGTTCTGACCGGTGAGGCGCGTTTCACCTTCTTCTCGCGCCAGGGCGCACATTGGTCGAAGCACGAGTCGCGCGTGGTCGAACGCGCTTGGAGCCAGGTCGAGATCACCGAGCTGCTCGAGGCCGCCCGATTCGAGATCGTCCAGGTCCGCGCGATCGATCCCTCCGAGGATCCCGATGTCTTCGTGCCTCGACTTCTCTGGATCGCGCGGGCCAAGCCCTAGCCCGACAGAACGGACCCGGTGGCTCGATGGCCCCAACTCTTCTCCAAGCGCTCGCTCTTCTCCTCACCGGATCGCTCACCGGCATGCTCGGCTCGATGCTCGGCGTGGGCGGTGGCGTCTTCCTCGTCCCCGCGCTCGTCATCCTCTTCGATGTGCCGATGCACTTCGCCGTCGGGACCAGTCTGGTGGTGGTGATCGCGACATCGAGCGCCGTCGGCGCCTTCCGCAACGAGCGAGAGGCCGCCAACGTACGGCTCGCCCTGGTCCTGCAGGTGGTCGCCATCGCCGCGGCCATCCTCGGAGGACTGGTCGCCGGCGCCGTCCCCGAGCGACAGTTGGTCTTCCTCTTCGGTCTGCTGTTGTTGCCGGTTGGCTTGCTCATGTGGCGACAAGCGCCCGCGCGGGACGAGGCGCGAGACGCAGACGCCGGCGCCTACTACGTCGTGCGTCGTCTGGGCGTCGGCGTGGGGGTCTCCGGAGTCGCCGGTGTCGTCTCCGGCCTGCTCGGCGTAGGCGGCGGCATCCTGATGGTCCCCGCCCTGACGCTCTTCTGCCGAGTTCCGACCCGCGCCGCCATCGCCACGAGCAACTTCATGATCGGGATCACCGCGCTCGCCAGCACCTTCCTCTACTTCGGACGCGGCGAGATCGCCCCGGCCCTGACCGGCGCGGTCGTCCTCGGAGTGCTGATCGGCTCGACCCTCGGGATTCGACTTGCCCGGCGTCTGAGCGGATCGCAGGTACGCCGAGTCTTCGCCGTCTTCCTCTGGTTCGTCGCCAGCCAGATGCTCTGGCGCGCGGTGCGACCGTCATGAGCTTCTGGCGCCGGCTCGATCGCCTGGTGGCCTCGCCGCCCTACGAACAGCGCGAGCCGATCATCGGAGAACGCCGCATCGTGGGCGTGGGTGTGGTGCTGAGCGCGTTGCTCCTCGCGTTCGGACTCACGCGCGTCGTCGTGATGCTCGAGCCCTCTCACGAGATCACGCCGCAGGCGTCGAGCATCTTCCGTGGACTTCGCTCGCTGCAGGGCGACGCCGCGCTCCTCGCGGGGCTCTTGGTGCTCGCACTCACACCGGTGCTGCGGCTCGTGTGGATCCTGTGCTACTTCGAGCGTCGGAAGGACCGGTGGATGGCCGCGGTCACCGCGGCGGTGCTCGTGCTGATCGGGATCGGGATCGCGTTGGGGAGTCGCGCTCGCGGGTGACGGGGCTGTAGCATTGACGGGCTTGGGTCGAGGGGTCGGGCGTGAGGCCGAGGTTGGTCTGAGGGTGGAGGCTTCGATGAGCGTGCTGCGGCGTGTCGTGGGGTTGGTTGGCGTGGTGGTGGTTGGGGTGGCGATTCAGGCGGGGAGTGCCGCCGGGGGGCCCGGCGACACTACTTGGGTCAACACATTCTCGAACGACCTGTACAACTGGGCGACGCCGCATGAGCAGACGTTCACGTTCCCGGCGGAGCGCAATTGGCGCAAGGTGCTCCTTCGGTATCACATCGGCTGCCCGCCGACGCCGGACGACTGTGACCCGTGGGACCGAATCGGCTACCTACGCGTGATGCGAGAGGTCGCGGGTGGCGCCCCGGTCGCGGACGAACAGCTCGTGATCGAGCCGGTCGAGATCGCGCGGATCATCACGCCGTACGACATCACCGGCCCCAACCGTCCCGGAACGTGCGACTGGTTCCTCGACGTGAGCGACTACCAGAGTCTCTTGCACGGCGAGGTCACGCTGAACAACTACATCGAGTCATGGATCGGCGGCACGCGCGGTTGGCTCGTCACCATCGACTTCGCCTTCATCGAGGGAGAGCCGGAGCTGATCCCCTACAAGGTGACGAACCTCTGGAATCAGTACTACGCCGTCTACGGCGATCCGACCCGGCCCATCGAAGACGTTCTCGCGCCCGTCGATGTCGCGATCGATGCCGAGGCGATCAGCGCCAAGGTGAAGGTGACCACCACCGGACACGGACAGGGCAACAGTCAGAACTGCGCCGAGTTCTGCAACAAGCAGCACACGGTCACCGCCAACGCCACGAACTTCACGCACAACCTGTGGCGAAACAACTGCGCACAGAATCCGTGCGGTCCCCAAGGCGGCACCTGGACCAACTCGCGCGCGGGCTGGTGCCCCGGCGACAAGGTCGATCCGTGGGAAGTCGACGTCACCGGGCTGATCGTCGCTGGCGCGACCTCGACCTTCGACTACAGCGTCCAGGCCTATACGAACTTCTGTTGCCCCTGCAATCCCGGCTGCATCTCAGGCGCCACCTGCGCCAACTGCAACTACGACAGCAACGGCCACACCGAGCCGATCTACGCCGTCGCCTCGCAGTTGATCCAGTACAAGACCAACCTCGCTTCAGACGTAGCGACGCTCGCCACGCCCACACGCGCCGTCTTGGAGCAGAACGTTCCCAATCCGGTGCAGGGATCGACCGAGATCCGCTACCAGATCGAATCGCCGGGGCGTGTCCGACTCGATCTGTACGACGCCAGCGGCCGCGTCGTCCGCGTTCTCGCTCGCGAGCATCAAACGGCCGGCAGCTACACGGTCCGATGGGATGGACGCGACGCGAGCGGGGATCGCGTGCCGGCGGGTGTCTACTTCTACTCGCTGGCGTCGGGAGCGGGAGCCTCGACGAAGAAGATGTTGCTGCTCGAGTAGAGGAGTGGCGTCAGAAACGGAGAAAGCGAGTCACATTCACGGCCGCTTCTCGTAACCGAGTGGAAGACGACTCGAGAACGATGGTACGTCCGGGGTCGACTGACCCGGTGCAGAGGAGATTCGTGCGCGAGCTGCCTGACCTGAGGGTGCGGCTGATGCCTGTTCCGCGCGGAGCCGTTTCGCGTGATCGCGGAGATCTGCAACCTTCCCCCGATCTGCACGTTCTGTTGCGCGCTGTCCTGGTCATCTGGGATCTCGCTTTGCGCGTATCGTTCGGGCCACCGTTCCTCACGAAAGACGGGCGTTCGCGTGATGTGGATGGCCGTCGCGCAGAACTCGCGAAGGTCCGCGAACGGGATCCGCGAGCCCTCGATCACTTCTTCCACGAGCACTTCGATCGCGTTTTCTCGTTCGCGGCGCGGTTGCTCGGCGATCGCGCCGCTGCAGAGGACGTCGCGCAAGAGGTCTTCTTCCGCGCTTACCGGGCGCTGGATCAGCTCGATCTGGAGCGAGATCCGGCTCCCTGGTTGCTGGCCATCACCACCAACGTCTGCCGCGATCTCTGGAGGAGTCACCCCCACCATATGGATCGACGCTCCGAGCCGCTCGTCTACGAGTCGGGGGCCGAGCGGGATATCGTCGATCCGAGCCCCGATGCGCAAACCGCTCGCTTGAAGAGCGAACAGGTGCGCCTCGTGCAGTCGGCGCTGAACATGTTGCCCGAGATGCTGCGAGAGGTTGTCCTGCTGCGTGACTACCAAGACCTTCCGCACGAGGACATCGCGGAGTGCCTGGGGATCTCCTCCGCTGCCGCTCGAAAGCGATACTCCCGAGCGCTCTCGCAGTTGGCGCAGCTCTTGAGCGCGGAGATCCCATCATGAGCGACCGACCCACCGATCCGGCCCACGCGGAAGCGAGCGACACCGTGCGACGTCTTCCCGCCGTTCCCGCCGATCCGGCGTTTCGAGCTCGGCTTCAGCGTGAGTTCTCATCGGGAACCATCGTGAGCCCCGCTTCGGGGGAGGCAACTCAGCAGAGCCGGAGTGCGCTCGCCCTGCTCCTCGCATCGTGGGTGCGTCGGCTCGGTAGACCGTGGGTGGGTTCCCTTGCTGGAATCGGCGTCGCGGCGCTCGTCGCGATCTCGCTCTTGGCTCGCGTCGATCGCGGCCCCGGTTGGCAGGTGATCGGCTCGATGGGGCAGGGACAGGTCCTTTTGGACGGGGAAGCGATCGACCCGAGCGGGACGACGTCTGCGATTCCCGCCGGGACGACGATTTCGACGCTCGGCGACGTCACCCTGGATCTCGTCTGTGACGGCTTCGCGGTGATGCAACTCGCACCTGGCACCGAGATCTCGGTTCCAGGCGTTCCGCGACGTTTTCTCGCACGCCAGGTAGAGATGCGAGTGACCCGTGGCGAAGTGCGCTTCTCTACCGGCCCTCGGTTTGTGGGTCGACGCCTCACGATTCATTCCGCCGCGGGTCGCGTGAGTGTGCTCGGCACAACCTTCGCCGTGCTCTGCGACGAGGACAGTACCTGCGTGTGCGTGCTCGACGGCGTCGTGCGGTTCGAGCCCACGGCGCTCAACGGCGAAGCGCGAACTCCGTTCGTCGTCCCCGCGGGCGAACGTCACTCTGTCTTCCTGACTTCGCCTGAGGTTCGCCGAGAGGTGATCCATCCTGGCGAGCGGATGAAACTAGAGATGCTTCGCGCAGCAGGAGTAGATCGCCTGCGCTGAGATCGTGATCTCCTGCGGCCGTTCACGAAGAAACCCGGTCACAACGGCCGCCATGCGCCGTACTTCTCCTCGATCGATCGCTAGACCTCATCACTCTGATCCGCACGCTCGCGGACGACCCAAGGAGCAGAAACATGCTGCAAAGTTTGCGGCGGGGCTGTGCCCTCGCCTTCGCCCTCGCCGCCGTCTCGTTCTCAGCGTTCTTCAATGCTGGTTGCCAACAGGAGGATGTGCTTGCACCGTCCAGCGAAACCATCGACGCCGAGCTTGATCGCGAGGCCGCGATCGAGGCCAGCGCGGGCCTCTCGCACGCGGGACCGACGCCGATTGCGGGGCCGACCGTCATCACCAAGTCCGGCCGCTACCGAGTGACCGAGGATTTCCAAGTCTTGGAAGGCGATGGAATCGTCATCCGGTGCAGCCATGTCGTCTTGGATCTGGGCGGGCATACGATCACAGGTCCAGGCAACAAACTCGGGCGGGGAATCGTGCTGGAGGGCTCGCACGGTAGCGTCCTGCGCAAAGGTCGCCTGGAGCGCTTCGGGATCGGGGTGGCGCTCCTGGGCTCGAACGAGAGCACAGTTCGCCAAATCGACATCGTGGGCGGCGACGAGTTCGCGGACCCGCCGAACGGCGTCGCCCCCCAAATCGGCATCCTCTTGGTCAACAGCGCAGAGAACTCGATCCTCAACAACGATCTCTCGCTAGTAAATCTCGGGATCTTCGTGCGCGGCGGCGACAGCTTCGAGAATCGCATCCGGAAGAATCAGGTCACGGGCGGCGCGAACGGACTTCTCGGCATCTGCTACAACCCAGCCGAGGGTGAGGGCCCAGGCGGACCGCACGACGACGACCTTCGTAACAACGTCTTGAATCGCTTCGGAACTGGCATCCAGTTCAGTGTGGGCTCAGCGGAGAATCGATTCGCGCGCAATACGGTCTACTATTTCGCCAGCCCATGGAACGACTTCAACGGATCGAACGAGTTCGTCGGCAACACGACGATGCAGGTCACACCGTAGCCTGACGACTCCCAGCGGTTCGCCGACCGGAGGGGGTCGGCGGGTCTCCGAGCCCCGCGGATCCGAGCGGATTTCGCGGGGTTCGGCGCAGCCCGGAGTCGCCGCAGGAGATCACCCGCACAGCGTGGGCGCGGTCACTCGCCTCATGCGCGCGCCGCTTCCACGAGCGCCTGCGCCAGCGGTACGGGTCGCCCCTCCAGCGCCGCCAACTCCGGCTGGAAGAGCGTCGCGAGGAAGAAGGGGTGATCTTCGAGTTCAACCGCGCGGATGTCACCGGTCTCGTCAAACGCGGTGGCGCGCAGGGATCCTGACTCGAAGTGCGATCGGTAGCTCGGCGAGAGGCCGTAGCGGCAGTGGTAGCCCTCGGTCGCTGCGTCGGCGCCGTAGGCTCGAGCGACGCGCGAGTCGGAGATGAACTGCACCCGGCCGGACGCGCCGACGAGTGAGCAGGCGAGCGGCGCGATGAGCGGATCATCGGCCTCGGGGGACATCTCCGCGTGTTCGACTCCACTCAGTTTCCACACGTTGCGCGCGTACTCGAGCATCGCGTGCTGGAAGCCGCCGCAAGTGCCCAGGAACGGCACATGACTTTCCCGAGCCCAACGGATGGCAGCGAGCGCACCGCGCGTGTCGCGGTAGGGAGACGCGGGAACACACCAGAGCGCATCGAATCGCGCCAAGTAAGTCGAGAGACCCGGCGAAGCGCCGTTGTCCGAAGGTCCCGCGGCGCGACCGAGTTCCTCCGTCGGGATCCAGCGGCTCTCGACGAGCACTCCGCCTTCTGAGCCGACTCGCGCGAGTGCGAGTGGAATCGCTCGGTGCGCCCGCACGCCCGGGTTCGGATCGCCGATCAAACCGATGCGAATGACCGAAACTCGGCTCACATCTGCTCCGGCAAGAAGAGATCGCCCGATTCGTGCGCGAGGAGCCAGCGTTTGCGCGGCAGTCCGCCGCCGTAGCCGGTCATGCTGCCGTCACTCCCCACGACGCGGTGGCAAGGAATCAAGATCGCCACGGGATTCCGACCCGTCGCCATCCCCACTGCGCGCGACGCTTGTGGCTGGCCGATGCTCCGCGCAATCGCGCCGTAGGAGAGTGTCCCGCCGAACGGGATGCGCGAGATCTCGGTCCAGACCTCGCGTTCGAAGTCACTGCCGGCGAGTTCGGCGTGCATCTGGACGCGTTCGTCTTGCCCGACGAAAAAGCGCGCGAGCTTCTCGGAGATCTGCGGGCACGGCGCGGAAGTGAGTGCGGAGTCGGGGTAGCGAGTGCGCAGCCAGCGCAGGTGCGTTGCTTCGGGGTGATCGTCGGCGAACAACACGGCGAGAGGGCCGGCGTCGGAGTCGGCCAAGAAAAGCGGGCCGACGGGGGACGGGACGGTTTCGTAGCGGATCTCGAGCATGGGGGGGCCTCCGGGGGAGAGCGGAGGATAGCGGAGAAGGGGGCGCGGGCTCCAAGGACACGGTGGTGACGAGGCAAGGGTTGAAAGGACATCTGACCAGCCGGCGGCCGGCTGGTCAGATGCCTTCTCCATGCATCAACGAATCGTCGCTCGTGTCGACGAAGACTCGTTCGTCTTTCAATGAGACGAAGAGTTCGAGGCCGCGTTCGATGGCCAAGAGGCGATAGCGCTCTTGCGACACTTCGACCTGAAACGGTTCGCCCCACTGGGCGGTGAGCTGGACCTTGACCAATGGACCGGCGGGGTTGATGTGGTCGACGCAGGCGGTGAAGTACTCGCTGCCGTCGGGCTCGCGGGAAAGTTCCAACAGGTGGGGGCGGATCGCGATGCGAGCGGTGGTCGCGCCCGCCCTGGCCCACTCCGGTAGAGCGACGCCGACGCCGCCGACGTAGGCTCGCTCGCCTTCCACGCGTCCTTGGAACAGGTTCACGTTGCCGATGAAGTTATAGACGAACTGGCTGGTCGGCCGGTGATACACCTCTTCGGGCGTGCCGACCTGCTCGATCCTGCCCGCGTTCATGATGACGACGCGATCCGCCACCTCCATCGCCTCTTCTTGGTCGTGCGTGACGAAGACGCTGGTGACGTGGATCTCGTCGTGCAGTCGCCTCAGCCAACGCCGCAGTTCCTGGCGCACCTTCGCGTCGAGCGCGCCGAACGGCTCATCGAGCAGGAGCACGCTCGGTTCGACGGCGAGCGCGCGCGCCAACGCCACGCGCTGCCGCTGTCCTCCCGAGAGCTGTGACGGGAGTCGCTGGGCCATGCTCCCGAGATGCACCAGTTCCAACAGCTCCGTCACCCGTCGCCGCAACTCCGGCTCCGGCGGACGCGTCTCGCGCGGTCGCACTCGCAGTCCGAAGGCGACGTTCTCGAACACGGACATGTGTCGGAAGAGCGCGTAGTGTTGGAAGACAAACCCCACGCGCCGCTCGCGCAGGCTCTTCTCCGTCGCGTCTTGTCCATGGAAGAGCACGCGCCCCGCGTCGGGCGTTTCGAGTCCCCCGATGATCCGCAGCAGCGTCGTCTTGCCGGCGCCGGACGGACCGAGAAGCGCCACGAGCTCGCCCGACTCGATCTCGAGCGACACGTCAGTCAACGCGGCATGGTCGCCGAAGCCCTTACTGATCGCTTGGATGCTGATACTCACGCGCTCACTCCTCCACCGTCGCCGGCGCCAACCGCCCGAGCTGCGTCTGCGCCCGGCGCGCCACGATCGACTTCACAACCAAGGTCAGCAGCGCCACCATCACCAAGAGGGACGAGAGCGCGAAGGCCGCGACGAATTGGTACTCGTTGTAGAGGATCTCTATGTGCAACGGGATCGTGTTCGTCTTCCCGCGGATGTGACCCGAAACAACCGAGACCGCGCCGAACTCGCCCACCGCTCGCGCCGTGGTCAGGATCGCGCCGTAGAGCAGTCCCCACTTGATGTTCGGCAGCGTCACGCGCCAGAAGGTCTGCCATCCGTTGGCCCCGAGCGAGAGCGCGGCCTCTTCGTCTTCCGTCCCCTGCGTCTCCATCAGAGGGATCAACTCCCGCGCGACATAGGGGAACGTGACGAAGAGCGTCGCGAGGATGATCCCGGGGACGGCGAAGATGACCTTGATGCCGTGGTCCGAGAGCCACGGACCGAAGAGACCTTGCATCCCGAACAGGAGCACGAAGACGAGTCCCGAGATGACGGGCGAGACCGAGATCGGCAGATCGATCAGCGTGACGAGCAAGCTGCGCCCCGTGAATCTGAACTTCGTCACCGCCCAGGCCGCGGCGAGCCCGAAGATCAGGTTGAGCGGGACCGAGATGACCACCGCGAGAAGCGTGAGCAGCATCGCGGAGTAGGCCGTGCGATCCGCGAACGAGTGGAGGTAGGCCGAAAGTCCTTTCGCGAACGCCTGGGTGAACACCGCCGCGATCGGCGCCACCAGGAAGACGGCCAGATAGGCGACCGCGATTCCGATCAGGAGCAGCCGCACCCATGCGGGTTCCTTGCGCGCGCGGCCCGAGGCCGAGCTCATCGCGCGACTCCGCGCAACGCCACCCAGCGCTGCAGGAGATTGATCACGAGCAGCAGGCCGAAGGATGCGATCAGCATGACGACCCCGAGCGCGGTCGCCCCCAAGTAGTCGTACTGCTCGAGCTTCGTCATGATCAGCAGCGAGGTGATTTCGGTCTTCATCGGCATGTTGCCCGAGATGAAGACAACCGAACCGTATTCACCGAGCGCGCGCGCGAAGGCGAGCGCGAATCCGGTGAGAAGCGCGGGGAGCACCGTCGGGAAGATGACGTGCGTGAACGTTTGCAGCCGCGTCGCCCCGAGCGAGGCGGCGGCGTCTTCCACTTCGGCGTCCAGATCTTCGAGCACCGGTTGGACGGTGCGGACGACGAACGGCAGCCCGATGAACGTGAGCGCGATCGTGACGCCGAGGGGCGAGAAGGCCGACTTGATCCCGAGCGACGCCAGGTGGCTACCGATCCAGCCGTTTTCCGCGTAGACGGCGGTCAGCGCAATTCCGGAAACGGCGGTGGGAAGCGCAAACGGCAGATCGACCAGCGCATCGAGCAGCTTGCGTCCCACGAACTGATACCGCACCAAGACCCACGCGACGAGAAACCCGAAGACGGCATTGATGAGCGCGCCCAAGAGCGACGCGCCTACCGTGAGCCGATACGAAGCCAACGCACGAGGCGCGGTAGCGATCTCCCAGAACTGCGTCAGCGACAGTCCCGTCGACTTCCAGACCATCGCGCCGAGGGGAATGAGCACGAGCAACGAGAGGTACGTCAGCGTGTAGCCGAGGGAAAGCCCCAGGCCCGGCATCACGCGCGAGTTTCGTGTCACGCTCGGCAAGAGGGCTTTGCCGCGCCGCGCCTAGCGCGTCGCCCCGTAGATCTGGTCGAAGATCCCGCCGTCGTCGAAGTGCAGTTTCTGCGCCTCGGCCCAACCGCCCGCGATCTCATCGATCGTGCGCAGTCGCACCTCGCCGAACTCACTCGCGAATTCTTTCCTCACCTCCGCGTTCCGGGGTCGGTAGTAGTGCTTCGCGGCAAGACGTTGACCCTCCATCGAGTAGAGGAATTCGAGGTACGCCTGGGCGACTTCTGTCGTGCCTCGCTTCGTCACGATCTGGTCGACCCAGGCCACGCTCGGTTCAGCCAAGATGCTCGACGACGGCAGCACGATCTCGAACTGGTCTTTCCCCAACTCGCGCTGCGCCAGGATCGCCTCGTTCTCCCACGACAGGAAGACGTCGCCGATCTTCCGCTCCACGAAGGTGGTCGTCGATCCGCGCGCGCCGGAATCGAGCACCGGTACGTTGGCGAAGAGCTTCTTCAGGAACTCCTGCGCCTGCGCCTTGTCGCCGCCGTGCTTCTCGAGCGCGTGCGCCCAGGCCGCGAGGTAGTTCCAGCGAGCGCCGCCGGAGGTCTTGGGATTGGGCGTGATGACCTCGACCCCCGGCTTGATCAGGTCGTCCCAGTCCCGGATCCCCTTCGGATTTCCCTTTCGCACCAGAAAGACGATCGTCGACGTGTACGGCGCGCTGTTCTCCGGCAACCGAGTCTGCCAGTCGGCCGGCAGCAACTTCGCGTGTTCGACGATCGCGTCGATATCGCCCGAGAGCGCGAGCGTCACGACATCCGCCTCCAGTCCATCGATGACCGAGCGCGCCTGCTTGCCACTCCCGCCGTGCGACTGATTGATCGTGACGGCGACGCCTGTTTTCTCGAGCCAGTGCGCGGTGAAGAGCGCGTTGTACTCGGAGTAGAACTCCCGCGTCGGGTCGTACGAGACGTTGAGGACTTCGAGGTTCTTGGCCGGGGTCGACGGGACGCACTGCACTCCGATCGCCGCGACGGCGAGGAGAAGTGAGGCTCCGACGATCAGCCGGCGCGCGCGCGGCGCGGTGGAGCTTTCGAGACGAGACATGAGGGCGTTCCCGGTTAGTCGTTTATGTCCATCGATGTACTAGACTGTTGGGTGCAAAGAATCGCTGTCAGATGTGATACATGAGGCTCGATTCGCCTTCGGCGGCGGCGGTCCGCTCCAGAATTGTTTGGAGAGTCGCGTCATCCAGGATCGAGGCGGTGGCGTCGCGGACCTCCTTGAAGATCATCCGCACGCCGCAGATCCGCTCGTCCACGCATTCATTACATCGCTGATACGCAGTCTGGCTCACGCAGGGAAGCATCGCGATGGGGCCTTCCAGGACGCGGATGATCTGCCCGATCGTGATCTCCGTCGGCGCGCGGCCCAGGAAATAGCCGCCTCCTTTGCCCTTCTTACTCTGCAGTAGGCCGTGGTTCTTCAGCTCCAACAGGATCAGCTCCAAGAACTTACGCGGGATCTGCTCGCGAGCCGCGAGGTCGGAAATGGGGATCGGGCCCTGTCCGTACTTGCGGGCGAGCTGGAGGACCGCTTTGAGGGCGTACTTGGACTTCTTGGAGAGCATGGGGGCCTGGAGGGAGCGGTGTGTGGTTAACCAAGTAAGTTGAGTGGGTTGATAGTATTTAGGGACGGAGGGGGAGGTCAACGGGGGAATTGAGGAGAAGGGGGCGTGAGGGCCAACGCGGGGCGAGAAGGGGCGAGGGGAGCTGAGCAAGTGAAAGCGATGGCTCGCGGCGAGCCATCGCTTTCACTTACTTGCTTGGATCTTCCCAGTCGCCTTGCGGTCGCCGGCGGCGCCGATGCCTAGGATCTGGCGGTACTTGGTGACCGTGCGGCGGCTGATCGGGGAGTTGCGCTGTTTGAGGATCTCGGAGATCTCGTGGTCGCTCCACGGATTCGCGGGATCCTCCTCCTCGTTGATGAGCTTGTTCAGCGTGTCCATCACGGCCTTGTTCGAGACCTGCTTGCCGTCGTTGTTCGTGATGGAGCGTGAGAAGAAACGGTTCAGGGGGATCACGCCGCGAGGCGTTTGGATGTACTTCTCCTTGAGGATGCGCGAGATCGTCGCCTCGTTCATGCCCAGCCTCTCGGCGGTCTCTTTCTGGAGGAGCGGCTTCAGGGCCTCTTCCCCTCGCTCCAGGAACTCCCGCTGCTCCTCGACCAGGTGACGCCCGATCTCGAAGAGCATCCGGTCTCGGTACTCGGTCGCGTTCACGAGCATCCGCGCGTCCTGCCGCATCGCCCTCAGCCGATCGAGAATCGCCTTCGGATCCTCGTCGCCCGACTCCTTGACGAGGCTCGCCTTGCGCGGAATCCGCGTGTCGCGAAAACGGTAACGACCGCTCAACGGATGGCTGAGCGAAACCGCCCACTGCCCGTCGACCAACTCGACGATCAGGTCGGGGTACCGCGTCGGCTCGGTCGATTGATCCAAGAGGCTCATCGGATGGCTGTAGAGCCGGTTGAGATCCTCGAGCGCGTCGTGCAGCTCCGATTCCTTCACTCCCAGCTTCTTCGCCACGGCCGCGAGATTGCGCGGCTTGATCGTCGACAGGACATTGTCCCGCACCAACTGCGCCGCCAGGCTGTCGCTCTTCCCGTGGCGTTCGAGCTGGATCAGGTAGCAGTGGCTCTGATCGCGCGCGGCCAGCCCGGGCGGGTCGAACTGGTAACGCAGCATGTAGAGCGCGTGGTCGAACTCTGGCCGCACGCTGGCCGGCAGCTCCAACGCCTCGAACAGTTCATTCTCCGAGAAGAGCAAGTAGCCGTACTCGTCGAGGTAGCGCAGGAGGACGAGGATGATGTCGTGCACGCGACGCGTGACATCGGCCACGGAGAGCTGCGACTCGAGCTGCTCGTACGGAGTCGGAACGTTGACGGCCATGATGCCGCCGCCTTCGTCCGCGGGAAATTCCTCGTGCGTGTAGGGGGTAGAGGCGACCGGCTCCCACGCTTCGGCCGCGTCGTATTCGACCTGTTCCTTCGCGGTGATCGTGCTCTCGGGCTCGCGATCGGCGTCGCGCACCAGGCGCGGATCGGTGACGTTCTCGTCCTTCTCCAGCCACGGATTCTCGAGCGTCTTCTGATCGAGCGCCTCGAGCGCTTCGAGGATAGGCGCCTGGATCAATTCCAGATTCATGCGCATCTGCGGTGTGAGACGCAGCTCTTGGCCGAGCCGTAGGCCCAGACTCTGTCGCATGTTCATCGCCATGAAGCTTTGTATCCTCTCGACCTGCCGGATCTTACGTTCGCGTCTCCCGATGTGACAAGCCGGGCAGCCGTCTTGTCCCTGTTTGCGGTCGTCGGGATAGGCGCCTGAACCATAACCTGCCGCCACCCCGTCCCTCTCGCAGTGACAGGGCCCGCCTAAGGGGGTTAGCCTGCCCGGGAAGCGCGCCGCAGCGCCCGTTCGGCTCGCGTCTGCGGCGCCTCGCCCACCGACGATCGAAAGAGGAAAGAATCCATGGCTTCGACCAGACTGAATCCGAAAGGCCTTCGTCGCTTCGCGACGTTCGCACTCTGACTCACGATGCTGCTTGCCGGTTGCGGCGAGCAGAAGCGCGCCTCTGAACAGGCGCCCGCGGCGGGAACCGCCGCCCAGTCCGACACCACCGCCTTCGCCGCCTGGCGTGGCCTCTCCGACGACGACGCCAAGATCACCGGCGCGCGCGACTTCCTCGGTAGGTATCCCAACAGCTCGTTCCGCGGCGCCATCTCCGGCTCGCTCTTCGGTCTGCTGGCCAAGACCGACGCGGCCGGGGCGCGTGACTTCGCGGAGAAGAGTCTCACGACCGAGAAGGACCCCGCGACTCGAGCCCGCCTCTGGAACGCGCTCTACGACCACACGCGTGAACACGACCCCGCCCAGATCGACGCACTGCTCGCTCGCATCGAGCAGGATCCCGGGGCGGGCGAGGAGGTCTTCAACTCAATCGCGTGGGATCTGGTGGAGCGGAACGAGCGGCTCGACCACGCCGTCCAACTGGCGACCGTCGGACTCGCCCGCGCCAAAGACTCGAACGCCAAGGCGAGCGTCCTCGACACCCGGGGGTGGGCGCATTACGCGCGGAAGGACTATCCGGCGGCGGTGACCGACTTGGAGGCGGCCCGTGCGGCGCTCCCCGAGCCGATGCAGGAGATCGACGAACATCTCGCGATGGCGTACGACGCGGCCGGCATGAAGCCGCAGGCGCGCGATCTCTACGCCGCTCTCCTGGTCGGCATGGAGAATCCGGACATGCGCGAGCGCGTGCGCGTTCTCTCGCGTGAACTGGACGGCTCCGAGCAGGCGGCGATGCGCTCGATCGAGGAGAAGCGGTTGGCGAACAGCAAGCCCGCTCCGGACTTCGCACTGAAGGACTACGACGGCAAGGAGATCAAACTGTCTGATTTCCGCGGGAAGATCGTGCAGCTCAACTTCTGGCACCCGACCTGAGGTTCCTGCCGTGTGGAGTATCCACACCTCCAGGCGCTCTACGAGCAGTACAAGGACCAAGGCTTTGTCATGCTCTCCGTCGAGACCTCGAACCGCCCCGCCCTCGCGAAGGAGTTCACGACCAGTGTGGGCGCGACGTTCCCGATCGTCCTCGACACCGACAACGTATCGCGCGGCAAGTTCGAGATCCCGGGTACGCCGACCAACATCTTCATCGACCGTGAAGGCCGCATGATGTTCCGCGTGACCGGCTACACGCCGGGCCGCGAGAAGGTCTTCGCCGCCACGATCGAGCAGATGTTGGCGAAGAAAGACGCCGGCGCTTCGCTGCAGCACTGATTGCTGCGACGGTCGGAAGATCTACGGCCGCTCGGTTCCGCTGGACCAAGCGGCCGTTTTCGCTCTCAGCGCCAGCGCGTGAGCGAGATTGCGTTGCGCGGAGAGATACCCGGGCTCGAGGCGAAGCGCCTCTCGATAGCTCACGATCGCCTCATCGTACCGACCGAGACGGACCAGCACGTTGCCCAGGTTGTTGCGGGCCTCGAGCAGCGTCGGTTCCAAGCGCGCCGCCTGCTCCAGATGGACGAGCGCTTGATCGAATCGTCCTTGTGACGCGTGAACGCTCCCCAAGTTGTAGTGGGTCTGACCGAGGTCGGGACGGATGGCCAAAGCGGCTTCGTACGACGCCAGCGCATCGCCGAGCCGACCCTCACGCGCGTAGAGCAGTCCTAGGTTGTGTTGCGCCATCCACGCGCCGGGATTCCGCGCCAGCGTGTCACGCCAGAGCGTCTCGATGTCGGAGTAGACGCGGCCCCGTTGGAGCGTGAGCCCCGCCAGGACAACCAGCAGGACCGCGCCGAGGCGCATCCCCTGAACTCGATTCCCCCAACACGCGAAACCGGCGCCGGCCAGCGCCAAAAGGCAGGCCGAGGCGTGGTACTGGAAGTGATCGGCCACCCACGAGTACCGCATCGGGTAGACGTCGAAGAAACCGAGCGCCGGGAAGAGACACCCCGCGAAGGCAAGCACGGCCACGAGAACTCCGCGTCCCAGTCGCTCCGGATGGCGGCGTCGCATTGCCACGAGCGCAACGACGAGGACGACGAAAGCGAGCGGGCCCAACCAATGTCGAGGAGACGACGGGTCGATGGTCCACCTCGGATAGACGAACGAGAGGTCGATCGGCGCCGCCAGCTTCCCCACGTAGAACCAGAAGATGCTGCCGGCCAAGCCGACTCGATCGAGGAACGAGAGGGCCCAATCCGCGCCGCGGGCCCCAACGTGATTGCGCTCGATCCAGAGCGTGAGCGCGCCCGCTCCCGCGCCCAACGCGACGAACGGCGCCAGCGGCCAGAGGTCACACGCCGAAAGCCGATCCCGCTTCCACCAGAGGAGAAGCGCCAACAGCCCGGGGAACACCGCGGTCACCGTCTTCGAGCAGAGCGCACATACGAAGAGCAGCGCGGCCAGCGCGTACATCTTCCCATCGAAGGCGGGCGCGCGCCGGGCCGAACCCAGGTTCGCCGCGCGCAGGTACGCGAGTACGGCGCCGACCAGGAAGAGGCCCGAGAGCGTGTTCTTCCGCTCGGTGATCCAAGCGACCGATTCGACCGTCACGGGATGGACGCCGAAGAGCGCGGCGCCGAGCCAGGCGCCCGGCGCGTGCAACGCACGGAGGAGTCGCCACAGGAGCACGGTCGTCGCCGCGTGCAGCGCGACGTTGACGAGATGGAATCCGAACGGCGCGAAACCCCAGAGACGCGTCTCGAGCCAGAAGGTCGTGAAGACGAGCGGGTAGTACTGCGGCGTCGCGCCCAGGTCGAACCAGATGCGGGCGAGTCCGCCCGGTTCGCGCAGAACCGGGTTGTTCAGGATGTAATCGTCGTCATCCCAGACGAAACCACCCGTCAACGCGGAGGAGTGCGCGAGGCACACGAGCAGGAGCAGTCCGGCGGTCGGCCAAACCGAGCGAGCGCGATTCGCCACGCCGCTCGGCGCCGATCGCCTCACTCCCTCTCGCTCGATTGCTCTCGGCTCGTCCCGGGACTCGCGGTCGGCGCCCGAACTGTGGGGTCCGGTGATGTCTCGTCGCTTTCCACGACCGCTTCCGCTTCCACTTCCTCCGACGGCGCTTCGACTGAATCGTCGTCTAGATCACCCGAGTCGGCGTCTTCGTCTCCACCGTCGAGGTAGTCGTGCCAGTTCTGGCGCTTCTCCACGAACTTGCCGCGCGCAGCGTTCTTGCGCGCGAGATCTTCCCAGCCTGGGGACATCAGTTCTCCGCGATGCCGCTTCTCCTTTTTCATACGGCACTCTTCATACTGCGCTCGTGGAATTGACGCGCAGTCGGGTGGGCTGTCAGGAGAGCCGCATGGGCGCAAGCTCGCTCGGGCTCGCGGTGGGAACCGGAGCAGGCGCGCTCAGACGAGGGAGCGCGAACACGGGATTCGAGCAGAGGGCGCATGACCGAATGAACGATATCGAGTACTGCTGTGGATGCCAGCGACGCAAGGATAGATCGCCCGCGACGCCGATCGCAACGGGCTTCCTCGACTGGTCGGAGTCTGTCGTCCGGCGTCAGTCCAGACGCATCACCCGTGTCGAGACGACCCGGCCGGTGGTCTCGACCCTGATCAGATAGACGCCATTGGCCACTCTGTTTCCCGACCCGGTCGCGCCGTCCCAGAGCAGAGTGTGAGCACCGGCCGCAAATGTGTCGTCGGCCAGGCGACAGATCTCGCGTCCCTCGATGTCGTAGACCGCCACCCGCACGCTCCCGGCTTCCGGAAGCCGGAAGGCGACGGTGGTCACCGCCGTGAACGGGTTGGGCCAGCTAGAGATCGCGAGGGCGGGTCGCTCGAGTCCATCCGACGTGACATCGACCGGATCGAGCTCGATCGTGGTGGCGTATGACGCGGTCGGCGCGCCGGCCGGGCGCTGCCATTCGCGGTCGGTGTTGTCCCGCGCCTGGAAGTAGTACTCGACCGTCGTCCCGTGCGGCTGCGCAGGGATGTTCGCGTAGAACGAGTCGGGCCCGGCCGCGGCCAGCATCGCGATCTCGTTGTACGGAAGCTCCCCTTCCACCCGCCAGAAGAGCCGCGGCCATCCAACCTGAAGCCCGGCCTCGCTGTGATCGCGGACGAGCGCGTCGATCCGCACCGGCCCGTTCTCCTGGATGACCGGCGGCAACGCATTCACGTCCAGGTAGAGCATCTGCTTGTCGTGGATCCCCATGACTCGGCAGTGGATGGCGTCGTCCGGGAGCCACGATCCGTCGTACCCCAGAATCTCGTAGCCGGGCATCAAGTCTTCGTAGGTCTGCAGCGCGATCGCGTCCTGGGCGATGCCAAAGGTAGGCACGAGCACCTTGTTGTTCAGGATGACCGCGTTCGTGTATCCCGCGACCTGACCGCCGCCGACCGAGGCGCAGAAGATCCGTTCGACCTGGAGCGGCTCGCCGTAGGCGTTGGTCATGGCGGCGTAGGCGGCCGCGCGCGCCTCGCAACGCGCGTAGTCCGCGTTGCTCATCGGGACCTGTTTGACGAGGATCCGCTCCTCGTCGAGCAGCTTGGCCCAGACGTCGATGTGGTGGATCCCGCCGATCGAGATGTCGTCGACCACTCGGTAGTCGCCAATGCCCAGATACGCGAACATTTCCTGATCGACTCCCGACGGCGTGAGCGAGGGGTTCTCGTCGTAGACCAAGTCGGTCGAATAGCCGTTACCGTGTCCGTCGCACATGTAGTTGCCGCCGGTGTGGATGACCGACGAGCCGTAGACCGGCGTCGTCCAGGCGTCGCCGGCTTCGTAGTTCGTGGCGTCGTCGAGCGGACGAGGGCGGTTGTAGATATGGTCCACGATGCCGGCGTCGTCACCTCCGTCGAAAATGAACTGCGGACCGTAGTCACGCGTCCAGATCGAGTTGGTGCCGGTCTGGATGAAATGGACGTTCGCCATGGTCGCCCCGTTCGATTGGAGCGCCGAAGATGCCGTGTTCTGCTGCGACTGGCTGGAGACGTAGACCCAGAGCCCGATGTCCTCGGAGATCTCCGCCAAGAGGTCGTAGGGCAGGCCGAAGGGATAACGGACGAGCGCCCCGGTGACCGGCTCCCACTCCGCACACTGACGGATCGGTCCCGTGGCCGGGCTCGTCGCGCGATGGCCGATTCCGATCAGATGCCGATTGGCCCACTCCTGTTCGGTCATCTCGATCGGCAGCGCGTCCGCTTCGTGCGGCGAGAGCTGCGGGGACGCGGCGACGGAGGCGGTGACCGAGGCGGTGACCGAGGCCGCAGCCGCCAGCAGAAGGGCCAGCGGACCGAGGGCAAGGGAACGGGAGTGACCACGGGCGGGCCGGCGTGGGAGCATGTCGGGTCTCCGAAGGAGGTTGGGCCGCGAAGGAATGGCACCATGAGCGCACTGGAGTATAGCAGCCGATGAAAGACAAGCTCCGGCTCGACCAGTTCTTGAAGTGGCATGGCGTCGCGCCGACCGGCGGGCAGGCCAAGCTCATCATCCAATCGGGCGATGTGCGCCTGAATGGGGCGATCTGCGTGCAGCGCGGCAAGGGGCTCGAGGTCGGCGACGTGGTCGAGACCCTCGGTCGCCGACTCGTCGTCCGCGAAGAGGATGTCGTGCGCAGTGGCAGCCCCGGTCACTCGCCTGACGGGCCGATCGGTTGATTCAGCTCATGGATTGGCGGCGCAGCGGAAGCCGCTCGTCCGACTGGCCTGGTCCGGCGCGATCGAGAAGCGCGCGCCCACCAGAAGCCAGCTCGCGCCTTCTTGGAAACTCCCGCCCCGCAGCACCTTCGAGGATCCCTCGAGCGGCGGGTTGTGCGGCGCCCGGTAAGCGCTGGCCCAATCCGCGCACCACTCCCAGACATTGCCGGCCAATGTGTAGATCGGAGTTCCCCACGCCATCTGGGCGCCGGCGACCCGAGAGACGACTGGCTCGGTGCGTCCGATTCCGCCCTGATAGTTCGCTCGAGTACGCGAGACCGGGTCGTTGCCCCATGGGAACATGGCGCCGTACCCGACTCCGCTCGGGTGCGAGCCATTCACCGTCGAGACGCCCCGCGCCGCCTTCTCCCACTCCGCTTCGCTCGGAAGACGGCGACCGATCCAGACGCAGTAGGCTTGGGCCCCGTACCAGGTCACCCCGACGACCGGGTGCTCTTCGTAGCTCGCCTGGATCGTGAAGGCGCCGCTCGACGGATCGAACGCGAGTCGGCTCGCGGAGAACAACAGCAAGAGGTCGCCTCCGCCCGTCACCTCGTCGGCGTCGGCTTGGATGCGATTTGCCGAGAGCGCTTCGTAGAGAAACGAGAGATACTGGCGGTTGGTGACCTCGGTGGCTTCGAGTCGGAACGCACCTACCTCCACCGGATTGCCGGGGTGGGTCTCGTTCCCGTAACCGGCCGGCGTGTTCCCCATGACGAATCGGCCCGTGGGGATCGTCACCATCGCTGTCAGCGGCGTCAGCACGACGGTGTTCGAGAGCTCCGACGGATTTCCTTCCTCGTCTTCGATGTTGAGAGCCGTGACGAAGAATCGATAGCGACGATTCGCTTCCCCTTGCACGGTCAACTCGCTCGCGGTGGAGGGAAGGTCACCCCCGACCTGGATCGAAGGCGCGCCATCGACGCTCTGATAGACCCGGTACGACTGGACCGCGCTGAGATCCAGAGGCGTCCAGGAGACGACGACCTGCAGCGAGGCGAGGTCCTTGGCGGCTACGACGTCGTCGATGGAAGGGAGCGGAGTGGCGTCGAGCTCCACATCCTGCGCGTGCTCGGGGAGCGAGAGGCCCAGGAGCAGGGAGACCGGCGCATAACCGGCGGCGGTGACGCTGAGCGTCTGCGTCCCTTGCTCGATTCCGGAGATGTCGTACCGACCCTGCGCGTCGGTCGTGTCGCTCAGACCATCGATCTCGACGATCGCCCCAGGCACCGGCGCGAGCAACGAATTGCGGACCAGGCCGCGCAACCGAGAGAGCGGCTGGACGGGGCGCAACTCGATCATCGTGATCGTGGCCAAGCCTTCGTGCACCGTGAGCTGCGTCTGCCGCGAGACGTACCCCTCTTTCGTAAAACGAATGAGCGTCTCACCCAGGGCCAGTCCATCCAGCCGATACTCGCCGCGGGCATTGGTGGAATCGACGACCGCGCGTTTCGGATCGGCGATCAACTCCGCGCGCACCTCGGCCCCTTCCAGTACGGCCGCGGAGTCGACGGCAGCGCCGACAACCCCGCGCAAGCTCCCGGTGCGCTCGGTGACATGGATGGTGATCTGCGCGAACGCCTGCTCCTCGCCGTCGGTCACCGTCACGCTGATCTGCGCGACTCCCGTGCTCGGCGGCGCCTTCCAGATCCGCGTGCTGTCGGTCTGAGCCCCCGTGAACGAGCCGATCGACGCAGTCCAGGTGTAGCCGAGAGTGTCCGCGTCGTCATCTCGAGCGCGACAGAGGATGCGCGCGGTCTCGTTCGTGAGAAGCGAGTCGGGATCCGCGGTCAGCAGCGCGATCTGCGGCGGCTTGTTCTCGCGCTCGCGCAGCGGTCGCTCTTCACCGCATCCCGCGAGCCATGCGAGCAGAGAACAGAGAACCACCAATCCGAACGCGCCCCGATGGCGCGCCCAGTCGTTGCGGCCGTTCACGATGCGACCCCTTCTCTCGGACGCCATTCTCGGGTGCGAGCGGACGAACTTGCGGAGCTGGCGCGGCATCTTAGGCGCATTTCCGAGAGAAAGCCAAGAGCGCCCGGGGGGGTGCTCTCCGGACGCTCGAGGCTCGTTCCCCCTTGCGAGGGAACCGGTCATCGGTACTGTGATCTCTGCTGATCTCGCTGTGGTGCTTCGCCTCAGTCCTTGAAGGAGTAGATCTTCCAGCGGCCGTTGCGCTCGATGAGGGTTCGGACGAACTCGATCTCGACGATCTCGCCGTTCTCCGCCTGCGCTTGGATGACGGCATCGCGATAGAGGGTGAAGTTCGTGTACGGCGCTAGGCCGGAGCGGTAGGAGAGCTCTTCGAGGAAGAGATGGCGCCCCGCCCAATCACTCATTCCACGCTGCACGCCCGAGATGTTGCGTGAGTCGAAGTTTCCCCACGCCTCGTGCGAGGACCATCCGGTGACCGGACGGCTCTCCGGGAACTCCGGCCAACAGAGCTCTTCGAACTCTGTGTGGGTGACGCCAAGCGCTTGCAGTCTCGCGAGGTCGTTCTCCCGCAGAGCTTCGAGCGCCGCGATCACGAGTTCCTCCGCGGAGGACTCCCCGCCGCTCAACTCGAGTTCGGTCGGGCCTACTTCCCGCCGCCCCGTCTCGACGCTGGCAGCTTCTGAATCGTCCGCCGGCTCGTATCCGGGCATCGAGGCCAGCACGGAAGGGACCGGCGCCTGACCGATCGGCGCCTCCGGGATGCCTTCCGCGGATGGTTCCGCGAGCGGGCGGGCCTCTCCGACGGAAGCCAATGCCGCCGCCGGTTCAGGCGATCTGCTCGCCCGCTCCTTGGTTCCAGAATCGATCCGCTCCGTCGGTTGAGTCTCGGGAACGGCCACGACCTCAGGCGCTCCGCTGAGATCCGCGACCGATCTCTCGATCGGCGCGGCGACCGCCTCCGGCTCGGCTCGGACCGGCGGGGCGCCTTCCACCACCGCCTTCCGCTCACCGCAACCCATCGTCCACAGCGTCGCCGCCAGGCAAACGACGAATCCGGCGACAAGTCCCTCGACCGCACCCACGGCGGCGTCTGAGCGCTCGATGCGTCGCTTGTTCGAGTTCATGGACACCCCCCGCTCACGAACCGGTCGAGACGGCGAAACTGATGCTCCGGCCGGTCCTCGCCGCGTAGGTCGTCCCGGCGTTCTCGTGCGCGTACTGCGTCTCTTCGTTGGTCAGATTCCTGGCGGAGAGTTTCACCCGGAAGGTGCGGAACGCGTGCGCTAGCGTGAAGTCCAGTGACCCGCGCGCCTCCTCGTAGATATCCGGCGTCACCTCTAGTCCGACTCGCTGGAGGCGCCGACCGAAACGGTTGTACAAGAACGCCGCGTTCGTCTTTCCGGAACTCGACGCGTAGTAGATCCCGGAGTTGATCACGTACGGAGACTGTCCCTCCAACGGGCGGCGGTTGCTGAACTGCACGCCGGTCGACTCATCCAGCTCCGCTTCCGACTCGACGATCGTCAGGTTCGCGTTCAAGAAGAGGCTCTCCAGCCGCGAACTCAGCCGTCCCAATCCCACGCGACCTTCGAACTCGGCCCCGAGGACCGACGCGCTCTTGGCGTTGACCGGCTTGTAGACCGGCAGGGAGCCGAGCAGAACGCTCTTCTCGATCGCGTTCTCGAAGTCCTTGTAGAAGACGCTCACGGCGGCCATTTCACTGGACGTCGGGTAGGTCTCGTAGCGCAGGTCGTAGTTCGAGATCAGCGCCCGCTTCAGATCCGGGTTTCCGATCTCCTGGACCCGGGTCACGACATCTTGCAGAGCAAAGCTCGACAGCTCGCGGAGGTCGGGACGCGAGACGGTTCGACTGAAGGCCGCTCGGAGGTTCGCGTCTTCGTTCAGCGAGTAGGTGAGATTGAGCGCGGGCAGAACGTCCTGATCGTCGAGCTTCGCCGAAGTACTCTCCAGACCAGAGAAGCGGTCATAGGTCCGGTTGCTCATCTCGGCGTTCTCGACGCGCGCGCCAACCACGCTCCGGAGTCTCTGCGACAGAGGCAGATCGACCATGAGGAACCCCGCGGTCTGATCCTGCGACGCGAGGTAGGCGTCGGTTTCATTCGTGTTCTCCCGAAGCCAGACATGGTCGCGGGTGTCCGCCGGGCCGCCGATCATGTCGACACCGAGGAACTCGGCGGCGGGAAGCGCCAGCACCGAGTCACGGTTGATTCCGCCGCCTTGGAGCGTCGGGAGTTCGTACCCGAACCGACGCCACTCGAACGAGCGATCGCGGTTCTTCAGCACGGCCCCACCCTTGAACTTCGCCTCCAGGCCGCTCCACTGACGGAACGGGACGGAGAGCGCTGCTTCGTAACCGCGTTCATCCTCATCCATCGATCCGAATTGCCGCGAGGGTCGCGATCGCGAGCTCATCTCGTAGACCTGCAGCGTGTCCACGATCCGATCGTCCTCGTCGCGAACGAGCCTCGAGTTCTCCTCGTAGGCGTACTCCCGGCGATCCGGCTCATTGCGCTCGGCGTTGGAGTAACTGACCTTCCACTCCAGCGTCGAGTTGCGCAACGGAGTGATGGTGTGGTTCATGCCGAGGGACGAGGTCAGAACTCCGCGTTCGACGTACTGCAATCGTGTGAGTTCGGCGTTTCGACTCCAGTCGTCGGCATATCCCTGCGCGAAACGGACTTCGTCTTCGGAGCTGCGGTTGTACATCGACCGCAGATTCAATGTGTTGAACTGATTCAATCGATAGCTGGAGTTCAGGATCGCCCCCCAGAGCGTGGCGGCCTCCGACGTCGTTGTCTCGAAGTCGTTTCGCACGCTGGTGCCGTCGTCGGTGAAGACCCGCTCGACCGCCTGGGTGGTTTGGGCGGAGTTCGTGTACGACGCTGAGGCGATCAATCCCATCGTTCGCCCGAAGATCGGAATCTCGTCGCCGTACGTGGCGTTGAGGCCGTAATTCGAGAGGGCTCGATCCGCGCGCTCGACGCCCCAAGTGTTGCTGAAGGATTGTCCGAGCATCGCCAGGGTGTCGCTGCTGAAACCCTTGCCGGCGGGGTCGAAGATTCCGCGCTGTTCCAGCTTCTTGTTCTTCGCGAGCTTCTGGACCAGATCGGGCAGGCCGCGAGCACCGTCGTCGAAGCCGAGGAAGTCCGTGTCGCTGCCCTCGTAATGCAAGAAGTCGTTGCTCGAGGTTTCAGAGTTGGATCCGGTGGAGACCGACAGCTCCCAGATTCGTTGTCCCGGGAAGTCGCGCGTGCTCAGATTGACGACGCCGCCTGCGAATTCTCCCGGCTGATCGGGCGTGTAGGTTTTCTGGATGACGACGTTGTCGAGGAGGCCGGCCGCGAAGATGTCGAGCGGGACGACCTTCTTGTTCGGCTCGGGGCTCGAGATGGTCGATCCGTTGACTTGGGTCGCGCTGTACCGTTCTCCGAGTCCGCGGACGTAGATGTATTTGCCGCCGACCGTCGAGACGCCGGTCACCCGCTTGAGTACATCCGCTGCGTTCGAGTCGGGTGACTTCTTGATCTGCTGCGCCCCGATGCCGTCCGAGACCGCCGGTGCGCGCTTCTGCTTCGCCAGGATCGCCATGTCCGAGGCGCGTTCCCTGGTGCTCTGGACTTCGATCGTCTCCAGCGTCATCGCGTTCGACGTGAGCGAAACGTCCACCGTGGCGGCGGCGCGGTCGGCTACGTCGATTCCGTAGATCTTCTGCTGATTGAAGCCCACGAACCCGATGACCAAGCGGTAGCTTCCCGGCGGGCAGACGATGCGATAGGAACCATCTTGAGCTGTCATTGCGCCGCCGAACGGGGCGCCCAGCGTGTCGCCGGCCGCGGGATTCGTCTTGAAGACACTGACGTTGGCGTAGGCCAGAGGCTCACCGCTGTCAGCCGACAGGACGCGGCCGATGATCTTGGATCCGGCGTCCTGCGACGCTGCGGAGGAAGGACTGTTCTGGGCTCGCACGATCTCGGCGGCGTTCGCCGAGAGCACGAGGATCCCGGCGATCAATCCGAGCTTGATCAGGTTCGTTCGATTCATTGCACCCTCTTCGTTTCTTCGGACTCGGACCCATCGCTCTCTCGTACTCCGACCGCGGCGTTGACCGGACTTGCCGCGAACGGACTTCGGAGAGGCGCGACGGGGCGGACGCCGAGCGCCCGCCCCATCCCCTCTTGCGCTCTCGATCACCGCGTCGTGACGAGGCGTCCCGACGCCGACTTGTCAGCGGTCTGCAGGCGATAGAAGTAGGCCCCCGCGGCGCGATCGGTCGGCACGTTCCAGACGGCGGTGTGCTCACCGGCGGCCAGTTCACCGTCGAGCACCCGCTCGACCATCCGCCCCGCGGCATCGAAGACCGTGAGTTCAGCGCGACCGGACGCGGGCAGGCTGAAGAAGAATCGGGCCTCGTTGACCGCCGGATTCGGGAAAGTGCGGATCAGAAGGCCCTCGACCGACGCGACCTCAGGATCCACGTTGGTCGTTCCGCCGCCGCAGAAGACGGCCGGCGTCGGGCCGAAGCCGCGTGCGGACGTCTCGTTGTGCTGCACGCGCAGTCCGCGATCTCGCCAGTTCATCACGATGCTGTTGTAGATCCTGGCGTCCGTGCCGCGACGCAGGTGGATTCCGTTCGCCTCGGAACCGGTATTGGAGCCGACGAGCGTGAGGTTCGCGAACGTGGGGAGCGAACGGCAGGGTGCGTCGAAGTTGAACTCGTTGTTGTCGGCTTCGATCGCCTTGTCGCTGGCGTCGCCCAACTGCTGGATCACGGCGAACTGCACCTGTCCGCGGTAGCCCATCTGCCAGTCGAGACCATCGTCCTGACCATGAGTCCCGACCAGGTAGGAGCAGTTGACGTTGCCGCCAAACCACTCGAAGAGGTCGTCCAATCCACGGTGCGCCTGCAGGTGGTTGACCCGGGTATTGCAGCCCACGCCGTTGAACGTCCAAGCGTTGAGTTCGTTGTCGAGGCCGGCGATGCGGCCCGCGAACTCCACCCGCGCGTACTCGAGCGATCCGCTGTTGTCACAGTCGTTGTTCCCGCAGAACGCGACCGCCGTGCCCTCGCTCACGCAGCTACCGCCATTGATGCAGTCCGCACAGTTGGCGATTCCGCGCCCGTTGATGACCACCCCGCCCCACTGGCCGGGGGCATACGAACCGGGCGCCGTGTCCGGCGTGAAGATGATCGGATCGTCCACCGTTCCGTTCGCGAAGATCTGTGCGCCCCGCTCGATGACGAGTGTTCCAACGGTGGCGTTCTCGCCGAAGACGTACGTGCCGGCTTCGATCGTGATCGACGCGCCAGACTCGATGTCGACCCGGCCGCGGAGGAGATAGTGGTTGGTGTTGACCAGATTCAGGGGGGTGAACTGATCGCCCTGCAGGATCACCACCGGTCGCACCGGGATGACTCGGCCCGCGCCGTTGAAGGTGTAGTCGGTCCAGCCCTGCGTCCAATCGTCGCCCATCCCGACCGGGGGAATCGCACCGCGGTAGCAGGTCGGCTTGATGAGGTCGACACACGAGGGACAATTGCCGCACGCATCGGGCGCGATCGCGGGACTGACCACCGCATCGTTCACGGAAGAAGCCGGACTGCTCGCCAACGGCTGCCAGTTCGGATTCACGATGTTCAGAGGAGCGACGAGCTGCGGATCGACCGTGTCGTTGTTCGGGAAGTGAGCGATGAGACCGCAGGCATCGAAGGTGGCGGAACCTCCGACGATGCAGGTTCCGCCCGTGTTCCCGAACAAGATGTTTCCGTCGAAGACGTGCTGCGCGCTGGCCGTGCCGACCAAGGCCGTCGCCATGGTCACGCCGAGTGCGAGACGCTTCAGAGTATCGAAGTGCATTCTGCCTCCTGTGGTCGTCTGGGAGTGGATCTCGTGGGTGCGTTGTTCCGCGTCGGAAGATCCGTGGATGGGGCGCTCTGACTGCAGAGCACGAACGTCATGGATCGGTCACAACACGCGGCAGAGTTTGCTCGCGCAGGAAGGCGGAAGCCCGTCAGCTTTCGGTCAATGATCTTTGGCCGTAGGGAGAGTTCTTTGTTAGGAGTTCGTGTGGCGGTCGGGGGTGGCTCGGACGACCCTCGTCGTGCGCTGAAATCGCCCCAATCGCGCTAGGATGCAAGGCATGCAGCGGCCGAACTCTTCTCACAACACGCTGAAATCGGCGCGGGATCGCGCGGGCGGCCTCATCGGCCGTGTTCGGCGACTGCTGCACGAGCACATCTGGGACGTGGACCTGACCCGCGTCTCCCGCTTCCAGGCGTTCTTCTATCGCCAGTTGCGCGTCGCCGTCCTCGTGGTGCGCGACCTCCTGCGAGGTCGCCTCTTCCTCCAAGCTTCCGCGATGACCTTCACGTCGCTCCTGACGATCGTGCCGCTGTTGGTCGTGAGTTTCGCGGTTATTCGAGGACTGGGCGCTTTCGAGGGACTGGAGAACCGGCTCGAGCAATTCATCCTCGAGTCGATCGTGCCGTCGAGTCAGTCCGAGGTGCGGGCTTGGATCGATCGCTTCTTGGTCAGCGCGCGAGGGGGCGCGTTCAGCGGCGTGAACTTGTTCGCGCTCCTGGCCGGCGGCTTCGGTTTGCTCTCGTCGATGGAGGGCGCATTCAACGATATCTGGGGCATTCGACGCGGTCGGCCGATCCACCAACGTCTCCCCATCTATCTTACGCTGATCGTGCTCGGTCCGCCGTTGGTCGCTCTCGCGCTCACGCTCACGGCCGACTTGGCCGCCGCTCAGATCTGGCTGTGGATCACGGCGAAGGCGCCGGAGCTGGCCATTCCGATCGGCATCGCGTTCAAGCTCGCGCCGGCGATCCTGATCGGAATCGCGCTCACTCTCCTCTACACGATCCTGCCCAACGCGCGCGTGCGCCTCCTCGACGCTCTCCCGGCCGGGCTGATCGCGGCCGTCCTGTTCGAGGTGTCTCGCTACGCGTACACGACTTACTTGGCGAGTTCGATCCACTACAACGCGCTCTATGGCTCCATCGCCGCGTTGCCGATCTTCCTCGTCTGGGTCCACTCGGCCTGGGTGATCGTCCTCTTCGGCGCGGAACTGACCTTCGCGCGAGACGCCGCAGACGACATCCGAGATGAGGAGTTAGCGCGCGATGCCACGGCGCGCGAGCGGCTTCGCGCGGCGCTCCGACTCACCTACGAGGCTTGCCGGCAGCATCTCGCGGGTGAACCGCCGCCTCGCCAGAGCGAGCTCGCGCATCGCCTGCAGCTTCCCGTGCGGCTGGTCGGCTCCGTCTCCGAGTTGTTGACCGACGCGGGCATCCTCCATCTGGTCGCGATCGCGCACGAAGATTTCGGCTTGGTTCCCGCGCGCACGCCGGATCGGATCCTGCTTCGCGACGTGGTGGATGGGTTCCTCGATTGCGGCGTCACCGTCAGCCGTCGCCCCGCCTCGACCAAGACGCGCCCGGCGCACCCGGCGGGGCCGGTCGATCGCGTGCTCCAGCGGCTCGAGTCGAACCTCTCCGGCGCCGACGGGGACCGCTCCATGGCCGACCTCGTCGCACTCGCGGCGTCTTCCGTTCCGCCCACCGTGATTCCGTTTCGTCGGCCCGAGGAGGGGCAATCATCGTGATTCAGGTCGATCGACCGCTCGTCTTCGTCACCGGGGCGAGCGCCGGAATCGGCGAAGCGACCGCCCGGGCCTTCGCCGCTCGCGGCGCGCGTCTCCTCCTCGCGGCCAGACGGATGGATCGCCTGCGCGAGTTGGCGGCCGAGCTTCGCCGAGAGTATCAGACCGAGACGACGACGCTCGAGCTCGATGTCAGAGACTCCGCGGCCGTGTCCTCGGCGGTCGAATCGCTCCCCTCGGAATGGGCCGCGATTGACGTCCTCATCAATAACGCCGGGCTCTCGCGCGGACTCGACAAGGCGCAAACAGGCGACCTCGATGACTGGGACGAGATGATCGACACCAACCTCAAGGGATTGCTCTATGTCACGCGTGCGGTTCTGCCCGGCATGGTCGCTCGCGGAAGGGGCGATGTCGTGCTCCTCGGTTCGATCGCGGGCCACGAGGTCTACCCGGCGGGGAACGTCTATTGCGCGACGAAGCATGCGGTGAGAGCTCTCGCCGGCGCTCTCCGCCTGGATCTCAACGGCACAGGAGTGCGTGTTTCGACGATCGATCCCGGGATGGTCGAGACGGAGTTCAGCGTGGTTCGATTCCGGGGCGACGCCGATCGCGCGGCGCGTGTGTACGGCGGACTCACGCCGCTTTCCGCCGACGATGTCGCCGATTCGATCGTCTGGGCTGTCTCGCGCCCGGGCCACGTCAACGTCGCGGAGATCCTGCTCCTGCCGACTGACCAGGCTTCCGCCACCGTGGTCCACCGCCGGCCGACCTCTCTCCGTCCTTGACGTACGTCGGTCGGATCGTAGGCTGGTAGTCCACGACGATTCCACAACCAACCGAAGAGGACCTTCATGGAGATCGATCCGAATCGCCCAGAACCGGAGGTCGCGTCCCGGTCCCGCCGAGATGCGCTCAAGCTGTTCGGACTCGCCGCGGCGGGTGGAATCCTGGCGCTTGGAACCGCGCCGGTCTCCGGCTCAGCGGATGTGGCGGCGCAGTCCGGCGGCGGCGTTGCTGGCGAAGGCGAGGCCACCGGCCTGCCTGAGTACGAGCTCCCCGCACTCCCCTATGCGAAGAACGCGCTCGACGGATTTCTCAGCAGCGAGATCTTGGAGCTCCACCACGAGAAGCATCACGCCGCGTATGTGAAGGGACTGAACTCCGCCCTCGCGAGCCTGGCGGGCGCTCGCCGCGAAGGAAGACTCGACGCGGTCAAGGATCTCACGCGCGCCGTGGCATTCCACGGGAGCGGGCATGTGCTCCATTCACTCTATTGGGCGTCGATGAGCCCGACGGGCGGCGGTGGACCGTCGGGGGATCTCGCGGCAGGACTCTCCGCGAGCTTCGGCAGCGTGGATGCCTTCCGCCAACAGTTCGCCGCTGCAGCCAAGGCCGCCGAGGCGAGCGCGTGGGCGATGTTGGTCTACGAGCCGCTGGGGGATCGTTTGCTGATCCTGGCGCCGGAGAGTCATCAGCAGATGGGTCTTCCCGGGTGCGTGCCCCTCATCGTTTGCGACGTCTGGGAACACGCGTACTATTTGCGCTACCAGAACCGCCGAGCCGACTACGTCGACGGTTTCTTCGGTGTCATGGATTGGACCTTCGCCGCCCGGCGCCTCGCCGCGGCGAGAAGCTGACGCGGGCCGCAGAAGACGGGGTGATCAACCGATGGTGACAGCATGAGCCCGTATTTCATCCTTGTAGCGATCCTCACGGCGGCCGGCGTCGCCCTGATGATCTATCTGATCCGGCTGATCCACCGCCTCACCGCCGTGGCGGTCGAGCTGGAGGCGGCGATCCGCAACGTCAACGAACTCGCCGATCAAGCGGGCGGTGTGCTCCAAAAGGTCGAGGCCGAGCTGAACACGGTCCACAGCATCAGCCAACGCCTCGAGGGCATCGTCGCGGACGCGGAGAACGTCTCGGGACAGGTCTCGAAGTTCTCGCTCTCCGTGGTCGACGGCCTTTCACCGCTCTCGGGCGCCTTCCAGCAGGTGAAAGCGGTCCTGAGCGGAGTCCAGACGGGGGTCGGCGCTTTCAAGCGGTTTCGGAGCGAACGCCGTTAGCGTTCCGGTGTTACGCTTTCGGGAGCACAATTCAATCGAGTAGCAGCTCAGCCACTCGCCAGTCCGTTTCTCGAGCAAGGAGACAAAATATGAGCAGGAACACAGACGGACTCGTGGGCTTCCTCCTCGGCGTCATGGCCGGGGCCACCGCCGCCGTCCTCCTCGCGCCGGACAAGGGGTCGGAGACGCGCCGGAAGATTCGCGCGGCGACGCTCGATCTCTACGGCCGAGGTGAGGAGTTCGTCGAGGGCCAGACACAGGCAGCCACAGACGCCGCCCACCGCGTGGCCGACGTCGCTCGCGAGAAACTCCATGCCGCGCAGGAGAAGGTCCACGAGGCGAGCGACAGCGCTCGCTCGCACGCCGCGGCGTTGAAGGAAGCAGTCAACGAAGGCCGGGATGCGTATCGCCGGGAGATGAACAAGACCTGAGATTCACCGCGGCGCGACGGCCGACCTCGGCCGGACCGCGTCCCGACGTGACTTACGAAATCGCTCCGGTGCTCACGGCGCCGGGGCGATTTCTGTCTCCGGCGCCTCGAACGAGTCCGGGGTCGCCGCGGTTGACTCCGGGATCGCCGACACCTCGAGGCCGACGGAGTCGGGGCGGGAATCGACCGGCGCCGCCGTTTGGTCGAACCGGCGAACGACGCTGCGATCCCCCGCGAATTGCGTCCCGTGTCCGGCCAGGTAGTGGTTCCGTATTCCGGCGGCGGCGGCGGCCACCTTGTTCAACGTATCGTCGAGTTCTCGCATCGCTAGCTTCATTCCGAGACTTTCCGGGATCCACCCGCCGACCACGATGGTGAGCTGGTAGACGAGGAGCGTCGTATCGTCATCCAGTTGGGCGACAACCCAAGAACCTTCGTTCGCGGGAAGGTAGACAGCCTTCTCCGCCGCGTCCTCATCCAGCCCCGCCACCCTTCCGCCGCGGACCACTTCGAACGCGATCTCGCGACCGTTCTCGGAGAGAAGCCAGGCTTGCTGCCAGATCCCGTCGTCGCTGCGCGCCGCGAGGTCCGAGTCCAGCCAGGTGTCGATAACCCAGTTGCGATCTCGGATCGGCCAAGGGAGCGACATGTGTTGGTAGAGTTGGTTGCTTCCGCCTCCACCGTCCATGACTCGATACTCCTTCACGCGTCCCGGGAAGAGCGTGTGCGGATCGAGGGCGGCGAGCCAGGTCTCCAGCTTGGGTGAGTCGACGATGCGGTAGCCGACGCCGCGGATCTGCATGTCCTCGACTTCTTCGCCGTCCGCGCCGGTCACCTCGGTGTTCCACTTCTGCTTCACGACCTTGCGTGCGAGAAGTTCTTCGCTTTGCTCGTCCGAGAGCGGAGGGAGCGGGGTCTTGGAAAGCGCGTTGTACTCTTCGATCCGCGCGCGCGCGCGCGCCAGTTCGGACGCCGAACACACCGGCGCCAGCAGAGCCACCGCGAGTAACCCCGCGATCGCGGTGCGCTCGAGACGAGAACGGGGGGGCATAGTGCGGATCCTCCGCGAGACGCCGACGACGGGTCGCCGAGCGTGGCGACCACGTTCAGTAGACCGGGCCAGCAGTCCGGGTCAGTAGATGTAGATCGGCGTCCCGATCGGGGCGAGATCCCAGAGCGCCTTGAGATCCTCTCGCCCGAGTCGGATACATCCGTGGGAGACGCTTCGTCCCAGGAGCCGCTCATACAATGTTCCATGGATCATGAAGCCGTTCCCGAAGTAGAGCGCGTACTTGCCGAGGACGCCGTCCTCGAATCGATCGGAGTCCCGTCGTGGGACCGGTCGGCCTTCTTCGATGAAGGCCCAGTCCGGTTTCTTCCAAACTGGATTCTCCCGCTTCGAGATCACACGGTACTGGCCGCGCGGCGTGTCGAACGTCCAGGTTCGACCATTGTCCCTGCTGGCGTCCCGGAGGACGAACCCCGAACCGGTCGAGGCCACGCACGTGCGTAACACCTCGTCGCCCTTGCGGACGTAGACGCGATTCTGGGTTTGATCGATGACGATGTACGCGCCCCGAGGCGCGGTCTTCGTCAGTTTGGCCGCTAGACCCTTGCGCTTGTTCTCGGAGTCTTTCGCCGCCTTGGCCAGCGTCGGCCCTTCCGCCGGAACATCGTCCGTGACGCGAAGCGGCGTCGGCCGTAGTCGCTCGTATGCGTAGCCGGTCCCGAACCCCGCGAGGAGCGCGGCAGCGAGAAAGACGCCGATCCCGCCCAGCACCCAGACGCGGCGCCGGCTTATCGATCGTTCCCGAGACCACTCCCGCGTGACCTGACCGTTGTAGAGCGTGTATGGGCTGTCGATGCCACGATCCACGGTCTTACCCTCCGCTTACGATCCGCCCGTCAGTTCGACGATGGCTTGCTCGCGCTACGCATCGCCTCGGTCTCGCGCATGAGGTTCGTGAAGAAGCCGCCGCTGCCATCCCCACCCACGATCGTGACCGGAGTCCCGACCTCGACGCGACGCGCCAACTCGTCCATCTCGGCGTTGGAAAGCGCTACGCAGCCCTTCGTCCAGTCCTTCCCACGCCCGCCTTCTCCGTGGATCTCGATGAGACCGCCGACGCCGGCCGACTTGGGAACCTGACCTGCTCGTCGGAGCTGAGCGAACTCACGCCGATCTTCCTCGTTGGGATAGTCCAGAAGGAAGGCGCGATGATACGTGGATTGCCCCAACCCCTTCTTCGATGTGATGCGGTACTTCCCTTCGGGTGTCGCGGCATCTCCGGAGTAGCGCTTGTCCCGGACCGAGTTGTAACCGAGCTCCGCCGCGTAGGTGCGGCTGAGAGCACCGTTGGAGTAGACGAAGAGTTGGTGCTTCTCTTTGTTCACGATGATGGCCGTGGCTGAATTGCGACGCGACCAGGCGATCGTCTCGTCGATCCATCCGCGCCAACGCGCGACGAGTTCTCGATCGCCGTACCTCGCGATCTCCTTCTCGGCGCGCGTGATGACGCGGAGAACCGTCGCCTGGGCGCCGCTGGCCGCCTCGCGCGCGGCAACGTAGTCCGCTTCCTCGAAGTAGATCCGAGCCTCGTGCTGCGCGGTCTTCGCGCGCTGGATCAGACCCCGGTCGTACGCGGAAATGCTCGCCGCGCGCGCCACCTCATCGGCCGTACCGATGACGCGATCCGCATCCGCCAGATGGGTGAGTGCCTGGTTCCTGGCTTCCTCTCGCGCGTGCATCGACTGCTGCGTGGCGCCCCTCGACTCCGACACCGCCCGATCGAGGTGCAACCTCGCGTCGGTGAAGTCCCGAAACGGAAGGAAGCGGATCTGCTGGAGTCGGACCTCGAGTCGACCGGTCTGAAGGGCAGCCTCCGCGCTGGCGAGGAGCTCGGGCGTCCAGCGATCGGCCCGTTCGCGACGCGCCTCCTCGATCCCCTCCGCGGCGACACGCAAGCCGTACTCCGGCACGCTCGTCTTGCCCTGGATGATCGGAATCGACATCGCGACAACCGAGCCTACGCTCGCCAACGCGAGCAGGATCCACGGCCAACGACGGCGGTGGCGACGGCGGGTGGTCGAGAACGGAGATGCGGGTAGTTCGGCTCGCAATGGCAACGTGGTCATATCCCTATTTTCGGGACTCGAGCCCCCAAGACCGAACAGTTTCTCGGCGGGGACCTGAGGGGCATCCTTGCCCATCCCATAAAGTCAAGGGCACGGCCGTTTGGAGCGGCCGTGCCCTTTACCCAACCGTAGGTCGCTGGACTACTTACGGCCCATCCGGTCCGCCATGGCCTGCTCGATGGACGTCTTCACGGTCATCGTCGTCGCCTTGGCCGCGTTGGCCTTCCGCTGAGCTTCGAGGAACTTGCCGTTGGTGAAAGCCGTGTTCGCCTCTACCAAAGCCTGCTCGGCGCCAGCGATGTCAGCCTTGTACGCCTCGATGTCCTGCATGCTGCCCTTGCCCTTGGGGGCCTTGTCCAACATGTCCTTGGTCTCGGTGATGAGCGCCGAAACCTCGGCCATCATCGCGTTGACCTCGGTCTTGACCTGGTCCTTGCGAGCGTTGGCGTCCGCCAGAGCCTTGTCGGCCTTGGCCTTCGCGTCGGCCGCGAGCACCGTCGACTGCTTGTAAGACCGGAACAACGCGAACTTCTTCTCCTGCGCCGCCAACTCGGCGTCGAGCGCGGCCTTCGCCGTTTGGGCGTCGCGGAGCGAAGCCTGCGCGTAGTCCGACGCTTCCGCCTGCGTGGCGGCCGCAAGCGACGCCATCGCACCGTCGATATCGGTTTGTGGCGGCTTCGCGCAGCCAGCCATCAAAGAAAGGATGACGACACACGCGAAGGGTGCCAACCAGTTGCCGAAGCCCCTCCTCACACGGTCCATGATCAGAACCTCCTTGAGATTCCCTGCTCTGCGAATCCCTCTGCGGATGACACCCCCCCAGCTAAAAGTGTGGCGAGTGCCCGGGGGTTACACTCGGCCCGCGGGATGATACACGAAGGCGCGCGCCTGTCCAGTGATCGAAGCGATGTGATTCAGGCGACTCTGGAACGACTCAACACCGCTGCGGGTAACCAGTTGAGCCGCCAGTTCAATTGACCGGGCCGCCGGTCACGATCGGCTCGTGTGCGGGAAGTACAAGCAACCGCGTGTCGGGAGGGAGCGCGCGGTAGAGCGATTTCGCCTCGTCGGGGGCCAGGACGATCCGAAGGCGAACCCGATCTCCTCGCTGGGAATCGACGGCCGAGACGAGATCGGCCCACCAAGATCCCAAAATCCGGCCGACCGATTGGTGCGGTTTGATGGAGTCGGTTCCCGCCGGGAACCGCACCTCGAGGGAGAGTCCGCCGTCATAGCGAACGTGATAGCGGTGCGGGACCGGGTACAACTGTTCGGGCGTGAGCGGCACCCCGAAGGATCGCTGCACCGAGTCCGCGTAGGCGGTATCGCCCAGCGTCGTGATCGTCAATTCGGATCGCTGTTTCTGCCGCGGTGGATCCAGATTGCCGAGTTCCCAGACTCGGCCCTGCCACTCCGGCGGCAGCGCGCGCGGACGGAAGAGCATCCGCGGGATCCCCACCTCCATGCCGAGTAGGTGGTACTGCTGCAAGAGAGCGCCCTTGAACCTCAGATCAAGCAGCGAACTCGCGGGATCCAACTCCAGGTAGAACGTGTCGCTCGTCGCGAGTTCGTAGCGACTCTGCAGAATCTGCGTCTCGCGCTGGAGCCGCGCCACTTGTTCGCGCGTCGGCGGCGTGCTCTTCCCGCGGTCGCCAGATTGCGCTCGCGTCGAAGACGGGGCCAGTAGGATCCAGGCGACGAGGAGGAGCGTCGCTCCTGCGCCGAGGAGCCCGGAAATTCTCGCTGACGATTTTCGATCATGGGTCGCTCGGGACATCTCGCTCGAACCTCGGGTGCATCCGCCGTGCTCGCGTTGAAGGGTCCGCAGCATAGCCTGTGCTCTTGCTGCCGCCGGAGGGCTTTCCTATGCTGCCCAGGATGAGCGCTCCAAACCCCGCCGCGCTCGGCGAGCCGATTGGCGCCACGTTGCCCCTCTGGTCGGTCGCTCCGTTCGTGGCTCTCATTCTCGGAATCGCCTTACTGCCGCTGTTCGCTCACCACTGGTGGGAGCGGTCGCGCAATCAGTTTCTGATCGCCGTCGGGCTGGCGGCGCCGGTCGGGGTCGCGTTCTGGTTCCTCGATCGACACGCGCTCGAACACGCGCTCGTCGAATACCTCGCCTTCATCGCCTTGCTCGGGAGTCTGTTCACCGTTTCCGGCGGTATCGCCCTCTCCGGCAAGTTGCGCGCGACCCCGCTCAGCAATACGTTGCTGCTCCTCGTCGGCGCCGTCGTCGCAAACGTGATCGGCACCACCGGCGCGTCGATGCTGCTCATCCGCCCGTTCCTCGAAATGAACGCCGAGCGAGAGCGGCGTACGCACCTGCCGATCTTCTTCATTTTCTTGGTCAGCAACATCGGCGGATGTCTCACCCCGATCGGCGATCCGCCGCTCTTCCTCGGCTACCTGCGCGGAGTACCGTTCACCTGGACGCTCTCGCTGTTTCCAGAATGGCTCTTCTGCCTGGCATTCGTCCTGGTCGTGTTCTATGCATTGGACGTCCGGGCATTCCGGCTCGATGGCGGAATCCCGCTGGCCGCGAAGGGTCAACCCACGGAGCGCATTCGGCTCCTCGGGCGCCACAATCTCGTCTTCCTCGCACTCCTCGTGGGAGCGGTGTTCCTCCCTGAGTTCCTCCGCATCGCAGCGATGGGCGCCATCGCGCTGGCGAGCCTCTCGCTGACCAACCGAGCGATCCGAGAGCGAAACATGTTCAGTTTCGGGCCGATCCGCGAGGTCGCGATCCTCTTCTTCGGGATCTTCGTCACGCTCGTGCCCGCGCTCCTGATCCTCGAAGCGCGAGGTGACCAGATGGGGCTGACCCGACCGTGGCAGTTCTTCTGGCTGACCGGTGTCCTGTCGTCATTCCTCGACAACGCGCCCACCTATGTCGCGTTCACCTCGATCGCGCTCTCGACGGTAGGGGTCGCCGGAACCGCGGACGCGTTGCGCCCCCTCGCCGCACTGGTCGACCACGACACGGGCGTTCGACTCCTCCAGGCGATCAGCCTGGGCGCCGTCTTCATGGGGGCGAACACCTACATCGGAAACGGTCCGAACTTCATGGTCCGAGCGATCACAGAGAGTCGAGGAACTCGCATGCCCAGTTTCTTCGGATACATGGCATGGTCAGGGGCGATCCTGATCCCGTGCTTCGTCCTCGTGACGCTGCTGTTCTTCCGTTAGGCCACCGCACAACCCGAGGTGACTGCTTGAGCGATCTCGATCCAGCGACAACCCCTCCGCCACCGGAGGTCGAACAGGAGCCCGCCTGGTACTACTTGCGGGCCGATCAGACGCTCGGTCCGGTCAGCGGGCGCTCGCTCCAAGCGTGGCTGGAGTCCGGCTTCCTCTCGAATTCGTCGCTCGTCTGGCGCGACGGGATGTCGGGCTGGGCCCCGATTTCCGACATCGATCTGACGCCTGGAACCTGGGACGCGAGTCGTTCTCGTTTGGTCGCATCGAGCTCCGCCGAAGGCGAATCGCCGAACCCCGACGCGCTCACCGCGCGACGCTACGCAAGTTTCTGGCGAAGGCTCGCCGCCTACATCATCGACAACTTGATCTTGGCCTGCGCGCTACTCCTGGCGCTCTTTCCGCGGATGGTGGGCGAGGTGCGCGACCCTGAAGCGCTTTCTCGCGATCCCGTCCTGCTCTTGTCGTCGCTCGTACTCTCGTTCGCGTACTTCGTCATCTGGGAGAGCTCGGCTTGGCAGGCGACCCCGGGGAAGCGGATCTTGCGCATCCGCGTGACCGACCTCGCGGGCCGTCGGCTCAGTTTCTTCCACGCGTCGGTTCGCCACTTGGGAAAGATCGCCTCGAGTCTCACCTTCTATCTGGGTTTCTTGATGGCGGCCTTCACTGCGCGTCGGCAGGCGCTCCACGATCTGCTCTCGGGCTGTGTCGTCCTCCAGGATCCGTAGTCGGCCGGTTTTGGCTGGGGCGGCGTCGGGGTGCGTTAGCGCGAGTGTCTGCCGCGCGTCAGCAAGAAGACGAGGAACGGCGCTCCGCAGATCGAGGTGATCGCGCCGACGGGCAGCTCCTGAGGGGCCAGGAGCGAGCGGGCCGCCGCATCGGCGCCGACGACCAGGGCGCCTCCCAGCATGGCGCTCGCTGGGATCACGAATCGATGGTCCGCGGTGCGTAAGGCTGATCGCGCGATGTGCGGAACCATCAGGCCGACGAACCCGATCACCCCCGCCACGGCGACGGAGCCGGCCGCGAGCAACGAAGAGTGGACCAGCGTCCAACGTTGCACCTGGCGAACGGGGGAACCGAGGCTCTGGGCCACTTCGTCTCCCCAGAGCAGGACATTCAGATCTCGCGCCAACCACAGCGCGTGCGCGGAACAGGCAAGGACGAGGACCCCGAGCAGACACACCGACGGCCATTTCGCGTGTCCGAAGCTACCCAACATCCAGAAGAGCGAAGCGGTCGCGCCATCCGGCGCCTGCACGAGCAAGAGCGAGGTGACCGAGGAGAGCACCGATCCGACCGCGATCCCCACCAAGAGCAGGCCCTCGGAACGCACGGAACGGACCGCGCGCGCGAGGGCGTAGACGACCAGGACGGCGCCCAATCCTCCGACGAACGCCGCGGGAACTCGAAGAGCGAGCCCTCCCGCCAATCCACTCGCGAGTCCGGGGATGGCGCCGACCGCCACGACGGCGCAGCCCGCTCCGGCGCTCACGCCAACCGTGTACGGGCCGGCCATCGGATTCTGGAAGAACGCCTGCAGGAGCGCGCCACTGACCGACAGCGCGGCGCCGACGAGGACCGCGAGTGCGACGCGCGGCGCGCGGATCTCACGGATCAGTTGAGTCGTCGAGTCGTCGGGCGTGGCGCGTACGATCGCGCGCCAGACTGCATCTGGCGGAACGGACACGGCACCGACCAGCAGACCAAACAGCGACATCGCGATCATGACGAGAAGGGCGCAGAACAATACTGCCGGGGGCTTCACGATCGCCGCGTCCGGCGGGGCACTTTCGGGCGCGGCAGGTCCGGCTGCGTACACGCGGCGAGCTTCTCCAGCGCATCGAGCGACCGCGGGCCCGGGCGCATGAGCGTTGCGGAGGGGAGGCAACAGATCCGTGACTCGCGCACGGCACGGAGGTTTCCCATCCCTGGCTCAGACGCGAACCGTGCGAGGGCGTCGGCTTCGCTCATCCCGTCGGGCAACGCAAGGAGCAACAGGTCCGGATTCGCGGTCAGGACCGCCTCGGGCGAGTAGCGAGGCCAGGCTTCCGCGCCCGTGACCGCGTTCGTTCCTCCCGCGAGTCGGATGAGGTCGTCCACATGCGAACCGGGTCCGGCCGACCAGCCCAAGTTCTCCGGATCGACGAACAGAACAGTAGGACGAGTCGACTCGGGTATCGAATCGGACCACGCGCGGAAGGCGCGGAGTTCGTTCCAGAACCTCTGGATCAGTTGGTTGGCCTTTTCGGGATCGTTCGGCCCGACGACGGCCGCGAGGGTCGAGACCATTCGCCGGACACCCTCGAGGTCAGTGCGGTCGTCGAGGGCGAAGACGCTCAGCCCTAGTGCGCGCAGTCGATCGATCGTCTCGAGCGGATTTCCGCGAGTGACGAGCACGAGGTCCGGTCGACTCCGTTGGATCGCTTCCAGCGATGGGTCGACGATCCCTCCGATCTGCGGACAGTTTTTCGCTTGCTCGGGATAGTCACAGTACCGGGTGACCCCCACGATGCGACCACGGGCGACGCCCAGCGCGAACAGACTCTCGGTCAGGCTCGGAGAGAGTGAGATGATCCGATCGGGGTAGCGCTCGGCCGCCAGCGTGTCGCCGAGGGCATCGACCAGGGCGGCGTGCCCGCCGTTGGGAGCGAGCTCTGCCGCCGACTGCGCCGACGTCGGTCTACCCGACAGACTGAACGCCAGCGCCGCGAGACAGCAGAACCCCGACAACCAAAGACGCCACGTCTCGACGCTCCGTTCGTACCTCACGTGTGAGCCTCCTCTTTGTTGCTTCTCGTCGGGGCTCCGAGGCGCCAGACAATGCGGCGTTTTCCCGTTCTGAGATCTCGCGTGACATCCACGGGCGTCCCGAAGACTTCGGAGAGAATTTCTTCGCGCAAGACTTCGTCGCCGTCGCCGGCCACCACGAGTCGACCTTGGTCGAGCAGGACCAAACGATCGCAATAGTGCGCCAACAGATCCAGGTGATGGTCCGCCACGACGACGGTGCAACGGGCGGCTCGCGTCAGCGCGTGCAGACGATCGTAGATCTCGCGTTGATACTTCAGGTCGAGGTTCGCCACCGGCTCGTCGAGCAAGAGGATCGAGGCCTCCTGGACCAGTGCGCGAGCGATCGCCGCGCGCTGCCACTCACCCCCGCTCAGGCTCTCGACCGCCCGGTCGCCCAGCGCCCCGAGGTCCAGCCGAGCGATCGCCGATTCGATCGCTCGCGTGTCCGCGGGCCGGTCCGGCCACCAGCCGCGGGTGTGTGGATGGCGCCCGGTCGCGACCATCTCACGGACCGTCCAAGGAAAACTGCCCTCCATGCGCTGGGGGAGCCACGCGATTCGCCTCGCTCGTTCGGACGCCGTGACCGTGCGGATCGATCGGACACCGTCCAAGATCACATCTCCACGTGCCGGCTTCAGTAGTCCCGCCAACAATCGCAGAAGGGTGGACTTCCCGGCCCCGTTCGGTCCCAGGACCCCGATCAGCTCGGAGTCGTGGATCGTGAGGTGGGAGATCTGGAGACTGGGCTTGTCCCCGTACCGAAACTCGAGGTCTTTGGCGGCAAGAACTTGCGTTCCGGTCGTCCTCCGCAGAGAAGCGGGATTGTAACCATCCGACGACATCGCTAAGCTTCGTCAATCAATGAAGACACTCGCCTCACGAACGTTCGGCGACCGCAGGCGTCGCCCGACACCTATCTTCAGCCGCTTCATATGGTTCGGCGGACGCCGGAAAACCGTTCGTCGGCTCTCCGACCCGCTCGCTGTCTACGTGGACCGTCCGTCGCCGGCCACAACCTGGGCGGTCATGGCGATCTTCGGCCTCCACTGCCTCGACGCCATCTTCACGCTTCTCCACCTCGAACGTGGGGGGAGGGAGCTGAACCCGGTCATGGACTACTTCATACGGCAGGGCGCCGGTTCGTTTCTGACGGCCAAACTAGGAATGGCCGGACTCGGCCTGTTCTTCCTAGGTATCCACCAGAACTTCCCATTCGTGCGAACCTCTCTCGCCGGGCTCTTCGTGGTTTTTTCTGTGCTCGTCGGCTACCACTTCCTCCTGATCTACCTCTCTTGATCCCTCCCGGCAGTGGACCCCGCCTACCTAGTTGCCACTCCCGGTCGCGGGCGTCGTGGCGGGCTGGCCGAAGCTGACACGCGGCGCCTGCGAGGCTTCCGGCGGGGCGTCGAACAGCCTGGCGGCCTCGAAGCCGAACATCCCCGCCACTAGGTTGTTCGGGAAGGACCGGCGCCGAACGTTGTAGGTCTGGACGACGTCGTTGTACCGCTTGCGCTCCGTGGAGATGCGATTCTCCGTGCCGGCGAGTTCGTCTTGCAGGGCGAGGAAGTTCTGGTTCGCCTTGAGGTCCGGATATCGCTCGACGACGACGAGAAGTCGCGAGAGAGCGCCGGAGAGTTGGTTGTTGGCTTCGATCGACTCTTCGGGCGTTCCTGCGCCGGCCACTCTCGACCGCGCGTTCACGACGGCTTCGAGCGTCTCCCGCTCGTGCGCCGCGTAGCCCTTCACTGTCTCGACCAGATTCGGGATGAGATCGAGCCGGCGCTGGAGCACGTTCTCCACCTGGGCCCACGCCGTCTTCACCCCTTCGTCGCCCTGGACCAATCCGTTGTACGCGCCGCGGAGCCAGCCTCCGAGTACGACCACCAGCAGAACCAATCCGATCGCGATCAGGCCACCGAGTTTCATCTGTTCCTTTCTGCCGCCGGCCGCTCCTGCGACTCGACTCGACGCACTCCCACGATCACAACGAGCCCGTCGTCCACTTCGACCTCTTGTTGCTGGTCGAAGCTCAGCGCGCCCGCGGTCGACTCTCGCGCTGAAGCCAGGTCCAATCGATCCGCCAGCGTCTCACGACGGATGTATTCGCCATGAGCGAGCGTGACCTCGCCCACCCTCGGATCCTCGGTCAGCAAGAAGACCACGATCCGCTGATCGACGCGATAGTTCGCTTGCTTCCGCAGCTCCTGGATCGCGCGGACGATCTCCCTCGCGTAGCCTTCGCGACGCAGGTCATCCGAGACGGTCGGATCCAGGATCACGACGAGGTCGCGCCCGCCGGCCGCGACGAGACCATCGCGCCCCTCGTACGTGAGTTCGTACTCCTCCGGGCTCAGCCTCTCGTGGCCGACGATGAGATTGCGCTCTCCGTCGATCCGCCACTCGCCGGCCTTCGCAAGTCGGGCCACTTCCTTCATCTCTTCGCCGAGGCGAGCGCCCAGGACCGGGAAGTTCAGTTTCACGTGGCGATCGGTCAGTCGCGAAAGGTCGCCCGTGGTGAGAACTTCCCGGACATTCAGCTCTTCGGCGAGATCGCCGAGCAGGTCGTCGGCCAAGACCCTTTCCGACGGATCCGCGCTCGCGGCGCGCGGATTCAACACCCAGATTCGCGGAAGCGGCTGACGGACCTTTATCTGCACCTTTTCCCGGGCGGACCGGCCGAGGCGGACCGCCGCGAGAAGTCGCTCGATGCGAGTATTCAACTCCGCGTCGATCAACTCGAAGCGGGGCTTCGGATACGGCCGCAAGTGCACGCTCTCCGGCCAGAGCCGGGCTCGCGGCGCGTCGGCGCCGGCCGACTCCGACTCGATTCGCTCCTTCTCCCGCTGTCCCGCGCTCAAGTTACGATAGATCTCCTCGGAGAGAAACGGCGTGATCGGCGCCAGCAGCTCCACCAAGGTAAGGAGCACGTGATGGAGCGTTCGATAGGTGAACGCCTTGTCGAGATCGGCGCTCGACTTCCAGCAACGCCGCCGAGACCGTCGCACGTACCAGGTCGAGAGGCCGTCGATGAACTCTTCGGTGCGTCGCACCGCCGAGAGCGTATCGAATTCTTCCAACCCGCGACCGAGGTCCGCTGCGAGTTGATGCAGCTCCGAGAGAATCCAACGATCGAGCGGATTGACGCTCTGTCCCAAGGTCTCCTCGATCGGATCGGTCGTCGGATCGAATCCGTCGAGTTCGGCATAGGTGACGAAGAAGCCGTAGACGTTCCAGAGCGTGAGGATCTTCCGCCGGACGTCGTCGGCCGCCTTGTAGCCGAAGCGCAGATTCATCGAAGGGTTGTAGCCACAGTAGAGCCAGCGCATGACGTCGGCGCCCATCTTCTCCACCGCAACATCGAACCAGATGGCGTTGCCCGATGACTTGTGCATCGGCTTGCCCTTCTCGTCGTACACCTTTTCGTGGGACAAGACGGTCCGATACGGCGCGCGCCCGTCGAGCGTCACCGCCGCGAACATCATGGCGTAGAACCAGAGTCGCACCTGTTCCCGCATCTCGCAGACGAACTCGGCGGGATACCACCGCTCCCACTGAGCTCGGTCCTCGAGATAGCCGAGGGTCGAGAAGCAGACGATGCCGGCGTCGAGCCAACAGTCGCCGACGTCCTTCACCCGCCGCGCAATCTTGCCGCTGACCGGCGAGACGATCTCGATCTCATCGATCCAGGGTCGGTGCAGCTCCGGCAGCGCGTCGACCTTCGCCGGGTCGACCGCCAGTTCACGCAATCGCTCCCGGCTGCCGACCACGACCAACTCGCCGTCGTCGGTGAAATAGAACGGCAGCGGAAGGCCCCAGTAGCGCTTTCGGGAGATGCACCAATCTCCCATGTTCGTGTACCAGTCCTTCGTCCGCTTTCCGACCGACTCCGGGATCCAGCGCACCTGCTCGGCCTGCGCCATCATGAGCGGCCGGATCTCGTCACAGCGGATGAACCATTCACGTTCGATCCGAAAGACGAGCTTCTCTTTGCATCGCCAACAGAATGGGTAGCGATGCTTGTAGCTCTCCTGCCGAAAGAACAGGCCCTTCTGCTTCAGGTCCTGCAGGACCGATTTCTCGACGTGGTGCACATCCTGTCCCGTGAGAAATCCGAAGCCGGGCTCATAGATGCCCGCCCCGTCGATCGGCGCGATCAGCGGCAGACCCAGGTCCTTGCCGAGCTGGAAGTCCTCCGCCCCGCAGCCGGGCGCGATATGCACGATCCCGGTCCCGTCGGTTTCTCCGACTTCCGACCAAGCGATGACCTGATGGGCCGCGGCGGCTTCGTTCGCGGCCGGCAGGTCGTCGTAGGGGCCGAGATAGCGCCGACCCACCAGGGCCGCCCCCTTCACGGTCTCGAGAACCTCGCCTTCCTTCTTGAACAGCTTCTCTCGCGTGCCCGCGCTGGCGTAGTAGACATGCTCGCCCTGGCGCACCTTGACGTAGTCCAGCTCGGGATTCACCGCGGCCGCGACGTTCGCCGGGAGCGTCCACGGAGTCGTCGTCCAGACGAGCAGCGATTCTCCGGATTCTCGAACCGAGCCCTGCTCACCCGACTCGTCGAGCAGCGGAAAACGGAGATAGACCGACTCATCGATCGTATCGTCATAGCCATCGGCCAGTTCATGCTGAGAGAGCGAGGTCCCGCACCGAGTACACCACGGCATGGAACGCGCCGCCCGATAGAGCCAGCCCTTCTCGTGCGTTTTCTCCAAGAAATGCCAGATGTACTCGATGTTCCGGTCGGTCATCGTGTAGTAGGAATCGTCCCACCGCATCCACTGACCGAGGCGGATCGATTGCTCGGTCTGGACTTTGGAGAACTTCTCGACTCGCGCTCGGCAGGCGCGGGAGAAATTGTCCAGTCCGAACTCCTCGATGTCCTTCTTCGAATTGAAACCAAGCTCTCGCTCTGTCTCCACCTCGAGCCAGAGGCCTTGGCAGTCGAAGCCGTTCTGCCATCGCTGATCGAAGCCGTTCATGGCCCGATGTCGTTGGAAGACGTCCTTGTACGTGCGTCCCCAGGCGTGATGCACGCCCATCGGATTGTTGGCGGTGATCGGCCCGTCGATGAACGACCACTTCGGACCGCCCGCGACCTGTTCTCGCAGTTGGTCGAAGATCGCCTCTCGGCGCCAGAACTCGAGGATTTCGTGCTCTAGCTGGATGAAATCGCGCTTGGGATCAACGGGGCGGAACATGTGCGGCTTCCTGTCCGAGGGCTGAGGCGGTCGTCCGTTCGGCGGCGGGGCGTCCCCGTCGATCAGAGCGAAGGACGGGTCAGTTCGTCGTGCTGGAGAGCATAGGCCAAGCCCTCCAGCTCGATCGTGATGTTGACGTTTCTCACCCGTACGGGCTCGGTCGTCTCCGGCTTGATGGGAGCGAAGTTCAAGAACCCGCGCACGCCGGCTCGGGTCAGTCGTTCGATCACCTCTTGCGCCGCGTGCGCCGGAGTCACGATAACCGCAACCTCCGCGCCGGTGCGGGCGACGACCTCTTCGGCCTCAGAGATCGCGTTGACCGCGATGCCGTCCCACGACCGACCGAGTTTCTCCGGATCGTTGTCGAGGATCCCGACGATATGGAACCCGCGCTTCGCGAAGTCCTTGTACGAGAAGAGCGCCGAGCCGAGGTGTCCGGCGCCGACAAGGAGCACATTCCACTGTCGGTCCAAGCCGAGGATCGCCCGCAGCCGCTCCCGCAGATCGGAAACGGAGTAGCCTCTCCCGCGCTTGCCGAAGTTACCGAAGTAGGAGAGGTCCTTCCTCACTTGCGCGGAGTTCGTGCCGGTCATGCGCGCGAGCGACGCCGAAGAGACCACGTCGTCGCTCTCTCTCTCCAGCTCGTCCAGGATGCGGTAGTACATCGACAGTCGACGCACGGTGTAGTCCGACACTCGTGCTCGATCCAATACGTCTCCGCCGTCGTGGGACGCGTGCTCTCTTTCGATGTCGCCGGGTCGTGCGGACTTCGGGTCCAGAGTCGACTTCCTCTCTCGCTATTCTTCGTCGTCCACCGAGTCGGTTGGCTCGTCGTCCGTCCCGAGATCGTCCTGGATCTCGAGAGGACCCGAGAGCAGGGCGGAAGTCGCGTCGCCCGCCGGCTCCCCCGCGCTGACCTTGCTCTGGACGTCCAACTCCAGCAACGCCACGTCCGCCACGCGATCGCCTTCGTCGAGCTGGATCAGCTTCACGCCTTGCGTGGCCCGGCCGAGGAGCGACACTTGCGAAACGGGCACGCGGATGATGATACCGCCGGTCGCCATTATGATCAGTTCATCGGCGTCGCTGACGGGATGGATCGAGACAACCTGACCGACTCTCGTGGAGGTTCCCAGCGTGAGCACGCCGCGTCCTCCGCGGAAGGTCTTGCGGTAGTCCTCCAGCCGGCTGCGCTTCCCGAATCCCCTCTCGGTCACGACCAAGATCTCCGTCGTCGGGCTCTCTACGACCACCATGCCGACGACGGCGTCGTCCTCGCCGTTGAGGGTGACGCCACGGACGCCCGCTGCGTTCCGACCCATCGGACGCACGTCGGACTCCTCGAACCGGATCGCCCGACCCTTCCTTGTCGCGAGGAGTAGCTCGCGCGCGCCGTTGGTGAGTCCGGCCCCGATCAACGCGTCCCCTTCACGAAGGTCGACCGCGACGATTCCTGCCCGGCGAGGATTCCCATACGCGTTCAGCGGCGTTTTCTTGATCGTGCCTTTGCGCGTCGCCAACACCAGATAGAGATCGGGACTGAAGGCGCGCACCGGCACGAACGCCGTGATCCGCTCATCGTTGGCGGCGGAGACCAGATTCCTGAGGGAACGGCCCCGCGCCTGCCGCGTTCCGGACGGAATCTCGTGCACCTTCAACCAGTAGCACCGACCGCGATCCGAGAAGAGCAGGACATAGCTATGCGTGGAAGCGACGAAGACATGCTCGACGAAATCCTCTTCCTTGGTGGTCGCGGCTGTCAGACCACGACCTCCTCGGTTCTGACTCCGGTAGCTGTTCAACGCCACGCGTTTCGTGTACCCGGCGTGCGAGACCGTGATGACCATGTCCTCGTCCGGGATCAGGTCTTCGATGACGAAGCTGCCGCCGTCGCCGGTCGGAATGATCTCGGTGCGACGCGGGTCGGCGAACCTGTCCTTGATGTCGATGAGGTCCTTCTCGATCAGGAGCAGGACCTTCTCTCGGCTCGCCAAAGTCGCTTGCAGGTCTGCAATCCGCGCGCTGACCGCTTCGAATTCGTCGTCGAGCTTCTGACGCTCCAGGCCGGTCAAGCGCTGCAGACGCAACTCGAGGATCGCGTTGGCTTGCACCTCGGTCAGGTCGAAGCCCTCCATCAAGCCCCGACGCGCCGATTCCACATCCGGGCTGTTGCGGATGGTCGTGATGATCGCGTCGAGGTGATCGAGGGCGGCCCGCAAGCCCTGCAGGATGTGCGCGCGGCGCTCCGCTTCTCGCAGTTCGAATCCGCTCCGGCGGACGATCACCTCCAGACGATGATCGATGAACGCCTGGAGAATCTCCTTCAGGTTCATCACCTTCGGACGGTTCTTGTCCAACGCGAGCATGTTCGCGCCGAAGGTCGTCTGCATCTGGGTGTGCTTGTAGAGCTGATTGAGGACGACTTGTCCCTGGGCGTCGCGCCGCAGCTCGATGACGACCCGCATGCCCTCGCGGTCGGATTCGTCGCGAACATCGGAAATGCCTGAGATGGTGCCCGTCTTCACCAGGTCCGCGATCCGCTCGATCATCGTGGCCTTGTTCACCTGATACGGGATCTGCGTGACGATGATCGCGTCGCGACCGTTCTTGAGCTGATCGATCTCGGCTCTGGCTCGGACCGTGATCAGCCCGCGGCCTGTGTGGTAGCAGTCGCGAATTCCTTGGGTGCCGACGATCATCGCCGCGGTCGGAAAGTCGGGTCCCTTCACGTGCCGCATGAGATCGGCCACCGAGCAGTCGGGGTTGGCGATCAGATGGATCAAGGCGTCGACCACTTCGCCGACGTTGTGGGTCGGAATGTTCGTCGCCATCCCGACCGCGATCCCGGAAGCTCCGTTCACGATGAGGTTGGGGAAGGTGCTCGGGAGGACAACCGGCTCTTCGCGGCTGTCGTCGTAGTTCGGCCGGAAGTCGACCGTCTCCTTCTCCAGATCGGCCAGCATCATCTCGGCGATCTCGGTCAGGCGCGCTTCCGTGTACCGCTCGGCCGCCGCGGTGTCCCCGTCGACCGAGCCGAAGTTCCCCTGCCCGTCGATGAGCGGATGGCGGAGCGAGAAGTCCTGCACCAAGCGGACGAGCGTGTCGTAGACCGCCGTCGTGCCGTGCGGATGGTAGTTACCGGTGACGTCTCCGGTGATCTTGGCCGACTTGCGGTACGGCCTGTCGTGGGCGAGCGACAGGTCGTTCATGGCCACCAAGATCCGACGATGAACGGGCTTGAGGCCGTCGCGGACATCGGGCAGCGCGCGCGAGACGATGACGCTCATCGAATAATCGATGTAGCTCTTCTTCATCTCCTCTTCGATGCGCGTCGGTACGATTCTCTGTTCGTCGATCTCCATGCTCCCTCACTCTACCTGTGCTCGCGCGTGACCTGTTCTCGCCTGATGGCCGCGCGGCCGTCCGCGCTCCGCTCGGGGGTCAGACGTCGAGATTCTTCACCAGCAGCGCGTTCTCTTCGATGAACTGCCGCCTCGGTTCAACCTGGTCGCCCATCAAGACCGAGAAGATCCGCTCAGCGGCCGCCGCGTCGTCGGTCGTGATCTGGAGCAGGACGCGATTCTTCGGAGTCATTGTCGTCTCCCAGAGCTGCTCCGGATTCATCTCTCCAAGACCTTTGTACCGCTGCACGTAGGAACCCTGCCGTCCCACGCGCTCCAAGATCGTGTCGCGCTGCTTCTCGTCGAAGGCGTACTCCTCGAACTTGCCCTTCTTGACGCGGTAGAGCGGTGGTTGCGCGATATAGATGTGCCCCTTCTCGACCAGCGGCTTCATGAAGCGGTAGAAGAAGGTCAGGAGCAACGTGCGGATGTGGGAGCCGTCGACGTCGGCGTCGGTCATGATGATGATCTTCGAGTACCGGAGCTTCGAGAGATCGAACTCGTCCTCGCCGAAACCGGCTCCGATCGCGGTGATCATCGTCCGAATTTCTTCATTCGCCAGCGCCCGATCCAGGCGGGCCTTCTCGACGTTGATCAACTTTCCTCGAATCGGCAGGATCGCTTGGAAGTTCCTGTCTCTCCCCTGCTTGGCGCTGCCGCCGGCCGAATCTCCCTCGACGATGTAGAGCTCGCACTTGTCCGGGTCTGTCTCGCTACAGTCGGCGAGCTTTCCGGGCAACCCGGCGCCATCGAGGACCCCCTTGCGCCTGGCCAGTTCACGCGCCTTGCGCGCCGCTTCTCGTGCGCGGGAAGAGACGACGCACTTCTCGAGGATTCTCCGCGCAATCGCCGGGTTCTCGTCGAGGTACTCGTTCAGGTACTCGCCGACGGCCGAGGCGACCACGCCGGCCACATCGCTGTTGCCGAGCTTCGTCTTCGTCTGACCTTCGAACTGCGGATCCATCACTTTGACGCTGAGAACGGCGGTCAGACCCTCGCGGGCGTCGTCCCCGGTCAATGTCGTGTTCTTGAGGATCCCGTTCTTCTGGCCGTAGTTGTTCATGCTGCGCGTCAGCGCCTGCTTGAAGCCGACGAGGTGGGTCCCGCCCTCGACCGTGTTGATGTTGTTGACGTAGGAGAGGATCGACTCCGCGAACGAGTCGGTGTATTGCATCGCCACTTCGATCGTGATGGTGTCCCGCTCGCGCAAGAGGTAGATCGGATCCTTGTGCAGAGGTGTCTTGCTCTCGTTGAGCCAGGTGACGAACGAGGTGATGCCGCCTTCGAAGAAGAAGCTCTCCTCCCGCTCAGTGATCTGGTCGCGGAGCGTGATGCGCACGCCGCGGTTGAGGAAGGCGAGCTCACGGAGGCGATGCGCGACCGTGTCATAGTCGAAGACCGTCTCTTCGAAGATCTCTGGGTCGGGCAGGAACCGGATCTTGGTTCCGTGCGCGCTCGTCGACCCGGTCACGGCGAGGTCGGTCGCGACATTGCCTTGTTCGTATCTCTGGTGGTGGATGTGGCCGTTCTGCGAGACCTCCACTTCCAACCACTTGGAGAGTGCGTTGACGACACTCACGCCGACGCCGTGCAGACCTCCCGAGACCTTGTACGTACTGTGATCGAACTTCCCGCCGGCGTGCAGCATCGTCATGACGACTTCCACCGCCGGTCTGCCCTGTTCCGCGTGAATGCCGGTCGGAATGCCGCGTCCGTTGTCGATGACGACGGCGGAGCCGTCGTCTTCCAGCACGACTTGGATCAGGTCGCAGTGGCCGGCCAGGGCTTCGTCGATCGAGTTGTCGACGACCTCATAGATCAGATGGTGGAGTCCGCGCGCGCCGGTGCTCCCGATGTACATGCTCGGGCGCTTGCGAACCCCTTCCAGGCCCTTGAGGACCTGGATGCTGCTGGAGTCATACGTGGTCTTGACTGGCGCGGTCATCGATTCAACCTTCTCTGTCCAGCAGCGTGAAACGCACGCGCTCGATGCTTGTCGCCGGGTCTTGCTTCTGCAGGTGCGTGACGAGACGCGGCGCCAGGTAAGTCAGATGGTGTAACAGGGTGCTGTTCTCGACGTGCACCACGAGGGTCCCTTGTTCGACACGGAGCGGCCGCGTCCATCGGGCCAGTCGAGGTCCGACCGCCGTGGCCCAATCCGCCAGTAATCGATAGTCGCTGACCCCTTGTTGCAGGCGATTGTTCTGCAACACCGCCTTCAGGATCTCGTTCATCGCCTCCAAGACGCGCCGCCGGCGCCGCCGCACCGCCTAGCGGTGGGCGGGCGCCTCTCCCGCGGCGGAGACTATTTCCTCGCCGGGCAGGCGCAGCGGCATCACCAGGCACAGCAGGTCTGGTTGTCCGTCGGCGACAACCGGCGTGATGAGTCCGGCGCTCGTCGGCTCCTGGAATGCGAGTTCGAGTTCCTCTGCATCGGTCGTGCGCAGGAGTTCGAGGAGGAAGTTGGCGTTGTATCCGATGTGGAACGGCGGTCCGTCGTACCTGAGCGGGACGACATCCTCCGCCTCGCCGACGCTCTGTGTCGCCACGCTGACGCGGAGACTCCCTTCACTCAGGGAGAGTTTCACTTGGCGCGTCATGCTCTCGCTGAAAACCACGACACGTCGGAGCACGCCGAGGAAGTCATCGCGGCGCACGAACGCACGCTTGTCGGGCTGACACCTGGCGATCACATCGGGATAGTTCGGGAAGCGCCCGTCGAGCAGTCGTGTATAGAGACGCGATGTGCCGAGGTTGAACAAGCAGTAGCGGCGGTTCGTGCTCAAGGAGACCGACTCCTGCGCTTCTCCGAGCAGCCGTTGTACGATCGCCAAAGCCTTCGGCGGAATGATGATATCGCCCCACGTGCTGTAGTCGCCGCGCGCCTCGGCGCGCGCCAGTCGGTGTCCGTCGGTCGCGACGAAACGCAGGGCGCCTTCCACCACATGGACATAGACGCCGGTCATCTCTGGCCGCGTGTTGTCGGTCGATACCGCGTAAGCCGTCTGCCGGATCAGACGCTCCAGCACCTCCACCGGCGCGGCAAAGATCTTCTCTTCGCTCAGAGAGGGGACTTCCGGGAATTCGTCCGGATCGGGTCCGACCAGGCGGTACCTCCCCTGACCACACGTCAGCGTCAGCCCGCCGCCCGTTCCCTTCACTTGGACGGCATCGCTGGGAAGTTCTTTCACGACCTCCAAGAAGCGCCTCGCGGGAATCGCCGCCACCCCCGGCTCGTCAACGACACCGCGCGCACTGGCGAGGAGAAACGTGTCGAGATCGGTTGCCTGGAAGGTGATGGTTCCGTCTTTGGCGGCTTCCACGAGGACGGATCCGAGGCTGGGATTCGCGGCTCGGGTCGGAACGACACTAGCGACGAGCTGAAGACACCGATGCAGTTCCGACTGCACGAGAGAAAAGCGCATGTTCCCTCCTCGAACTTGAGTCCCGACACTTCCCGCGGGCGATGGCGCGGATCCTTGCTCCCTGCCCGCCGGTCAGGTCGCCAGCCGACTTTCCGGTAGATCGTGCGCTACGGCGCGAAGCCCGGACAGGATAGGGAATGCCCCTCGACCCGTAAACCAGGCTTTTCCTGCCCCACAACCTCTTCCCGGATCGGCGCTTAGCAGTGGTCCAGCCGGCCCCCGGCGCCCCCTCCGGAACTACTGTTTGATTCTCTAGATCTATCGTAGTCGTAGTAGTCGTGTGGACAGCGTGTCGGGGGTTCCCAATTCGGCCCAGGTTCGTCTCGGTGGCCCGTTTAACGTCTCTAGGCAATGTTGAGAGTTCGTGGATTCCGGCGACCGTTCTCCACCCCGACCCGTCGTTGCGGCTCATCCACACTGAAAGGGCCGTAATCTGTTGGTAGACATCGAGATCCAAGCTACACAATCTCTCTGTTGCCGTTCGCGCGCCTTTGGTGCGTCGGGTCCAATAGATCTAGCTTCATCCCCTCGACCCGCTGCTTGAATTCGGCGTCGGCCTCGATCCGGGTAGCGACCTTTCCACAGCCGTGCAGGACTGTGCTGTGGTCGCGGTTTCCGAATCGACGCCCGATGTCGACGAGCGTCAGCGTAGTCAATTGCTTCGCCAGATACATTCCAACCTGACGCGCCAGCGCGACCGAGCTGGTCCGCCGTCGACCGCGCAGCGATTCCACGGGAAGGTCGAAATGCGAGGCGACCACCTTCTGGATGAAGAGGACGTCCGGCTGGCTCGGCGCCTGATGGCGGATGTAGTCCGCGAGGACTTCGCGGGCGAGATCGATGTGGATGGGGCTACCCGTGAGCGAAGCCAGCGCGCTCAATCGGACCAGCGACCCCTCCAGTTCGCGAATGTTCGAACGGACGTTCTCCGCTACGAAGAAAATGACTTCGTCGCTGAGTTCGACGCCCTCTCGTTCCGCCTTGTGTCGGAGAATCGCCGCACGCGTCTCCAGGTCGGGGGGCTGCACGTCGGTGACCAGGCCCCAGTTGAACCTGGAGACCAACCGTTCTTCCAGGTCCTGGAGATCCTTCGGGGGGCGATCGCACGTGACCACCACCTGCTTGTTCGCGTCGTACAAGCTGTTGAAGGTGTGGAAGAACTCCTCTTGGGTCGACTCCTTCCCTGACATGAACTGGATGTCATCGACCAAGAGGACATCCACGCGCCGATAGAGCTCGCGGAATTCGATGGTCTTGCCTCGCTGGATCGACTCGATCATCTCGTTCATGAAGCGCTCGGCCGAGACGTACACCAGACGGGCCGTGGGGGTGCGCTGCAGCACCTCAAAGCCAACGGCCTGCATCAGATGCGTCTTGCCGAGGCCGACCCCCCCATGGATGAAGAGTGGGTTGTAGACCCGTCCCGGGTCACCCGCGACGGCCCGAGACGCCGCGAACGTGAACGCGCTCCCGCCACCGACGACAAAGTCCGCGAACGTAAAGCGGGGGTTTAGGTTGTGCGATTTGAGTGGAACTCCGTTGCGCGCGGATCGAGGCGTGGCCGAGGGGGCCGCCGGACGAGGCGCGGGGATCGGAAAACGGTCTTGATAGTCCGGTGCGACGTGGAACCGGATCTCCGGCCCAACCCCGAACTCCGCCTCTACCGCAGCGCGCAGGAGCGGCAGATTGTGTTCCTCGAACCAATCCACGAAGAACGGATTCGGAACCTCCAGCAGGACAACGCGATCACCAAGTTCTAGCGGTCGGATAGGGCGGTACCATGTCTCGAACTTCTGGTCCGTGACCCTCGAACGAATCTGTTCGAGGACCCGACTCCAGCGGAGATCGGAATGTGGGATCGACAAGTCAAAGGCCCCCAGGGAGAACGAATTGCCCACAGAGTTGTCCACACAGGGATGTGGGCGACGTTGAGAAGTCCGGCCGAGAGCGGGCCGGCGTGGGGTAAGGCGTAGCCACAGAGGGCAGCGGTTGTGAACAACCGGCGGCACCTCTAAATCTTTATAAAACTGAATGTTACGGTGTTGCCGACGAGTTCCACACTCACCCTGTGCATAACTGGGTCGCCGGGACGCTGAGACTTCGGAGGTTAGCCATGCTCGTGCGACGGTGGAAGTACGCGCGAACACTCCAGTTATAAACATGAGTGGTGTTCGAAAGCGGCGGTACTCTATCACGCACTCGATGGACCGGCAAACCCATTTTGGGAGGGGGATGGATTCCACCAATTCTAAGTCACGCCGGGGGTTACCCGGTCTTGGAACTCCGCCGCCGTGCCTCCGGGTCGGTCCGTCGCGACCACGAGCGGGTCCGCGGGGGCGCCGGACGCGAACCATCGTGCGGTGACGGGCGGTTTTCACGCCCGACCCGGTGGTAGATCAGCTGCGCGGCCAGGGCGCTAAACGCCATTGACGCCAGGGACTTTGTGGGATAGCGTCCGCCCGCGCCTGCCCCCTTCTCGATGGGGCGCAGTCCGATGGCGCCCCGTTCGATGGGTTACAGTGCACGGCCGACCGGCGGAACATCGACCCGAGTCGGAGATCAGATAGCAGTCGGCTTGCCGGCTTCCGCTCGGGAAGGATACAGGGGAATGAAGCGAACATATCAACCGCACAACCGGAAGCGCCGCAAGGCCCATGGGTTTCGTGCACGCATGAAGTCCGCAGGGGGACGCAAGGTACTCAGCCGTCGCCGCGCCAAGGGTCGTCGGCGACTCACCGTCTCCATCTGAGACTGGAACGGCTCCGAACGCGCGATCACTACCGTCGGGTGTACTCCGACGGAGTCGCGAAGCGATCCGAGCACGTCGTGCTCATCTCCGCTGCGAACGGAGTGGGCTGCCGGCGCGTCGGCGTCGTGGCGAGCCGCAAGGTCGGCAACGCAGTCCGGCGGAATCGGGCCAAGCGGCTGCTTCGTGTCGCGGCCCGCGCGGTGCTGGGACCAAAGACGAACCCCGAGAACCCGTGCCGGGATCGCACGGGGTGCGATGTTGCGTTGATCGCACGCGTTGGTCTTCCAGACCAATCGTCCGTTCAGATCACCGCAGAGGTGCTTCGGCTCGCCGTCACGGCGGGCATTGTGTGCACGCTCGACATACAGTCGGCGACCGCGAGGCCAGAGTGTTCACCGACCAGGGATTGAGTTCGGCGTCGACAGACGCCCGTCATTCGATCGCGCATCGAATGGGCAGAGGATTGTCGACCACCGTCGCCTTCGGAGCGGTCTGGACGATCCGGCTCTACCAGATCTGTGTATCCCCCTGGTTACCGTCGGCGTGCCGGTTTCAACCAACATGTTCAAGTTACGCGATCGAGGCCGTGCATGAGCACGGCCCATGGCGCGCGCTCCCACTGGTTGCATCTCGAGTCTGGAGATGTCGCCCCGGAGTGAAGGCAGGAGTCCTGGATCCTGTGCCGTGCCGGAGTCATCGCACCGAGGAAAATCTCCATGGATCGGAGAACACTGCTCGCCTTCCTCTTGGCGACCGTCGTTCTCGTCGTGTACCAGCTGATCGCGCCCCCTCCGGGCGACCGGAACCCGCCGCGATCTGAGCCGGCCGACGCCGCAGTAACCAGAGAGAGCACGCAGAGCGCTCCCTTCGCCGACACCGCAGCGCGGAACGGGACCGCTCTGCCCGCGCCCGAAGCTGCTCCGGTCACGGCCGGCGGATGGCCGACGCCCCCCCGCTCGCTCCAGCGGACCGACGTCGTGAAGACCGAAGTCGTGCTCCAATCGGTCGAGGCGGTCACGATTGCGAACGCGGATATGGCGATCCAGATTTCCCCGTTGGGGGCGACTCCGACGCAATGGTCCCTCAGCCGGTGGACGGACGCGAGGGAACAGGAAGTCCGTCTCGTTTCTCGCCAGAACGCTCGCCTGTTCGAGATGGCGATCGTCGACGATGGAAGTCGGATCGAGTTCCCCGACATCCAGTTCGAACAGCAGCCGTCGGTGGACGGGCAGGCGAGATTCGCGGCCACCGGCCCGGACGGCCAGCGGATCGCGCTCGATTACCGGCTGGATGATACGTATCAAGTGGCGCTCGAGGTCACGCTGACTGGATTCGAGAACCCGGACGGGGAGCGTTCTCTCGAGATCGTCTTTCCGAGGGGCATTCCGAGCCAGGAGAAGATCTCGAAGCAGGACGAACAATCGGCCGCCGCGATGGCGATGGTCGGCAATCGTCTGGTCAAGCACCTCCATCACGGCAAGAAAGCCGGGTGGGCGGAAGAGGAAGAGGGCGTCGTCCGCTGGATCGGAATGCGCTCGAAGTACTTCCTCGTATCGATCGTTCCCGCGCAGAGCCCGGACGCGCAAGTGTCCTTCCGGCGTGAGCGGGGAGAGCCGGACCTGAGTGCGACTCTGCTGCTGCCCCTCGGGCTTTCGGGAGAGTCGCGGTTCTCGTTCGGATTGTACGGCGGACCGATGGAGTACCGCCGTCTGGAGGGACTCGGAGTCAACCTGGAGAAGGCGGTAGACCTCGGTTGGTCGATCTTCCTCCCCCTGACACGACTCCTGCTCCGGTTCTTCCAGTGGATGCACGGCGCCGTCCCCAACTACGGCGTCGTCATCGTGATCCTATCCGTGATGGTCAAGCTGATCTTCTATCCGTTGACGAAGGCGAGCTTGAACAGCATGAAGCAGATGCAGGCGCTGAAGCCGGAAATGGATCGGCTGGCGGAGAAGTACAAGGACGAGCCGGAAAAGCGGAACAAGTCGACGCTGGAACTCTACCAGAAGCACAAGGTCAATCCGGTCAGCGGATGTCTTCCGATCTTGATCCAGATTCCTGTGTTCGGGGCGCTCTACAACGTGTTCAACACGGCGATCGAACTGCGAAAGGCGCCCTTCGGGCTGTGGATCCAGGATCTGTCCGCCCCAGACAAGGTCGGGGCGATTCTCGGATTCCCTCTCCACGTTCTACCGCTCTTGCTCGCCGCGACCGCGATCATCCAACAGAAGCTGACTCCGACCGATCCGCGTCAGGCCGCGCTCATGTATCTGCTGCCCGTCATCACGACGGTGTTCTTCTATACGCTCCCCTCAGGACTCGTCCTCTATTGGACAGTCACCAACGTCCTACAGATCGGGCAGCAAATTCTCGTCAACCGAAGCTCGGCGCCGCTCGCCAAGGCCGCGTGACGCGAAGGCCGCGAAGCAATCAGGAGAACGTGATGAACCCCAGGAACGACCGGAATCTGAGAGCGGTCCGCAGCATCGAGCGGACCGGGAAGACAGTCGAAGACGCGGTGCGCGAGGCCATGCAGATGTTGCGTGTTTCGCGGGAAGAGATCGATATCGAGGTGCTCGAGGAAGGCCGAGGCGGGTTTCTCGGACTGGGCGCCAAGGAAGCGAGGATTCGGGCGCGCGTGCGCCAAGCCGGCGGACGCCCGGAGCGCAGCGAACGACCGGGCCGGCCACCGGTTCGCGAGGAGTCGAGTCGCCGCCCGGATCGTGGACCCGAGGCTCGCGCCGCCGCCGCGGGACCCGCGCGTTCGGACAGCCCGCGCCAGGAAGCTCCAACCGCTCGGCCGTCGAGCCCGCGCGAGGACCGCGCGCCGCGGGATGATCGCGCGCCGCGCGACGATCGCGGCCCCCGTCGACGCGGCGGACGCGATCAAGCCGAGAGACCGGCGCCCGCGCCCCGCGCGGTGGCGCCCGCTCCGAGGGCCGACGGACCTCGACGCGAGCCTCGGGCGGCCGCGTCGAACGGCGACCTCTCCGATCTGCTCCGCGACTTCGCCGGCGGGCTACTCGAACGGATCGGAATTCCTTCACAAGTCACTGTAGAACAACAAGATGGCGTTTATGCCGTGGCCGTCGCTCCGAGCGGCGACGAGAGCCTGCTGATCGGTCGGGGGGGCGAGACACTCGACGCGATCCAGCACATCCTCTTGAAGACGGCGGCCCGCCGCCAGGAGGGAGTGCAAGTGCGACTCGACGTTGGCGGGTACCGTGACCGACGCGACGACGAGTTGGGAGAGAAGGCCAAGGAACTAGCGCAGGAAGTGCTCCGCACCGGCGACGGGATCACGACGGCCATGCTGCGCGCCTCGGAACGTCGCATCGTCCACCGGGCGGTCTCCGAGGTTCCTGGCGTCGCAACCAGGGCGCTCGGCGACGGCGCGTTGAAGAAGATCCTCATCGAGCCAGAGGGCGGGAGCACCGAGATCTCCCGCGAGGTGGACCTGCTCGGTGACGGAGGCGCCCGCGAGGAAGAAGGTTCGCGACCGCCCCGGAGCCGGCCGTTCGACGAAGAGCTGGGCGGAAGGGGTTCGAGCCGCGGCGGTCGGGGCCCGGCGGGCGGACGCGGTCCGCGTGCGCGCCGATCCGAAGGTGACGACTTTGCACCGGCGCCGAGCGGCGATGTTTCGGAGACACCGATTCGAGCGCCGAGGACCGCACCGGCGCCTCCACCGGCGCCCAGGGAGCCGCGACCGGTTCCGCCGGAAACCCCGGCAGCGGGCGACGAGTGGGGCCGCAAGGCGAAGCCGGCCAAGGGTCGACGCCGCTAGGTGCCGAGAGCGCCTCGCTCGCGCGCGAGCGGAAACCGGTTCGACGCGCAACCGGCCCCACCGCGCCGACCCCGACCGCACGGGAGAACTCCGGCCGAGTTCGAGCAATTGAACTCGGACCGAGAGGTGCTCCTCCGCCAGTTGGAAGAGGCGGGCGTGGCCGTCGACTCGACCGCCGCGGAAAACCTCGGTCGGTTTGCCCGTGCGGTACTCGAATGGAACGATCGGCTGAATCTCGTTTCCCGGCGGGACGCCGCGAATGTGTTCCGAAAACACATCGCGGCGTCCGCGGGAGTACTGACGGTCGCCGAGCCGCAAATCGGAGAGCGCTGGGTAGATGTCGGTACCGGGGCTGGATTCCCCGGAGTGGTCATCAAGATCCTCCGGCCGCAGCTCGTCATTACCCTGGTCGAGTCGTCACACAAGCGCTGCGTCTTCTTGGAAGCCATCGTGCGCGAGCTCGGCTTGACTTCGGTCGACGTTCGCGCGATGCGCGCGGAAACCCTCCTTGGGCGCGATGGCGCGGAACACAATTTCGACCTGCTCACGAGCCGCGCGGTCAGCTCCCTGGAGGAGTCGGTCCGAGAGTTCGCGGGGTTGCTCCGCCCGGGCGGCCGATTCTTGACGTTCAAAGGACCCAGTTGGGAGGCCGAACTCGCGGCCGCACAAACGGCGCTGACTGCCGCAGGCCTCAGGTTCGTCGAAACGCGTGAGATGCCTTGGGTGACGGGGCGGATCGTGGTCCTCGAGAAGAACGCCAGCACCACATAGCCGCCCAATTTCCTCTATACTGGACGGACGGCGCGGTGGATCGCGCTGCCCCGAGGTTTCTTGCCGACCAGCCGGTGTTCCACGTGAAACTTCGCGTTGACCCCTACCTGATGGGTTGTTAGCTTCCCGCCGCGTCTTCCCCGATCCCTCCTCGCCAACCCGAGCAATTCCACGTCACCGCCGGCCCGCAAATGAACGGATTCGAGATGGACTTCGGCGATAGCCCAGAGGATCCGAGCGGCGTGACGGACACGGCGACCGACGATTCCCTAGAGGAGGCGCAGTCCGGTCCTGCTTCGCCCGATCTCCGACCGACCAAGCTCGCCCGCGTGATCGCTGTCGTGAACCAGAAGGGTGGCGTGGGGAAAACCACGACCACGATCAACCTGGGCGCCGCGCTAGCCCTGCTCGATCGGAGAGTGTTGATCGTCGACTTGGATCCGCAGGCGAACGCGACGTCCGGGATCGGATTGCCTCGCGGGCGGGCGGCGTCCTACGAGTTGTTGGTCGGGGATGCTGATGTTGGGAGCCTGCTCGAGAAAACCGAGATCGCACACCTCGACATCGTGCCGTCAGCAGCGGAACTCGCCGGCGCCGAAGTGGAGCTGGTGGGCGAAGTCCAGCGCGAATCCGTGCTACGGCGGCGAATCGCAAGTTTCGCGAGCGACTACGACTACATCTTCATCGACTGCCCGCCATCGCTCGGGCTGATCACACTGAACGCTCTGGTCGCGGCCTCCTCTGTGCTCATTCCGCTTCAGTGCGAGTACTACGCCCTGGAAGGGATCGGCCACCTCCTCAACACCCTCAAGTTGGTGCAGGAACGCTTGAATCCGGATCTCCGGATCGAGGGAATCCTGCTGACCATGTTCGATGGGCGCCTCAATCTTTCGGTGCAGGTCGCAGAGGATGCGCGGCGGCACTTCGGGAGCAAAGTCTACGCGACCATGATCCCGAGGAATGTCCGACTGAGCGAAGCGCCTAGCTTCGGCAAGCCAATCGTCCTGTATGACCCCGCCTGCACGGGAGCCGTGAGTTACATCAACCTCGCGAAGGAAGTAGACAGCCATGAACGGTAGGCGTGTGCTCGGGAGGGGTCTCGACTCGCTCATCCCGCAACCGCAGGAGGCCGGCCCGACGGTAGCCGCCCCGGCGCTCATGCCGGGCACCGAGGTGGCTCAGGTGCACTGGATTCCGGTAGAACAGATCGTTCCGAATCCGCGGCAGCCGCGCACCCTCTTCAACGACGAGAAATTGCATGACCTGGCGCGGTCGATTCAGGAGAAGGGCATCCTGGAGCCACTTATTGTCCGGCCCGTGGAAGGCGGCGGGTTTGAACTGGTGGCGGGCGAGCGACGCCTCCGAGCCGCACAGTTGATCGGTCACGCGGAGGTCCCCGTGCTCTTTCGGGCGCTCGACGACCGCGCATCCCTGGAGATCGCGCTCATCGAGAACCTACAGCGAGAGGACCTCAATCCGGTGGACGAGGCGCGCGCCTACCAGAAACTGGCCGAGGAGTTTGGCCGGACGCATGCTGACATCTCGAAGGAAGTTGGGAAGGATCGAAGCACGATCACCAATCTACTCCGAATTCTCCGACTTCCCGAGTCGCTGCTCGAAGAGGTTTCACGTGGAACACTCTCCGTGGGTCACGCGCGCGTCTTGCTCGCGTTCGAGGACCGCGACGAGCAGCTCAAGGTGGGTCGGCGAATGCTCGAGGAGGCGTGGAGCGTCCGACAGGCCGAGCGCCATCTGGCCGAACGGAGCACGACGCGGCCGAAGAAGGCCGCAGCCGTCGCCCCTCAAAGAGATCGACAAGTCGTCAGGGTCGAAGAAGCGCTGCAATATGCCCTCGGTACGCAGGTAGTCCTGACGCATAGCGCCAAAGGCGGCAAGATCGAGATCCGCTACTTCAGCGACGAAGAGTTGGAGCGCATCCTCGAAATCCTGGGCATCGAGATCCGCTGAGAAGATGCACTCACGAACGCCGGATTCCAGGGCCTCACGGCAAGAGACGATCTCGATCGTGGTTGCGCCATCCAGAACCGGCGTCGTGCGCCAATGGGAGGTTCCGGAGCGCGCGGGCCGGATTCTCCTCGTCCTCTGCCTGGTTCTGGCGATCGGTGCCATCGCCGGGGCCGTAGTCTTCGCCCGGGCCGTTCAAACCGCCAGCCGGGTTCGCTCGCTCGAAACCGAGAACGCGTCGTTGCGAACACAATTCGCGCGCGTGGATGAGTTGGAACGCAAGCTGTACGACCTGTCCCGGCAAAACGCGAAAATGCGCCTGCTCGCTGGAATCGAGGAGGCGAGTTCCGGGCGACCCCAGCCGACACGCACGCCTCCGCAGGCTGGAGCGTCCGCCGAGTATATCGCGCCGTATCGAGGTCCGATCTCCCGGGGATTCCACGCAAGTGGGGATCGCGAGTCGCATCCCGGAACCGACATCTCAGGGCCCCGAGGGGCGGACGTCGTGGCTGCGGCCGATGGCGTGGTCACTCGCGCAGAGTTCGACGCGATCTACGGGAACTGCATCGTCCTCGAACATGCTGACGGATACGAATCGCTGTACGGTCACGCGGATAGTCTCTTTGTCGCGAAGGGCCAGCGCGTGCGCGCCGGCGACAGCATCGCGGCTCTGGGGAACACTGGGCAGAGCACCGCCCCGCACCTTCATTTCGAAGTCAGGAAGGACGGGGAGCCGGTGGACCCGGCGGCGTTCGTGACAGGCTATTGGACAGGCCGGTCTGATCATGCGGACAAGTGAGGGAACGGGGATCGATCCCGGGAGATTGGATCACGGATGAAGAGGGAGGGGTCAATGTTCGGCAAGAACGCGGAAGCAGCGCCGGCAGGAGGAAAGCACACGCAGTCGATCCTGCAGGAGGGAGTCTTCCTGAGGGGCGAATTCGACGCGAAGGGTGACGTTCGGCTCGACGGGCGGCTCGACGGGAAGATCCGGGTATCGGAGCGACTCACCATCGGTGCGGCGGGAAGGCTCGAGGCCGACGTCGAAGCAGCTGAAGTGATCGTGATGGGAGAGGTGAAGGGAACGATCCGCGCGCAGCGCCGGCTGGAGATGCGAAAAGGCGCGAGAGTCACGGGCGATGTGTCCTGCCCGAATCTGATCGTCGAAGAGGGCGTCTTCTTCCAGGGTCATTCGAGCATGGGAGCGGTCGCTGCGGAGGGGCTGGAGGTCGTCGCCGGCGGGAAGCCCAGAGAGTCTCAAGCAAAGCCAGGCGACGGGGACGAGTTCAGGCACATGGTCCAGTAGTAAGTCCCGCGACCGCCCCGTCCAACGTTCCGTCGGAATGAGGAAAGCCTTCGCAATCGCCCTCGATACGTGTGGACAATCCAGTAACAACATGTCACGCAATGTTTTAGAGTGTCGATGACTTGTTGATATCGACAACCCGCGGGCTTGGGTGGAACCGCACCGCCACGGCCGCCCGAATCGGCTTTCTGTTTGACACGTCAAAAGTTGCAAGCCTAAGATCCGCCGCGGATTCCGGGGAGGACGCGACGTCCGAATCAGGAGTCTCTTCGCCGCTTGGGGTTGGAAAGGGAAGTCTCGGAATGCTTGTTTCGCGTCGAAGGGGTGTCGACAGAGTGGCCAAGAGTCCCGAGGGAAGGTGCAGAGTTCCAGTAGCACTGCTGTGGCATCCCTTGTCCTGGTTTGCGATGGTCCTGCCCGTGCTCCTGATCTCCCTGGGCGCTTGCTCAGAGGATGATCCACCGACTCCTCCCGACACTCAGCCTCCCGAAGTGCTCCTGGTCTATCCGACGCGCGACGTCGACGACCCATTCACGGTCAGCGACTCTGTCGACGTTGTTGTCGTTGCGCGAGATCAATCCGGCATCTCTTCGGTTGAGATGTATTTCTCGCGCCCCGGCGATCCGGCGAGAACATTGATCGGCCAGACAGCGAACTCGGTGGAACTGAGCGACCTGCCGGACAGCGTGGCCAAGGCGATCACGGTTCCTGACGGCTTCTCGCTCTACTCGGTGCGCTGGAGAACCGCAACGATCCGAAGCGGCTCGACTCCGCAGGTGCTCTCGGTCGCTCTCGATGCGAACGGCAATCGGGGTGTCTCGAGCGACCTCACGGTCTATGTCCTGAATCGCGGACAACGACTCGAGCCGCCGAGGGTGGATTTCATCATCTCGCCCCCGAATGGCTCATTCCATGACGAGTTTGCTTTCGACCCGACCGGGTTGACGTTCGACGAGAGCGAGATCAATACGCCGGAACAGATCCGCCTGCGATGGGACTTCAACGGCGACGCTCGACCCTCTGACCCTGACGAGAGTCGCTGGGAAGTAAAGTGGTCCGATCGCGCGAACGCCTCCCAAGTGCAGCGCTATACGTACCAAGGCGCGGGGAGCTATATCGTCAAGGCCGAAGCCAGAAATACGTACTTGGAGAACGAGACATCGATTCGGCAGCGCTCGCTCATCGTCAGCGCGTCGGTCACGGATCCGGCGCCGCCGAACCCGGAGGACTATCTGCTGCTGCCGGCCGGCACGTACCGCGTCGGGAATGCAGACTCCACGATGCTCAGAAGCGGCCTGGCCGACGCCGACGAGTACCCGAATCACGCCGTGCGTCTGAACTTCAACGCGAGAGTCTCGAAGTTCGAAGTCACCACCGCTCTCTACCTCGGGTACATCAACGAGGCATCGCAAGCGGACCCGCCGCTGGTCCGTCTCGTCGCTGGACAGATCGTCTTCAATGATCTTGCAGCGCCGGTGGACTCGGCGGATCACGTCTACGTGTCGCTGGACGACACGAGAATCTTCTTCGATCCGGACGACAGCCAGTTCCGGATCCGGGCGGGATACGAGCAACACCCGATGACCGGCGTCACCTTCCGTGGCGCCCTGGCCTACTGCTCCCACTACGGACTCCGGCTCTTGACGGAATCGGAGTGGGAGGTCCTGGCTCGAGGCGATTCGTTGGCTTGGAGTTACCCCTACGGTCGGTCGCTCTTCGACGGCGATCCGACGGGCCAGAGGCGGATCAATTACGAGGACTCGGGAGATCCCTTCGAAGACGATAGTTCGGACATTCTGTCCGGGACGACTCCGGTTGGGTTCTATGACGGACGCGTTGCCTCGGGATTCGAGACCATCGACACACCCAGCCCGCTGCTCCCGGTAGGCGCGTACGACGTCAGCGGAAATGTCGCTGAGTGGGTAGGCGACTGGTACGCACGGTATGGGCGCGACCAGCTCGAGGATCCGACCGGCCCGTTGGAGGGTGTCTTCAAGGTCATCCGGGGGGGCAGCCACGTCAACGGACCACGCGGCGTGCGCGTGACGGCCCGCGCCATCGGTTCGGTCAACGAGTCGTATCCCACGGTCGGCTTCCGCCCTGCCTACACGGATTTCGAGGGGCTTCGGTAGAAGCGAGTCGAGACTCGGCGCGCCGCTCTCGGGCCCGTTTCCCTGCAGGCAGGAATGGAGAGAGTATCCTTGTCCCGGAAGTCCGACTGGCTCTGCACTCTCGGTCTCGTCCTCCTCGCGGTGATCGTCTACTGGGGAACGACGACCCACGCCCGCCTCCGAGAGGACCAGCAGGTCGTCTGGTCGAACTCTTCGATCTCGGGTTCCGATCTGAAGGGCGCGCTGCTCGGTAACTTCTACGCCAACTCCGCGGAGACGCGCAGCGTCGTGCGACCCGTAAGCGCGCTGTTCCTCCGGACCGCGCACGCGGTCTTCACCTTCGACCGGGCCTTGTACCAGTCGCTGCTCATCGCTTTGCACGGAACCGCCACGGCGCTCTTGTTCTGGCTGGCGCGGCGTCGAGGGATCGAGAGAATCCCCGCGGGCGTCATGGCGGGGCTCTTCGCGGTCCACCCCCTGACAACAGTCGCCACTCTCACGCTCGCGGGAACCAGCCACGTTCTGGCGCTGACGTTCGCGCTCGGCGCCCTCTTGCTCTCTCCTGCGCGCGCGAACCGGAAGACGGGGTCGTTGTCGGCCTGGATTCCGTCGCTGCTCTTACTTCTCGCCGCCATCCTCTCGCACGAGGCGGCATTCGCGTTCGCGCCCGTTCTGTTCGTGTGGGCGCTACCGGTCGGTGAACGCGAGGCATCCCGAACGGTTCGCGCTTCCGGACCGCCGAGATCGTTGCTCTTCGGTCTGGTCGGAGTCATCGCGGTTGCGATCGCCTGGCGGTTGATCGCGGACGCGGCCTTGAGCCCAACGCAGCAGGCGGCGCGAGCCGTGACGATCACGAGCGGCCTTTCGTGGTTCGAGACGGCGCGGTCCGGATGCGCCGGAGTGCTCGTCGCGCTCGGGCTGTTCGTGGCGCCCTGGCGTCTGAGTTATGTGCACGACGGACTCTTGTCGCTGAACGGCGTCCTCGGCGCGACCGCGGTGGCGGGCGGCCTGCTCGCACTCATCGGACTGGCGGCCTGGTTAGGGATGGACCTGCGCCGCGGAGCAAGCGAACGGTCGCGGTGGATCGCGCTGGCGTTCTTCCCGCTGCTCGCCGCCTCAGGCGTCTTGATCCCTACCGGCGATCTGCTGAACGCACGCATGCTCTACTTGGCGCTGCCCGGCCTGCTCGCACTTGTGGTGATCGTACTGCCCGCGCTGGTCGCGACGAGGACGGGTCGCGCCCCAGGAACGAAGCGCGCTAACGGCGGTCGGTTGGCGCTGGGGCTCGGGGTTGCCGTCGCGCTCCTGTTTGCGGCGCGGACCGTCGTGCGAGCCAGGGACTTCCAAGATCGAGAGACGCTGATCAAGGCGCAGATAGCGACCGATCCGTATTCCGCCCAGGCCCACTTCGAACTCGGGAATCTCTATCTGGACCGGAGCGCCTGGGAAGCCGCGCGAGCGGAGTACGAGAGGGCGGTGGAGTTGCGTCCGGAGCTCTGGGAGGCATGGATCAATCTCGGCGCCGCCTACTTCAACAGTAACGAACTCGGTCTGTCGATGCGTTGCTACGAGCAAGCCTGGCCGCACGTGAAGGACTCGGCCGAGTTCACGACCGTCCGAGGGCGGCTGCTCTTCAACCGCGCGCTCATCCTGACGAAGCAAAACCGAAACACCGAGGCGTCGGTGAATCTGGAAGAAGCGCTGGAGATCTTTCCAAACCATTTACGCGCGCACGCGATCTTGGCGCACATCTACGCCAATAGTAACGAGTACCTCGAGCAGTCGAGGTTCCACCTCGAACGCGCGATCGACTTGCAGCCCGACCCCGACGCGCGCCGGAAGCTGCAGACCAAGCTGGCCGAGATCGAGAAGCGAACGGTCCGCAAGGAAGCGTTCGAGGAGCACGGCGACATGAACAAGGCGCTCGACGAGTACACACCCGAAGAGCCGGCGGAGACTGAGTAGCCATCGGACACTCCGCTGCCGGCGAGCACCGAGCAGCCGGCGAAGGAGCATCAGCCGTCTATTCCGCCGCTCGTCGACCTCGCTCGGCGGCCAGAGGGAGAGGGCGAACGCTGGACCGCCGCTCGGCCACTTCGGCGCCCATGAGCGCGCGCGCCTCGCGGATGATGTCCCCCTCGGACGGCAACACCGAGTAGGCGGCGGGTCCGAGTGGAATGTAGGTGTCTTCACCGCAGACGCGTCCGACCGGTAGGCCGGGTCCGCAGCTCTCTGCGATCGCCGTGATGATCCCTTCGCCCAATCCCCCCGTGCGACGTCCCTCGTCCACGATCAAGACGCGGCCGCACTGGGTCGCCTGCTCTGCGATGAAGAGACGGTTGAGCGGGTTGAGCCAGCGGAGATCGGCGATCCGCGCGCGCACACCGTGCTGCCGCTCGAGTACGCGCGCGGCGCGCAACGAGAGATAAGCGCCGTTTCCGTAGGTGAAGATCACGAGGTCTCGGTGCTCCGGCCGGTAGACGCGACCCTCGCCGAGCGGGATCGCAACCTCGGCCGCGGGCGGATCGAACTGCCAGCCCCCGTCCTTCGGTTCATGCAGGTCCTTCGTCATGTAGAGCGCGATCGGCTCGAGGAAGGCGACGATTCTGCCGTCGACCCGCGCGAGCGCGGCGCACGTGCGTAGCATCGCGATGGCGTCGTCGCCGCGAGACGGACAGGCCAGCACCAACCCGGGGATGTCGCGGAGCGCCGTGATCGAATTGTCGTTGTGGAAGTGTCCGCCGAAACCGCGTTGATACGCGAGGCTGGCCATCCTGAGCAGCATCGGGTTCCGATACTGGTCGTTGGAGAAGTATTGGAGCGAACTCGCCTCTCCGCGGATCTGGTCGCACGCGTTGTGGAAGTAGGCGAGGTACTGGATCTCGGGGATGGGCAGAAAGCCCATATTGGCCGCGCCCTGCGCCAACCCGAGGATCGACTGTTCATCCAACAACGTGTCGAAGACACGCTCGGGGCCGAAGCGCCCCTGCAGGCCGGTCGTGACGTTGTAGACGCCGCCCTTCTTCGCCACGTCCTCGCCGAAGACGATCGCCTCCGGATACTTCGTCATCAACTCGTGCAGACCGACGTTGAGCAGCGCCGCTAGATGTCGTCCGGGTTTCGCTTCGAGCGAAACGTGGACTCCGCTCTTCCGCGAAGCCTCCTTCGTCACCGCCGCTGGCGTATAGGGCGCAAGTGGCCCCATCACCTGCTCCTTCGTCTCCAGCCGCGGCCGCTCCACTGCCCGATCCGCCGCCTCCTGCACCCGCATTCGCGTCGCCTCATAACGACCGCGGATCTGATCCGCGGTCAGAAGGCCCGCATCGAGCACGAGCCGCGCTGTGTGCAGCAGCGGATCCTCTGCTTCCACCAACTCGATCTCCACCTCACTGTGGTATTCGAACTCCACATCCGATCCGGCATGCCCGAGCATGCGCACGACCGAGAGATGGAGGAACGCCGGCCGCCGCGTCGTTCGCGCGTGGTCCACCGCGCGGGCGGCGATTTCATAGGCATCCACGAGGTCGAGTCCATCGGCTCCGAAGTAGGTGAGACCCGGGCGAGCCGAGAAACTCTCGCGGATGAACCCTGCCGGCGTGTCGGTCGAGATCCCGATGCCGTTGTCTTCGCAGACGAAGAGGATGGGGACTTCCCATCCGCGCCGCTGCGCCCAATTCGCGAGGTTGAAGGCGCCCTGCGCCGTGCTGTGGTTGGTGCTGGCGTCGCCGAAGGAACAGATCGCGATGCTGTCGGACGGGATGGGGAGCTCTCTCTGGAGCTTTCCAGCGCGCCAGATGGCGATCGCCGTTCCCACCGACTTGGGTAGATGGCTCGCGATGGTCGAGGTCTGCGGCAAGATCCAGAGCGGTTTCGAACCCCAGACCTTGTGACGTCCGCCCGAGATCGGATCCTCGGCGCTCGCCACTTGCGACAACGTCGTGTCGTAGATCGGGTCGATCGCGGGCAGATGGCGCGCCCGCTCGATCATGAGGGCTCCACTGCGATAGTGGAGGAACGCCGGATCCGTGTGCCGCGAGACGCGGCCCACGACTACATTCCCTTCATGCCCCGACGAGCCGATGGTGTAGAACGCGCGGTCGAGTTGCCGCAGCTTGCGCGCCACCAGATCCAGGTGCCGCGACGCCATCTGCGACTCGAAGAGCTCGAGCAGGACGCGGCCGGTGAGACGGCTGGACGGGGCGAGCCGATCGTCCGGCGTCAGAGCGCCTGGTTGCGCAGCCGGATCGTCCTCCCACGTCTCCAAGATTCGCAGGAAGTTCTGATCGACGACCTCGGACCGGTTGTAGTTCATGGGGCGGGATGTTAGCAGGCCGAAGAGCGCGATCGCTCGTCGAGTCCGCGCTAGCTCCCCTGAATCAGCAACACTCGGTACCTCCGCAGCAGCGCGGGCAACTCTGGAGCCTCTGCCAGCGGCATCCCGGAGACCAGTTCGAGTTTGAAGAGCGCCCTGTCGTAGATGGCGACGCTCGTGTCCTGACTCCGGAGGCGGGAGGACCAGGCGATCCCGTCGGGACCGTCCGGGTGGGAGTGAATGGCGGCCGACCACTCACGCGCCAGGGTCTGATTCGAACCGAACGCTAGTTCGTGGGGATACCCATGCGGACAACGCCTGGTCCGCGCAGGTCCACGAGCCTCAGCTCCGCTCTGGATCGGATCAGCGAATGGGTTCTGGAGCGGATCTCGCCGAGATCGACAGGCACGTCTCCGACGACTCCGTTGCGCGCGTCCCGCAGAACGACCTCGAGAAAGCCGACCTCCAGTGAAGTCCCGAGATAGAGCACCTGGTACCTCGCTGAGTCACCGGACGACAGCGGATCGCTGAATCGGGTGGGGTGCACACCCGGATCGAGCGGACCGAACTTCGTGCGGTGGATGCGGTGGAACTCCCGTCCCGCCTCGACGCGCCACCAGTCGAGCTCGACCGAGGGGAAGGACTCCGACGAGCCACGGGATTTCACCCCGGCACGCCGCGCGCGACCGATTCCGCGACGTTCAACACGTCGTCGGTGCGTCCGGCATGCAGCGCCTGCCGCGCGGTGAGCTCGCCGAGCTCGGGATGGTGCTGCACCAGGAAGCGATAAACGGCCCAGGGATGGTCACCGAGGACCTCGAACAAGAGAGGGATGACGTCGAAGGGTGCGCCGTTCGGGTCGAGCTGCCAGCGGGGATACTTGTAGCCTCGGAGCGGACCCTTCAACCCGAGCAAGCGATGCGTCCGGCGCCAATTGTTGATCGTCGCCCGATTCGTCCCGACGAGGTCGGCCAATGCGTCGGCGGTCAGCATTTCCGCGTCGGCGAGGATCCGCCTTGCCGACGAGGCGCCTCGCTCCAGCGCCTCCGCGAACGCGGGTGTTCGCTCAGCAGACGCGGAAGTCGAGGACGGCACCGGGGTAGCGAGCGACTCTGCCGAGATCGTGGGAGTCCCCGACGGAGAGACCGTCACGACATAGCGAACCGAGCGTTTCGCCTTCACGCTCGCGTCGACAGCCTTTGCATACGCAACGAGCACGCGTTTCGCGCCGGCCGGCTTCCTCCGCACGGTCTCCCCGTACTCGGCGGCCAGCTCGACAGCCACGTTCATCGCTGAGCGCCTCACCACGGGCTTGTTCGTAGTCTTTTTGGCCTGCTTTGTCGTGACTCGTGAGGACACCGTCGCCTCCCCGACATCGAGCACCAGAACGTAAGACCCGTGCCGCCGATGGCGCTCGTCATCGGTCGCAGGGACTCCCCACGGGTGAAGCGTACGGGGTGGTCGTAAAACTCGTCAACTTCGTAATGTTTGTGTGCCTTGGGGAGGCTGGGGGGAGGATCGAGAACGGCTCCCGTTTTCGGTCGATCGGTCAGCTCCGACAGCGAGAACTGTCCTTCACCCGCCGTAGGCCGCGCAGTTGTCGAGAGGTCGCACGATGGATTCCCGTTGTAGCGTCCCCAGGTTCGCATGTTGTCATCTCCCGCGATGCCTGCGAGGCCCGCGAAACCCGGCGGCTGGAGGGCGCATTCCCACGACGGGGTCGGCTCGCCCCGACGTCGACCGTATCAGAGGGTGACCCACGCGTGCCGTGCTCTCGCTTCACGCGGCACTCGGCACTCGGCATGTCGACAGTAGCGACAGAGACCGCCAACCCCGCGAGGTAGAAACGATGCGACCACCGACCGGCCGGCACCTCAGGCGCGCCATCGCAGCGACCCTACTCCTGATGACCGCGACGTTCGTCTCCGCAACCACGCTAGTTCATGCGCAACTCGACGCGGTGCGAGACCCGCAGCCCGCCGAGCCGCTGACGGGTTCCTCCTATCCGAGCAACGATCGAGTAGTCATCGTCCTCAAGGAAGGAGTGGACCTGCTGCCGGAGGACTACTCCCGCGACGGGATGGCGCTTCGACACCTCCCCGGCTTCGAATCGCTCGCCGATCGGTTCGACGTATCCCAGTTGCGCGCCCTGTTCCCACACAAGGATCGCGGACCCGAGTGGGAGCCGCTCAACCGTACGTTCCTCGTGAAGCTCCGTCCAGGAACAGCCGAACAGGCCGCCGCGCTCTACTCGGTCCTTCCCGCCGTCGAGTCCGCCTTCCCCGACCTCGTCGGGTCCTTGGCCTTCGTGCCCAACGGCGCCGGCTTGGACAATGGACGTGCCTGGGTGTACTCGGGAGCGAACGGCAGCGTACTGCTCAGCGTGGTCGGAGACCCGGGCCACGAAAACTTCCGGTCGGGCCGACCTGCTGGAGACTTCGATGCCGACGGCCACGTGGACTTCATCGTGGGCGCGGATCTCGCTGACAGTGTTTCGCAGTCCGCGGGGAAGTCATACGTCTTCTCGGGGGCCGACGGCTCCCGCATTGCGGTGTTCACGGGGAGTTCCCCTGGAGACCGCTTCGGTCAGGGTGTCGGCGTGGGCGACGTGAACGGAGACGGTGGACAGGATCTCGCCATCGCTGCGCTCTATGACGACAACACCGGAACTGACGCTGGAAGCGTTCGCATCGTGCTCGGCGCGGTACCGCCTTCCTCTTCGGCGCCTGGCATCGACGTAGTCGATCTGTCAACGCAGGTGTGGATCGGCGAACCCAGACCGAATCCGACAACCGGCGCCGTGAATTTTCAGATGTCGCTGCCTCGAACGGAAGCTGTGGCGGTTGTGGTCTACGACGTTGCGGGACGCGCGGTGCGCGAGATCATCCGCTCCTCGCGGCCCGCAGGCGTGCTCGACCTTTCGTGGGACGGCCGCGATGAACATGGCCGCCCGGTCGCCTCCGGACTCTATCTCTACTCGATCGAGGTCGGCGACGAACGCACCGTCCGACGGGGAGTCCACCTGCGCTGATCGACTCGTGAGCTGGCCTCGAGCGATCAGAACGCCGCCACGCCGGTCAGTTCGCGAGCGACCGCGAGTTCGTGGATGGTCTCGGTGCCCTCATAGGTGATCACGCTCTCGAGGTTCATGGCGTGGCGCATAGGGGAGTACTCGATCGTGATGCCGCCGGCGCCGAGGATGTCGCGCGCGTCACGCGCGATGTCCAAACCCATGCGGACGTTGTTCCACTTGGCCAACGAGACCTGGGTGGGGTGCATCTTACCGAGATCCTTGAGACGGCCGAGTTGGAGAGAGAGCAATTGCGCCGTCGTGATACGGCGCGACATGTCCGCGAGGCGCCGCTGGATCGTCTGCGTGTGTGAGAGCGGACGTCCGAAGAGGACGCGCGTCTGCGAGAAGTCGAGCGCTTGCTTCAGGCAGTCGATGGCGGCGCCGATCGCGCCCCAGGTGATGCCGTAGCGGGCCTGCGTGAGACAGGAGAGCGGACCCTTGAGTCCGGCCGCGCCGGGCAAGCGGTTCGCATCCGGCACGCGCACATGGTCGAAGAAGAGTTCGGACGTGATCGATGCGCGCAGCGAGTACTTCTTCAGGATGTCGCGCGTCGTGTAGCCCTTCATCCCTTTCTCGACCATGAATCCGCGCACGCCGTCGTCGGTCATCGCCCAGACGATGGCCATGTCGGCGATCGACCCGTTGGTGATCCACATCTTGGCGCCGTTGATGACCCAGTCGGCCCCGTCCTTCTTGGCGTGCGTCTTCATCGTGCCGGGATCGGAACCGCCGTCGGGCTCGGTCAGCCCGAAGCAGCCGAGGATCTTTCCTGCGGCCATGCCCGGTAGCCAGCGCTGCTTCTGTTCTTCGCTGCCGAAGGCGTGGATCGGATACATACAGAGGCTGCCCTGCACCGAGACGAAGCTGCGCAGCCCGCTGTCACCACGCTCCAACTCCTGACAGACGAGCCCGTAGGCGACGTTGCTCAGGCCGGCGCATCCATAGTCTTGGAGGTTGCAGCCGAGCAGCCCGAGGTCGGCGATCTCGGGAACGAGTTCGCTCGGGAACCGGTGCTCGTCGAAGGCCTGGCCGATGATCGGCATGACGCGGTCGTCGACCCAGCGCCCAACCGTGGTCTGAACCTGGGCCTCCTCCTCGGTCAGGAGGGAGCGAACGTCATAGAAATCGAAAGGGGATGGCATGATCGAGGTCTCCGGTTCGGTGCTGGGATCCGACGCGAGCGCGCAGGATAGCTGAACCGCGGGCTGCCGAGTGCGGCCAGTGAATCAGGCGCGCCCGAGAATGTTTCAACCCTGACGGTTGACCTCCTCCCCCGTGGCGTGGTCCAATTTCTCAACAGTTTTACGGCTTGATGGATTCACCTCCGCCCCTGGCTTGAATCGATCTGCCCGGTCGGTCTTCCCATCCAAGACGGGGGCGTTCCATGTCCACGATCGCGCGGAGGTCCCTCGCGAGGATCCTCCCCGTCTCTGCGGGGCTACTGCTGGCCTCCGCGCTTCCGGCTCTGGCGAAGCCGACCTATCGCGTCTCGTTCTTCAATGCGTATCCCACCGTTGTCGGATCGCGGCTGGACGACGTCCCGTCGATCTCGAACCATTGCGGCGTCTGCCACTTCGAGTTCACCGGAGGGGGACCACGCAATCCGTACGGGCAGGCGGTCGGGGCCGCTCTGCCGGGCTACCCGAACAACGACGCCGGTCGCCAGCTCGCCATTCACAGCATCGAAGGAGCCGATTCGGACGGGGACGGCTTCAGCAATCTGGTCGAGATCACCGACCTGGCCAACTACACCAACACTCCGACCTTTCCCGGCCTGACGGTGGGAAATGTCGGCTCGACCGCCAGCGTCGATCCGGGCGACATCGCGGGATACCTCACGCCGACGAGTAGCAGCGACCCGGAGCCACCGGTCGTTTCGGTCGTCTCGCCGAACGGGCTCGAAGCCTGGACTGCGCAGTCGCTGGAGTCGATTCAATGGGTGGCCAGCGACAACGTCGGAGTTGCCGCCATCGACCTCTACTACCGTGACAGCGAGGCCGGTCCCTGGGTCCAGATCGCGAGGGACCTCTTCAACAGCGGCTCTTTCCCTTGGCATGTTCACAACACTCCGACCGGCACCGCCCGAGTGCGGGTAGTCGCCCGCGACGCCGCCCAAAACGCGGCTGAAGCCCAGGGCGCGGGGACCTTCACGATCGGGAACAAGCCCGGTGGAGTAATCGGCTCCACTCTGCGGGACTTCGAGTTGGCGGGTTCGCAACCGTTCGGATCCGGCTACTTCCAAGACCGATCGACCTGCGCGGGCTGCCATGGCGGCTACGACCCTGCGGTCGAGCCGGACCATCTCTTTTCTGGCAGCATGATGGCTCACGCCGCGCGCGACCCGCTCTTTGAAGCCTGCCTGGCGATCACCGAGCAGAATGCGCCGGGATCAGGGGACTTCTGTATCCGCTGCCACTCGCCGGGAGGCTGGTTGTCCGGCCATAGCAACCCGAACGACGGATCGGCGCTCGATGCGCTCGACCGCAAGGGGGTCTCCTGCGACGCCTGTCACCGCTTGGTGGATCCAGAGTATGACCCGGGGACGGACCCGGCCGTCGACGAGCCGATCTTGCAGGCGCTGGCGGTCGTCCCCACGGACTTCGGAAATGGAGAGTATGTGGTCGATCCGGTCGCCCGCAGACGCGGCCCCTTCTCCGATGCCGACGCCCCCCACGCCATCCTGACCTCGCCGTTCCATCGTTCGAGCGCCCTTTGCGGGACCTGCCATGAGGTCTCGAATCCGATGTTCGTTCGGACGGGTGATCGCGACTACGCGCTCCAGGCGCTCGATCAGCCGGTGGTCGACGATTCCCCCGAGGTGCTGCTCCCGCTCGAACGCACCTACAGCGAGTGGAAGGCGAGCAGCTTCAACTCGACTCCCGGGGTCTACGCGCCGGAGTTCGCGGGCAACAAGCCGGACGGTTTCGTCTCGACCTGTCAGGACTGCCATATGCGCGACGCTTCGGGCGCGGGATGCAACGACATCGACGCCATTACCCGTGAGGACCTGCCGCTCCACGATCTCACCGGAGGAAACACCTGGGTGCCGGGGCTGATCGCACAGCTCTATCCGGGCGAAGTGGACGCTGACGCCTTGGCCGCTGGCGCCGAACGCGCGCGCCAGATGCTACAGAAGTCAGCGCTCCTCGATGTCGTGACCGCGGCGCAAGGCGACAGTTTCGTCGCCACGGTCACCGTGACGAATCGAACCGGCCACAAGCTGCCGACCGGGTATCCAGAGGGACGCCGGATGTGGCTCCATGTCGTGGCGCGGGGCCTGAACAACGGGGTCGTCTACGAATCGGGGGCCTACGAGAGCGCGACGGGCGTGCTGCTGCTCGACGACGACTGCGTCATCTACGAGGCGAAAATGGGAGTTTCCGAAGGGGTGTCGCAACTCACAGGTCTGTCCGTTGGCGAGACGTTTCACTTCGCGCTGAACGACACCCTGCTCAAGGACAACCGGATTCCGCCGCTTGGGTTCAGCAACGCGACGTTCGCGGCGTTCGGGGGGCAACCGATCGAGTCCGGGGGGCCCGTCCCGCGCTACTCCGACGGCCAGAACTGGGATGCGTCGACCTTCCGCCTCCCCTCGAGCGCTCGAGAAGTGGTCGCCACGCTGTACTACCAGACGACGACAAAGGAGTACGTGGAGTTCCTACGTGACGAGAACACCACCAACTCGGCGGGTCAGACGCTGTTCGATCTGTGGGAAGCGAACGGGCGAGCGGCGCCCGTGCCGATGGCGGCCGACTCCACCTACACGACGACGGTGGAGGTGGCCGAGGATCCTCTCTCGGAGACGATTCGGATGGTTGCGATGCTCCAGGCGGGGCCCAACCCATTCCGTGACGCGGTGCGGATCGTCCTCTCGCTGCCCCGCCCGGCCCCCGCGAAGCTCGAACTCTTCGATCTCCAGGGACGCCGCTTGCTGTCGCGCGACCTTGGTGTGGTTGCGCCTGGGGGACGGGTCATCGAGTGGGACGGCCGGGATGACGCTGGGCGTGACGCGGGCGCTGGCGTCTTCTTCGCCCGAGTCGTCGCGGACGGCGATGAACTCACGAGGCGGATCGTGCGCCTGAGGTAGTCATCGAACGCGCGCGACGCCCGCGTTGACACATCCGGGGAACACTCCTAACCTCTCCTTACTCTCTGGTCCTGGCTGGATGGTATCGCAGGCAGCGGCCGCGACCTCGGTGGGCGACAGGTTTCCAGAGAGCAAGATCGCACCACACGAGACGGCCACTCCGCACGGTCAACTCCTTGCGTCCTGGACTCGCCTCGAGGAGTTCGAAACCTTCCCCCCCCACGCGGCTCTCGCACCCACGGGCGCGTGTTGCCGCTCGTCGAAACGCCCATTACCTGTTCGCTGTTCTCGCGCAAGCGAGAGCGACCTGCCTCGTCACACGACACGTCATGTGTCGTTCGGGAACCAGACCCTCGTAACCAATTTATCGAAGGGACGCGGCCATGAATCCTTCGACCTCTGACCTCACCACCTGCCCCCGCGCGGGAAATTCTTCCCTCGAATCCAACGCGAGCGTTCAGCGGAGTTCGACACGAACCTGTGCGCTGCTCGCGATCATAGCGACGCTCTTTCTCGCGCTGAGCGCGGGTTCGAGTTGGGCCCGTCCCCAAGTTGCGGTTCCTACGCAGGGCCTCGGAGATGGGACGCCCTATGAAGAGCCTGAATACGCCCCGACCGACCCCACGAACGAAGGGGACCAGGGCGACGATCCGGATGGCGGCAAACACGAAGAGCCGGACGGCCCGCCAATCGACCAGGAAGACAGCATCCAGCAGCCGGGGAGCGGCCTCGGTTCGATGGTCTGGCGTCGATTCGAGGCGGAACTCTTCCGCGTGTTGTACTGGGTCAGGCACTGAGCGGGGGTTTCAATCATGTCTGCTCCGGCTCCACACCTCGGGCCGTCGCCGTTCGACCCATCGTCGGGCAGCGGCGCCAACGGTCGTCATTCGATTCTGGAACTAGCGCGCATCTATGTCTCCGCATCGGCTTGTGCGTCGGCGCTCGAAGTCCTCGAGCGTCTGCCGCTGAGCGAGTGGGATGAAGAGTCGCGTCTGCTCCGCGCCGAAGCGCTGATCGGACTCGGGCGGACGCCCGAAGCTGATGTGCTCCTCGGCCCGCCGATCCTTCCGAGTGCGTCATCCCCGACTCGGACGCGTCCGAGTCCCAATCCAGCAAAGCCGAGCGGAGGGGCTGACGCGACGCCGAGTCCCAAGGCGGGGCGAGCGTCCCGTCGACGGATGCCCTCGAAGCGAGAGCGCCTCGCGCAGTGGCGGTTCGTCCTGCAGCTCAAGGTGCTGCATCGGATGGGGCGTTACCGCGAAGTGCTTCAGCTCGGACGGGCCTACTTCGATGGGCGAGTGATCGAGCCGAGCCCGCTCGTCGCGCGGATGGTCGTGGTGATGGCCCAGTCGACCGAGCGGCTGCGCAGGCCGGCCGAAGCGCGCGAGTTGTACGGTGAAGTCCTGGAAGTCTACAAGGCGTTGCGATCGAAGGAAGGCGTCGCCGATGCGCTCCTGGGACTCGCGAACACGCAGCTTCTCGACTGCCAGTGGGACGAGGCGGACGCGCTCTACCAAGAAAGCCGCTTCCGTTACGAGGAGATCGGGCAGTCGGACAAGGCGCTGTCGTGTCTGTTGAATCTGGGTGTGCTCCGCGCGAAGCGCGGCGACCTCGCCGGCGGCCGCGCGCTGCTCGTGCAGGCGTCGATTCGTGCGTCGCAGATGGGTGAGTCGCGACGGATGGGCACCATCCGTCTCGGTCTGGCTCTGGTCGACATGCGGGAAGGACGCGTGAGGGATGCGATGGCCCATCTCCTCGCCGTGCTGCAGGACGCCCGCACTCGCCGCGCGCCGCGCAATCGCGCGCTCGCGTTCGAGTTCTTGGGCGAGCTGCATCTCTCGCAGGGACGCACCGGTCGCGCCCGTGTCTGCTTGGCGTCGGGACTCAAGCTGGCCCGCCAGATGTCGCCCACCGGCGACCTGGTGTTCGAGATCAGGCGTCGGCAGGCCGAGACCGCGCTGGCCGAAGGATCACTCGACGAAGCTCGCGTCCTCGCGCTGGAGTCGGTGCGACTCGCGCGCGAGTACGGTGATGTCTACGAGGCGGCGGTGGCGGAACGCGTCCTTGCCATTTGCGACGAGCAAGCGGGTCGAAGCTCCGAAGCTCTCCGTCGGGTGCGCGCGGCCTGCGACAACTTGGATCGCCTCGGCGAGACCTACGAGCGGGCGCGGTTCGAGCTGCTCAAGTTGCGACTCGAGCTGCTCCTCGGACAGACGACCGCCGATCGCGTGACGCAGCGCGCGGCCGAGGTCGAGCGCCCGTACGAGATGTCGCCGAACGCGGTGGTTCGTGATGAGGCGGCGAGGCTCTGCGAGGCGGTCGAGAGAGTGGCCGCCAAACTCGCGCAGGAGCGAGGGGCGCCGTTCGAAGAGCGGGCTCGCTCGGTCTCGGGTCGACCATCGCCGGCCGCGGCGAATGTTCGGCCGCGAACGAGCGTGGATCTGCCTTCACTCCAGGATGGGGACCGCGCGCTGGCGATCTCGCTGGGACTGGTGGGAGAGTCTCGGATCTTCACCGACCTGCTGCGCGCGGCGGTCGAGGCGGCCGAGACAGACCTGCCGATCGTGATCATTGGTGAGGCCGGGGCCGGCAAGTCGCGGCTCGCGCGGTTCCTCCATATGCGGTCACGTCGGCCGGGCAACTTCCTGAGTCTGCGAGTGGCGGACCTGAACGAACATGTGGTGCGCGCCGAACTATTCGGAGGTGCGATCGGTTCTCCATTCTCGTTGCCGCCCCGGGACCGCTCCCATGGCGTGCGTTCGGGAATGGCGGGACTGACGCTGGCCGATGGCGTGCGACCGGCCGGCCTCTTCGCCGCCGCCGCGCGAGGAACCCTCTGCTTCGAGGCGATGGGAGAGGTAGCGCCGATCTTCCAGGTTCGGATGGTCGAGTGGCTGGAGCGAGCGGGAGAGTGGGCATCGCCGCAGGAGCGGCCTCGCTACCTATTCGCCGCGCGACAGCCGGTTCGTGAGGAATGGGCGCACATCCTCGGAGCGCGCATCCTCCGGATCCCCTCGCTTCGTTCGCGGGCGATCGATATCCCGGTGCTTGCCCAACAGTTCGCGACCGATCTCTGCGAGCGTTACGGCCTCGACCGTATCGGGCTCCCGACCGCGATGCTGCAGGAGTGGTCGCAGCTAGAGTGGCCGGCGAATCTGACCGGGTTGCGGCAAGCCGTCGAGGCGTTCGTGCTCAAGCGAGGTGACGGACCCGAAGCGTAGCGATCAGCGAATGCGAAGGAGGCGGGCAGCTTCAGCGCGTTCGCCGATCGAGAGCCGGAAGAAATAGACGCCGGTCGGCGCGAGCCGGCCGGCGTCGTCGTGACCGTCCCACCCTGAATCTCGACTCGATCAGTCGCCTTTCGGCTGCGGCACGAACCGCAGGTACGGAACGGGCGCCTTCCACCCGGCCGGGAACTTCTTCTTGGCGTCCTCGTCGTTGAGGGAGGCCGCGATGATCACGTCCTCGCCCTGCTTCCAGTTCACCGGTGTGGCCACGCTGTGCTTGGCGGTGAGCTGGAGCGAGTCGACGACTCTCAGGATCTCGCTGAAATTGCGCCCCGTACTGGCGGGGTAGGTTAGCGTGAGTTTCACTTTCTTGTCGGCGCCGATGACGAAGACGGACCGAACCGTGAACGTGTCGTTGGCGCTCGGATGAATCATGTCGTAGAGGTCCGAGACCTTCCGATCCGGGTCCGCGATGAGCGGATAGTTCACTGCGCAACCCTGGGTCGTCTCGATGTCCTTGACCCAATCCTTGTGGGAATCGAGCGGATCGACGGAGAGGCCGATCACCTTCACGTTGCGCTTGGCGAACTCGGGCTTCAGCTTCGCGACTTCGCCGAGTTCCGTCGTGCAGACGGGCGTGAAATCCTTCGGATGCGAGAAGAGGATTCCCCAGCCGTCCCCCAGCCATTCGTGGAAGCGAATCGGTCCGTCGGTCGTGTCGGCGGTGAAATCGGGGGCTATGTCTCCGAGTCGTACGGTCGCCATGGTCTTGCTCCTTCTTGTGGTGGCCGGGCCGTCAGGCTACCCAGCAGAGGTCGTTCCGTCGACGAGGATCTGGCCGATCTTCGCAGATCTCGCAGGGCACGGACTTATCCCCGCCCGGACTCGATGAGTTGCGAGTGGTTTCCAACGGCTCACAGCAGTGTTTGCCCGGCCTCCCCGTGCCGATCTAAGGTCGGAGGTCCAAGACATGGAGGTCCGACATGCCCAGCCGCACTGATACGCCGATCGCGACGGACGCCGCCCTCGACAAGCTCGCGATCGACACGATCCGCACTCTGTCGATGGATGCGGTCCAGGCCGCGAACTCCGGGCACCCCGGGACACCGATGGCGCTCGCGCCGGTTGCCTACACGATCTACCAGCGACATCTGCGCTTCGATCCGGCCGATCCCTCGTGGTCGGACCGCGACCGGTTCGTCCTCTCCAACGGCCATGCTTGCATGCTGCTCTATTCGATGCTCCACCTGGCGGGATACGAGGTCTCGCTGGAGGACCTGAAGCAGTTCCGCCAGAAGGGAAGCAAGACGCCGGGTCACCCGGAACGGGGCCACACCCCGGGAGTCGAGGTTACGACCGGTCCACTCGGGCAGGGAATCGCCAACGCGGTGGGACTCGCCATCGCGGAACAGATGCTGGCGGCGCGATTCAATCGACCGGGACACGAGATCGTCGATCACCACACGATCGGCATCGCGGGAGACGGCTGTCTCATGGAGGGCGTCTCGTTCGAAGCGTGCGCGCTCGCCGGTCGTCAGAAGCTCGGCAAGCTGATCTTCTTCTACGACGACAACAAGATCACGATCGCCGGCAGCACGGCGCTCGCCTTCACCGAGGATGTCGCGCGGCGCTTCGAGGCGATGGAGTGGCAGACGTTGCGCGTCGACGACGCCAACGACACCGCCGCGATCGACCGGGCGCTGATCGAGGCGAAGGGCGACACGGCTCGGCCGACGCTCATCCTCCTTCGCTCGCACATCGGCTACGGCAGCCCGAAGAAGCAGGACACGAAGGAAGCGCACGGAGAGCCGCTCGGAGACGACGAGGTGAAAGCGGCGAAGCGATTCTACGGCTGGCCAGAGGACGCGAAGTTCCTCGTCCCCGACGATGTCCGAGGACAACAGGATGCGTGGCGGGACCGCGGGAAGAAGTGGTCGAGCGAATGGCGGGAACGTTTCGCGGCGTACCGCCAGGCGTATCCACTGGAGGCGGCGGAGTTCGAACGCGTCATGGCAGGCCGCGCGCCCGACGGGTTGGACGCGGCGCTGGCCCCCCTGCGGGAATCTCCCAAGGCGGAGGCCTCGCGGGAGAGCGGCGCCAAGGCGATCCAAGCGCTCGCCGCGGCCGCGCCGGAGTTGGTGGGCGGATCGGCCGACCTGGATCCCTCGACGAAAACCTTCATCAACGCCTCCGTCAACTTCGACTTCGACCGTCGCGACGGACGCAACATCCAGTTCGGTGTCCGTGAGCATGGGATGGGCTCGATCGTGAACGGGATGGCCGCGCACGGCGGGCTGCGGCCGTTCGGCGCGACGTTCTTCGTCTTCTCGGACTACATGCGACCGACGATCCGGCTGGCGGCGCTCTCGAAGCTACCGTCGATCTTCGTCTTCACGCACGACTCGGTCGGATTGGGGGAAGACGGCCCGACGCACCAGCCGATCGAGCATCTCGCGTCACTGCGTGCGATTCCGGGGGTGCACGTCTTTCGGCCGGCGGATGCGCGCGAAACGGCGGAGGCCTGGGCCGCGGCGATCCAGCGGATGGACGGACCGACCTTGCTGGTGCTCTCGCGGCAGAAGCTCCCGGTGATCGATCGGGAGCGAGCGGGCGCGGGGGCGAGCGAGGGCGCGCTGCGCGGCGGATATGTGGCGTTGGAGGCGGCCGGAGCGCGGCAGGTGACGCTGATTGCGACGGGCTCCGAAGTGGGGCCGTGTATCGAAGCGGCTGGGCTGTTGCAGCAGGAGGGCGTGACGATTCGCGTCGTGAGCCTCGCATCGTGGGAGGTTTTCGCGCTGCAGCAGGCCTCGTATCGCGAGGCGGTGCTCGGTCCGGCCGACGGAGTGCGTATCTCGGTCGAGGCCGGCGCCACCATGGGATGGGATCGCTACACCAACCCGCGCGGCGCTTCGATCGGCATCGACCGATTCGGCGCGTCGGCGCCGGGACCGACCAACATGGAGTCCTTCGGCTTCACTCCGGTCGCGATCGCGGAGCGGGTTCGAAACGTCGTACGCGAGTCGCATTGACTCGAGACTGGATGCAGGGAGAACCGATGCCCGATCTGCTGACACCGAGGTCCGAGCACCCGGACACGCCGACCACCGTCGTGATCCTCGGAGCCTCCGGCGATCTCACGCGACGCAAGCTGGTCCCGGCGCTCTATATGTTGCGGAGAGAAAAACAGCTTCCGACCCGCTTCACGCTGGTCGGCGTGGCGCGCCGTGAGAAGAGCGACGATCAGTTCCGCGAAGAGATGATCGAAGCGGTGAAGACCTTCGCCCGCGGTGGGGACTATGACGAGGAAGAGCTTCGTCAGTTCGCTTCGCGGATGCACTACGTGCATGGGGAATTGGGCGACCCCGACACCTACAGCCGGCTGAGGTGGCGTCTGGGCGAAGTCGAAGAAGCTGACAACGTGCCCGAGGCGCAGCGCATCCGACTCTTCTATCTGGCCATCCCGCCCTCGGAGTTCCCGCACGCGCTGGCTCAGCTCTCGACTTCGGGACTCTCATCTCCGGAGCACGCCGATCGGACGCGCATCGTCATCGAGAAGCCGTTCGGTCACGACACCGAGTCGGCCCGCGTCTTGAACAAGCAGGTGCACGCCGCCTTCGCCGAGCAGCAGGTCTATCGCATCGACCACTACCTCGGGAAGGAGACGGTCCAGAACATCCTCGTCTTCCGACTGGCGAACGGGATCTTCGAGCCGCTCTGGAATCGCCGCTACATCGACCACGTCCAGATCACGGTGGCCGAGACGCTCGGGGTCGAGAATCGCGCGTCGTACTTCGATCAGGCCGGCATCATGCGCGACATCGTGCAGAACCACATGCTCCAGCTCCTGTCGCTCGTGGGCATGGAGCCGCCCGTGCGTTTCAACGCCGAGCAGGTGCGCAACGAGAAGGTGAAGGTCTTGATGGCGCTCCACCCGTTCTCGGCCAAGGAGCTCGAGACCAACGTGGTGCGCGCGCAGTACGTGAGCGGCGAGGTCGGTGGGCAGCGCGCTCCCGCCTATCGAGACGAGGACGGGGTCGACGTCAAGTCGGTGACGGAGACCTACGTCGGCTTCAAGGTCTACCTCGACAACTGGCGTTGGGCCGGCGTGCCGTTCTACTTGCGAGCGGGCAAACGGTTCGCGACCAGGACGACATCGATTTCGATCCAGTTCCGGCAGCCTCCCTTGGCGCTCTTCCGTTCGCAGCACAGCAGCGATCCGACGCCGAATCGACTGCATATCCAGGTGCAGCCGGAGGAGGGGATCTGGCTGCGGATCGGGTCGAAGCGGCCGGGTGGAAAAATGGAGGTCGACTCGGTCGAGCTGCAGTTCAAGTACGCGACCGCCTTCCAGAAGGGACCGCCCGATGCGTACGAGCGGCTGCTGCTCGACGCGATCCACGGCGACTCGACTCTCTTCGCGCGCGAGGACGAGGTCGACTACGCCTGGCGGTTCTGCACGCCGATCCTGGAGCACTGGAAGCGACACAAGGACACGCCGCTGACGTTCTATAGCGCAGGAACGTGGGGACCGCTGGAAGCCGATCGAACCATGGAAGCCGACGGCCGGCAGTGGTTCAACGACACGCCGGGTCGGTAGCGCTGTCGATTCCATATCTCGGCGAGTTGGCGGCGCTGGCGGCGGCGCTGGCGTGGTCGGCGGCGGTCATCCTGTTTCGCCAGGTCGGCGAGCGCGTGCCGCCGGTCGCGCTCAACTTGTTCAAGAACCTGTTCGCGTTGGTGCTCTTCGCGCTGACCTCGCTCGCTTTGGGCGATGGATTGCTCCAGGCGGCGCCGCTGCGCGACTATTGGCTGCTTCTCGCGAGCGGCGTGATCGGCATCGGCGTCTGCGATCAGCTCTTCTTCATGAGCCTCAACCGCGTGGGCGCCGGGCTCAACGCCATCGTCACGACGTCGTATAGCCCGTCCGTGATCCTGGTCAGCTTCATTTTCCTGGGCGAGAGATTGGGTCCGCTGCAACTCCTCGGCGTCGCGCTGATCGTGGGCGCGGTGCTCCTCGTAGCGTGGAGGGAAGAGACGGACCGGTCCGACGCGAGCCGACGGTCGTCGTTGTTGTCGTTGTCGTCGTCGTCGCCGCCGCCGTTCCGGCCGGCGATGGCGCGTCGGACGCTGCTCGTCGGGGTGTTTTGCGGTGTCCTGGCCATGGTGACGCAGGCCGTGTCGATCGTGATGGTGAAGCGACTCCTCGAGACATCGCCGCTTTTCTGGGCCAATTTCTGGCGCCTCGTGGGGGGGATTGCGACCTCGGTCGCGATCATCGTGCTCGTGCGTTCCCAGCGCGTCCACGCCCGCGCCGCGCTCGTCCCGGCCAACTGGCGACTCATGGTCCCGGGCGCGCTCATGGGGACCTACGTCTCTCTGATTCTCTGGCTGGCCGGAATGAAGTACACACAAGCGTCGATTGCGTCAGCCATCAACCAGACGTCTACACTCTGGACGTTCCTGTTCGCCGCCCTCTGGCTGAAGGAGCCGGTGACGCCGATCCGGCTGGTGGGACTCGCGCTCGGAGGGGCCGGCGTGACGATGGTGACGTTCGGGTAGAAAGGGAGCCATGCGGGTCGCTACTTGGAATGTGAACTCCGTCCGCGCCAGATGCGAGCGGCTCTTGGCCTGGCTCGAGGCGCACCGTCCCGACGTCGTCTGCTTGCAGGAGATCAAGTGTCTCGACGAGCAGTTCCCCCGCGAGCCGGTGGAGGATCTCGGCTACAACATCGAGACCTTCGGGCAGAAGACCTACAACGGCGTGGCGATCCTCGCGCGCACGCGAATCGAGGATGTCGTCCGCGGCATGCCGGGGGACGACGAGAGCTCGCAACGACGCGTGATCGCCGCCACCGTCGGCGACGTGCGGTACATCAATGCGTACGTGGTGAACGGGGAGAAGGTCGGCTCGGAGAAGTACGCCTACAAGCTGGAGTGGATGGCGCGCCTCGCCGACTACGCGCACGGCGTCGCTCGTGAGTACGAAGCGACAGTCCTGACCGGTGATTTCAATGTGACCTTCGACGACCGGGACGTCCACGACCCCGAAGCGTGGCGAGAGAAGATACTCTGCTCGACGCCCGAACGAGACGCACTGCGACGCATCCAGGGGGAGTACTACCGTGACGCCATGAGGAAGTTCACCGAAGAGAAAGGCGCGTACACTTGGTGGGACTTCCGCACCGGAGCGTTCCGCGGCGATCGCGGACTTCGCATCGACCACTTCCTCGTCACGCCGGCCGCACATGAGCGCGCGCGCGAATTCTTCGTCGATCGCGAGGAGCGAGCGGGCGAGAAGCCGAGCGACCATGCGCCGGTCTTCTTGGCGCTCGACTGAGAGCCAGAGAGCCCGCTCGTGAAGAAAAGCGACGATCCCGCTTCCGATCCGACCGTCGAGTCGGCGGTCGGCCCTTCCGACCTGACCCAGGAGTCCGAGAGTCTCCCGCTCTCGATCGGCGCCTATCGGATCCTGGGAGAGTTGGGACGAGGAGGGATGGGGGTCGTCTATCGGGCGGAGGACGCGCGGCTCCGTCGTCATGTCGCACTCAAGGTTCTGCCTGAGGCGATGGGCAACGACCCGCGTCGACTCGAACGCTTCCGCAGTGAGGCGCGCCTGCTTGCCGCGCTCAATCATCCGAACGTAGCCACCATCTACTCGCTCGAAGAGGCGGACGACCGCTCGTTCCTCACGATGGAGTGCATCGAAGGGGAGACGCTGAGCGCGCGCATCCTCCGAGAGCGACCGTCGATCGATGCTGCGCTCGGGATCGCGAGACAGATCGCCGCGGCGCTGGAGGCGGCGCATCGCCGCGGAGTCATCCACCGGGACCTGAAGCCCGGCAACGTGCTGGCGACATCGGACGGCCTGGTCAAGGTGGTCGACTTCGGACTCGCGGTCGCGCTCGCGGACGAGCGTGCGCCCGCCACGGCCGAGTCGCGTCGGATCATGGGCACGCCGGGGTACATGAGCCCCGAGCAGACGAGAGGCGACGCGGTCGACGAGCGGACGGATCTCTGGGCGTTCGGCTGCATCGTCTACGAATGCCTGTCCGGCTCGCGGGCGTTCGACGGATCGACCGCGACGATCCGCATCAAGCAGAGCCTGGAGCAGAACGTCGAGCTGAGCCGCCTCGATGCGAACGTCTCCCCTCGGCTGCGCGCCCTACTCGCTCGGTGTCTTTCACGCGAGCTCGAAGGGCGTTTCGCCTCCGCCGCTGACGCGCGCCGCATCCTCGAAGAAGAGATCGCCAGCCGGGAATTGGCGCGGCTTCAACCGAGTGGAGACTCCGTCCCGGCTTCCAACGACGGTGCGCCTCGGCCGATCAGTCGTTTCCCTCGACCGCTCACCCCGTTCATCGGTCGTGAGGCGCCGAGGCGAAGCCTGGCGACCCGCCTCGCCGAGCATCGACTCGTCACGGTGACGGGGTTCGGCGGCTGCGGGAAGTCCCGGCTCGCCCTCCAGGTGGCGCAGGATCTCGCGCCGGAGTTTCCGGATGGCGTCTACTGGGTCGAACTCGGGTCTTTGACCGATTCGGAACTCATCGCCGACGCAATCGGTCGGACTCTGGGAGGAATCGACGCCGCGCTCCCGATGCGGGAGGCCTTGGTGGCGCGACTGGCGGCTCGCCGCGCGCTCGTCTGTCTGGACAATTGCGAGCACGTGCGTGCGCCGCTCGCCGAGTTGACGCAGATGTTGCTGCAGGCGTGCGGCGATCTGCGGATCATGACGACCAGTCGGGAGTCGCTCGGCCTGGCAGGCGAGGCGCTCTTTCCTCTCTCGCCGTTCGAGTTGCCCCAGAACGACGCGACGGTCGCGGGCCTGGAAGCGAACGAGGCGGCGCGTCTTTTCGTGGCGCGCGCGCAGGCCGCCGATCAGTCGTTCCGTCTCACGCCGCAGAATGCGGGATCCGTGTCTGAGATCTGCCGCGAGCTCGACGGCATTCCGCTCGCGCTAGAGCTGGCGGCCGCGCGCGCCTCCGCGATTTCCGTCGGCGAAATCGCCAAGCGCTTGGAGCACCGTTTCCGCCTGCTCACCACGACGGGCGCGGGGGTCTTGCCGCATCACCGCACCCTGAGGGCTCTCGTCGATTGGAGCTACGAGCAGCTCGGTGAAGACGAGCGGGTGCTCTTTCGCCGGCTCGCGGTTTGTCCCGGCGGATGGAGCCTCGAGCTCGCAGAGGCGATCGCGTGCGACGAGAAGCTGGAAGCATGGCAGGTGCTCGACCTGCTTACGCATCTCGTGCAGAAATCGATGGTCGAAATCGATGCCGAGGGGTCCCGCTCGACCGGTCGCGCGCGGTACCGCTTCCTCACGACGGTTCGGCAGTATGCAGGGGAACAGTTGGATCAGTCGGGCGAGCGCGACGTGCTGTTGGATCGATTCCGCGTGGCTCTCGCGGAATTGGCGGAGCGCGCGGAACCGCACCTCGTCGGTCCGGCCGAGCGCGAGTGGAACCAGCGACTCGATCAAGAGCAGGCGAACTACAGCCTCGCGATCGATACGGGACTGAGAGAAGACCCGGCGCCTGCGATTCGCATCGCAGCCACCCTCGGACGCTATTGGGACATCCGTGGACGATGGCACGAGGGGCGAGCGCTCCTGTCCCGATGTCTGGAGCATCCGGCGGCGCGAGAGCCCAACCATCTCCGCGCGAGGCTCCTCGGCTTGGCCGGAAATCTCGCCTACAACCAGTGCGACTACGCCGCAGCGCAACGTCTGCAGGAGGAGTGCCTCGAGATCGGGCGCGCGTTGGCGGATCCGGTCCACATCGCAGCCTGCCTGAGCAATCTCGCCAACATCCAATCGGATCTCGGCGATCTCCCGGCGGCGCGCTCGCTCTTCGAGGAGGGGCTCGCGTTGTACCGGCAAGTGGGGCAGAAGTGGGGAATTGCCGCGACGCTCGCGAATCTCGGCATCATCCTCTGGAAGCAGCAAGAACTCACGGAAGCGCGCACCCTGATGCAAGAAGGACTCGCGCTCTTCCGCGAGTTGAAGAATTACTGGGCGGTCGCCTACTCGCTGAACCACCTCGGTCTCGTCGAGTTCGACGAGGGGAATCTGGAACGGGCGCGAGGCTATCAGGACGAGGGGCTCGCGCTCGAACAAGAGCTTGGAGATCCGCGCGGAATCGCGATGTCGCGACAGAACCTAGCCGAGGTCTCGTGGCGGGAGGGGAAGACCGCGGAGGCGCTGCGTCTCTATGGCGAATCGGCCGCCGGGTTCAGCGAACTGGGCGCTCGGCTCTCGGTGCTCGGGGTGATCGAGTCGATGTTGCCGGCCATCTGTGCGGTGCACGGCGCCGAGCGCGCCGCCCATCTGGCGGGCGCCACCGCGAATCTGCGCGAAACTGAAGGGCTTCCGCCGGCGATCGACCCGCGCCGCAAGCACCTGGCGACCGTGACCGCGCTCCAGTCGGAGTTGGGCGAAGAGAAGTTCCGCTCCCTCGCGGAGGCCGGTGCGCGCATGACCTTCGAGCAATTGGTCGCCGGCATCGCCTCTGACATCGCCCCTGAGATCGCCCCTGAGATCGCCCCTGAGATCGCGGAGGCGTGACCTCAGTTCTTCGCCGTTCCTCCTGGAGAGTCCGGCCAGAGCTTGCCCCACTCCTCCACCCATCCGCGCATCGTGCGTCCGACGATCTTGAGGTCGTCCGGTGTCGGAAAGACGATCTCGTCTTTCGGGAAGCTGAAGAGTCCCGAGCGTCCCTGCTTCTTCTTGTTGTAGCCGGTCGCGACGCCATACCAGACGCCCTCGTGGCGGAAGAGCGCGAGCCCGAGGACGTCGGTGTCGTCGATGGCGCCGCCGAGCAAGCGGTCCACTAGGCCGTCGATGTCGATCGCCACGGACCCGGCGGCCAGGCCGAAGAGATGCACATTCTCCAGCACGACCTGGTTGTCAGGCGCCGGCGACCCCGCCGCAGCCGCCGCGGCGCGAACCCGCTTTCGCTCCTTCGTCTCGGGCAAGCTGAGTGAGACCGTACCCAGATTCCACTCGCGAAAGATGCAGGTCTCCGAGGCGTTGAAGCTCCCCGGGTTGTATCCGAGGACGCTGTAGGGGACCGGTAGGTCGACATCGCCGCGGAAACGCACCAGTACTTCCGCGGTGCGTCCGAGTTCGACCGGGGTCCGCGTGAGGTAGTCGAGCTTCTGCCAGGGCAGCTTGCTCTTCCGACCGAGACGACCCATCTCGCTGGCGACCCTTTCGCCCGAGAGTTCGCCGTAGACGTCGTCTTCCACGAGCCCGACGAGTAACGAAAAGATCGGGTCGGCGACCCCGGGATGCAGCGTCAACCGATCCGGGATCGGGCGCGGTATGGCGCCAGCGGCGATCTGAGGGAGCGGGGAGGCGGTGGGGGGCAGAGCCCGAAGTTCGGGCGGTCGAACGACGGTCGATTCGGGCGAAGCGGAGGCGCGAGCGGCGGGAGTAGCGCAGAGCGAGATCGGCGCAGAGAGCAGCGCCGCGACGAGGAGCCACTTGAATCGGAACGGAGGACGCACCTCGCAATCTTGGCATGTGTGCTTCGAGATCGGCAACGTGACGAGGGCAACGGTCGACGCCGATGGCTCCTTGACCACGTCGAATTCTGCTCCTTACCTTCCGGGGCGCACCGTGACTACCGATGCACCGAGGAGGACGTGATGGACTCGACGACGCCCGGCGCCTATAACGCGAACCAGGGGATCTCGCCCGAGGAGCTGCGGCGCGCGATCCGACAAGAGCTGACCGAGGCGGGCTTCTTCCCAAGCAAGAAGGTTGAGCTGGCCGCCCGGTGGAAAGGGGGCGAACTGATCATGAAGCCCGGGAAGGTAGATCTGCAGGAGAAGGCGATCCCGATCGACGCGTTCTTCCGCAAGGTGGTCTTGGTGCGAGAGACGCTGCGGAACCTCGAGCGCGAGATCAACAACCACCCGAAGTTGGAAGACGGCGAGCGAGTCGAGCTGCAGCAGTACATCACCCGCATCTACGGCTCGTTCACGACCTTCAACGTGCTCTTCGACGACAAGGTGGACCAGTTCGTCGGGCAGAGCAGCGGGCGCTAACGCCGGATGCGAAGACGCCCGCAGATCCGGGTGGATCTGCGGGCGTCTTTCACGAACAGAACTCGAAGCAAGGTGATGGGACGGCTAGCGGTAGCGGTTCTTGATGGAACCCCACGTGGCTTCGTCCGTCGGCACCGGCGGCGGGCACTCGATCGAATCGCAGTCCGTGCCGTTGCCTTGGTACTGGCCGCCCTGGTCATCGCAGTCAGCCAGCGTCGTGACGATGCACTCGCCGGTCACGAGGCAGCACGCACCCTGCGGGAGCGGGCAAACCACCGTGTCGCAGTCGGTGCCCTGACCCTGGAACTGCCCGCCCTGGTTTTCGCAGTCGGCGGGGGTTCCGTAGGTGCAGTCGCCCGTCGGCAAGCAGCAGGCGCCGCACGGGGGAGGAGAGCAGGGCGACGGGTCGCAGCCTGTGCCGTCTCCGTAGTACTGCCCGTCCTGATTCGCGCAATCGAACGCCGTCGTGATGATGCAGGGGCTCGCTCCGCACGGGTCGACCGGCGGCAAGCAGCAGGCGCCGTTCGGGGCGTTCCCGAAGAGCGTCTTCTCGATGTTGCTGACGATGGTGAACTCGTCGCACGCCGGCGTAGTCGGCTGATACCCGCCTTGCTGCGTTTCGCACGCCTGGTACTCGCCGGCCGGAATGAAGAACCAGCAGGCCGCGCCGCTGTCGTCGGTGAACTTGCAGTCGTTCAGCGGGCCGGTGATGCAGATCTCCCAGCCCTCGGCCAACGACTCGGTGTCCTCGTCGAAGGTTCCGTCGCCGTCGAGATCGATGTACTTGAATGCGCAGTATCCGCGCGTCAGGCCAGCGACCAGGAATCCATCACGGATCGTGGCGCTCGGTCCCTCTACCGACGTGTAGTCGACCTGATAGTGGTAGATGCCGTCGTCCAAACCGGCCGGCACGTTCCAGTAGAGGTAGTAGTAGGTGCTGCCCGGGTACTCGATATCGAACACGGTCTGGTCTGAACCGTCGAAGATTCTGATGCGCAGGTTCTCGGGCGTGGTTCCGTCCGGCTGAACATCGCACCACGCCAGAAAGAGACCGCCTGGATTGGCGACGTGCCCCGGTAGCTGGGGATCCATTCCATAGTCGACGGTCGGCGCCGCTTGGGCCGAAGCGGCCGCGCCGACGAGAGCGCAACAGACGAGAGCGGTCTTTAGCAGAGTCTTCATAGGCTTCCTCGAGTTCAGTCGCGACAACATCACGTTCGCAGGTAGTTGGAGCCCGATGTGCGCGCTCTGGGGGGACCGTGAACGCAGCACCACGACGAAAACCGCGATCGGTCCGAAACCTCATGTCTCGGAACTCGCACCAAATAGTCTAAGGACGCCCGGTGACGCGCGACAAGCCCAAAACCGGCTCTTCTGCAGTTCCCAAAAAAAGAGTCGCATAGACGACTGCGCCGGTCGGCTAAGACTCCGCGGAGAGGGTTGAAGTGCCATCCCGTTGGCGTCCAGAGAGTTCCGAGAATAGGCGCCGCGTCCTCCCCGTCGAAGGAGAACCCGGCTACCATCGCCCGATGCGGCGGCGCGTCTGCGTCGATGAGAAGGAGGCAACGATGATCGAGCGACCACGCGAGGGAGAGTTCGCCGAGTTCTACCGTGGCTACGTCATGGAAGTCGCTGACGCGGACGTGATCTCGGTGCTGGAGCGCCAGCAAGACGAGCTGCTTCGACTGGCGGCGGAGGTCTCGCCGGAGCGCGAGACTCACCGCTACGCGCCCGGCAAGTGGAGTATCCGCGAAGTTGTCGGGCATCTGACCGACGGCGAACGGGTCTTCGGATATCGCGCGTACTGCATCGCGCGGGGCGAGCAGGGGCCGCTCCCCGGATTCGACGAGGACCGCTATGTCGCGGACGGCGACTCCGATCGTCAGCCGCTGCTTCGACTGGCCGAGGAGTTCGTCGCGGCGCGCGCAGCGAATCTGACGACGTTCCGCAGGCTGGACGAGACGGCGTTGGCCCGCCTCGGAAACGCCAACGGCCGCCCGATCTCCGTGCGGGCGCTCGCCTTCATCATGGCGGGGCATGTCCGCCACCACTTGGAGGTCGTCCGCGAACGGTACCGGCCGCTGCACAAAGGCGAGTCTTCGTGAACTCGCCAAGGTCATGGCGCGCAGTTCCGATCGCTTGACCGAGCTCCGGCGCGAGGCGAGCGGGATCCCCGGCGTGCATCGCGTGGTGGATCGGTTCGGGATCGAGACGCGGCCGCCTAGTCGTCGTCGCCGGGCCGTCTCCGCTCCTGCTTCACTCGTCCCCTGCGCACCTTCTCTTGGACTCGCTCGGCCTTGACCGCACGCGACGGCTTCGTCGCCACTCGCGGCGTCGGCTTGTGGGCGCGGGCGACCAAGGCGAGGCGGACCTGTTCGAGGGCATGCAGCTTGTTCGCCGACTGACTGCGCGACGCGGTGCCTTGGCGCGTCACCCCCGTCGGTCGATGCACGACTCGCACCGACGACTCGGTCTTGTTCTTCTTCTGTCCACCAGGCCCGGACGACTTGAACGGGGTCACATCGCACTCGGCCAGCAGATCGAGCAGCTCTCGGGTCCATCGCAGTGACATGGGCGGGGCCTCCTCTGTGAGCGGCCTATGGTAGTTTCCCGCCATGAGCCGTTCCACGCTGGTCCTGCGCATCGCCGCGCCGGATGCGGCCGCTCCCCGCACCGAGACCGTCGACGCATCCTCGGATCAGATCCTCCTCGGGAGCGGAGCGGACTGCTTCGTGCGCCTCGAGGGTCCCGACATCTCCGAACGCCACGGTCTCATCGTCGGCGAAGACGACGCATGGATCTTCCTCGACGTCAGCGCCGCGGGCTCGACGCACAATGGGAGGGCGTTGAGGTGGGGTGAACGATCGCCACTAGCAAGTGGCGATCGGATCGGCCTAGGGCAGATCCAAATAGAAATTGAACTCCCCGAGCCCGCGCGAAGCGCAGGCTCGACCATCCCAACTCCGCCTCCCCTCACGACGCCGTTGGAGCCCGCGCCCCCTTCTTCGGCCAGACCCTCCCGTCTCGATTCCCTTCTCGACGGCCAAGGTCTGCGGCCGGACGCGCCGCGCGTCCGGCTTTACATGGCCGGCAAGTTCGAACGCGAATCGCCGCTTTCCACGGAAGGCGCCTCCCTCACCGTCGGTCGGAGCAAGGAATGCGACATCGTTGTGCCCGACCCCTTCCGCGTTATCTCGAAAGTGCATGCGAAGGTCGAGCGCGGTTGGGCCGGGACCTTCCTCTATGACCTAGGGCAGCACGGCGTCTACGTGAACGGCGAGCGGGTGGAAAACTGCGTGGCGCTGAGTCACGGAGATCGGATTTCGTTGTCGCTGGTCGAGCAGGGGACTTGGGGGGCGGTGATCGTCTACCTGGAGGGGGAGGCGCCGTATGAGGGCTATACCCCGAGAGCGGCGCAGGCGGCGGTGGTGGTCGTGGGTTCGGACTCCAACGTTCCGGTAGGGGAAGCTGTGGTTAAAGAGGAGGGCACGGCGGCGGCCGCCGCGCCTGGACGCAGACGTCGGAGCGCCAAGCGGCCCGACGGACAGGACCGCTCCTTCCTTCTCATTCTCCTCCTCTCGGCCCTCGCCCTCATCGGCCTTCTCGTCGGCGCGCTCTTCGTCTTCTAAGATCCCCCCTGCCATGCGAGGCCCCGATCTGAAAGGCCGGCTCATCGCCGGCCGCTACGAGATCCTCTCCTTCATCGGAGAGGGAGGCTACGCGTCGGTCTGGAAAGCGCGTCAGCTCCAGCCCGAGGGATTCGTCGCGGTGAAGGTGCTCCACCCGGATCACGCCAGCGACACGGCGATCCTGCAGAGCTTCTTGCGCGAGGCGCAGCTCTACGTGCCGTTCCGCGATGATCCGCAACTCGTCACGATCCTCGAGAGCGGGCACGACCCGGAGAACGGCGTCTACTTCCTCGTCATGACGCTGCTCGAGGAAACCGTCGGGCAACTGGGCGATCGACTCGGGCCGTTGCCGTTGGACCGCGTGCTGCGGCTGGCGGAAGACATCGGTCACGCGTTGGAGACGATCCACGCGGCCGGGCTCGTCCACCGCGACGTGAAGGGTTCGAACATCATGACGGCGCTGGGGAAGGACCGCTTCGTCCTGACCGACTTCGGCATCGGCTTCTTGCAGGGCGCGGCCGAGAAGACGGTCACGCCGACCGAACTCGCGAAGATCGGTTCGTGGGCCTACGCGAGTCCCGAGCGGATTCGCGCGCGCAGTCGCGATGACATCCGCCCCGAGGCCGACTACTACGCGCTCGGCGTCGTGCTCTTCCGCGCGGCGACCGGGCGGTATCCGTATCCGCCGCAGTTTCCCGCCGTCATCCAACATCACCTGGAGACGCCGGTGCCCGATCCGCGCGCGGCGAGGCCGGACATGCCGGCGGGCCTGGCGGAGCTGATCGCGCGCTGCCTGCAGAAAGACCCGGAGCTGCGGCTGGCGGGGGTGGAGTATCGGCGCGCGTTGGAGCGGGCGAAGGCGGATGTGGCGAGGGCGGCGGGAACGACGGGGAAGAAGGCGGGGCTCTCGGATGCCGCGGGGGGGCTTGGGGACAACCCAGGACGAAGGGCGGGGCGCAGTGGGAGTGGAGCGAAGAAGTCCGCCGGCAGAGCCGGCGGACTTCTTCGCCCGCTCCTGGCCGGCGGTGCGCTGCTGCTCTTGCTCTCGATCGCTGCGGCGCTGCTTCTGCCGCGCCGGTCGGTGAGTGTCGACTCGACTCCGACCGGAGCTCGATACCGCGTCTGGGAAGGAACAGCAGTGACAGGCGCGCCAGCGGCGGAAGGTACGACGCCCGGCGAAGTGAAAGGACTCGGCGCGAAGATGTACACAGCCGAGATCGAGAAACCCGGATTCTTCCCGGCGCGCTTGCAATGGGATCTGACCTCGAAGCCGGACCATGTACCGATGGTGACGCTCGAACCGCGTCTCTCGTTGCGCGTCAGCACGACCCCGGCGGGCGCACTCGCGCGTCTCTCACTGGCGGGACAGGAATCGCTGGGCGAGCGCGAGACGCCGTGCGAATTCGGCGACCTGCGCAGCGGCGAGTACGAGTTGGCGGTCGAGCGGGCCGGCTATCGTCCATCGATCCAACGGCTCCAATTGAGCAGCGAGTCGAGGGATGTCGCCATCCGGCTCCAAGTGGAAACGGTCGCGTCGCTCGAACTGTTCACCACGCCGGTCGGCGCCAGCGTCCGCCTCGACGGCGTATCGGTCGACCAGTCGACACCGTGCTTCGTCGGCGACCTCGAGGCGGGCCGGCATCGCTTCCGGTTCACCCTGGATGGATACGATTCAGCCGAACGTGTCGTCGACCTGGCAACCGGCATGAACCCGGCTCTGCACGTCAATCTCACGCCCCGCGGGACGACCGGCGAGTCCGACGGCGCGCCGAGCGCCTCCTCTCCCGGGGAGCCGGGTTCGGCGTACGATCTTGCGGTCAGCGTTTCGCCTGGCTTCGCCTACGTCTATGTCGACGGCTCGTCCAAGGCGCTCAATTCGGACGGTTCGGTCGGGCCCTGGCAGGTGAAGCTTTCGCCGGGTGCGCACACCTTCCGGCTGGTGAACGATAAGTCCAAGCCCAAGATCGAGTTAACGCTCTTCCACACCCTGCGCCCGAAGCGGGGACAGCGGACCCTGGTCCTGAACTGGCGCGACCAGACGGTCACCGAGCGGTGATCGTCTTGGCGAAAAGTCAGCGCGCAACTCTTCGGGGCTGAGTCCCGATAAGGCGGCAGGAGGTGACAGCATGACCAGTGACGCGAAGCCAGGTCTACCCGAGTGGCAGCAGTATCCAACCCTCGGAGAGCTCCTGGTCGATCCCGATCGGTACCGGGATTTGCGTCGGCGCTGCCACCAGAGCTGCGAACAACTCGATCGCCTCTCCCGCGAGGGCACCCCGGAGGAACGTCAGTTGGCCGTCCAGTCGCTCGAGGCGTACGGACGGGCCCTGCAGTTTCTCGAAGAGGTTCTGAAGGTGCGCGACGAGGCCGTACAGAACCGCGGTTAGCCCCGCGGACGAAGAGGAGCAACTATCCATGAGCGGCATCGGAAACATCGCCAACAACTTCGACTTCCGCACCCTCTCGCAACCGATCACGGTCGAGAAGGAAGGCGGCTGGAAGAAGTTCGGACGCATCCTCGGGGGAGTCGCCTCTGCCGCCGCCCCGTTCACCGGCGGCGTGTTGAACGGCGCCGGAGTCGACTCGAACTTCAATCGCCAACTCGAGCTGATCCAACTGCAGGAGCAGATCCAACAGCAGACTCAGATCATCAACACCGTCTCGAACGTCTCGAAGAGCAAGCACGAGGCGGCCATGGCGGCGATCCGGAACATGAAGTAGAGGTGCAGATGAGTCGACCGAGCCTGCCGGTGACGGTGAGCCCCGAGGAGAAGCGGTTCCTCATGGAGTGCGCGTTCGCGCTGCGCGACGCGCGCCGCGAGGAGGAATCGGCCGCGGTCTTCCGCGGCGTGCTGCCCTTGGTCGATGACAAGCATCTGCCGCTCATTGGTCTGGGCACCATCGAGTTCTTCGGCGGTCGTTTCGACGCCGCCATCGAACAGTTCGAAGAGGCGACACGCATGGCCCCGACCTTCGCGCTCGGCTACGCGCACCTCGGCGAAGCGCTCGCCTTCGCGCGTCAACAGGAAGAAGCCGAGTTGGCGTTGCGCAAGGCCTCCGACTTGGACCCCGTCGGCGCCGAGGGCGGCGAGATGGCCCGCACACTCCAGAAGTTTCTCGCCTACGGGCTGCTCTAGTTACATCTCGGGCCAGGTCTCGAGAGGGAGAGGACGGTCACGATGAAGATCCCATCCGGCGGCGACGACTTCCGCATTCCGTCCCAGCCTCCGAGTGAACCGAGCAAGCCCGCGGGCGCCACTTCGGGCGGCCCGGCCGAAGCCGCACGGCGAGCGGAGTTCGAGAAGTCACTCTCGGGGACGGGCGCTGCGTCTGGCGCCGCCGGCGCCTCCGGCGTATCGCCGGCCGCGTCCCCCCGCACCGACGGTCCACAGGCCGCCAAGTTGCGCGAGATGCTCCAAGGCGTCGACCGCCACGCGCCCGACGCCCAGGAAAAGGTGGCCGACGCCCTCGTCGAGTGGACCCTGACCGAACGCTTCGGCGAAGGGATCATGAAGAAGACCGGCATCATCGGACTGCGCGCCTCCGTCCAGCAGCAGATCCTCGAAGACCCGACGATGGAGCGGAAGATCAAGCAGATCTTGGAGCAGATGTAACAGCGCCACGCCTCGAGCGGAAAGACGATCCGCCCGTGCATTGCCTGGTAGTCGTTGCGCTCGCCTGCTCGCGTTCGCCTAATCCTCGACCTGAGACGATCACATCGGCGACACTGTCGCGCGATGGATGCGATCCCCGCCCTCGAGGCGCTGAAGCTGCTAAGCGACGGCAATCGCCGTTTCGTTTCCGATGAACGCCGTCGAGACGCGCTCACGAGCGAGATGCGCCGACGCGAGCTGACCGCTGGACAAGAGCCGTTCGCGATTATCCTCGGTTGCTCCGACTCGAGGGCCCCGGCCGAGATCGTCTTCGATCAGGGTCTGGGCGACCTCTTCGTGATCCGAGTGGCGGGAAACATCGTCGCGCCGTCTCAGGTCGGCAGCGTCGAGTTCGCGGCCGAGCGGTTCGGCACTCGACTCGTCGTCGTGATGGGTCACTCCCGCTGCGGCGCGATCCAAGCGACACTCGAGGAGATGCAGCGTCCGACCGAAGACCAGTCGCGGAATCTCAGGTCCATCGTCGATCGCATCCGGCCGACGTTGGCGGATCTCCTGAAGAGCGACACACATGACGACCGGGACGACCTCATGCGGCAGGCGGTGCGAGCGAACATTCGCGCCTCCGCGGATCACCTGCGGCACGGCTCGGAACTGCTCGAGCAACTGATCGCTCGCGACGGCCTCCTCGTCGTCGGCGCCGAGTACTCGCTCGAGACCGGCATCGTAGATTTCTTCGACGACGCGTCGACCCCGTCGACCCCGTCGAATCCGTCGGAGGGGGAAGACGTCGAGAACATCGGGCGGGCGGCGCCGTGAAGTTGCGAGGCTTCTATCCCCTCATAGTCACGCCTCACCTCACGAGCTGCCGCGACTTCTACCAGTAGCGGTTCAAACGGTCGCGCTCTTGGTGCTCTCGAACATCTTCATGACGTTCGCTTGGTACGGGCGCCTGCGATTCCTCGGGGGGATGAGCGTCCGCTAGGTCGGAGGGCGGTTGAGAGAATCGCGCCTCGCGGCCAGTCGGGTTCCTCGCCTAGGATTCCGGTCCATGAGAAACATCGAAGTGGTTCGGAAATCGCTCACGCGTGCGGATCTGCGGTCGCACCTGCTGGACGAGGAACTCGTCAAGGCGGTGGTCGACTGCGAGCTCCGGATCATGGCGATCGGCGGTGAGCTGCACTCCGACGAAGAAGGCGTGCTGCTCGAGCTTGGATCGAGCCAGAAAGACCTCTGGGGGATCAACCTGTACCCCGACGAGCTCACAGAGGTGTGGCTCGAGTACGACTCGATGATCAACTTACGGCCGTCGCAGGGAAACAGGAGTCGTGGCGTCGTCGATCCGGCCATCCGGGATGTGATTCGCAAGATCGTAGGAGAGTTGGTCAGCGATGCCTGAGCCCACGCACGCAGACCTCGCTGGGGGGCGCTGGCGTGAGATGAGTCTGTGCGAACAGCTCGGTAACATCGGGAGCGAGATCTCCCGAGCCAGCATCGCGCGAGGCGCCGGCAACCAGGTCCGAATGCTCAAAGCCGTGGATCGGGCGCTCGAACTCTTCGACCTGACGTTGGCCGATCCAAAGCTCGCAGGGCGACGGCGGGAGATCTGTCGGGCTCGCGAGGTGGTGTGCGACTTCTACTACGGAGACAACGACTACGCCTCGGACGAGGAGTCGCTAGATCGCTACTTTCGGTTCTTCGCGATCGCCGCGCGTGCGCTCCGCAAGTGAGGGGATGAATGGCGGACTACCGGTCGACCGTCGAGTGGACGAGCGACGAGACACCTGAGGCGCCGTGACCGACGAACGTGAACTGATCGAGAAATTGCTCCGCATCGAGGCGCTCTTTGCTCGCGCCGGCACGCCGGGTGAAAAACAAGCCGCGGCCAGCGCCGCCGAGCGGATCCGCTCCAAGATCAAAGAGTGGGCCGTCGAGGATCCCGCCATCGAACATCGATTGTCGGTGACCGACGGCTGGTCTCGCCGACTCCTTCTCGCACTGCTCCGTCGCTACGGCATCGAGCCGTACCGCTACCGCAGTCAACGGCGCACCACCGTCATGGCGCGCGTCCCGCGTCGTTTCGTCGAAGAAACCCTCTGGCCGGAATTCCGCGAGTTCGACCAGACGCTCCAGGCCTATCTCGCCGAAGTCACCGAGCGCGTGATCCTGGAAGCGATGGGAGATGACGGGCGCGACGAAGAGGTGCGGCCGGATGCGGTGCAAGGGAGACAGCTCCCGGGATCGTCCGGTCGCTGACGACCCACCGGGTCCGACCAACTGGGTCTGGACCCAGTTGGTCGCTACGCCTCGCCCTTCAGGTACGTCGGACCGATCGGCACGTTCGACGGCTCGAGCGTCCGCAGGTATCTGAAGATCGAGCGGATGTCGTCCTCGCTCATGCGCTGGTACGAACGCCAGGGCATCGGACTGTTGGGCAGGCCGACGCCTGAGCGGAAGCGATCGACGAAGCGGTTCTCGTCCCAGCCGGCGAACGGCGTGTCGGTGGCCGGCGTGAGATTCGGGCTGACGAACGTGGCGGTCGGGTCGGTCTCGTCGGGGAACTTCATGCCGCCGGCGAAGGGAAGGCTGATCGCGGCGCCGTCCATGTGATTGCGACTCGTGTGGCAGCCGACGCAGGCGGAAAGGTTGCTGGCGAGGTAGGCGCCGCGTTCGACCGAAAGACCGGAGGGAGAGGACGCGGGCGGCGTCCCGGTCGGGCCGATCGGCTTGATGGCGAAGGCGAAGACCGCCTTGCCGAGCATCGACGGCTGATGCGCGGGCACTTCGCGTCGCACAGGCTCTTGCGAGCGTAGGAAGGAGATGAGCGCGGTGAGATCGTCGTCACTCACGTTGTGGTACTCCATGAACGGCAAGACGGCGCGACCGTCGGGACGGACGCTGTTGCGGAGGACGCGAGCGAGTTCGCCGTCCGAGTAGCGGCCGATGCCGGTCTCCCCATCAGGCGTGAGATTCGGCGTGTAGAACTTCCCCAGCGGGAACTCGAAGAGTTGTCCGCCCGCGAGAGGCGGCATCGCACCCTCTCGGACCTGGAGCAATTCATCTTTGGTCACGTGGCATGTGACGCAGGCCGCATCTCCGTAGGCGAGCTGCCGCCCATGCGCGACCACGGCGGAGTCGGCGCTCGCGTGGATCCCGGGCATCGGCGAGGCGAACGTCCGCTTCCACCGCGTCAGCGCCAAGATGCTCGTCGCCGCGACGAACACGATGATGAGCGCGAGCAGGATCCCTAGAGCCTTGCCGATCAGCTTGAACACGGTCCCTCCAAGGAGTCCGGCTCCCAAACGAGCGCGCGGTAACGCCGACAGACGTCCGAGGGCGCGCGGGATCCTAGCCCCTTCGTTGCTCGGCAACGATGGGATCTGGCACGCTCGATCTGCAAGCCACTTACGACCTGGACGGCGAGCGCGATCGACTCGGCGCACGACTCGAGCGCGAGGTCCAGGTCTTCCGAGAGACTGGCTGATCTCCGCGCGGTCCTCTGGACCCGAAGCCCACCGGAGCGCATGCTGAGGTGCGTTGAGTTCGCTAGCGGGGGCGCGGTCAAGACGCGCTTCCAGTGAGTTCAGGAGGTTGAGTACGGACCCGTTCCTCGAATCGACCGCGGCGCTCATCTCGCGCGTGAAGGCGGGGGATGAGGCGGCGCGCGAGCAGCTCGTCGCCAAGTACCTGCCGCTGTTGCAGCGGTGGGCGCATGGGCGGTTGCCGTCGAATGCGCGCGGGCTGATCGAGACGAGCGATCTGGTGCAGGTCACGTTGGTGCGCGCGCTGAATCAGATCGGGAAATTCGAACCGCGGCGCGAGGGCGCCTTCCTCGCGTATCTCCGCACGACGTTGATGAACCAGCTTCGCAATGAGATTCGACGGTCGGTTCGCGATCCGAAGCAGGAGATCCCCGAAGATCACAGCGACGATCGCGCGACGCTCTTGGAGCAGCTCATGGGACGCGATGTGATCGAGGCGTACGAAGCGGGGCTTGTCACGCTGCCCGAGAACATGCAGGAGGCGATCATCCTCAGCGTCGAGTTCGGGTTCAGTCATGGCGAAGTCGCCGACGCGATCGGGAGCCCGTCGGCCAACGCCGCGCGGATGTTGGTGTCGCGCGCATTGGTCAAGCTGTCGAAGGCGATGGATCAGTCAGGTTGAACAGGCCGAAGCCAGCCGCATAATCGCCGGCCATTGCGCCGAATCGCGCAATCGGCGCTCTCTCGAAATCGTGCAAGTGCATAGCATTCGTTGACTTCTCCGATGGTGAACGACGACCATCATAGGCGCCATGAATCACCACTCGAACTCGCGAATCGCCTCCCGGACCTGGGTCGGACCTCGTGACGGCTCGAGTTTGATCGAGGTCGTCGTCGCCACGTTGATGGTGGCGACCCTCCTCGCGCAAGAGGCGATGGAGCGCACCGCGACCGCGCCGTAGGAACGTGGCGGCGGTGAGCCAGAGCGGCAACCGATCCGCGAGCATCACCGGCACGATGCACTGATGGAGACCGCGACGGGCGACTAGAGCTGGATGACGTTCCCGCCGCCGAGATCCACGACCGGTCTCGGTTGGAGCCCCGCCTGAGTTCCATCGATCGGCGGAGTCGAGAAACGCACCGTTCCCACCTGCGTCCCGTTGCGAGAGAGCGACCCGATCGCCTCCCAGAAGTCGGTGTCCGCCACGCGCCCTTCCACGAAGGCGCGCTTCACCCGCGTCTGCAGTCGCAGTGTGACCCCTCCAACCGTGGCCGAATTGTCGAGCTGACGCGTGTAGTTCTCCACCACACGGTCCGACACGATGATGTGACTGAACGAACTCTCGTTGATCGTCTCGGTCGACGCCGGCCCGGTCATCGTTCCGGTCACCGCATCGCTCCGTTCGAAGTTCGCGAAGCTCCCGTCGACCTCGAAGAAGAGCGTCCCCTCCAGCGACAGGTTCACCTGATGCGTCTGGCCGTTGAGGACGACATCACCCGTCACGGTCCGTTCGTACGCGATGTTCGTCTGCGGATCGGCCGCGGCGCCTGTCGATCGCGTCAGTCCGGGCGCGCCGCTTCGACTCGCCACTGTGATGTCGAACTGCTGCGGCACGTTGATCCGAAACCGCAGATCGCTGTGGAATCGCGCGAAGTCGGTCAGGCCGCTCAGATCCCCGTCGAATGCGGTGATCACGATCTCGACCCGAGGCGACGGCGAGAACTGCAGGATCAACTTGTCGTTCGGCTGAGGCGAGTAGGTGAAGGTCTCGGAGTTCGGCGCCAACTGCGTGAGCGTGCCGGTCGTCGTCAGGACGTCGCCGTTCAATGAACTCGCGAAGAAGACGAAGTCCACGACGCCGCTCTGGTCTTCGATCAGACTCTCGGCCGTATCGGTCGCCGTCGTCCCGAGTGAGAACGCCGCCTGCGTCGCGCTGACCTGGTCGGCGGGGAAGCCGCCGCCGCCGTCACTCGTGATCGTCACGACCGCCGTCGCCGATTGCGCAGGATCCGCCACGCTGCGTGCGCGCACGGTTGCCGAGGCAGGATTCGGAAGGGTCGCCGGCGCCGAGTAGAGTCCTGATCCGCTGATGGTTCCGAATGTCGCTCCGCCTTCCACCGTCCAGGTCACCGCCGTGTTGGCCGCGCCGGTTACGGTCGCCGCGAACTGCTGCGTCCCGCCCGCGGCGAGTTGCGACGTAGCCGGCTGCACCGCCACCGTGACGCCACTCGCCACGTTGTCCACGATCACCGTCGCCGTGTCCTCGACGATGTTGATCCCACCTTCCGCCCGGGCCTTCACCGTGTGGATCCCCTCGGTCACCGTCGATGTGTCCCACTGGAGCGAATAGGGCGAACTGCTGTCCGCGCCGAGTTCCGTCTGGTCCACGAAGAAGACGACACGATCGGCGTTCGTGGCGGCGGCTTGGAGCGTCACGGTTCCCGCCACCACGGCTTGGTCCGACGGCGCGGTCAACGAGACCTCGACGCCACTCGGTGGATCGGTCGGACCATCGTCGCCGCCGCAACCGATGAGGAACGCCGCGGTAGCTGCGAGTGCGAGCGCCAAGTGCGCCGGGATCCGGAACAGATACATGCGAGACCTCCCTCGTGTCATCTTCGAGCGGGGGATTGTATGCGATCGAGCGAGATGGGATCAGACGGTGATTGCGGGGAAAGTCCGCCCGGACGACACTCGCTGCCCGTAGAGCCAGACCGATCGAAGACCAGGAGCCGCGGCAGTCCATGTTGACCATCCCTCCGACCGTCCGAGCGTTCTGGGACCAGTTCCAGTCCTCCGTCCCCTACGACGCGGCGCCCCTGTTCTACGAAGCTTTCCACTTCGATGACAACGAGGCGACCGCGAACTCGCTCGCGGCGCTCGTCCTTTCCGGGCAGAAGCGCGCGACGGCGGGTCTTCTCTGGACGAACGAGATCACGAACAAGCCGCGGCCCGAGCTGGGTGTGCTGAGCGTCGTGACCGACTGGAACGGCGTTCCGCTTTGCATCATCGAGACGACCCAGGTCGATGTCGTTCCGTTCGACGACGTCAGCGCGCAGTTCGCGGCCATCGAGGGGGAAGGGGATGGCTCGTTGCGGTACTGGCGCGAAGAACACTGGAAGTACTTCACCCGGGAGTGTCAGCGGCTGGGTCGTGAGCCAGACTCGCGGATGCCGGTCGTGTGTGAGCAGTTCAAGGTGATTTACCGGACGAAGGCCGCTCCGCCGTCGAGCGAACCGCCGTCGAGCGAACCGCGGGAGACGGAGGTCCGAGTCCCAGATCGCTTGTGAAATGAGGAACTACTATTGCCGGCAACAGTCGCACCTTTTTTCACAAGGTAGACGCGCGGCGATGGCGTAGTGAGTGACCCTTCCGAACCGAGTTGGTTGGTCGAGGTCGGGACCGAGGCAGTTCTAGCAGAAGGGAACGGCGCCAATGACCGAGAAGCGTCCGAAGGTCAGCAAGGCGGCGAGTGCGAAGAACGAAACACTTTCGCAAGAGCTTCGCGAACTCGAGGAGTCGTTGCTCCAAGCCGATATCCGCAAGTCGAATCGCCTCGTCGAGCTGCTCGATGACCGTTTCATCGAGTACGGCAGCTCCGGCCGCACCTACACCAAGGCCGATCTCGTGGAGACGCTGCAGGCGGAGTCGCCGGTCGTCCAGACAGCTTCCGACTTCAGCACGACTCAGCTCTCGCCGGATGTCGCGCTGCTCACCTACCGCATCCACCGGCACTCCGACCCTCCCGTCCACACTCTGCGCTCCTCGATCTGGCGGAGAGCCGACGGCCGATGGCGCATGGTCTTCCATCAGGCGACGGTGACGACAGCGGTGACGACGACAGCGACGACAGCGACGACGACAGGGGCGTAAGAGGAAGTGGCAAACGGGATCACTTCTGGATTGGAGCTTCACGATCAACTCGTTTCAAAACGAGTTCGCGGCGATTCACCCCCGTCCCGGACAAGGCGTCGCCTCCGATGAGTGGATGGGACGATCCGGACACCGCAGCTCAGTACGACGCGTTCTCGCGCGAGCATGGAATGTATCGCGAGACGAGCCGGGATCTCGCGGAGCTGGCGAGGATCGAGCACGCCGCGTTGGTGGTCGACCTGGCGTGCGGCACGGGAGTGACGACGGAAGTGATTTTGGCGCGAGTCGGGGCTGGAACGACCGTCATCGCCTTGGATGGATCGCGAGCCATGCTCGATGTCGCCCGGTCCAGGATCACCGATCCCCGCGTCCGGTGGGTCTGCGCGCCCGCCGTCGAGCTGGCCTCCTTCGCGAGCGAAGCCGACGCGATCATCTGCAACTCGGCGTTCTGGCAGTTGGAGATGGCGCCGACGTCCGTCGCCGCCGGGAAGGCGCTGCGTTCGGGCGGCCGTCTCGTCTTCAACCTCTCTCGCGCCATGATCTCGGCGGCTTTGACCGCGGCCGACCCGCGACCGACCAAACCGATGCTCACCCAACTCATGCACGCCGTCGCGGTCCTGGAGTACGACTACGTCCCGCCGCACCCTGCGACGCGCCGTGGGACGCCGCTCACACCGGAGGGGCTTGCGGAGATGCAGCGCCAGGCCGGTCTCGAGCCGGCGGAGCCGCAGGCTTTCGAGTACGACACTTCGCCGGAAGCGCAACTCGCTTGGCTGAGGGTGCCAATCTTCGCCAACAACGTCCTGCCGGGACTGCCCCACGCGTCACAGATGGCCGCGCTCGACCAGGCGTACGCGCGCTACGACAAGATCTCGGGTCGAGAGAATCGCTGGCTGGCATTCGTCGCCGTGAAGCCGTGAAGCCGTGATCGCGCAGCCGACGCCGATCTGCGCTATCTATCTATTCACACCGATTCTAGACGCGGAGGGTCCGCGGGCAGCTTGACGACACGATCTCAGGAGGGAAGAGTGAACGAACAGCCGAGTCCGGAGAAGATCTTGCAGACCGGCCTGGCCTTCTGGGCCTCCAAGACGCTGTTGAGCGCGATCGAGATGGAGGTCTTCAGCGAGTTGGCCCGAGGGCCGGAGTCGTACGACGCGCTCGTCGGACGTCTCGGTCTCCATCCGCGTTCGGCGCGGGACTTCCTCGATACGTTGGTGGCGCTCGGATTCCTGACCCGCATGGGCGACCGTTACGCGAACACGCCGGAGACCGACCTGTTTCTCGATCGTCGGAAGCCGTCGTATGTGGGCGGGATCCTGGAGATGGCGAATCGGCGCCTCTATCCCTTCTGGGGACACCTGACCGAAGCGTTGCGCACCGGTCAGCCGCAGAATGAAGTGAAAGGCGGCGGCCCGGGCCTCTTCGAGACGCTCTACGCCGATCCGGCCCGACTGAAGGGGTTCCTCGCCGCCATGACCGGCATCAGTCACGGCGCCAACATGACGATCGCGCGGGCCTTTCCGTGGAAGGACACCAAGACCTTCGTCGACGTCGGTACGGCGCAAGGGGACCTGGCGGCGCAGATCGCTCTCGCGAATCCACACATGCGCGGCGTCGGCTTCGATCTCGCGGAAGTCGCGCCGATCTTCGAGGAGTACGTCGCCGCGGTCGGCGTGGCGGACCGCGTCACCTTCACTGCCGGCACGTTCTTCGAGGATCCGCTGCCCAAGGCCGACGTCGTCTTGATGGGACACATCCTTCACGACTGGGATCTACCCACGAAGCGGATGCTGATCGCCAAGGCGTTCGATGCGCTGCCCGCGGGCGGAGCGCTCGTCGTCTACGAAGCGATCATCGACGACGATCGATCGAAGAACGCGTTCGGTCTCATGATGAGTCTGAACATGCTGATCGAGACGCCGGGAGGCTTCGACTACACCGGCGCCGATTGCTCCGGCTGGATGAAGGACGCCGGCTTCTCCTCGACGCGCGTGGAGCACCTGGTCGGACCCGATTCGATGGTGATCGGGATCAAGTAGGAGCAAGCGAGATAGCTCGAGATGCCGGCCTTCCAGAGTCACAACGACGGTCCGATGCGCGCGCTCGGCTTGAAGGGCCGTCTCGTCTGGGTATTGCGCCCATGAGAAACGCTCCGTCTATCCTCGACGCCATCGGCAACACTTCGATTGTAGTCACCCGGTTGGTCGACTCCGGCCTGAAGTACTCGAGCACCGATGTGTACAAGAGCGGAGCATGGAAAGAGAAGTGACTTGGAGAACAGGAAACGCGCGCGACTCGGGGCGACGCTCTGGTTCATCGGCGCCGCACTTTCCCTGTTCGCGTTCGGACTGACGTACAGCAAGGACGGTCGGATCAAGGGGTCGTTGCTGGCGACGACTTTCTTTGCGGCCGTCATGGGCTTCACTGCGCTGCGTAGCCAGAAGTCCGACCAGTTGTAGCTCGCGATGAACCACTTCCCGGACCGTCTCTCCGTCTTCCACGAGTGGAGCCGCGTGCTCCGCCATGGACACCGCGCCGTCTTCACCGACCCCGTCGTGATCACGGGTCCCGTGACGAACGACTCCCGCGCCCGGCACAGCGATGCTCTGATCCCGATAGAGGGGGACGAGCGCTTCGAGGGGCTCCAGCGGTTCTTCGCGGCGGTGCATCGCCTCACGAGCGAGCGACGGCTCTCGACGATCGCCTACCTGGCGGAGAAACCTCCGCGCTCGCTCTTCGTTCCACAACCAAAGGTCTAGGGCGCGACTTCGAGTCCGCTCAGCTCCCTCTCCAATGCGTCGATCTCACTCCGCACCCCAGCCTGGAACGCCGGCCCCTCGATGTTCGGGAGCGACTTCTTCAAGGCCATGAGTCGGGCGGTGGCCAACGCCTTCTCGGCCGTGACTTCGATATCCGGCTTCACGCCGACCCCTTCCCAGTTGGTCTTGGTGATCGGGTTGATCGCGCGACCCGCGGGGATGAAGGCGCCGAAGTGGTCGTCGATGCGGACGTCAGCTCCCGGGTGCGCGCCGCCGCCCGTGGTCTCGCCGACGATAGTTGCGCGTCCGAGGTTCTGCAGGTTGTAGGCGAACTCCTCGTCGTTCATCCAGGTCATCTGACTCGAATGCGCCGCACGCTCCGCCTCACTCGGCTCACTCGAATCGGGCGCCTCTGCCGAGAGCGGGTCGTAGGAGTAGCGAACCCGAAAATGCTTGTCGCGGCTCACTTCCTGGAGATGGTTCGTCAGCAGCTCCGCGAACGACTGCGCGCTCTCGATCTCGAGGTCGGGCTGTACTCCGGGTCCTTGCGCCGCGGAGAGCTGCGGGCCAGAAAGGAAGAGCAGGAGGACGGCGGAAGCGGCCTGCGAAGGCGAAGATAGGGACATCGATCGCGTCTCCCTTTCGGTTGTGCTCACGTGCGCTCTTGTCGCAGACCCGCCAGCAAGAGGTCTGCGATGTTGCCGGCTCGGGCGCTCACTTCATCGCGGGCGCCCAATTCCGCGGTGCTCAGGCTGTACGGCAGAAGCGAATTGGTGGCGTCGAGGAGGGTGACGGCGGCCGCCCGGGCATCCCCGAACTCGAACTCACCCGCGTGCTGCCCTCGGACCAAGATCTCGGCGAAGATCGCCGCCTCGGCGTCGAAGTAACGAGCCCGCCGCGCGAGCAGCCCGGTCCGCAATGCCGAGAGGAGATCGTCCAGGCTCTGGCTGTAGAGCGTGGCGGCGTCGAAGCGGACCAACACGCGCGTCACGAGCATCACCCGGACGCGGGTCCCGATCGGCGCCGGGGAGGCGGCGATCTCGAGCAGCCGCGACTTCACCCGCTCGACGATCCGGTCGACATGTGAGAGCACGACTTCTTCCTTGCTGCTGAAGTGCAAGTAGATGGTGCCCTTACCGATACCGGCCTCCCGGGCGATGTCCTCGACCGACATCTTCCGGTATCCGAACCGTGCCAGCAGGCGCTCGGCGGCGTCGAGGATGGCGTCTCGGACTTCGATTCGGGGGGCGACGGCAGGCATGGCGATCCTCATGTGACTGATGACCAGAATCGTATTCTGGTCATCAGTGGGCACGGAATCAAGTTCTCAGATCAGAGCCGCGTGTTTCTCGCTCCGCCGCTGTGCGATTCCGAGCGAACTCGTGTTGGCCTCAATACAAGGGACGCGATGGACGCGCCCCGAGAAGGAGACCGAACCATGCAGCACGTCACCGCCACGCTTCTAACCCTCGGCCTGATCCTGTGCGCCGCGCTCTCGACCGATGCCCTTGGGAGGATCTCCGCGAACCACAACCAGACCCGGATCCGGGACTAGCGATCCATTCGGCCAGGGAGCCATGCCGATGATCCGGGCGATGTACGAGATTCGCGCGCGATGGTTGGGCTGCCGGGCGGAGATGGAGCGAGACGCGGGTCGGTACGATCGCGCCGAGCTCATCCTGCGCCAGGCGCTCGCGCTGACCGAGCGGCGTGGATCGGCGGACAGCCTGCTCGCGGCGTCGCTGCTCAACAGTCTCGGAATGGTCCACAAGTACCAGGGGCGGTTCACGGAGGGCGCCCGAGCGTACCTCCGCGGAATTCGCGCGGTGCGGGCGCGGCTCGGGCCTGAGCACCCCGCGATGGCCACCTTCTATCACAACTTGGGCGGGCTGGAGCACGCGCGAGGACGGCACGCTCGCGGTGAGCCATTTGCTCGACGCTCCGTCACGCTTCGTGAACGGCAAGTCGGACCTCACCATCCGGACGTGGCGCGAGACATTGCCGCGCTCGGCGCGCTGGTCGACGGCCGGGGGCGACACACGGAGGCAGAAGCGTTGCAACGCCGCGCGCTGGCTATCTTCGAGGCGCGGTACGGGCCGGAACATCGCGAGATCGGATACGTCCTGGCGAATCTCGCGGCGTGCCTCCATGCGCAAGGTCGATCAGCCGAAGCCGAGCCGATCGCGGAGCGCGCGGTCAGGATGATGCGGAGGTACCTCGGCGCGAGTCACCCCGAGGTCGAACCGGCGCTAGAGAACTTGGCCTTGATCCAGCGGGCGAGGGCAACCGCCTCCTGACCAACCGCTCGATGCCGCGCGCCGCGTGTTCCGAAGCCTCGTGCTCCCACACGCGGACGACTTTCCAGCCGAGACTCGTCAGCGCTGCATCGCTCCGCGCGTCCCGCACCTGATTCGCGCCGATCTTCTCGCGCCACCATGCAGCGTTGGCCTTCGGCCAGGTCGCGTGTTGCGGACATCCGTGCCAGAAGCAGCCGTCGACGTAGACGGCGACGCGCGCGCGGCTGAAGACGATGTCGGCGCGGCCGCGGAGAGTGGCTTCGGGCTTCGCATCGACACGGAAGCGCAGACCCCGCCGGTGGAGCAGCGAACGCAGCGCGATCTCAGGCGCGGTGTCGCGACGGCGGAGAGTCTGCATGCGCCTGAGCGCCTCGGGCGACGATGCGGCGGGTCGGGTCACGCGACGCGGGGGTCCGCGACAGTCGAACTCTGCATCCGCAACAGATGGTCGCGCATCGCGTCCAGGAAACCGGCGGGAAACTCGAGTGAACTGCGCGCGGTGCGTTCGAGGAAGCCGGCGGTCGCGCGCTGCGAGAGCGGTTTCGGGTCGTCGCGCAAGAACGAGGCGAGCGACTGCGCCGGCTCTCGGCGCGGCCATACGCTGAGCCCATTCGCGTAGCGGCCGGCGCCGACGTTCCACGCGGCGCGTGGCCAACGCGCGCCGTCCGCGATCGGCTCAGCGTCGACGAGAATCGGCTCGGCCGGAGCGGCGAGACGCCCTCCGAGCCAGGTCGCGACGGGAACGCTCACCGCATTGCCGACCAGTTTCCAGCGGTGCCCCGAGCGAACGACCTGTTCCGCCGGCAGCGTCCAGTCGGGCGCGAAGCCTTGCATTCGCTCGGCGTCTCGGAGGTGAGGCGTGACGATGGCGCCGTCTTCCATCCAGATCGCAGGCGGGGAAGGGACACCGACGCTCGAACCGCCTTTCAACGTGGGCACACAGTCGACCGCCCACCCGAGTCCGCGGATCCCTTCGGTCCAGTAGAAGCCGCACGCGGGGCGGCGCACCCGACTTGATCGGCCGGAAGGCGCTCTCTCGACGGGGTCCGCGGGCGCCTCGTCGGCGAACAGCACGCGCCGCGGATCTTCCTCCAGCGACGCGACGATGTAGACACGCTCGCGTCTCTGCGGCAGGCCGAAGGCGCGCGCATCCACGACTCGGTAGGCCCACGAGTAGCCGAGCGCCTCGAGCTGACCGAGCACCACGCGCAGCGCCTCGCCGCGTGCGAGTTGCAGCATGAACGGGACGTTCTCGAGCACGACCCACGGGACCGGTCTCGCGCGCAGCAGCCGGAAGATCTCGCCGACCAGACCGGAGCGGGCGCCTGAAATCCCCCGCGTCTGTCCGGCCTGGCTCAGGTCCTGGCAGGGGAAGCCGGCGGCGACGAGCCGCGTCTCGCGCGGGAGCGAGCGAAGCGTGCGGATGTCATCGTGGAGCGGCGTGTCGGCGAAGCGAGCGCGGAGGACGGCGCGCGCGCCGTCGTCGATCTCGCAGAGCAAACTGCAAGGGTGCCCCGCCGCCCGCAGTCCGAGTTCAAGCCCGCCGATGCCGGCGAAGAGGCCGGCGGCGGGCAGACTACGCGCGGGGGTCACGTAGGTCAGACCTCGTTGGTTGATTTCTCGGAGACGCGAGCGACAGACGCCAAGAGCAGCGCTGCTTCTTTCTGCCGCTCCTTCTCCGAGGGCCATTCACGAATCAGCGCATGCCTAGGCGGAGGCTCGTCCGGCTCTACTTGCAATCCCACCGCGACGATTTCGGAGACCAAGAGGTCTGCTCTTCCCCAAACACGGCGATCCGACTGTTCCAGTATCGAGGTTGCGACCGTCCAGACCTGGAACTCCGTCAAGCCGGTCGTCTCGAACACCGAAGTGGCGTTGTCCGACGGCGACGGCATGAAAATCCGATGCTTGGCCCGCCAAGCCCCATCCAGGTCACGTCCGAAGTCCTGTCGATGTATTCCGAACCGAGAAACGCGTGCAGCGGAGAGAAACGCGGACGCGGCGGTCACGAAGTCAGCTCCGAGATGGCGAGCAACAACGATGCTGGAAGCCGATCCCCGAACGTGAACCGCCCAGTTTGGCGATCGCCGCGATTCAGGCTCGCGAACGCGAGGGTCCCGGACGGGCCGACGCTGAGAGACAGGAGGCGATCTCGGGCGACATACCACTCGAACTCCAACTCTCCGTCGCGATCGACGGAGACCGTTGGTCGCGCGTCCGGGACCGGCAACAGTCGAACGAGGCGACAGGCTGCAGCGACCGTCAGGTCGGATACCGGCAACGAGCCCTCCCCGTCCCAGTTTTCGACCGCGGCTTCGGTGGCCCGATCCATGATCTGACCTTCCAGCTCGGGGACCCACGACAAGTAGCGACTCGGGGAGCGTTCCGCGCCCGAGGGATTCATCGCTATCTCGATCGCGCTCGCATAACTGCTCACGAGCTGTTGCTGTGGTTGCCCGAGTTGCGAGTGCGAGAGGGGCTCGATGGGGAACACGATTATTCCAAACTCCCGAGCAATGCCTCGTCGAACGATGCGAAGAAGATTCGGTTCTTCAACGACCTGAGTTCCGAGAGGCGTTCATCTATCTCGGCAACACCGTCAGCGAGCGGGTCCGCCCAGTAGGCGTCGATATCCAGGACGAGGCGGACTGAACCTTCCAGCGATCCTGGTTGAAGTTCAGCGCCGATGTTCGCGAACGAGCCGGTGGATTCTCCGTCGACCACGAGTCGAAATCCGAGACCTCGAACGGGAGTCGGAAACTCGTCCGGTATCTGAGGGAGCAACCTGAAACCCGCCGTCAGCGCGTTCCCATCGGCGAGTTCCACCACGTTCACGTACCGCACAGCAACTCGCGTGATTCTGGGATTGCCTAGCGCCGCGTGATAGAACTTCCACGCCTCCATGGTTTGCGGGTAGATGTCGTCCCAACTGGTGTACGGACTCAGCCGATTGAACGTGAACCCATCCGAGCGGAGCTGGACCAGTTGCTTGCCGTCTCCAGAGGTGAGTAGGAGCCCGACGAAGCCGAGATCCTGATCCGTGGACGCCGACCCTTCAGAGGAGATCTGGAACTGTGTTCGGCGTCCACGACGGTCTTCCTGCTTCGGGTACTTCGCTCGGAGTACGGCGGCGACCCCCCTCAGTCGTTCCTCGATGCCCTCTTCCGGTTCGACGGTCCGGAAGTCGATCAGGGCCTCGACGATCGGAGCCTTCGCCAGGTGTCGGATGGCAGCCATAGATCGACTCTACAAGCAAGTCGCGCGCCGGTTCTCCACCGTATTACTTCCGCGCCTCGCCCGCGACGCTCTTGTAGGCGAACGCGCCGAGGGCGCCGCCGACGATCGGAGCGAGCCAGAAAAGCCAGAGCTGCTGCAGGGCCCATCCACCGACGAAGATCGCGGGGCCGGTGCTGCGCGCGGGATTGACGGAGGTGTTCGTGACCGGGATCGAGATCAGATGGATCAAGGTGAGACACAGCCCGATCGCGATCGGCGCGAAGCCGGCGGGCGCCCGCTTGTCGGTCGCGCCCATGATGACGAAGAGGAACACCGCGGTCATGACGACCTCGCAGACGAGCGCCGCCATCATCGAATAGCCGCCGGGCGAGTGATCGGCGTAGCCGTTGGAGGCGAAGCCGCCGGCCGACGCGCTGAAACCGGCCTGACCCGAAGCGATCACATACAGCACGCCGGCTGCCGCGATGGCGCCGACGACTTGCGCGACGATGTAGGGAAACAGTTCGCCGGAGGGGAACCGCTTGCCCACGACGAGCCCGACCGAGACCGCCGGGTTGAGATGGCAACCGGAGATGTGCCCGATCGCGTAAGCCATGGTCAACACCGTCAAACCGAAGGCAACGGAGACTCCGTGCAGTCCGATGCCGACGTTGGGGAACGCGGCAGCGAGGACGGCGCTTCCGCATCCCCCGAGTACGAGCCAGAACGTCCCGATGAACTCGGCGGTCAGACGATTCGAAAGCGGCATAGATCACTCCTCCTGATGGCCGGTGACGGCGGACTCGGGCGCCTTCCATTGGCGGCGCCGGATTGTGCCCGCGGATGATGGGACGGAGCAAGGCAGGAACGCACTCGGCAGAATGCGCGGGACCGGATACTCTCTCGCGTCCCGAACGGCGCCCGTGGCGCGCGGGCAGAAGGCGACGAAGAGATCTCTGATGAACGCTCCAGATGAACCGTGCCGGATGTGCGCGCGCGTCGACGCGTTGCGTCAGCCCGGTCACCGGACTCATCCCTGGGTGCATGCGGCGAAGTTCGCGCCGTTCTTCTCGGCCTGGACCGGGCTGGGTGAGAGCGTGACGATCTCCAACACGACCGACGGATTCGGCAGCGAGGGTTTCGCCTACTACATGTACCTGGAGCCGGAAGAGGGCGACCCGCGTCCCTTCGTGATCTACGTCGTCGCGGAGAGTGATACGACGGTGGTCGCCAACATCCTCGTCGATCACTTCGTCGAGGGTCGGCATCAGTAGATGGCCAAAGCCGAGATCGTTCGTTGCCCGTGGTCGCTGCGCTCGCCGCATGAGACGCGCTACCACGACGAGGAGTGGGGAGTGCCGCTGCATGACGACGGCCGGCTCTTCGAGTTCCTCGTCCTGGAGTCGATGCAAGCGGGCCTGAGTTGGAACACGATCCTGGCCAAGCGCGACAACTTCAGGCGCGCGTTCGACTCGTTCGACGCGAAGAAAGTTTCTCGCTACGGCGCGGCCGAGCGGGCCAGGTTGATGAGCGACGCCAGCATCGTCCGCAACGGCATGAAGATCGACGCCGCGATCAACAACGCGACCAGATTCTTGGAGGCGCAGCGCGAGTTCGGCAGCTTCGACCGCTACATCTGGTCGTTCGTCGACCATCGGCCGATGCGCAACAAGTTCGAGTCCCAGAGCCAGATCCCGCCCAAGACCCCGCTGTCGGACAAGATCAGCAAGGATCTCAAGCAGCGAGGCTTCAAGTTCGTCGGCTCGACCGTGATCTATGCGCACATGCAGGCCACGGGGATGGTGAACGATCATCTGGTGAGCTGCTTCAGATACAGGAAAGTCTAGTTCCCGAGAGTGCACCTCTCGGGGACTCCGCAAATCGGCCCGCTTCGGAACACCGTTGCTATCTCCTTGCAACGTTGAGAGTTAGATCCACTCTTCAGGCGGGATACAACTCCCGTCGGGTTGCCTCACCCACTCCGGGCGCGCGTCCGTGCGCCGCCCGTTTCCCAAGCTCCGCTCCCGTCGCAGCTTGGCGGCGCCAACAGCATTGGCTCGATCGTTGCCCTTTCGTCTTCGCCTGAGTCGTCTCGTTCGAAACCTCACCGATGGAACAAACTCCGATGCGACCCACCCTCCGACACATCGTCTTCCTTCTGGTCTCTGTGGCCGGAGTCACTCTTCCGGGGTGCGGCGAACATGACGCCCTGGAGGCCACGGCTCCCTCGAGCGGCGTCCTCTTCCTCGAGAACCCCGATTCGGCCGTGTCCTTCGGATCGTCCTCGATGTCGACTTCGAAGGCCGTGACCAAGCAGGACGGCGGGGAACTCACGATCGGCAAGTACAAGGTGTCGATCCCGAAGCTCGGGCTCTCCACCAACGCGACCGTGACCGTCACGCTCGTCGACGCGGAGTTCGCTTGGATCCGTGTCACCGCGCAAACGGCGACGCTGGTCAAGCCGATGACGCTGAAGATGACCAACATCGACGAGACCGACGGCCAGAGGCAGGGGACTCTGTCGTGGTGCCGACTGAGCAACGAAAGTTGGCTGACCCTCGCCGGCACACGCTCGGGCTCGGAGCTGACCGCCCAGGGAGCTTCCCTCGGCGACTTCAGGATCGCCGCGGTGCAGAGCGATTCAGTGATCCAGTGGATCCGTTGGCTCGACGGTCCGGGGTACGAGACCAAGTGGATCGAGGCCAACAAGGGCGGAGACGTCAAGTACGGCCGCTACAAGCTAGACATACCCCAGGGTGCGCTGGCTCAGAATACGTACATCACGGTGCGTGATCCGGGCAGCGGATACCTGGAGTGTGAGCTCGAACCGCACGGTCTCCAGTTCCTCTCGCCCGTGACCCTCGAGACTGACCTCAACGGCGCGAACAGCGGCGACTACGACGACTGGACGACCTATTGGCTGAACGAGAATGCCGATTCGTGGGAAGACCAGGGCGGCGAATTCTCGAGTGGCAAGGTCTATAGCGAACTCTGGCACTTCAGCGTGTACCGCCCGGGACGCGCCGGCTGGTAGTCTAGTTCCCGAGAGTGGAAAGATTCGAGTGGGGAACCAAGGTACCGGCGGAGTAGATCGAATCGGCGGCCGATTCGATCTACTTCATAGCGGCACCACCACGGTGAGGCAGGAGACGAGACGTCCCTCTCTCCGCGAGCGGCCGCGCGAGAAGATCTTCTCCACGGCGTCGAGATGAGTTCTCACCTTCGCGAGATCCGCGTCGCTCAACCGCGCCTTCTGGCGTCGGCCCATGGGACGAGACTGCTCCGTGCCGTCGGCCACGCTCGCTCGGAGCGCGGCCGCGAACTCTCGGTCGACGAGGCGCAAGATCGCCGCGACCGACTTGAGCGTCCCTTCCACGCTGACGGCGGAGTTGGGATCGGGCTGCAGGCCGATGCGGGGCGCGACCGTCCGGTAGAGCGTCTCGTAGCGACGACCGCGCAGACGCTTGCCGCCGTCGACCAAGATGCCGACCTTGGCCAATGTCTTCACGTGGTAGTAGAGCGATTCGGGCGCTCGGCCGAGCCGTTCGGCCAGCTCCGCCACGGTGCAGGTCTCATTCGGCCGGAACGCTTCGACCAGTTCCAAGCGCACGGGGGAGGTCAGCGCCTCGATCTGATCCCGACGGGTCAGGAGGAAGAGATCCTTCGGCGGATCGGTCGAGCGGGTCACCGGCGGGTTCTCCTCACGTCGTGGCGCGACGGCGGAGAGTACACCACGGGACCGCCGATGGGTTGACGCCCTCCGAACCCCCTCCTAGACTCGGCGCTCGCGCGTCTGTTCGCGCGCCGCAGGGGCCGAAAGGGATGGCAATGGATTCGTCTCCGCACGCCGATCCGCCGCGCCCGGCGGTCGGCGTTTCACCCGACGCCTTGGTCGAATCCCACGTCGGGCTCGTGCACGCCCTGGCCCGCAAGATCCTTCATTCCCTCCCGAGTCACGTCGACGTCGACGACCTGGTAGGGTTCGGGCAGATCGGCCTGGTCGAGGCCAGCCGTCGCTACGATCCGGCGCGCGGCGTCCTCTTCAAGACGTTCGCCTACTACCGGATTCGCGGCGCGATCTTCGACGGCATCCGCAAGATGATGTGGTTCGCGGGGGCGCCGTCGGCCGAAGTGACGTTCAACGGCGCGACCAACGAGTTGCAGTCGGAGGCTTCGGAGAGGGACAGCGGCGGCGGCCTCGAAGAGTTGATCGGCGAGACCAAGGAGATGGTCGGCGCGATCGTCGGGGCGCGGTTGCTCTCGCTCGATGCGTCGCCGTTCGAGGTGGCCGACCGGAGCCAGGGACCGGCGGAGATCCACGAAGCAGGCGATCTCGCCCGGCTCCTGCGGGAATTCCTCCACCGGCTCGACGAGACGGAGCGCAGCGTGCTCGAGGACTATTACTTCCACCATCTGACGCTGGAGGAAGCGGGCGCCAAGGTCGGACTCTCGAAGTCCTGGACCTCCCGCTTGCACGCCCGCGCCCTCAAGAAGCTGCTCCGCCACTGCCAGGATGCCGGGATCGGCGCCCCCGATTGAACGAGTTCCCCACGCAACCAAGCGGCCTCGCTCCCCGATAACGGGCATAGAATGGATCCGCGATCTCGAGGGAGGACCGTCCGGTGAGTGACCCCATCTCGTCCCAATCGGCGCAGCGTGCGGCCAAGTTGGCCGAGCAGCTCCAGCAAGCCCAGGAATCGACGACCCAGGCCAAGCCGGGCCAGTTCGAGCAGGTGCTCGACCAGGTCGGCCAGAAGGGGAGCCCCGATTCGACGCAGGCCGTCGGCGATAGCGCCAAGGCGTCTCAAGTCGATCCGCAGGAGAAGACGCGACTCGTGTTGGAAGAAGACCTGGAGACCCGGATGGGCAAGATGCCGCCCGAGGAGCGGGCCCAACACCAGCAGCGCTATGAGATCGAGATCGCTCCACTGAAGCGATCCGAACAGGTGGAGCATCACGCGGTCCGCATCGAACAGTGTGATCGCTCGCGCGTGGCGCTCGAACGCAACGCGAAGGATCTGCCGGAGAGTCAGTGGAAGGAGAAGTTGATCGATCGGCTGGAAGACTTCCAGTCTCACCAGAAGGAGCTCGATCAGTTCATGCAAGACTTCGCGCGGGGCAAGGAGTTTTCGCAACAGGAACTACTCGCGATGCAGATCCAGACGCATCAGATGTCGCAGAGCGTCGAACTGCTCAGCAAGACGGTCGAGCACACGGTGTCGGGCATGAAGACGATCTTCCAGACGAATGTCTGACGCTGGCTGCGCGCGCGAACGCACGAAGGAGCAAGAGTTGAAGCGACCGCACTACGCTCTGGGAGCGCTTCTCGCGCTCCTGCTTACCGCCGGCTGCAACTCGTCGACACTGCTTACCGGGCTGAACCAACGCGACGCCAACGAGATCTACGTAGCGCTGGAGCAAGCCGGCATCCCGGTGCAGATCGTCGCGGTCGGCAAGGGCGAAGAGGCGAGTTCTTCGGTCGTCGTGCCGAGCAGCGAGGAATCGCGGGCTCGCCTCGTCCTCTCGGACCATGATCTGCCGCGCGGCGACGAGTACGAGCAGCTCTTGGAGATGCTGAAGAAGACGAACCTGCTCTCCACCGAGGAGGAGAACCGCGAGATCTTCCGGCGCACGCGCGAGTGGGAACTGGCGCAGAAGATCCGCGATCTGCCGTCGGTCATCAGCGCATCGGTCAGTCTCACGCTGCCGCGGGTCGATCCACTTCAGATGTTGGCCGGCGGCGCGGGCGCGCCTCGCCCCACGGCCACGGTCGCGGTGAAGTACTGGCGCCCCGGGACGGCCGGGAATCCCGGCGACGTGCTGCGTCCCGCCGTGATCCAGAACCTCATCTCGGGCGGCGTCGAGAAGATGTTGCCCGAAGACGTCAAGATCACGATGACCACGGTCGCGCCGCACGAGGTGATCGCGCCGGTAAAGAAGGACACGCGGCTGATCTTCGTTTTCTATTCGGTCGTGATCGTCGCGTTGATCGGCGCGCTGCTCACGTTGCTGATGCGCAACCGCGCGCTGCAGCAGCAGCTCACGGCGCTCGAGGATGAGCTCGACGGCGCGGATGGCGCGCCCGCAGGCGACGGCGCGAGCGGCCCGAGCGGGAGTGCTCCGCCGGCCGGCCCGACCTCCTCCGCGCCGAGCGGCGCCGCCGGAATTCCGGTGTGAGCCAACGCGCGACGCGGGATCCGCTCGGCGCTTGTCCGTCTTTGATCCGAGGACTGTTGCTGGCGGCTCGGTGGGCGGGGCGTGCGCCCGCGGAAGGGATCGACGCGCGGTCTGCGCCGGTGGCCGCGCCGTTGCGTGGCGCCGTGGACGGGCTCCGTGCGGGAGTCGACTTGAACGAAAGTTGGACCGCGATCGCGGCGCTGCGCGAAGAGGCGTTCGCTTCGCTCACGCTGCATTGGCTCGCCCAAGAGCCGCCCCGCCGCATCGACGACGTGCTGGATCTGCATTGGAGTTGGCTCGAGCCCGAGCTGCGCGATTGGCCGCCGCATGAGCTCGTCTGGTTTCTCCTGCACGTGCCTCCGCGCGCGAGCGCGCAAGAGTTACTGCGGGCGTTCTATCCGAAGATCCAATCGGTGCTGAATCAGCCGCTGGCCGAGGTCGAGCCGCCGCCGGCTTTGCTTGCCGTCCTGCGGCGTCGGCTCTACTCGCGGTTCTTGCTTCGGCTCGAAGATGGGGGGGAGGCGTCGGCGACAGCGTCGGCGTCTGCTTCCGTTCAACGAGCCGGCCTCGGCGCGACGGCCTCCGCGCGCGCGTTCCTCTCCCTCGATCGCTCCATGCTCCATCTCTTGGTGCAGGAGGCGGGGCTGCACACGATCGCGTTGGCAGGGGGCGAACATCCGGCGAGCGATCTCGCGCCCCGGATGGCCGAACTCGTCGGCTCCGAGGCGACGCGGCTGCAGCGGCTCTACAAGAAGGGGCTGGCCAAGCCGGTGGGCAGCAGCGGCGAAGGCGCCGACCCCGAGATCGCGGCCGCGCACGCGGCCGCGAGAGCTGAGGCGTCGGAAGATCTGACCGTCGCCCTCGACGGGCTCGGTCCGACTCGCGAAGGCGATCTCGTCGGGCTCGCCGGACTCCGGCTGTTGGCGCGCGGGTTGGCGGGAGAGTCTCCCATCCTCTGTCGCAATCTCGCTCAGCGGATGAATGCGCCGGCGGCAACGCGATTCTTGGCGTGGCGCGAGGAGACCGAGGCGGCGCCGGGAGCGGACGGAAAGCGTGCGAGACGAGACGAGGCGCGTCAGGAGTTGGCGCGGCGGTTGGGTGTCGTGCTCTCGCGCGGAGCTTCACGGACGGCGGCCGGACGGCTAGACGCGTAGCTGTCCGCGCACAACCGAATGTTAAATAATCAGTTATGATGAGACGTGTAGATTGAAAGTCTAGATTTCAATTTGACGATTAGGCTGTCGGGCGGGCGTCGTCAATTCGGGGGGCTGGACGGTGAACATCCATCGCACGCTGACCACGACCCTCGTCGAGCGCACGCGGGACTACCGCGTCACTTTCCTCACGGGGCCGAGGCAGTCGGGGAAGACAACTCTGGCGCGGAGCGCATTCCCGGACGCGGCCTACCGGTCCTTCGAAGATCCCTCGGTCCGACGGCGGGCGGCCGACGACCCACGCGGATTCTTGGACGGATTGGCGCAGGAGCGGGGCGTGATCCTGGACGAGGTCCAGCATCTCCCGGACATCTTCTCCTACCTCCAGGGGTACGTGGACGAAGGGCGGGGCGGGCCGTACATCCTGACGGGATCGCAGAACTTCCTTCTCTCGGAACGCATCTCGCAATCCCTCGCGGGGCGAGCGGCGGTACTGGAACTCCTGCCATTTTCCATCGCGGAGTTGCGCGGCCGACCGGCTCGTTCGCTCGATCAGTTGATCGACAGCGCGCCCGAGGGTGGGGCTGTCGACACTCCGATGGATCTCGACGCCGCGATGTTCGCGGGAGGATTTCCACCGGTACACGACCGGGGACTCGATCCTCGGGTCTGGTTCGATTCGTACCTTCGCACCTATGTGGAGAGAGATGTGCGTCTCGTCGCGGGGATCGGCGACCTCGATGCCTTCGCGCGATTCGTCTCGCTGTGCGCCGGTCGGAGCGGCTCGCTCCTCAATCTGACATCGCTCGGCGCGGACGCGGGAGTGAGTCACACGACCGCACGCAAGTGGATCTCGGTGCTGCGCGCCACCTATGTGATCGACGTGGCGCTCGTCCACGCCGCGAACTTCTCCAAGCGGCTGGTCAAGACCCCGAAGCTATACTTTCTCGACACGGGGCTGCTCTGTTCCCTCTTGGAGCTGCGTGGGCCGAAAGATCTCGTTTCGCATCCGCTGCGTGGAGCGATCTTCGAAACGATGGTCTACACCGAGTTGCACAAGATGGCGACGCATCACGGGGAACGGTCGCGACTGGCCTTCTGGCGAGACGCGCAAGGCAATGAGGTCGATTTCGTGATCGAGCGATCCGGGCGCCTGTTCCCGATCGAAGCGAAGTCCGGAAGGACGGTTGTCCCGGAGTCGTTTCGAGGTTTGGAGTACTTCTCACGCCTCTCGGGTCAACCGGGCGGACTGCTCGTCTATGGTGGAGAGGAATCGATCGGACATCGCGGATTCGGCGTCCGACCGTGGTCGCAACTGAGTTGAAGCCGACGGAGAGGATCGAAAGATGGGCGACGAGCTGCGCCACGAGAAGGCCGACGGGAAACCCGATGAACGCTCCGATCAACTTCCCCGCGGACGAGTGATCCGGGGATCGCTCTCCGCTCCAACACAGACACCGACAGAGACGAAGCAGCGGGCCAAAGTGACGCCCGGCGCGCTCTTCGATGCTCGCGCGGAGGCGAAGCGAGTGCTGGGTGCGGCCGAGATCGAAGCGGAGCGGCGTGTGGTTGAGGCGCAGGCCGCGGCCGACGACATCCGTGAAGCCGCACGGGCCCAAGGTTACGAAGACGGGCTGGCCGAAGTGAACGACCTGCTGGTCCGGTTTCGCGACGAGCGCGAGCAGAAGCTCCTGGAGCACAAGGCCGACATGGTCGGGCTGGCGGTTCGCGTCGCGGGGAAGATCCTCGGGCGCGAGATCGAGGAGCGGCCCGAGACCTTCACCGATCTCGTGATCCGCGCGGTGCGCGGGATCCGGCACGAGAAGCGCATTCAGATTCGCGTGCATCCCGACGACCTCGCTCTCGCGCGTGCAGGGCTCGATCGACTCCGCGTCGAGGTCGGTCCGGGCAAGGAGATCGAAATCCGCGAGGACCGAGCGGTGACCGGCGGCGGGTGCGTGGTGGAGACAGACCTGGGCATCATCGACGCGCGGCTGGAGACGCAGTTGAGGACGTTGGAGAAGGCGTTGGTGCGGGGGCGGTAGGTCAGCCCCGATGGTGATCTGTGTGCGCGTGTGAGCGGGCAGTCTACGCCCGATCCTCGGGCGTCTTGCGGACGCTTGACAGCCCGAGCGATCTTCCCTGACATTCCCGCCACGATGCGTAGCGTGCTGACGGTTCTGGGAAGACTTGTCGTGTGTGTTCTGGCTGTGTGCATGGCGCAGCCGAGCGGAACGATCGGCGCCTTCGCGCACGCCGCTGACCCCCTCGCGCACGAGCACGACCACGCCCACGAGGATGGCCATCGCGATCTCGGCCGGGCCCATGCACACGACGCCGCCGAGCCGGATCCTGCGCACACGGCGGCATTGCTCGACCCGGTCGACCTACAAGGAAGATCAGCGCACGCCCCGATTCTCGCGGACTTCTGTGCGTTCCCCTCTGGATCACTTCTCGAATCAGCCGGCGACAGTCGACCGCTCTCGGCGCTCGAAGCGTCTCCTCGCTTCAAACCACCTCCCCGACATCTCCGGCTGAACGTCCTCAGGATCTGAGCGAACGCGGATCGTGATCTCGCGCGCCCCGCAGTGGAGCGCGCGGACATCCATCCTCGTTCCCTCGGAGCCATCATGCGCGTTCTACTTGCGGCGCTCTGCGTCGCAGTCTCGGTGGTCGACCCAGCGGTCAACTCGACGCTCGCCTCGTCTCCTGACACGCTGCGGATCCTCGAATCGGAATTCATCACCGTCGATCGCAGTGCACACCCCGGCTTCGTCCAGCTCGAAGGGGATTGGGTCGAGGCGAGGGCAGCGGCCGCGCAGGCGCGCGCCTTTCCGAATCCGCGGCTCGAGTATCTGCGGGAAGCGTACGAAGGAAATCGCTCCACTTCGACGCTGCTCCTGAACTGGGTGTGGCCGTGGGATGGCCGCCGCGGACTTCGAACCGCCGCCGCGGACCAAGCGGCCGGCGCAGCGGCGGAGCGCCTCTCGGCCGAGCGGCTTTCCGCGCGCACCTACCTCCGCGAGATCTACGCGGAGTGGGCGCAGCAGGGAGAGCGCGGCGTCCTGTATGCGGAGGTTCACGACCGCATCGAGCGGCTCGCGGACCAGCAGCGGGCGCGAGCGGCTGCCGGCGAGGCCTCGCGGTTGGATGCGCGCCGGTTGGAGTTGGCGTCCACCGAGGTCGGCGTGCAGCGCGCGCTCGCGGAGGCGGCTCGTGTGAGCGCTGAAGCGCGTGCGGCGGCCTGGCGCCCCGAGTTATTCGAGCCCGGTCATCCGACGCGCACGGTGCGGCCGCTGCGGCCGACGCTCCCTCCGACGCCTTCACCCACCGCGCTCGCCGAGACGAGTGAGCCTGCGTTGGTTCGCGCCGCGCGCCGCGAGGTCACGCGCGGAGAGCTGGAAGCGCGATTGGCTCGAAGAAGCTGGGAGAGTCCCGAGTTGACGGCTGGCGCGGTCACGGATCGAGCAGACGACGTCTCGGACGGCGCTGTCGCTCTCGGAGTCGCCTGGGCGTTGCCGATCTTGGACCGAGGCGGAGCGCAACGAGTCGCCAAAGGCGCTTCGCTGCACGCGACTCGCGCGCGCCTCGATCGGCTGGAGCGAGACGCCGAATCGGCGCGCGCCGCGGCGCTCGTCAACTACACGACACTCCGCGCCGCCGCGGAGACCGCGTCTTCAGCAACCGAGGGGCTCTTGTCCACGATCGAGGCCGCGGCCGAGTCGTATCGATTCGGTGAGTCGTCCCTCACCGATCTCCTCGGGACACTTCAACTCGTTCTCTCGTCCGGGACGGCTGCGATCGAGTTGCGTTACGCGGCGCTGGGCGCGCATCGCGATCTCGAGTCGGCTCTTGGCGTCGAGCTCGTTTCAGAGGGAGGTTCGCGATGAGAGTCGCGGGACTAGCACTGTTCTTATGGATCTCGAGCGCGCTCGCAGGTTGCGGCCGGGAGGCGGAGTCCGACCACGGACATTCGCCCGCGACGACCGAGGAGGCGGCGGCCGAGCCTTGGTCGTTCACGGCCTGGGGGTCTCGCTTCGAGATCTTCGCCGAGTGCGATCCGCTCGAGGTCGGGCGCGCATCCAAGAGTCACACGCACGTGACGATCTTGGAGAGTTTCGCTCCCCTGCGCGAAGGCGCCGTCTCGGCGATCTTGCGCGACGCGGAAGGCGGCGAGGAGAGGTTCCGACAGCCGCGCGCTTTGCGTGACGGCATCTTCTCCATCGAGATCAAACCGGCGCGCGAAGGTACGTTCGCGCTCTTCTTCCTGGTCGAGGCGGGGGAGGTCTCGGAGGAGATCGCTTCCGGCCGCGTGCGCGTCGGCTCGGCCTCGAGGCACGGCGGCATCGACGCGCTGCCCGAGCCCGGAGTGAGCGGCGCGGTTCCGCTGCCTGCCTCTGGGTCCGACGAGCCAGTCGCCTTCCTCAAGGAACAGCAGTGGCGCACTCCCTTCACGACTGCATGGGTGGTCGAGACCTCGCTTCCCCGAACCGTGCACGGACCGGCTCAGGTCAGCTCGCCGCCGGCGGGGGAGCAGGTGCTGACGGCGCCGATCGATGGCAGCGTCGTGTTCGTCCAGACCGTCCACGTCGGACGTTCGGTGCGCGCGGGCGAGACGCTGTTCGCGCTCTCGCCCAGAGTGTCCGCCGATCGCTCAGCGCGTCAGATCGCGAGCGAGCTGACGCTGACGCGCGGTCGACTGGAGCGACTGGAGCGTCTGCTCGAACTGGGCGCGGTGAGCCAGACGGAAGTCGAGGCGGTGCGTTCGAAGGCGGAGATTCTCGAGTCCGAACGCCGAGCGCTGGAACGTGAGACTTCGCCGGAGGACGAGAAGATCCAGGTGCGCGCGGCGCGCGCGGGCGTGATCGCCGAACTCTGGGTGGAGGCCGGGGGCGCGGTCACCGCCGGCGAGCCCCTCGTGCGCATCGTCCAGTCCAGCCCGGTCTGGCTCGAAGTGTCCCTCACCCCTGAAGAAGCGGCTCGGCTCGAGTCGAACGTGGTCGGCGCATTCCTCCGGCGGCCGGGCTCGGGGACCGCGCTGGAGTTTCGACAGGACGAGATCCGGTTGATCTCTCGCTCCCCCGCCATCGAGCGCTCGACCGGTCGACTTCGCGTCTTCTTCGAGCTGCAAACCGACGTCGAGCGATTGCCGCTCGGTTCCAGCCTCGATGCGCAACTCCTCCTCGCGGAGAGCACGACCGGGGCAAGCGTGCCCTTCACGGCGCTCGTCGATGACGCCGGGACCAGCGTCGTCTACGTCCAGACCGAAGGCGAGAGCTTCGTGCGCCGCGAAGTGCGCGTCGAAGCGGAGCTGGGGGACGTCGCGGTCACCGCAGGGCTCGTCCCAGGGACGCGAATCGTGACGGTGGGTGGCGCTGCGATCCGTCGGGCCTCTCTGCTCTCGAGCGGGGCGCCCGAGGGACACGTGCACTGAGGCGAGGGGGATCGATCCAATGCTCGACCGACTGATTCGGCTATCGCTGGAGCATCGCTATCTCGTCCTGCTCTTCGCCGCGGCGCTCCTGGTCTTCGGCACGATCCGCGCTTTCGATCTGCCTGTCGATGTCTTCCCGGACATCTCGGCGCCGAGCGTGACGGTCTTGACCGAAGCAGAGGGGGTGGCTCCAGAAGAGGTCGAACTCCTCGTCACCGCGCCATTGGAGTCGGCGCTCAACGGCGCGCCGGGCATTCGTCGCGTTCGGTCTGTTTCGGCCGCCGGCATCTCGGTCATCTGGGCCGAGTTCGAGTGGGGCGAAGACGTCTATCGTGCGCGCCAAGTGGTGACCGAACGAATCCAGGCGATCGAACTGCCGGAGTTCGCCACGGCGCCGACGCTCGGACCGATCAGTTCGATCATGGGCGAGATCATGTTCGTCGCGCTCTCGGCCGATCCGCGCGAGGTCTCGGGTCTCGAACTGCGGCGAGCCGCCGAGTTGTTGGTGCGCCGTCGACTCCTCCCGATTCCTGGGATCGCGCAGGTCACGCCGATCGGGGGCGATGTCCGCGAGATCCAGGTGGAGGTCGATCCGATCGCTCTCCGTCAGAGCGGCGTCGGGCTGGACGAGGTGGCCGTCGCGCTGCGCGAGGGATCGCACGCCGCCGCGGCCGGCTTCCACGTGCGCGGAGACCAGGAGTATCTCGTGCGCGGCCTCGGGCGGGTGCGCAGTACGGAGGATCTCGCAGCACAGGTCATTCGCGTCGTGGACGGTGTGCCGATCTTGATCGAGGACATCGGGCGGGTGGTGGAAGGAAGCGAACCGAGGCGAGGGACGGCCTCGTACGGCGCCTCGCCCGCCGTGGTGCTGAGCATTCAGAAGCAGCCGGGCGCGAACACACTCGAGCTGACCCGAGAGATCGAACGTGTGCTCGCCGAAGTCGCCTCGAGCCTGCCGGCGGGGATCACGCTGGAGTCCGAGAGCTTCCGCCAGGCCGACTTCATCGAAGTCGCGGTGCGCAACGTGACGCACGCGCTGCGGGATGGAGGGCTGCTGGTCGTGGCGGTGCTCTTCCTCTTCTTGGGGAGTGTGCGGACGACACTGATCTCGGCGATCGCGATGCCGCTCTCTCTGCTGACGGGGCTCGTCGCTCTGGGGCTCTTCGGCGCGACGGTGAACACCATGACGCTGGGCGGATTCACCATCGCGGTCGGAGCTCTCGTCGATGACGCCATCATCGATGTGGAGAACGTCTTCCGACGGCTGAAAGAGGAACTGCGGAAGCCTCTCGCGGAACGGCGTCCGCTCCAAGAGGTGGTCTTCCAGGGCTCGTCGGAAGTGCGGCGAGCGATCCTCTTCGCGACGCTGATCATCGGACTCGTCTTCCTGCCGCTCTTCTTTCTGCCGGGGATGGAAGGTCGGCTGCTGCAACCGCTCGGACTGGCCTATCTCATCGCGTTGGGCGCCTCGTTGTTGGTTTCGCTGACGGTGACGCCGGCGCTCTGTCTGATCCTGCTGCGTGACGAGAAGTTGCTGCAGAGTCGCGAGACGCCGCTCCTGCGGTTCTTGCGTGCGCGCTACGAGAAGGATTTGGGGCTCGCATTGCGGCGCCCCGGGTGGACCGTCGGCGGGACGGTGCTGCTGCTGATCGCGGCGCTCGCGCTGATCCCGCTCTTGGATCGCGCGTTTCTTCCTCCGTTCAATGAAGGGGCCCTGACCGTTTCGGTGGTGAGCCCCGCCGGAGTCGCGCTCGAGGTGAGCGACGCGCTCGGACGCGAGGTTGAGCTAGCGTTGCTCGCGGTCCCTGAAGTGATTTCGACCAGTCGTCGGACCGGTAGGGCCGAGAAAGACGAGCATGTCCAGGGGGTCAACGCATCCGAGATGGAAGTTGTGCTCCGCGAGGGACGTGAACGCGAGGAAGTGCTCTCCGAGATGCGGGCGGCGGTCGCCATGATTCCCGGCGTGGCGGTCAGTTTCGGACAGCCGATCAGCCACCGCATCGACCACATGATCTCGGGAAGCAAGTCGAGCCTGGCGGTGAAGATCTTCGGGCCTGATCTCGCCGTTCTGCGCGGCCTGGCTCGTCGGATCGACGGCGTGCTCCGCGAGGTCGAGGGCATCGTCGATCTCAGCAACGCCGAGCAATCGAGTGTCCCGCAGATCTTGATCGAGTTCGATCGACGCGCCATGGCCTACCACGGCATCCGCGCCGAGTCGTTGGCCCGAGCGGTGGAGGCGGCGTTCCAGGGCGCGACGGTCGGCGAGATCACGGAAGGCAGCGTGGTCTCGCGGGTCGCTCTGCGTCTACGTCGCGCCGACGGTGAGCGTCGCGAGCGGCTGGAGGACATCCCCGTCGTGGCGGCCGATGGCGTGACGCTACGGCTGGGAGATCTCGCGCACGTGCGTGAAGACCTGGGACCGAGCCTGATCCGTCGCGAAGATGTGCAGCGCGTCGCGGTACTGACGGCGAACGTCGCGAGCTCAGACCTCGCGGGAGTTGTCGACGCCGCGCGGACCGTCGTGGCGAAGAACGTGCCTCTCCCGCCGGGTTATCGAGTGGCGTTCAGCGGCCAGTTCGAAGAGGCGGCGCGGAGTGCTCGCAATCTCGCGATCCTGTCCACGGCGGCGTTGGCTGGGATCTACGGTCTGCTCTACTTGGCATTCCGCAGTCATCGGAATACGTGGATCGTCTTGGTCAACCTGCCGCTGGCAATGATCGGCGGAATCGTCGGCATCTCACTCGGAAGTGGAGTCGCGAGTGTCGCCTCCTTGGTCGGCTTCATCACTCTCTTCGGCATCGCCGCGCGCAACGGCGTGCTCCTCGTGATGCACTACCAGCACCTGATGACCGCCGAGGGACTGACGCGCGTGCAGGCCGTGGAGCGTGGATCTCCGGAGCGACTCGCCCCGGTGCTGATGACCGCGCTCTGCGCGGGACTGGCGCTCATCCCGTTGGTGCTGGCCGGGGGAAAGCCGGGAAATGAGATCCAGAGTCCGATGGGCGAGGTGATCCTGGGCGGACTGCTCAGCTCAACGCTGCTGAATCTCGTGATCGTGCCGATATTGTTTGCCCGTTGGGGCGTCGGCGGGACTCGGTCGAGCTGACTCAGAGAACCTGATTCGTCCTGCCGACCCGCTGGTTTGATTCGGATGGGCTGCCGCATTGCACAGTAGTTTGTGAAAAACAGTGAAACTCGTCGCGAAACGAGTTGTGCATGTTTTCACATGGGAACTGCTCCGACCACTGCGCGCGCCCACCCGCCGTCGAGTATGCTCGTCCCTGCATTGCAGACCCAGGTCCCAGATCGCCACTCGAGGCGAGTCGCAGACGGGGTACCGGGTTCTGGACATGACCGTGGCAGACCCGGTGTTGGTGGCGCACTTGCCGGCAACGCCGCAGGTCGGAGCGACTCCGTGACCGAAGACCGTGGCAAAGACGACCCGTTCGACTTCGACCTGACCAACGTCGACTCGCTGCTCGGGTCGGTCTCGTCCGTGCAGGTGCGCGGGCGGGTGACCGGGTTGGTGGGTCTGATCGTGAAGGCCGTGCTCCCCGAAGCATGGGTCGGCGAAGTCTGCTTGATCCACAACCCGCGGTCGCAGGAGCCGGTCAAGGCGGAGGTGGTCGGCTTCGACAAGAACGAAGCGTTGCTCATGCCGCTCGGGGACCTCGCCAATATCGGCATGGCGAGCGAAGTCGCGCCGACGGGCGCGTGCCTCACGGTGCGAGTCGGGCCGCAACTCCTGGGGCGTGTCCTCAACGGTGTCGGCCTGCCGCGCGACACGGCGACGAAAGGGCCGCTCGAGACCGACGCTGAGTACCCGGTGATGGCGGCGCCGCCCGATCCGTTGGTCCGCAAGCGGATCTTGCAGCCGATGTCGGTGGGTGTGAAAGCGGTCGATGCGGTGCTGACTTGCGGCGAAGGGCAGAGAATCGGGGTCTTCGCGGCGGCGGGCGTCGGCAAGTCGACCTTCCTCGGGATGCTGGCGCGCAACACCGAAGCGGACATCAACGTGATCGCGCTGATCGGCGAACGCGGGCGCGAGGTGAACGACTTCATCGAGGAGAGCTTGGGCGACGCGCTCGAGCGGTCGGTCCTGGTCGTCGCGACCTCGGACGAGCCGGCGCTGGTGCGACTGAAGGCGGCCTACGTGGCGCAGACGATCGCCGATTACTTCCGAGACCAAGGGAAGCGCGTGCTGTTGATGATGGACTCGGTCACGCGTTTCGCACGCGCGCAGCGTGAGGTCGGACTCGCGACGGGCGAACCGCCCGCGCGCGGCGGCTTCACACCGTCGGTCTTCTCGGAACTGCCGAAGCTGCTGGAGCGCGCCGGGAACTCCGACAAAGGCTCGATCACGGCGTTCTATACCGTGCTGGTCGAGGGCGACGACATGACCGAGCCGGTGGCCGACGAGACCCGTTCGATCTTGGATGGGCACATCATTCTTTCGCGCAAGCTGGCCGCTTCGGGTCACTATCCCGCCATCGATGTGCTCGGTAGCGTGAGTCGCGTCATGACCTCGGTGGCCGAGCCCGAACACATCGCCGCCGCGGTTCGTCTACGCTCGATCCTCTCGACCTACGAGGACAACAAGGAAGCGATCTTGTACAACATCTACAAGCGCGGGACCGATCCCAAGATCGACGAAGCGATCCAGAAGATCGACTCGATCCAGTCGCTCCTGCAGCAGCGGACCGACGAGAACGCGCCGTTTGCGCGGACGATCGAAGAGCTGCGGAGGATCTGACGATGGCGAAGGCTCCCCGCTACGCGCTGGAGGCGTACCTGACGCAACTTCGCGGCGAGAAGGACCAGGCGTGGAAGGCCCTCGGCGCCGCCCAGACGAAACTCACCGCGGAAGAAGCAAAGAAGGCGGCCCTGGAGGCGGAACACACCGAGCTGGAGGCGCGGCACCGGCAGTACATGGCCGACTACTGGAACGGTCTACGCGAGGGGGCGCTGAGCGGAGCGCAGATCGAATCCCGGCGGGTGCACCTCGAGGGGATCGCGAGCGACACGCGCGACAAGAAGCGCGAGATCCTGGCGCAGGAGCGCGCCGTCGTGCGAGCGACCCAAGCGGTGGAGCAGGCCAAGACCGTCTACGTCGGCTTCGCCAACGAACTGGAGATCCACGAGGAGAAGAAGGCGGAGTGGATGCGAGGATTGGCCCGCGAGGAGGCGCGCAAAGAGCAGCGGGCGCTGGAGGACATCGCGCTCGCCCGGCACGTCCGCCGTCAGCGGGGCGGGTCGTGAGTTCGTTTCGAAACGAGTCGGCCGACGGAAGCAACTTTCGTCCGGCCCGGAGCGACAACTAGAGCATGAGTGGCATCGACCGAGTTGGCGGACCACCGCCGTCCCCCGAGGATCGCGAGGCGGACCTCCGCCGCGCGAAGGCAAACGCCGCCGCCGGCCTCCCCGGCGCCCCGAAGTTCGACGATGTCCTCCGTCGAGGGGCGAAGCCCCTCGACGGCTCGGCTTCTTCATCCTCAACCGACAAGTCGTTGGAGTCCGAGCCCGACTCTCCACCTAGCCCACGAGGCTCCACCTCCGCCGCCTCCGCCGCCTCCGCCGCCTCCGCCGACCCCCAAGACCCCCGCGCCCGCACTCGCGACGCCACCGAAGACGACTCCCAACCCTCCGACTCCCACCTACGCGACAACGACGACCTCGAACTGAACGAGCGCCGCCCCGAAGATTCCGGCCTCGCCTCCGCCGAGTCCACCCGGGCGCTCGATCCCTTCCTGGCGCCGCGTCCTCTGGCCGGGAGCCACAAGCTTCCCCAGGAATTGGTGACCCGACTGGTCGAGGCGATGCGTCTCACGACGCACTCGCAGACCGGCAAGACGACGCTGCAGATGGACCTCAAGGGAAGCGCCTTCGACGGCATGACGATCCGCCTCGAGCGTCATCAGGGAAGGGTGTCCGGGCTCTTCTTGGTTGACCGGTTGGCCACGAAGGATGCGGTCGAGGCGCAACTCGTCGGCCTGCGAGAGCGGCTGGAGGCGCAAGGAGTACAGGTCGGGGAACTGCGCGTTGAGTTCCGGAGTCGACTCGCCCGGGATGCCGACGGCTCGCCAAACCAGCACCGTTCTCAGCAGGACCGATCCCGAGACGGCGGCCCGAGCGACGTCGATGCCGGCTCGAACTCCGGTCCGTCGGACGGGAGGGCCACGGAGGCGCCCGAGCGCCGATCCGAGAGCGAAACCGACTACAGTGTCTGACCCACAGGAGAAAGTTGGACGATGAAGACAAGATCCGTTGTTCACGCGCGTTTTGGACGGTTGCTCACGGGGGTGATCTTGCTCGGCGCCGTCGCCTTTGGCCGCGCCGACGCCGCTCCCGATCCGCGTTTCGAGCAATTGAAGAGCCTGGCCGGCAACTGGGTCGGCAAGGCCGGCTTCGGCGAGCCGAACGAGCCCACCACCGTTTCGTACCGCGTGACGGCGGGCGGCACGGCCGTCATCGAGGTGCAGTTCGAGGGGACGACGCACGAGATGACGACCGTCTATCACATGGACGGCGAGAACCTGATGTTGACGCATTACTGCGCAGCCGGGAATCAGCCGCGGATGAGAGCGCTGCCGTCCGACAATCCTGCGGTTCTCCGTTTCGACTTCCTCGACGGAACGAGCATGAAGCCGCTCGACGGCCACATGCACGCCGCGATGATCAAGTTCGACGGCCCGGATCATCTCCTCGCGACCTGGTACCACTACGACAAGGGGAAGCCGGCCGCGGAAGCCAAGTTCGACCTCACTCGCGTCAAGGAGTGAGCCTGGAGCGGTCGCCGACCTACGAGCGCATCTACGCCGTCGTTCGCCAGATTCCGCGCGGAAAGGTCGCGAGCTACGGACGGATCGCGGCGTTGGCGGGGCTCCCCGGGCGAGCGCGACAGGTCGGGTATGCGCTGCACGCCTTGCCGACGACGAACCGTGTCCCGTGGCACCGCGTGATCAACGCGCGCGGCGAGATCAGTCTGCCGTTGGCCGACGGGCATGGCCGTCTCCAGCGAGCATTGTTGGAACGAGAGCGGGTGAAGTTCGACTCAGCAGGTCGGGTCGATCTCGAGCGCTACGGCTGGGAACCGAGCGACGTGTGAGCTTCTGCTAATCTCGCGCGGGTTTGCTCCACCCCCCGGCTTCGTCTTGGTAGGAGAGAGGTCCGATGGCCGAAGAGGCCCCACCGCCGGTCGTCGATCGCTTCGCGGACGCGCCTTCGATCCCTCGCGCGATCGCCGACGCCGTGTCTCGTCTCGCCCGACATCTGCCGACGCCTGAGCAGGCCGCGCCGCTCGGCCGCGCGTTGAACGAAGCGCTCGCCGGGCTCCAAGGGTCTGCCATCAGCGAGACGCGGTCATTTTTCTCGATCGGGCCGCTGGATAGCGTGACCACGAGTTCGGTCGAAGGGGTGCAGCTTCGCGCCTACGTGCGCTGCGACCAGGGCGACATCGTCGTGGAGGCGCCGTTCACCCACGCGCGCGCCATCGTCGCGAGCATTCTCGGGACGAGGCTCGAGGGAGGAGGTTCGGATCTCGTGACCGAGCTGGAGCGGGGCGTGTTCAGCTACCTGCTCGATCCGCTGCTCGTCGCCGCGGCCGGAGTGCTGGGCGCGGCGGGTCCGCGTGAGGTGCGTGCGCTGGGGTGCGAGACCGGTCCACTCGATGCGGGGCGCGGAGAGACCGCCGCGCTGTTCACGGGCGTCGTGACCTTGGCCGGAATTGCCGCGCCGTACCGTCTGGTCGTCGCGTCCGGCGCTCTGCGCGCAATCAGCGAATCGCTCCGCGCGAGCGCCCTGGAGAACGGCGTCGAAGGTCCCGATTGGTCGAAGTTGCTCGCGTCCGCTCCCGTCAACTTCGCGGCGATCCTCTGTCGCGCGGCGCTTTCCGCGGAGGAAATCGCAAGACTCCAGCCCGGCGACGTCCTCGTCTTCCCGAATGCCGAGGCGACGATCGACGACGACTCGAACTGGAGCGGTGCGCTCGAACTGGTGAACACGGCGAGCCGATCTGGAGCGCGCATCTTGGTCGAGCGCGACGCGTCCGCGGCGGCGCCCGCCCATGACTCGGGGCCGTCGTCAACCGCGCTTCGCGTCGTGGCTTGCCTGCCGCGCTCCGTCGCCATCACTTCCGCCATCACTTCCGCCAACGATTCGGAGGGATCCCGCGTGACCGACACCTCTGGCCGTATCTCGAGCGACCGTGACTCGAGCGATCGTGACCCAGCCGCGTTCGTCCACGATCTACCGGTCGTCGTGCGCGTGGAGCTCGGACGTGTCGGCCTCACCCTGGGACAGGTCGCGGCGCTGCGGCCCGGCGACATCTTGGAATTGGCGAAGGATCCCGCTGAGCCGGTCGCGCTCGTGGTCGAGGACCGGGTGATCGGGCGCGGCGAGATCGTGCGCGTCGAAGGCGAGCTGGGCGTCCGCGTCATCGAGCTGGGTTGACCGCGTGGAATCAAGCACGAGTCAGACCTTCGCCCTGCTCCTCCGCACGATCCTGGCGCTCGGACTCGTCACCGCCCTCCTCTGGGTCGTGCTCCGTTGGGGCCTCCCCCGACTCTTCCGTTGGCGGCTGGCCACGGCGCGATCGATGGCGATGATCGACCGATTCGCCGTCGGGAACGACCGCACGGTCTGCGTCATGAAGGTGCTCAGCCGCTACTACCTGATGGGCGTGACAACAGGAAGCATCCGGATCCTGGCCGAACTCGATAAGGAGGAGGTCGAGACGGCCTACCCCGAGCTGGGCGCGTCGCGGGGCCAGACAAGCACGTCCGGAGGAGGAGCGCAGTGAACGACTCGCAAGTCAGCTCGCCGATGATGCTGGTTTTCGCCATGGGGGCGCTCTCGCTCGCGCCCTTCATGCTGATCATGCTGAGCTCGTTCGTGAAGATCTCGGTCGTGCTCTCCATCTTGCGCAATGCCATCGGCACGCAGCAGATCCCGCCGAACCAGGTCGTGACCGGCTTCTCGTTTGTGCTGACGATCTTCGTGATGATCCCGGTGGCGCAGGATGTCTACCGTGCGGCCAACATCTTCCCGCAGGGCCAAACGGCGATGTTCTCGGAGCGTTCGGTGCGCGAGATCTTCGACGGGGCCAAGCGCGGCAAGGAACCGGTGCGGGCGTTCCTGGAGCGACACGCGCACACGAACGATCGCGTCCTCTTCGTGCAACTCGCCCAAGGGCTCCAGGGGACGGTCGAACCGCGCATCGACCCGAGCAGCTTCCAGGTGCTGATCCCGAGCTTCGTCACAAGTGAACTCAAAGAGGCGTTCCTGGTCGGCTTCATCATCTACATCCCGTTCCTCGTGATCGACATGGTGACCGCCAACATCCTGATGGCGCTCGGAATGATGATGCTCTCGCCGACCACGATCTCGTTGCCCTTCAAGCTGCTCCTCTTCGTCCTCATCGACGGCTGGGCGCTGATCGTGAAGGGATTGGTCATGGACTATATGCCTAAGTAACACCGCGCGCCCCGCGCGGTGTCGCTTTCAACCCAACCATCCCCTTCTCCGCCAACCTTGGAGAGGAGCCCCCTTCTCATGGAACGCGACTTCGTCATCGGCCTCTGCCGCGAAGCCCTCCTCGTCACGCTCATCCTCTCCGCCCCCGCGCTCCTCGCGAGTCTCCTCGTCGGCCTCGCCGTCAGCCTCTTCCAGGCCACGACGCAAATCCAAGAGCAGACCCTCAGCTTCGTCCCGAAGATGGTCGCCGTTTTCTTCGTACTCCTCTTGAGCGGCAATTGGCTCATCGCCGAGACGGTCAAGTTCTCGGTGCGCCTGTTCGAGCAGATTCCCCGCGCGGTCTCCAGCTTCCAGTGACCCCGAGATGATGAAGGACCTGCTCGGCGCACTCGGCATCACCGGGGATCCCAACGAGACGCTCCGTCTCGTGACGCTCGCGCTCGCGCGCAGCATGCCGGCCCTCTTCCTGAATCCGTTCCTCGGCGGCCAGTCGGTCCCGGCTCAGGTGAAGATCGGTCTCGCCTTCAGCTTCACGATCCTCATGCTGCCGGCGCTGACCCGCGGCGCGCCGCCGATGCCGGTCGGGACCACGTTCACCTTCCTCATGATGAAGGAGCTCGCGATCGGAGTGACCCTCGGGTACCTGTCCTCGCTCGTTTTCTGGACATTCGCGACCGCCGGGCGCTTGATCGACACGCAGCGGGGCGCCAATCAAGCCGAGACGATGGTGTATCAGCTCAAAGAGCGGACTTCGTTCCTCGGCCAGTTCTACTTCCAGGCGTCGGTCGCGATCTTCCTGCTGCTCAACGGCCACCATCTCTATCTGCGCGGTTACTTCGAGAGCTTCCAGGTTCTGCCGGTCTGGCAGTTTCCGCAGTTCGCCGTCGATCCGGCGCGCATCGTCGAGGATGTCATCGAGGTGACGGGCCGACTCTTCCTGGTCTCGCTGCAGCTCGCGGGACCGGCCGTGCTGGCGCTGTTCCTGGTGGATGTCGCCTTCGGTGTGCTCAACCGGGCCGCCGCGCAGATCAATGTCTTCTCGCTCTCGCAGCCGGTGAAGCTCTTCGTCGGGCTCATCATCGCCATCGCCACGCTGGGCGCGATGGGCGACGCCATCGAGCTGCAGTTGGCCGCCATGATCGAAGACACGCGCCGTTTCGTCGGCTATTTGGGGAGGTGATCGAGCCTGTCCGAAAAAACCGAGCAACCAACCGCCAAAAAACTCCGAGAAGCTAGAAAGAAAGGACAGGTCTCCAAGAGCCAGGACCTCTCCGCGGCGATCAGTTTCCTCGCGATCTCACTCACGCTCCTGGGGATGGGCGGGATCACGATCAAGATTCTCTCGGAGGAGATGACCGGTCACTTCACGCTGCTCCAGTCGCTCCCGCAGGCGGAGCCCGCGGTCGCCTACGACCTTTTGGCGCACGCGGTCTGGACGCTCTTGAAGGTGATCGGTCCGCTCTGTGTCGTCGCGGTGGTGGTCGGTGTCGGTGTGAACTACGCGCAGGTCGGATCGCTCTTCACCTTCGAGCCGCTCCAGCCGAAGTTCGATCGGCTGGACCCGATCAAGGGGTTCAAGAACAAGTTCTTCTCGGGCAAGGCGTACATCGAGCTGGGCAAGTCGCTCGTGAAGTTCGTCGTCATCGCGCTGATTCTGTATTCCGGCATCAAAGGAGAACTCTCGGAGATGACCCGCACGATGAGCCAGCCGCTGGACGAGAGTCTGGCGCTCGCGGCGCGCATGGCCGGGGGGCTGGCGTACAAAGTCGGATTTGTGCTGCTGGCGATCGGCGGTCTCGATGTCTTCCTGCAACGGCAGCAGTTCATGAAGCAGATGAAGATGTCCAAGGACGAGGTCAAACGCGAGTACAAGGAGAGCGAGGGCAGTCCCGAGATGAAGGGGCAGCGCAAGGCGCTCCACCGGGAGATGTCGTCGCATGACGTTCGACGGGCGGTGCAGAAAGCCCAGGTGGTGATCGTGAACCCGACGCATCTGGCGATCGCCGTCGAGTACGAGCGCGGCGCGATGGGTGCGCCGCAGATCACGGCCAAGGGGCAGGACGAGCAGGCGCAGCGGATCCGTGAGTTGGCGAAAGAGTTCGGCGTGCCGATCACGCGCAACGTGCCGCTGGCGCATGCGCTGAACGAGTTCGAACTCGGTCGCGAAGTGCCGCCGGAGTTGTTCACCGCGGTGGCCGAGGTCTTGAATTGGGTCTACGAGCAGAAGGGCGGACCGAAAGCATGAGCCGCGTCGACAACTCAGGCATCCCACCGACACGCCCGAGCGCGCCGGAGACGCCGCTCTATCAGGATGCTGCGGAGCTGCAGGGGCTGAAGAGTGACTTGGATCGACGGGTAGGCTCCGCCCAAGGAGGGGAACGCGGCGCCTCACCCGCTGCGCGGGTGAGGTATTGGGGACGGCCACCCGTCGGCGACGGCCCCGTCTCGTCGCCGCCACTGGCCGAAGGCATGGCCACGCGCCCCGATGGGCGAGAACTGCAGCAGCTCCTACGGCGCGCGCTGCATGCGCATCGCGCCACGGACCGCGATGTCCCGCCGGGCGTCGGCGAAACCAAGATGCTCGCGACAATGCAGCGCCTCATCGACGCCCAAGACCGCGTCGCAATGCGCCTGGCGAAACTGACCAAGGCGTGATGCGCCGCGTCGTCGTGCTCGCGGGACCGAACGGCGCCGGCAAGTCGTCGACGGCGCACCTCCTGATTCCGGAATCGGTCGAGGAAGCGCTGGCCGGGAGGGTCGGCCGTACGGCAGATTCACGCGCGTGAGCGAAGCGGATTCACACTCGAAGCCGACCGGCCGCTGGACGCCCGACGAGCGATTCGCCGTCGCCGAACTCGCGCACTTGCTGCTCACCGAGGGCCAACGCGACTCGGCGCGGGCGCTATTGGAGGGGCTGGTTGAGCTGGCGCCCGACGATCTCTGGTCGCGCATGGCGCTCGCCGCCGCGCTGCGCGCACTCAAACACTACGACGGAGCGGCCCGGCAGTTGGACGAAGCGCTCCGCATCGATCCGCAGAATTTGTCCGCCGCGGTCGAACTCGGCGAGGTGAACCTACTCCGCGGTCAGATGCAGGCCGCGCGCGGTTGCTCGGCTATGGCCGAGTACATGCTCTCGCAAGGCGGCGCGTCCGAGGCGCTGAAGGTTCGAGTGCAGCGCCTGGCGCGGGTTACGGCGATGTCGGGGTAATCTGCGCTCTGCCAGCGCTCGGCGCCGGCTGCGTGGCGCCTCGAACGGGCACCGATAAGCCTACTGCCGGACCCGGGCGAGTCCATTCGCCTGCTGCCCCGGCCCGGTTCTCGGAGTACTCTTCTCCTCGCTGAACGGGGCCAATCGGTGACTGCAGCGCGGAGCGGCATCCCAGAATCCACGCAACTTCCGCCCGATCCGGCCGGATAACGGGGCGTCAGGAACAAAGGCCCACGGGTGACCAAGGTCGCCCCCCGAGTGTTACGAGCGAACGAATCGAATGGAGGGTAGGACGATGAACGTGGATCCGCGGATGTCGGTCGGTGGTCAGGTCAACACGATGCTGGACAAGTTGGGGATGCCCGACCACATCGGCGACAAGCTCGGTGCGATGATCGATCTCCAGCGGGGCGACCTGACGGGCGCACTCCGCAATCTCGTCGACCTCCAGAGTGGGGTTCCGACCAACCAACTCTCCGGCATGCTCAACGGCGCCGGCGCGTTGGGACATGCGTTCGGAGCGGGCGCGATCACGAAGGGCGTGATCGGCGATTCGCACTTTTCCCGGTGCAGCGATACCTACCTCCGCCAAGACCAGGTCGGCAAGCAGGCGAAGATCGGCGAGAAGTACGGCGTCAACTGGGGACCGTTCACGATGAAGGGCCGCATCTCCAGCCGTGAGTACGCCGGCTCCTTCGCGAAGCCGATCCAGTTGAAGAACGACAAGATGCTCTACCAGGGCCGCGTCTACGACAACCTGACCGAAGTCTGGAAGGACGCGCGGGACGGCAAGGTCGACGGGATGGCGACTTCGCGTCAGCGGATCCCCGGCGCGTCGCACTTCCCGCTCATCTCGCCGGCCTTCGCCGGACTCGGGTCGTCTTCTCCGATCATGGCCGCGTTGTCGAACCAGCCGAACGGCATCTTCGACGGCGTCGGCAAGGACATGCTCGACCTGATCAACAAGCTGTTCGAAGGTCCGCAGGGCGCGCAGGGCGCACAAGGGACCGGCGGGACCGGCGGCGCGTCGGGCACGGGTGGACTCGATGACACCGCAGCGCTCCTCAGCAGCAGCGCCTCGCTGGAAGACAAGCTCCTCATCTTGATGGCGAAGCTCGCGGATCACATGGACAAGCAGATCGAAGATCAGATGAAGAAGATCGAGGCCGAGATGGCCAAGCAGAACAAGGGCGCGGAAGGCGACAAGAAGGCCGGCGGCGGCGGCGTTGGCGGACTGTTCGGCAAGATCCTCGGCGGCGCGGGCGCGGCCTTCGGCGGCCCGCTGGGCGGGATGGCCGGCTCGGCTCTCGGCGGCATGATCGGCGGCGGCGGCGCCAGCGGTTCCGGCGGCAGCGACAGCTCGAAGTCGAACCTCCAGCTCATGCAGACGCAGCTCCAGCAGATGATGGAGCGCCGCTCGCAGATGTTCAGCCTCTTCACCTCGATCTTCAAGTCGCTGCACGACGCCTCGATGGGCATCGTCCGCAACACGAAGGCCTAGTCGACCCAACCGAACGGACGCGGCCCGCCCAATGCGCGATGGCCGCGTCAGAAGGAGAACCAAGTCATGGCGGATACGAAGAACGGCGGCGTGGTCGAGGGCGGCGAAGAGATCCTGACCCTGGCCGACACCTGTACGACCGATGACATCGAAGAAGCCGTGAAGGGCTTCTTGCTCGGAGACCTGACCCTGGCGCAGCTCGAAGGGATGACGGCGGAGAACCTCTACTCGATCGCGGACCTCGGCTACGACTTCCTGGAGGAAGGCAAGTACGACAACGCGCAGAAGATCTTCGAGGGACTCAACGTCTACAACCCGTACGACTCCTACTTCCACGCGGCGCTCGGCTCGATCTACCAGAAGCAGGGGAGGAAGGACGACGCCATCCTCCGCTACCAGGCGGCGACCGAGCTGTATCCCGAGGACATCAACTCCTGGACGAATCTGGGGGAGGTGTTGCTGGAGCGGAGCACCGAGGTGCACAAGGAAGGCGACAGTATCTCCGCGGTGCAGATCTTCACTGCCGCGATCGACGCCTTCAAGAAGGTGATGGAGCTGGATCCGAAGGCGGCGACGCCGTCGGGCCTGCGGGCCCGCGCGCTGATCGAGGTCACCGCGACGATCGCCAAGGCGCGCGGCGCGGCTTAGGGTGTAGACTGCCGACCGTAATTTCGAACGGGCCTCCAAGCGGCTCGCAAGGCGAGGCTGCCGGTCCTGGGAAAACCAGGGCCGGCAGTTTTCGTCTCGGTAGTTTCCCGGATGGCCCTACGCTCGCGGCGAGTTCGCGGCGAGTTCGCGAGGAAGGGAGACCCATGTCGACGAGAACAACCCTGTGACCCGGCCCTGGCGCATCGCCGTCGTGGGCGCCGGCGTGAACGGTCTCTGTTCCGCCATCCGTCTCCGCGAACGCGGCTACGACGTCACCATCCACGCGACTCACGCCACTCCCGACACGACGTCGGATCGCGCCGGCGCGCTCTTCACGCCGTTCGGCGCCGACAACGACACCCGCTTGCTGCCGTGGATCGAGGTATCACGAAGCGCGCTCGAACAGCTCGCGCTGGAAGCACCGGCCGAGAGTGGTGTCCGGTTGGCCGAGGTCCGCGAATACCTGAGCGGAACCGGCGGCCGTTCGATCGAGCTACGGCGCTCGATGCCGGGCGCGCGACTGCTGTCGGCGCGCGAGCCGTATCGGCACATCTTCGAGTCGAACCTGCCGCACATCGATGTCCTGCGGTACATGCCGTATCTCCAGGCGCGTTTCGAAGCGCTCGGGGGACACATCATTCGCGACACGATCGATGATTTCACGCGGCTCGTTTCGCGCGGATACGAGGGAGTGGTGAACTGCACCGGGCTCGGGGCCCGTCGACTCGCCCGCGACCCTCTCTTGGTTCCGATGCGCGGTCAGGTCGTTCACGCGCCCAATGATCTCGGGCTGGAGACGAGTTTGATCGCGGAGGAATCGGACGGGGCGATCACGTACATCGTCCCGTTCGGCGACCACGTCGTGCTCGGCGGGACCTACGAACGACGGATCGAGGAGGCGGTGACCGACGAGGCGACGCTTGCCGCCATCGTCGAACGGGCTCGCCGGCTGCTCCAGTTCGACGGCCACCCACGCGCCGACGAACTCGGTCGGATACGCCTGCGCGCCTGGTCCGGCATCCGTCCCGTGCGGACGCGCAACGGTCACGACGAGGAGATCCGCCTCGAACGAGAGAATCTCGCCGACGGCGCCTGGGTCGTGCACAACTACGGCCACGGTCGCTCCGGCTTCACCCTCTCGTGGGGCTGCGCGGCGGATGTTGTCGAATTGGTCAAGTCATGAGCGGAGTGAGCCCGGCGAACTGCGCTCATTCCGCTTTCCTACTCAGCACCACGTTCCTCTGCTCGTCACTCGTTGTCGCCGCACCCCTTTCTCCCGCAGCTCTCATCTCCGCCCCCTCCGCCC